>Ga0310335_100313_pt1 | contig 13425 bp, 14 predicted proteins | sample LakMicMISRFREDD7_FD_195549 | JGI IMG/M metagenome (GOLD analysis project Ga0310335, IMG submission 195549) | Enriched freshwater cyanobacterial communities from Lake Michigan, Michigan, United States - MI23.SRF.RED.D7 (v2) (version 2) | ecosystem: Environmental > Aquatic > Freshwater > Lake... | reverse complement strand
GCCCCCGTGGCGCCAGCCGAGCACGGCCATGGCAGTCCGATCCTGGGGTTGGAGGGTTTGGAGTATCGGTTGGGCGGCTGTTGTAGCCCCCTGCCCGGTGAAGGGATTGTCGGCAGCGTGGCCCTTGGCAACCACGGCATCACCATTCACCGCACCGATTGCGTCAACGTCGCCCAGATGCCCCTGGAGCGCCGCCTGCCGGTGCGCTGGAATCCCCTCGCCGACCATGGCGGCCGCCGCTATCCGGTGCAGCTGCGCATCGAGGTGCTCGATCGGGTCGGCGTGCTCAAGGACATCCTCACCCGCCTCTCCGATAGCCGCATCAACGTCAGCGACGCCCGCGTGCGCACCGCCGCCGGCAAACCGGCCCGCATCGACCTGCGCGTTGAACTCGCCAGCGCCTCCCAACTCACAACCACAATCAACCAAATACGGACGATGGCGGACGTGCTCAATCTCTGCCGCACCGGGATTGGTTGAGGGGCCTGGCATCAGCAAACCCAGCTCTGGCTTGTCGGCTTTGCTGGTTTGTAGTTTGGGCCCTTTATGGCTAGATTGCATCAGCCACCAAAGGGATCGGTTGACATCGCGCTGGATTAATCAAGCGGTGCTGGCTGGTTGTTTTGGGGACAGTCCCTAGGCTTTTGCAAATGGTTCCCAATCTTGGGGTTGGGTCTTGTTTGCGCGTCAGTCTGATCGCTGCCGATGGCTTGTTTCGGGGGTTTGACTGCCTGCTTCCAGCCTGGAAAATACTTTTTGGCGAACACCTTGGGCGTTTACTTGCATTTACTTGTCCTGCCATGCTGATCCTTCCATGAATAACCTTCTGTCTCGACTCTTGCCTGGGGTGCTTGTGTTGGTGGCCTCTGGAGCGGCCGCCCCAGGGGCCCAGGCGGACACTCTGGTGATGCCCATACCGCCTGGCTTGCATTTGGTGACCAAGTCCAAAGGCCGAGACATCAAGCTCTTTGAATGGGTTGCTCCTGGTGAGACGACATCCAGCTGGCGAGAAATGCTGACGGCGCAGATCCTCATGGGACTGGGGAAGGCAACGCCAGCTCAATGGGAGGCTGGTATGTCGAGGCGTTGGCTTGAGTTTTGCCCAACGTCTAGACATGTATCGATTGCAAGTGGTCACGAGTATGGCCATGCTTTTTCTGTCTTTTTTCTGTCTTGTTTGAAAAACCCCAGCACTGGCTTGCCAGAATTCACTTGGGTTAAGGCCATCCAAGGGAGGCAGGACTTCTTCGTGGTTCAAAGGGCCTTCAAGGCCATGCCCTCGAACCCGAAAATCGTGGCGCTCTCAAGCCATCTCAAGTCCGCCCTGGTCTGCAGTGGCGAAGGTTGCGGCCGGCAGGCGGGACGGACCGTTTGGCAATAAAAGCAACCGCTAAAATTGCAACGTCCTGGCAGGGTTCAGTTAAAGCGCTAAAATCTAGTTCTGCGCTTGGATAGAAGTGTCCCCAGAGCTGCTTGTTCTTGCCGGACCTTGCCTTGTCGTGGCCCTGGCCTATGGCTATGCCAGGTTTGTGGAGCCCCGATGGCTTCAAACAACAACCATCTCCTTGGCCCTGTTGCCGCCAACGGCCGAGGCGGACGGGATCACAATCCTGCAGTTGTCAGACCTGCACCATTCCGATGCGGTCTCCCTTCGCTATTTGAGGCGCTCGCTGCAGAGGGCGATCCAAGGGCAGCCTGATTTAATCCTGCTCACGGGTGACTACATCACAACCAGAATCGACGATGAACGTTTTCTGGAGATCTTGAAGCTGCTGCCCCAGGCAGCCCCCACCCTCGCCTGCCCCGGCAACCATGACGGCGGCCCCTGGGCCCAGGCCATGGCTGGTTACGCCACAACCGGGCCGATCAAGCGTTTGCTGGAGGAGGCAGGTATCCACTACCTCGAGAACGACTGGACCCTGATCAATGTCAGGGGAGTGGCCATTGCCATTGGCGGCATGGGCGATTTGTGGGCCAGGCAGTGTGAGCCAGAAGCCATTCAGGAGCCCTTCAACACGGCCCAGGCTGATCTCAAACTCTTGCTCTCCCATAATCCCGATTCCAAGGCCAAGCTTGGGGCCTTAAATTGGGATTTAATGCTGTCTGGCCACACCCATGGCGGCCAATTCAGGCTGCCAATGCTGGGGGCGCCATTTGCGCCCATCAAAGATAAGGCGTTTCTTGTGGGTTTGTGCGCCTATGGCAATCGTTGGATTCATGTGACAGCCGGCCTAGGTAATGTGCATGGATTGCGCTTTAATTGCCGGCCGGAGATTTCTGTGATTAAGTTGGTCAAGCGCAGCCAGGGTGAATCCGCTGGCACCTAGAGGCTTGCCCAGAGTCCAGCCCCAACTCATCTGGAACCATGACAAGCCATGACATTCGCTGGCGCCAGCGCTCAAGCAATTACCGTCGCGCCCTGGCCCGGTTGGCTGAAGCCGTTGAGCTTTCTGGCCAACGCCCCCTCAGCGATTTAGAGCGCCAGGGATTGATCCAGGCCTTTGAGTTCACCCATGAGCTCAGTTGGAAAACCCTCAAGGATTTTCTGGCCTCCCGGGGCATCGAGGAGTTGTATGGCTCTCGCGATACCACCCGAGAAGCCTTCTCCCAGGGGCTGATCACCGATGGCGAGGCCTGGATGGACATGATCCGCCATCGCAACCTCAGCACCCATACCGATGACGAAGCCACCGTGCAGGAGATCGTCACAGCGGTGGTGAGCCGTTACATCGATGCCTTCCAGGAGCTAGAGAGCCGTTTGCGGCACTGGGAGCGACGGCCGTGACCGCCCAGGCAAAACCTCAGGCCACTCCAGCCAGTCACGGTCTGCCTGCTGCCGCCGTGGCGAAGATCCAAGCCATCCTGGCCACTTTCCCGGCCATCGAGCAAGCAACCCTCTATGGATCTAGGGCCCTGGGCCGCCATCGGCCCGGTTCTGATATGGATCTCACCCTTGCCGGAGACGGCCTTGATGCCCGCACCCTGGCTCGACTGGATGGTGCCCTGGATGATCTTCTTTTGCCCTGGCGCTTTGATCTTTCCGTCCAATCGTCCCTGCAGTCTCCCGAGCTGATTGAGCACATCCAGCGGGTTGGACAGCTGTTTTATCGCCGTAGCGATCGGGCCCAACTTCCATCGGTACCCACTTAGTAACTCCGTCCAGCGCTCCCCTTGCCAACGCGATCAAGCGCAATCGTCCAGCTACGGCCGGAAGCGCTCTCGATTGACTACGTCCCCACCTGCCCAGCTCACGGCAACGTGAATCCACCCGTATTGAGGTGCTTGAGATCCAGCATCACGATGCCCAGCCAGCCCAGCAGGGCCAGGCCGCCCACCACGCCTAGGGCCACGAGCAGGCTCACCACCAGGGGGCGCGCCGAGCCGTTGTTGTTTGCCACGGGTCCTTAGGCCAGGGAGCTTGATCCTGCCACGACCCCTCCGGGGCGGCTGGATTCCCTGGCCCGTTGAGCATCATCTGGTCTGGCAAGGGGCTCGATGGGGAGCGGACCTAGGGAGCCATTGCTGGCTGGGTCGACCTAGGCCAAACCAGGCTCTCCCTAGGGTCACCGGGTTCTGGGGTGGTTCAAGCCCTTTGCTGGTTCCAGGGGACCTTGCTCCGCCCGATGGCTACCGCCGCTTCCACCGCTAATCCCCTGCTGGCCTTGCCCTTTGAGCCCTCGATCGAGGGCTTGGGCGATGCCTACTGGGATGGGGTGGAAGCGGCAGCCTTCCCCCAGTGCCGCCTGCGTTTTCGCAATGACGCCCTGCTGGAGCAGTTGGGGCTTGATCCGGCCGCCGTGGCGGATCGGCACTTTGAGGCGGCCTATGGCCGCTTCGAGGCGCGCCAGCCCCTGCTGGCCCTGCGCTACCACGGCACCCAGTTCGGCACCTACAACCCCTTCCTCGGCGACGGTCGCGGCTTCCTCTACGGCCAGCTGCGCGATATCCGTGGCGATCTCCAGGACCTGGGCAGCAAGGGCAGCGGCACCACCCCCTGGAGCCGGGGCGGTGATGGTCGGCTGACGCTGAAAGGTGGCGTGCGCGAGATCATCGCCGCTGAGGCCCTGCATCGCTTGGGGGTGAGCACCAGCCGCACCCTCAGCCTGGTGGAAACCGGCGAAGAGCTCTGGAGGAGCGATGAACCCTCGCCTACCCGCAGTTCGGTGATGGTGCGCTTGGCCCGCACCCACCTGCGTTTTGGCAGCTGCGAACGGCTGCTGCATCGGCGCGAGCCCCAGCAGCTTGAGCGCCTCTGGCGCCATGTTCAGGCCACCTACTACCCCCATCTCGATCGGCTCGAAGCGGAGGACCGGGGCCTGGCGCTGTATGGCGAACTGGTGGAACGGGTGGCCCGCTTAGCGGCCGAATGGATGGTGGCCGGGTTCACCCATGGGGTGCTCAATACCGACAACATGTCCCTGGCTGGTGAGAGCTTTGATTACGGACCCTTTGCCTTTTTGGATCGCTGGGATCCGGGCTTCACGGCCGCCTATTTCGACCAAACCTCCCTCTATGCCTACGGCCAGCAACCGCGCATCTGCCACCACAATCTGCGCCTGCTGCAGGAGCCCCTGGCCATGCTCTGGCCGCGCCAGGAGTTGGAGCAACGCCTAGGGCGCTTCGGTTCCACCTATGACTCCCATTACCGCTCCCGCCTGCTACGCCGGCTTGGCTTTGACCTGGCTAGCCAGGATTTGAGCCGCTTGGAGGGGTTGGCCAGCGATGAGCTGCCCGATCTGCTCGTGCCGACCTTGCAGTTGCTGGCGGTCTGGCCGGTGGCCTATGGCTCCTTTTTTGCCGCCCTCGAACGGCGCATTGCCAGAGGGGGCCTGCCGGCGGAAGCGGAAGCCCTGGCTCCTTTCGTGGAAGGTACCCCCGAGCCGCCCCGCCAGGCCTGGATGACCTGGCGGGATCGCTGGTGGGCCTGGAGCCGGGCCTGGCCCGAAGCGGACGCCATCGCCCCCACCTTGAGCCGCTGGAACCTTCCCGTTACACCGGTGCGCGCTGAGATTGAGCGGATCTGGGCGGCAATTGATCAGCGCGATGACTGGAGCCTGCTGGAGGATTGGCTGGAGCTAACCCGGGCGCCAATCTGAGAGTCTCTTTTGCTGATATTCGATCCACCCGGTTTGGACGGCCATGCAAGGTCGTGAGTGCAAGGGGGCTGGCTTGGCAGAATTGAATGGTTGAACGGGGAGGCACTTGTTTGAGCCACCCAGTCGCCCATTATTTATTGTTCGTTTGGTTTTGTTGTTGTGGAGGTCTACTCACTTTGGGCAAATTGTGGTCGCGCAAGCATCAGCCGCAGGTGGTAGACAGTATCTCGGTGATGCCGAAGATGGTGCGCCTGATCTCCGAAATGGTGTTTGCCATCGATTGCATGGATCAGTCCGGTGTCCTTGTCCACGCCGATGGACTTTTATGCCGTAGGTGAAGCCGCGCGAAGCGTTAGTAGCACTGATTGCCTTGCTTGGTCTGATGCATCTCCAGATCACGCTTCCCCTCCTTGTTCTAGTGGCTTCGCCAGGCTCGGCCTCCGGTCTTGGTAGGGGTGGAGCTGGGAGCAGCGATCAAGGTGGCGTCGATGATCGTGCCCTGCTTCATGGCCATGCCACGCTGCTTGAGATGGCCTTTCACTGTCTCGTCGATGAAGTCCTGCGACGCAGTCGATCTGCCCTCCGAGTTCATGTTCCTCAAGCAGGTGGCGGAAGGTCATGATCGTGGTCTCATCGGGATGCAGTCGGTGATTGGGTCGATCCCAGCAAAACGTCGCTTGGTGGCTACCCCGAGCAGCGCTTCTTCCATGCCTGGATCGCTGAGGTCGAAGCACTGCTGCATCAGCTGAATCCGCAGCAACTGCTTCGCAGAAACCAACTGCTTCGCAGAAGCCAAGGGCTACGTGGCTAGTGGATCGGGAGGGCGGCCGCCTTTTTTGCTTGTCTTTGGATAGCAAGGTTCTATCCGTTTCAAAAGGGCTTGCCAGGAAACTAAAGGCTCCATTTCGGCTAGGAGTTTCTCTCGCTTGGTGCGCTTCTAGTGCCTACGGCACGCTAGGCCTTTGGCCGAGGTCAGGCCGTGGACTGTTCTTAGTTGGAGAAACCCAGCTGTTAGCCGCCCATCATCCCAGTCCTGGCCAGTGATCAAACCACTATTCTGCCGCAATCAGGCTTGGTTTCCCAGGGTCTCCTTAGGGTATGAGGGTTCAGCTAAGATTGGAGCTTGCAATCACAAATTAATCTTGCATACTCCACAGCGGCCATTGAGAAGGGCGAGAGCTAGGTTTTTGCGTTGGCACTTTTGGCGAGCCCAGTTCGGGCGCGAGCTCCGTCAGGGCGCCCGCACCGCCTCCAAGGTCTTGCTTAGCGCGTTGTGCGTGGTATTGATGCTGAGCATCCATGGCCTTAGTCGTGACGCTTCAGCCAGCCCAGAATTGAATCGCAATGGCACCACCTATGTACCTGTCAATACCGCAGAGCTGCTCAGCAAGCCCAAGGCGATTGGGGTGAAGGTGGGTGCCTATCTCGACAACATACATGACCTTTCGCTGCAAAATCGACGTTTTGTTGGCGAGGGATTCTACTGGTTCGAATGGCCCCAGGCTTTGCAAGACAAGCTCGAAAGTAATAAGATTGAATCGGGCTCCATGATCTCAATCGCCAACCAGCTCGATACCTGGGATCGCGATATTGAAGGTCTTAACGATGAGCCCACCCGCCTGCCCAATGGAAACTATTATCAGCAGCTTCGATTCTCTGCGAATTTATACATGCCCGAAATCAATCTGAGACGCTTTCCATTCACATCAATTCAATTGCCGGTAATCCTTGAGACTTACGATGATACCTTGGCTATTGAAAATGACAATCTCGTCTTGGTGCCTGATGTGCGCGAAAATGCTGTTGTGTCCCCATCTGCAGGTATCAATGGCTATAATATAATTGCTGCAAGTCTGCGGTCCACGGTTCGCACCTTAGGCACCGATTGGGGCTTAAACGAAGGTAAGCTGTCCTACTCGGGGGTAGCCCTCACGGTAACGCTGAGGAGTTCGCCCCTGCCCAGTATCCTTAAATACTTTTTGCCCCTCTTTATTGTGGTGGGGATTGTCCTTCTGGCGCCATCCCTTGAGGGGGAGTTGGGCGACATCCGATTAGCGATACCATCCACAGGCCTGCTCACCCTGATCTTTCTGCAACAGGCTTACCAAGCCGAGATCCCCCAACTTGACTATTTAACCTTTCTCGACTGGTTCTATGCCTGCGGCTATGTGATTGCCATTGGTACATTCGTGCTGTTTGTTTGGGGTACGAACTTCTATCAGACGGCGCCCAAGGATGGCAAGGAGCAAGCCCTTGTAACAATCAACAAGGCTGATTTTGTCTTCCAATTATCGGCCATTGTTGGCACGGTGATTGTCGGTTTACTTGCTTGGGTTGCGTAGTTACGCAAGGGGCATTAAGGGTTAAATCCAATCAGTCCCCGGCTTGCCTTTCCATTCTGGGTGAACCTACTCTGCCTAGAAAGGCTTTGGGTGGGATGTTTCTTGATTAGAAATTTGGTAATGGGCGTCAGCCTGGGACGCATCATCCCTGCGGATGCTGTTTAGCACTTTATGTATCGTATGGCGAATTGGTGGAACGGGTGGCCCGCATAGCGGCCGAATCGATGGTGGCCGGGTTCACCCATGGGGTGCTCAATACCGACAACATGTCCCTGGCTGGTGAGAGCTTTGATTACGGACCCTTTGCCTTTTTGGATCGCTGGGATCCGGGCTTCACGGCCGCCTATTTCGACCAAACCTCCCTCTATGCCTACGGCCAGCAGCCACGCATTTGTCACCACAATCTGCGCCTGCTGCAGGAGCCCCTGGCCATGCTCTGGCCGCGCCAGGAGTTGGAGCAACGCCTAGGGCGCTTCGGCCCTACCTATGACGCCCATTACCGCTTCCCCCTGATGCGCCGGCTTGGCTTTGACGCTGCGTTGCCCGAACCCGGTGCGAAGGATTGGCTGGCCAGCGCTGAGCTGCCGGATCTGCTCCTGCCGACGTTGCAGTTGCTCGTGGACTGGCCGGTGGCCTACGGCTCCTTTTTTGCCTGCCTGGAGCGCCATGTCGCCCTGGCTGGCTTGCCAGCCGAAGCGGAGGCCCTGGTTCCGTTTGTGCCGGGGGCGCCGGACCCGCCCCGGGCCGCCTGGTTGGCCTGGCGGGATGCCTGGTGGGCCTGGAGCCGGACCTGGCCCCAACCGGAAACCATCGCGCCCCCACCCTGGCCCGCTGGAACCTGCCGGTTACCCCGGTGCGCGCTGAGATCGAGCGGATCTGGGCGGCAATTGATCAGCGCGATGACTGGAGCCTGCTGGAGGATTGGCTGGAGCAGACCCGGGGTCCCTTAGGACCATCGCTCTCTGCAGGCTCGAAGCCAGCGTGCCCTTGAGCTGGGGTTCTGGCGCTGGTCCCCTAGGGACCTGGGTAGGGGTGCCTGCTGAGGCCATCGTCCTGTTCGATGGAATGCTGAACGGAATGCTGAGCGGGCCCGAAGAGCCTGGCTGGCTTGCAAAGATCTGCCGACCATGATCGGGCTGGCCCGGTTATGGCAAGCCATCAATGGGATTGGGTTAGGTTGGAATGATTGATGGGTTGATTGGGAATGCGCTGGATTCAGTCGACCCTTTCGTTACTTGCCTATTGCTCCCTGGGTTTTGTTGTTGCTGAGATTTATCTCACCTTCAACAAGCTTTGGACGCGTAAGCATGAGACGCAGGTGGTTGAGAGTATCTCGCCGATGTCCAAGCTGGTGGGCTTGATCCCCCTAACCGTGTTTGCCATCGATGGTGGGCTGAAGCGGGAGTGGGGAGTGGTGATTTTTAATGGGCTGTGGATCTTGGCTTTGGTTGTGCAGCTCCTGATCGGCATTGGCCTGTGGGAGGTGGGCCGGCGCCGGATCTCCCTATGGGTGATGTTGCGGCGGGCCCTGAGCCAGGAACGCTCTGAATTGGGGGATCTTTTAAAGACCCTGGTGCAGCCAACGGGTGCGCGTCAAATCATCGATATTTTAGGCCAGTTGGCTACCATCGATGGTCACCTTGATCAGGCTGAGCGTGAGCTCATTCAAACCTTTGCCAACCATTGGCAGATTGCGTTGGATTGGCAGGCTATCTGTGGCCATCAGCAGGCGAATGCTTCGCTGCGATTGAGATCCTTGAGCCAGGCTGTGACCCGTTACCTGGAATTAAATCCACCGAAGGATCAGGCCCGCCAGCTTGCTGATCTTGTCGTTTTGATTATCCGTGCCGATGGCAAGGTCTCGGTTGAAGAAGAGATAACCCTGGCCGAGACCACCAACCAGCTCAATAGCTATGCCCATGGCAGCAGCGCCGCGTATCACTACGTCAACATTGTGACCCGCTCCGATGAACAGGCTGGGGCCCTAATGGGTTTGCTCGATCATGTGGTTGAACGGCAAGTGGCTGGTGGCACCACCTATCTGGCGGGGCCCTACTTTTCAGACCTGTACGCCGAACAGATGGCCAAGCAATATCGGGCCCTGGGCTTTTTTGCGATTATGCTGGATCAAGCGGGCCTTGATCGGCTGCTTGAGGAGGAGCCTGGTGGGGCGATGGCCGTTGGTTAGGGGCCCTTCCCTTAGGTCCATGCTCCACTTCGTGGTTTTTTGTTCGGCGCTGATAGCAGGCGTCGCCAGGCTCTGTCCGGCGTTTTGCAGGCGCTTAGTCATGGGCTAAGGGATCTTCTTCCCTGGGATGATTGGATTGAATCGAGTAATAATTGTTCGCTACTTAATTCATCATCACGTTGGCAGTTCTGCGGCTTTTGCTCGCTTGGGCATCGGCTGGTGTTGGCCTTGGCCAAGCTGCTCTTGCCGCCAATGGTTACCCCTTGTTTGGTAATAACACAACGGTGCCGCTATCGGCACCAGCTTGGCCGCCCTGCCCTTCGGCTAGCTGCCGGCCTCTCCCGTCAGCACCCGCTTTCCGGCCGCAACGATCGTCCCAGCCCCGCGCCCTTCGGGTCAGGGACCAGGAACAGGGCCTGCTTGCCGTACCGACCGATACATCCTGCTTGGTATGGCGTTCCTAAAACTCAGCCACTACGCCGCTTGGCCGATGACCTCCGAACAAGCTGCCCAGCTGATCGACGACACCCTGGATTTGGTGCACCAGCGGCTCCAGGAGTTGGAGGCGGCCCAGCACCAGCACGACCAGAAGGCCCTGGCGGCCGAGTTCCGCGAGTGGCGTCAGCCCTTGGGGGGGCACATTGATTTGATGGTGTGCCCGGGGTTTCCGGCGGTTTGAGCTGGCAGGGTTGGGCAGGGCTTGAGTAGGCGCCCAGGCCAGGGCCTAGGGGTCCGCCAGGCGGGCGCTGGGGTCCGAGACTGGCTGCATGTCCAAGCCTTCCGGTCCTTGCGGGGCCAGCCCTGCCCTTGCCTGATCCCAGCGCTGATGCGGCCGATTTAGCGGCCACGATTGCCGCCATTGCCACGGCGGTGGCGCCGGGCCAGGGCAGCGTGGCGATCGTGCGGCTCTCGGGGCCGGCGGCCCTGGCGATTGGTCGCCGGCTGTTTCGGGCGCCGGGGAGCCAGCTGTGGGAGAGCCACCGGATCCTCTATGGACACGTGGTGGATCCGGCTTCAGGAGAGCGGATCGATGAGGCCCTGCTGCTGTTGATGCTGGCGCCCCGCAGTTTCACCGGTGAGGACGTGGTGGAGTTTCACTGCCACGGCGGTCTGATCTGCGTGCAGCGGGTGCTGGAGTTGGTGTTGGCCTGCGGCGCCCGCCGGGCCCAGGCCGGTGAATTCAGCCAGCGGGCCTTCCTCCATGGCCGCCTTGATCTCACCCGGGCCGAGGCGGTGAGCGACCTAGTGACCGCCCGCAGCCGCCGCGCCGCCCAGCTGGCGATTGCCGGCCTCGATGGCGGCCTGCAGCGCCAGATTTCTGGCCTGCGCGAGCGCCTGCTCGACCAGCTGGCCGAACTGGAGGCCCGGGTGGATTTTGAGGAGGATTTGCCCCTGCTCGATGGTGCTGCGGTGGCGGCCGAGCTGGCGGCGGTGCGCTCTGCCTTGGAGGAGTTGGTGGCTGGGGCGGCCCAGGGCCAATTGCTGCGCGAGGGCCTGCGGGTGGCCATCGTGGGCCGGCCCAACGTGGGCAAATCGAGCCTGCTTAACCGGCTCAGCCGCAGCGAGCGGGCGATCGTGACCGACTTGCCGGGCACCACCCGCGACTTGGTCGAAAGCGAGCTGGTGCTCCAGGGCGTGCCCCTCACCCTGCTCGACACCGCCGGCATCCGCTCCACCGACGACCGCATCGAGCAACTCGGCATCGAGCGCAGCCGAGCCGCCCTGGCTTCGGCGGACCTGGTGCTGCTGCTGTTCGACCTGAGCGCCGGTTGGACCGGCGAGGACCAGGCCCTGCGGGCCCTGGTGCCGGAGGGGGTGGCCTGTCTGGTGGTGGGCAACAAGCTGGACCAAGGGCCCCAGGGGTTGGGCCCCAGCCCGGAGCACCGGCCGGGGCAGCCAGAGCCGGCGGCTGGCCGTCCCCAGGCTGGGGACCCTGTCTCAGGAGAACGGATGGCTCCAGGGGACCCGGCTCCAGAGGGCCCGGTTCAAGCGGATCCGGCGGACGTCCGCATCAGTGCCGCCACCGGTGCCGGCATTGAGCAGCTGGTGAGCACACTATTGGCACGTTGCGGCTCCAGCGGCGACCAGGGGATCGCGGTGGCCCTCAACCGCCGCCAGGCGGACCTGGCCGCCAGCGCCGCAGCCAGCCTGGAGCGCAGCCTCGAGGCCGCCGAGCAGCAGCTGCCCTTGGATTTCTGGACGATCGACCTGCGCGCCGCCGCCCTCTGCCTCGGTGAGATCACCGGCGAGGAGGTGAGTGAGGCGGTGCTGGATCGCATTTTTTCGCGCTTTTGTATTGGCAAATAGGTGAAACGACGAATCGTTGAGGAGCGATAGCTGGCCTGGGATCGGCCTGGTGATGGGGGGCTGAGGGGGCTCTTCGTTTTTGGCCTTCTGCCTTGGGTCTCTCTTCTCTTTGCTGCTAATGCGTTAGGCGTAAGTGGCTTGGAAGGGATGGATTTGATCGAGCTCTTTGGCCATTGCTCGCTGGGCATGGTCTAGGTCGTGAATCACCTGAACCCGCAGCCAATAGCCATCGCTCAAGCCCAAGAAACGACAGAGGCGCAAGTCTGTGTTGGCCGTAATCGAACGCTTGCCTTTGAGGATCTCGCTGATCCGGGTCTGGGAGACCCCGATCTCCTGGGCTAGGCGGTAAGGCGTAATCCCCATCGGATCTAAGAACTCTTCGCGGAGCAGTTCGCCAGGGGTAATCGGTGGTAAGTGGACCATGGTGCCCTCCGCGCAGTGCGTTGAATTCAGTGGTGAATGAGTGGTCAGTAAGGGGTCAGTTAGTGGTAATCAACGATCTCCACAGCCTCGGCGCCGGTATCGCTCCACAGGAAGCAAAGGCGCCATTGGTCATTGATGCGGATGCTGTGCTGGCCGACCCGATCCCCTTTCAGGGCTTCTAGGCGGTTCCCCGGGGGGACCCGCAGATCCTCAAGCCTGGTGGCGACAGCAAGCTGTAAAAGCTTGCGGCGGGCCACCCTCTCGATGGCGACAAACCGCTTGACGCGCTCTCCGCTAGCGAGGGCTTGGGTGTCCGCACAGCGGAACGATCGGACCATGGCCCAATACTAACGCCATGCGATAGGGTTTGGCCCGTGGGTTGCTTCAGGCGATCCAAGCTGCGGCGACACTGCCCCTAGTCCCTGGTTACCGCTCGGTGCCCTCCCCCCTGCTGTCGATCACCCCAGAGCTGGAGGCCCAACTCGCCGCCTGGCTGGCTGAAGACCTGGGGCGCGGTGACCTCACGGCCCCGGCCCTGGTGGGCCAGCCCGCCCGCGCCCACTGGATTGCCAAGCAGGCCGGTGTCTTTTGTGGGGGAGTGCTGGTGGAGCCGTTGTTCCGGCTGCTCGATCGGCAGGTGCAGGTGCGGTTGCTGGTGGCCGAGGGCGAGCGGGTCCAGCCGGGCCAGCGTCTGCTGGAGCTCGATGGGGCGGCAACGGCCCTGGTGGCGGGCGAACGCACCGCCTTGAACCTGGCCATGGGCCTCTCCGGCGTCGCCACCGCCACCGCCACCCTCGTGGCCCAGTTGGCGGGCACGGGCGTGGGCCTGGCCGACACCCGCAAGACCACGCCGGGGCTGCGGCTGCTGCAGAAATACGCGGTGCGCTGCGGCGGTGGCCTCAACCATCGCCTCGGCCTCGATGACGCGGCCATGCTCAAGGAAAACCACCTGGCCTGGGCCGGGGGGGTCGAGGCGGCCGTTGCTGCGGTGCGCTCTGGGGCCCCCTGGCCGGCGCGGCTGATCGTGGAGGCGGAAACGGCGGTTGAGGCCGGGGCGGCGATCGAGGCC
>Ga0310335_100310_pt1 | contig 13477 bp, 12 predicted proteins | sample LakMicMISRFREDD7_FD_195549 | JGI IMG/M metagenome (GOLD analysis project Ga0310335, IMG submission 195549) | Enriched freshwater cyanobacterial communities from Lake Michigan, Michigan, United States - MI23.SRF.RED.D7 (v2) (version 2) | ecosystem: Environmental > Aquatic > Freshwater > Lake... | reverse complement strand
CTCTCCATCGCAGCTGGCGCCGATCTGGTCTTGAGCAAATCCACTGCCCTCTATGCCAACGTCAATGTGGAAACCTTCTCCGCCGGTAGCCAGGTGGGCTATGGCGGTGGCTTCCGGTTTAAGTTCTAAACGCTAAGGCGTGATCCCAGTCCCTAGCCATGGCTACGATCTAAACGCAGAATTAGATCTTTAACCCAAGTCGGCAGGCAATCAAGAGCAGATAGTGCAGCTTGGCCTTGGGTGAGGAGTGCTGCTCAGCTCCCTCCATTCTGGCATTAGCGACTAAGCCAGCCCATGGCTGGTCAACGCAATCTCAAGCCCCGCCTTAAAACGTCGTGAACCAGGGACTCCGTCAATTTCAAATCTGGTACTGACGATATAGACACCGACGCAAGAGCATTAAAAAACCCGGCCTCTCGGCCGGGTAGAAAAAGATTGAGCGAGATCTTTGGATCCTTTGAACACACTTGCCCCTAGGGGATTAGGGACCCCAAGGGAAAGCTTAAAGGCAATCTATGGAGCTCGGTTCCTAAACCCCTGCGGCCGCCAGCTCCGGCTGGGGAGCAACGGCATCCTTGCGAATCACCACCTGCTTGCTGTCATCCACGTCAACCAGGGCTGAGTCGCCATCGCTGATGCGGCCGGAGAGGAATTCTTCGGCCAGGGAATCTTCGAGCAGGCGCATCACGGCGCGGCGCAGGGGGCGGGCACCGTAGCTGGGGTTGTAACCCTCTTCCACAAGCCGCTCCTTGAAGGATTCTGAGACCGATAAGGTGATGCCCTTCTCCTGCATGCGGGCGAAGACTTCGCGCAGCATGATCTCGGCGATCAGCTTCACTTCGTCGCGGCTGAGTTGGCGGAACACGATGATCTCATCAAGCCTGTTGAGGAATTCGGGGCGGAAGTATTGCTTCAGCTCCTCATTCACCAGCGAGCGAATGCGCGTGTACTGGGTGTCTTCGACACTGCTGCCGGAGAACTCAAAACCGAGGCCGCCGCCGCCCTTCTCGATCACCTTCGAACCGATGTTCGAGGTCATGATGATCAGGGTGTTCTTGAAGTCCACCGTACGCCCCTTGGAGTCGGTGAGGCGACCATCTTCGAGCAGCTGCAGCAGCAGGTTGAAGACATCGGGGTGGGCCTTCTCGATTTCATCGAACAGCACCACGGTGTAGGGCCGGCGGCGCACCGCTTCGGTGAGCTGGCCGCCTTCGTTGAAGCCCACATAGCCCGGAGGCGAACCGATCAGCTTGCTGACCGTATGGCGCTCCATGAATTCCGACATGTCGAGGCGGATCATCGCCTCTTCGCTGCCGAAGAAGTAGGCGGCCAGGGCCTTGGTGAGCTCGGTTTTGCCAACGCCGGTGGGACCGGAGAAGATGAAGCTGGCAATCGGCCGGTTGGGATTTTTGAGACCGACCCGGGCCCGGCGGATCGCCTTGGACACGGCCTTAACCGCCTCGTCTTGGCCGATCAGGCGCTGGTGGAGGGTTTCCTCCATATTCAGCAGCTTCACCGATTCGCTTTCGGTGAGTTTCTGCACCGGCACCCCGGTCCAGGAGGCCACGATCTGGGCGATGTCCTCCTCGGTCACCACGGGGGTGCGCTCGCCGCTGGCGTCATAGACCGATTGGCCCTCGGAGAAGGCGCCGGCTGGGACCGACTCGGCCTCGGCCGCAGCTTCACCAGAGTCACTGGCGCTGCTGGGCTCTTCGTCGCGGCGCGACTGCAGGATCGTGCGGATCTGCTCGCGCAATTCCACTTCCTTATCGCGCAGTTCACCGGCCTTGCCGAAGTCCTGCTCGCGCACGGCCGCTTCCTTGCGCTTCTGCACATCACGCAGCTGCTTATCCACTTCCTTGGCCGCCACGGGCAGCTTGGAATTGAGCAAGCGCACGCGGCTACCGGCCTCATCGATCAGGTCGATGGCCTTATCGGGCAGGAAACGATCGGAGATATAGCGATCGCCCAGGGTGGCCGCAGCCACCACCGCTTCGTCGCTGATCTTGAGGCGGTGGTGTTGCTCGTAGCGCTCCCGCAGACCCCGCAGGATCTCAATCGTGTCGGCCACGGAGGGCTCTCCCACCATCACCGGCTGGAAGCGACGCTCTAGGGCCGCATCGCGTTCGATGTGCTTGCGGTATTCATCCAGGGTGGTGGCACCGATGCATTGCAGCTCGCCCCGAGCTAGGGCCGGCTTGAGGATATTGGCGGCATCAATGGCGCCTTCGGCCGCACCGGCACCGATCAGGGTGTGGACTTCGTCGATCACGAGGATCACATTGCCGGCGCTGCGGATCTCCTCCATGATCTTTTTGAGGCGCTCCTCAAATTCACCCCGGTATTTGGTACCGGCCACCAGCAGGCCGATATCAAGGGTAAGAACACGCTTATCTTCGAGAATATCGGGAATTTCGCCCTGGGTGATGCGCTGGGCCAGGCCTTCGGCGATGGCCGTTTTGCCCACCCCAGGCTCGCCAATCAGCACCGGGTTGTTCTTGGTGCGGCGGCCCAGGATCTGGATGACCCGCTCGATTTCATTCTGGCGGCCCACCACCGGATCGAGCTTGCCGTCGGCGGCGAGCTGGGTGAGGTTGCTGCCGAATTCATCCAGCGTTGGCGTTTTGGTGGAGCCCTTGCTGCCGCCCCCGGAGGCCACCTCGGCCGTTTCGCCCAGCATGCGGATCACCTGGGTGCGCACCTTGGCCAGGTCGACGCCGAGGTTTTCCAGCACCCGGGCGGCCACGCCTTCACCCTCGCGGATCAGGCCTAGCAGCAGGTGTTCCGTACCGATGTAGTTGTGGCCGAGTTGACGCGCTTCTTCCAGGGAGAGCTCGAGGACCCGCTTGGCCCGGGGCGTGAAGGGAATTTCCACGGCCACAAAGCCGGAGCCGCGGCCAATGATCTTTTCAACCTCGACCCGGGCATCCTTGAGGTTGACCCCCATCGACTTCAGCCCCTTGGCGGCCACACCGGTGCCCTCGCCGATCAAGCCCAGCAGGATCTGCTCGGTGCCGACGAAGTTGTGGCCAAGGCGGCGGGCCTCCTCCTGGGCCAGCATGATCACCTTGATAGCTTTCTCGGTAAACCGCTCGAACATGGGGCGGTGCCAGTTGCAGGTGTCCCCAACCTATCAGGATTGGCCGGGGATTGGGGGTGCCGCTAGCCCAGGGGAAGAAGCCTTGGCCTGACAGGGGAGAGACCGGGTTGGCGCAACAACGTAACCGGGGAAACTTTTGGGCGTTTGCGACAAAAATAGGCGGCAATCCGTACCCCTGCTGACTGTTAGCGGGCACCGCTCTCAAGCCGGCCCGATGCAGCGGTGCTGATCCTTTTCCATTGGATCAGGGCATCCTGGCCGCCGCGGTAGTAACCGCGACGGGTTCCCGCCGTCTGGAAGGCGCAGGCGCCATAAAGGGCCAGGGCCGCCTGGTTGTCTGCCGCCACCTCCAAGGTGGCGTGCTGGGCCCCCCGGGCCTGGGCTGCGGCAAGCAGGGCCTCCAGCAACTGGCGCCCCAGGCCCCGGCGGCGGACAGCGGGATGGACGGCCAGCACGGTGATGTGCAATTCATCCACCACCAGCCAGCCGCAGGCCACCGCCACCAGGCTGGCCGGGGCGCCGGGATCGGCTGCATCGATGCCCAAGCAGAGGCGGCCTGACCCCTCCAGCTCCGAGCGCCATTGGCTTTCGCTCCAGAAGCCGCCCAGGGCGGCGCCATCGAGGCTGAGGCAGGCCTGCAGATCGGCGGCTTGCAGCAGCCGCACCGGGATTGGGCTGGTGGCCTGCCCTGCGCAGGGGCCAGGGGTGTGGGGAGCTGGCTGGGCGCGGGCGAAAGCTGTATCCGTTGGATCGGGCACAGCCCCTAAACCCGTTCTGCCTACGATTGTCGCCCTTGCCAGATGCGGGCGCCCCGATGACCATCACCACTGAGTCAGCTGGAGTGGCAGCTGGGCTGACCTCTGAAGCGGTGGCGACCAGCCCGGAAGCCGCCGGCCCCTACGAACTGGAGCGGGACCTCGAGAGTCCCAACCGCAACCTGACGCCGATCAGCAGCGCCCTCGACGCCGAGGGCCGGCTGCAGGTGGGCGGCTGTGACCTGGCCGGCCTAGCCCAGCGCTACGGCACCCCCCTCTACGTGCTCGATGAGGCCACCCTGCGGGCCACCTGCCGGGCCTACCGCCAGGCCCTCGAAGCCCACTACCCGGGCCCTTCGCTGGCCCTCTACGCCTCCAAGGCCAACAGCAGCCTGGCGATCTCCGCCCTAGTGGCCTCGGAAGGCCTGGGCCTCGATGCGGTGTCCTCAGGCGAACTGCTGACCGCCCTCGATGGCGGCATGCCCGCCGAACGGATCGTGCTGCATGGCAACAACAAATCCCGAGAGGAACTGGCCCTGGCCATGGGGGCCGGCGTCACCGTGGTGCTGGATAACTGGCACGACTTGGAGCTGCTGGCCGAGCTAGCGCCGGCAGCGCCGGTGTCGTTGATGCTGCGGCTGACCCCGGGGATCGAGTGCCACACCCACGAATACATCCAAACCGGCCACCTCGATAGCAAGTTCGGCTTTGACCCCGACCAATTGGAGGCGGTGCTGCGGGAGCTCACCCGGCACCCCTGGGCCCAGCTCACCGGCCTCCATGCCCACATCGGCTCCCAGATCTTCGAACTCCAGCCCCACCACGACCTAGCCGGGGTGCTCGCCGATGCCCTGGCCCTGGCCCGCTCCCTCGGCCATCCGGTGCGCGATCTCAACGTGGGCGGCGGCCTCGGCATTCGCTACGTGACCAGTGACGATCCCCCCTCGATCCAGGAGTGGGTGCGAGTGGTGGCCGAAGCGGTGCACCAGGCCTGCCAGCAACGGGGCCTGGAACTGCCCCGCCTGCTCTGTGAGCCGGGCCGCTCCCTGGTGGCCAGCGCCGGCCTCACCCTCTATCGCATCGGCAGCCGCAAGGAGGTGCCCGGCATCCGCACCTACCTGTCGGTGGATGGCGGCATGAGCGACAACCCCCGGCCGATCACCTACCAATCCCAGTACACGGCCGTGTTGGTGGAGCGGCCCCGGGCCGGGGCCAGCGAGCGGGTCACCCTGGCCGGCAAACACTGCGAATCGGGCGATGTGCTGCTGAAGGATCTGGCCCTGCCGCCGGCCAAGAGCGGCGATGTGCTCGCCGTGTTTGCCACGGGGGCCTACAACGCCTCGATGGCCTCCAATTACAACCGCATCCCCAAACCGGCGGCCGTGCTGGTGCACGAGGGAGAGGCGGATCTGGTGCAACGGCGCGAACAGCCAGAGGAGCTGCTGCGCTACGACCTGCTGCCAGAACGGTTAACGCCGGTAGCCTGAACCCATTCCGGTGGCTTGCTGAGGGGATCGGGTTGGGGTTTGTCGATCTGAGGCTGCTGCTCGATCTGCTGCTGGCGACAGCCCTTGGCCTGGTGCTCCTGGCCCGGGTTAAGGAACCCCGCACCCTCTGGTTGCTGAGGGGCTACCTGTTGCTGGTGGCCCTGGCCTGGGTGGTGCAGCGCTACGCCAACTTGCCCCTCACCAGCAAGCTGGTGGATGCCCTGGTGTTGGCCTGCAGCCTGGCCCTGGCGATCCTCTGGCAGGGGGATCTGCGCCGCCTGATGGAGTTGCTGGGCACCGGCCGCCTCGATGTGCTGTTTGGCAGCCAGGGGGCCGACAAGTTGGCCTCGGGGGCCGTGGCGGTGCTGTCGGAGGCGGCGGGGAAGCTTTCCCAGTTGCGCCGGGGGGGCCTGATCGTGCTCGACCTCGGGAGCGACCTGCGGCCAGAAGACTTCCTTAATCCCGGCATCGCCCTCGATGCCCAGCTGTCGGTGGACCTGATCTTGAACCTGTTCACCGCTAACACGCCCCTGCATGACGGCGCCCTGTTGGTGAAGGGCAACCGCATCCTCTCGGCCGGGGTGATCCTGCCGATCTCGCGCCAGGGGCTCAACCGCTTCGGCACCCGCCACCTGGCCGCCCTCGGGATCACCGAGCGCTTCGATCGCTGCCTCTGCATCGTGGTTTCCGAAGAAACGGGCACCCTGTCGCTGGCCCGCCAGGGCCGGCTGGAGCGGCCGATCACCAGCGGCCGCCTGCAGGAGCTGCTCGCCGACGCCATGGCCCAGTCCGCCGCCAAGCCCGGCAGCAAGGGAGCCGCCAAGCCCCAGGCCAAGCCCCAGAGCAAGGGCCTAGGCCAAGCCAATGCCAGGGGCCCCGCCCTGGCTCCTGGGCCGACCAACGGCGCCGCCGCTGCCCACTCCGGCCCCGGGAACGACCCGGCGGCTAGCCCCAAGGCCCCTGCCAGAACAGGACGTACCGTGGCCAAGGAAGGCCCAGACCCCCACGCATGAGTCGCTCCCTGGCGACCACGGAGACCCCCCAGGCGAGCCGTCCGTTGGTCCAGACCCTGCCTACCTCGCTGGATCCCGCCCGCCTGCCGGTCCATGTGGCCGTGATCATGGATGGCAACGGCCGCTGGGCCCGCCAACGCAACCTGCCCCGGGTGATGGGCCACCGCGAGGGGGTGGAAGCCCTGAAACGCACCCTGCGCCTCTGCAGCGACTGGGGCATCGGTGCCCTCACCGCCTACGCCTTCTCAACGGAGAACTGGAGCCGGCCCGGGGAAGAAGTGAGCTTCCTGATGGCCCTGTTCGAACGGGTGTTGGCCCGGGAGCTCGAAGCCCTAGAGCGGGAGCAGGTGCGGATCCGCTTCCTGGGGGAATTGCAGCAACTGCCCGAAGGTCTGCAGCAGCGCATCGCCGATGCCACCGAGCGCACGGCCCACAACACCGGCATCCATTTCAACGTCTGCACCAACTACGGCGGCCGCCGCGAACTGGTACTAGCCGCCCGGCGCCTGGCCGAGCAGGTGGCCGCCGGTCAGCTCGATCCGGCCGCCATCAATGAGCACTGCTTCGCCGCCGAACTGCACACCGCCGGCGAGGTGGATCCCGACCTGCTGATCCGCACCAGCGGTGAACACCGGATCAGTAACTTCCTGCTCTGGCAGCTGGCCTACGCCGAGCTGCACATCACCGATGTGCTCTGGCCCGACTTCAACGAAGCAGCCCTGACCCAGGCCCTGCTCGACTACCAGAGCCGCCAGCGCCGCTTCGGTGGCGTCCACTCCCCCACCCCCTGATATCGGGCCCTTGACCCTCTCACCTTCAGCGCTGCCCACCCAGGACCTAGGCCAACTCCTGGCCCAGGAGCTCCCCCCGGCCGGCGCCACGCCGGGCCCGGCTGGGGATTCAGGCCTGAACCCGGGGGTGGAGCTCCGCCACGACTGGAGCGTGGCCGAGATCGAAGCCCTGCTGGCCCTGCCCCTGGTGGACCTGCTCTGGCGGGCCCAGGCGGTGCATCGCCAGGCCAATCCGGGCTACCGGGTGCAGCTCGCCTCCCTGCTGAGTGTGAAAACCGGTGGCTGCGAGGAGGACTGCGCCTACTGCCCCCAGTCCATGCACCACAGCAGCGACCTGAACGGCCGCCCCGACCTGGAGGTGGCCCCGGTGTTGGCCCGCGCCCGGGCCGCCAAGGACGCCGGCGCCCAGCGCTTCTGCATGGGCTGGGCCTGGCGTGAAATCCGCGACGGTGCCCCCTTTGAGGCCATGCTCCAGATGGTGCGGGGCGTGCGCGAGCTGGGCCTGGAGGCCTGCGTCACCGCCGGCATGCTCACCGACCCCCAGGCCCAGCGCCTGGCCGAGGCCGGCCTCACCGCCTACAACCACAACCTCGACACCAGCCCCGAGCACTACGACCAGATCATCAGCACCCGCACTTACCAGGAACGGCTCGAAACCCTGGCCCGGGTGCGGGGCGCCGGCATCAGCCTCTGCTGCGGCGGCATCATCGGCCTGGGCGAATCGGGCCGGGATCGGGCCTCCCTGCTGGCGGTGCTCGCCGGCATCAATCCCCACCCCGAAAGCGTGCCGATCAACGCCCTGGTGGCGGTGGAAGGCACCCCCCTGGAGGAGCAGGCCCCCGTGGATCCCTTGGAGATGGTGCGGATGGTGGCCGTGGCCCGGATCCTGATGCCCTTTAGCCGCGTTCGGCTGAGCGCCGGCCGGGAGGCCCTCGGCCGCGAAGGCCAGCTCCTCTGCCTGCTGGCCGGGGCCGATTCGATCTTCTACGGCGACACCCTGCTAACTACCGCCAATCCCGGCGTGACGGAAGACCAGGAGCTGCTGGCGGCCGCGGGGGTTGCCCCCTGGAACGCCCTGGTGTCCTGATGGATCCGGCCCGGGCCCTGCAGGTGGCGGCCTTTTACGCCTTTGCCCCCATGGAGGGCCTCCCTGAGCTGCGCGGCGAGCTGCTGGCCCTAGCTCAGGCAGGCCAGGTGTTTGGCACGGTTCTGCTGGCCGACGAGGGGGTGAACGGCACGGTCTGCGGACCCGAGCTGGCGGTGCAAGACCTGCTCGCCCTGCTGCGGCGCCGCCCTGGCCTGGAAGGACTCACCGCCAAGCTGAGTTGGGCGCCCCAGCAGGCCTTCCATCGGCTCAAGGTGCGGCTGAAGCGCGAGATCGTCACCATGGGCTGCCCGACGCTGAAACCGCTGGCGGGCCCAGCCTCTGGCCACCAGGCCGAAGGCTCCCCGGTGGGCACCTACGTGAAGCCCGCGGACTGGGACCGGCTGATCAGCGATCCGGGCACCCTGGTGATCGACACCCGCAACACCTACGAAGTGGCGGTGGGCAGCTTCGAGGGGGCCCTAGATCCGGGCACCGAAACGTTTCGGGACTTCCCAGCCTGGGTGGAGGAGCACCTGCGGCCCCTGGTGCAGGAACGCCAACCCCAGGCCCTGGCCCTGTTCTGCACCGGCGGCATCCGCTGCGAGAAAGCCACCGCCTACCTGCTGCAGCAAGGCTTTGGGGGGGTCCACCACCTCCAGGGGGGGATCCTGCAATACCTCGAAGACGTGCCGGAGGCGGGCAGCCACTGGCGGGGCGAATGCTTTGTGTTCGACCAGCGGGTGAGCGTCAATCACCAGCTGCAGCCTGGCCGCTACCGGCTCTGCCATGCCTGCGGCCTACCCCTCTCGCCCGTCGATTGCGAGCTGGAGAGCTACGTGGAGGGGGTGAGCTGCCGCCATTGCCTCAGCCTCTTCAGCGAACGGGATCGTCGCCGTTTCAGCGAGCGCCAGCGCCAGATCGCCCTGGCCGCCGCCCGGGGCCAGGGCCACATCGGCGTGGGCCCCAGCTCCCCAGCACCCCATGGCCCCTGAGCCGGCCGGGCTGGAGCCCACCGGCCTGGCCCTAGGGGCCGCCCAACCGGAGGGCCAATCGCAGGGCCAACCGGTTGGCCAATCTGAGGCCCCACCGGTGGGACTGCCGGTTCTTTACAGCTTCCGACGCTGCCCCTATGCGATGCGGGCCCGCCTGGCCCTGGCGGCCGCCGCCCTAGTGCCGGAGCTTGATCTGGTGGTGCGGGAGGTGAGCCTGGCCTGCAAACCGCCCGAGCTGCTGCTGGCATCAGCCAAGGGCACCGTGCCCGTGCTGGTGGTGCCCCAGGGGGTAGGCGCCGAGCGGGGCCCCACTCCGGGCAGCTCCCCGGACGACGGGCCGGGCCCCGGCGGGAGCGGCGATAGGCGCCCACAAGGGAGCGGCAAGGGCAGCGAGCCGCAGGTGATTGACCAAAGCCTGGCCCTGATGAGCTGGGCCCTGCAGCGCCATGACCCGGGCGACTGGTTGCGCCGCGGCCCCAGCGCGGCCGCCCAGGCCAGCCGGGCTGAGATGGCTGCCTTGATCGCCGAAAACGACGGCCCCTTCAAACACCACCTCGATCGCTTCAAGTACCCGGACCGCTTCAAGGCTGGCGCTTCCAGGGTCGATCCCGGGGAGGATGGTGCTGGCGGGCGGGCTTTGAATTCAAACGGCGATTCAGGGGCCCACCCCGATGGCGATCACCGGGGCCACCGCGCCGCCGCCCTGACGATCCTGCGCCGCTGGAACCAACGCCTGCAGCCCGGCGGCTGGCTCCTGGGCCCGAGCTCTTGCTGGGCCGACTGGGCCCTGCTGCCCTTTGTGCGCCAATTTCGCCGGGCTGATCCGGCCGGCTTTGACGCCGAACCCAACTTGGCTGCCCTGCAGGGCTGGCTCGGGCGCTTTGAGGCCTCCGCCGAGCTCACCGCCGTGATGGAGCCCCCCTGGGGCCAGCGCCAAGCCTGGCGATCGTCCCACTGGCTCTACCACCTGGCCCTGGCGGACGAGTGGCGCCAGGCGCGCAGCACCGGGGTTTATGCCCGTTCCACCCGGGGTCTGGGGCTGGACCAGGTGGGGTTCATCCACGCCAGCTACGCCCACCAACTGGCCGCCACCTATGCCCGCTTCTATGGCGATGCCGGCCCGGTGGTGCTGCTCACGATCGATCCAGGCCGGCTGGAGCAGGCCGGGGTGGCCGTGCGTGCTGAGCCCGGAGCATCCACGTCTGAAGCCGGGGCTGAGCTGTTTCCCCACCTCTACGGGCCCCTGCCCCTGGCGGCCGTGCTGGCGGCCGATCCCTACCAGCCATGAGCGCGACTGCCACTGCACCCCCACCCCCGAACCTGCCGGGCCTAGGCGAACTGGAGGCGGAGGCCCAGCGCCGCGGCCTGCTGATGCGCCTCCAGGTGGGGCGCCCCCTGGGGGTGGCCTGGAGCCTGCGGGTGGGGGTGGCCCGGCGCCAGCCCCAGGGCCTGCTGTTGCTGGGGGAACTCAAGGGTTGGGCCCTGCCGCTGGAGAGGGGCCTGCGCCTCGACACGATGCGGGTGCAGGGCGACGACACCGCCGGCGTGGGCGCCCTGATCTGGGCGGCCACCTTCGCCTGGGCCCTGGAGGCCACCCCCTGCCGCCGGGCCCGGCTGCTCGCCATCCGCGATCAGGAGGCCCAACACCGCCGCCTGGTGCGCTACTTCCGCCAGTGGGGCTTCGAACCGCTGCGGCCCCTTGAAGGCGGCGCCGGCGACCTAGCCCCCCGGCTGCTCTGGGGGGGGGCCGGCCTGCTGATGGAAGGCTCCTGCGACGAGGGGCTCCGCCGCAGCGTCCGACGCCTCGCAATCGGGCTGGATCTCACCCAAGGGCTGGGTTGAAGCCCTGGACTGAAGGCCTGGGTTGAAGCCCTGGACTGAAGGCATTGACTGCAGATCAGACCTGAAGGCCTGGACGAAAGAACTGGACGACAGCTCTGGGACAAACGGCTAGATCGGGGGATCGGTCGATCGATGGCGAGGGTTGAAGAGGCCCTGGGCCGCCTGGGCCGAAGCCGCCGATGGGCTTTGCTAGGCCCAGACCTCCCTCGATGCGGCCCAACCATGCCCACCCACGCCGCCGTGCAGGCCTATTACGGCCAGGAGCTGGGCGGCAGCGCCGACCTCAAGACCAACGCCTGCTGTGATGCCGAGGCCCTGCCGGCCTGGATGAAGCCCCTGCTCGGGCGCATCCATCCCGAGGTCACCAACCGCTACTACGGCTGCGGCCTGGTCTGTCCGCCCCTGCTGGAGGGTTGCAAGGTTCTTGATTTGGGCTGCGGAACGGGCCGGGATGCCTACCTGCTCTCCCAGCTGGTGGGAGCGCGGGGCCAGGTGGTGGGTGTCGACATGACCCGCGAACAACTGGCCATTGCCCAGGCCCACGCGGACTACCACGCCGAGCTGTTCGGCTACGCCAATGTCTCCTTCCTGGAGGGCACGATCGAACAGCTGCAGGACCTGCCCCTAGATCCAGGGCAGTTTGATGTGATCGTGTCGAACTGCGTGCTCAACCTGGCCACCGATAAGGGGGCGGTGCTGGGGGGCGTCAAACGCCTGCTGAAGCCGGGAGGCGAGTTTTATTTCGCCGATGTGTATGCCGATCGGCGCCTGCCGGCTGCGCTGCGGAACGATCCCGTGCTCTATGGAGAGTGCCTGGGGGGAGCCCTCTATTGGAACGACTTTCTGCGGCTGGCCCGGGCCGCCGGGTTTGCCGATCCCCGCCTGGTAGACGACCGGCCGATCACGTTCAGCGATCCGCGCATCGAGGCGCTGGTGGGTGAGACCCGCTTCTTTTCCGCCACCTATCGCCTCTTCAATCTCGACGATCTCGAGGATGCCTGCGAAGACCATGGCCAGGCGGTGATCTATCGGGGCACGATCCCCAATCTCCCCCACCGCTTTGATCTCGATGGCCACCATGCCATCGAAACAGGCCGTAGTTTTGCGGTTTGCGGCAACACCTACCGCATGCTCACCGAAAGCCGTTTTGCGGACCACTTCATCGGGGTGGGCGATTTCAGCCGCCACTACGGATTATTCCCTGGCTGTGGCGAAGTCCTGCCGTTTACTTCCGCTTCTGGTGCCCAGACCCCAGGGCCGGCCGCCTGTTGTTGAGCGAAATCTGCCCATCGCGGGCGGCCCTAGCTAGCTAGGGCGATAGAGCCAGGGCGCCAGAGCCAACCGGCTCAGAAACCGCTGCGCTGTAAACCCATCAGCTGGGCGGCGTAGTCCTCACTAAAGGAGGCCTGCAGCTGCCAGGCCTGGAGCAGGGATTTGGCCACTTGGCGCAGCTCCACGAGGTCGGCGCAGGCATCGATGGCGCGGGAGTGGGCCTCGATAGCGAACTGGCGATCCAGGGAGAGGGATGGGGGCATGGCGAAACGGAGCAGGCGTCTTTACATCACGTTACAAACGCCAGCGCGCCCGCGGCGGACGGTTGTCCCGCGGCCGCCGGGCCCCGTCCTATCTGTCGATTGGTTTCAGGATTGCCTCCGGCCCAAGCCCATGGCCAAAGTTGGCTCTGCAGGCCCGCTAGGGCTTCCCTAGCCAGTTCAAGGAACCCGGCCCAGGGCCCAGCCCACCTGCATCACTCCCACCCCCGGTAAGCCCGACGCCATGGTCCATCCCTGCCGATCCGCCTATCCCCCAGGCCATCCCCAGGGCTGGGGCTGGGGCCTAGCCCTGCTCTGCGGCGGCATACTGCTGGGCCAGGCCAAGCCCGCCCAGGCGGAGCTGCTCTATCGGCTCGACACCCGTTGCAGCCTCCAGGGGGCCGCGACGGTGCCCTGCTCGGTGGACGCGATTGAGCAAGGTGGCGCCACCCTCTACCGCCACCAGATCGGTGGCAGCAACGGGTCGGCCCCCCGGGTGGAAACGGTGCGGATCCAGGCCCAGCCCCTGCGGATGGCCCGCTGGGATCAGGCCAGCAAAGCCTTTGTCTCCCTCACGGGGGCCGCGGCCCGCTTCTCGACCAACACCGTTTGCTTCAACGGCAGCGATCTCTGTGTGGTGAACCCCAACTACCTCAACAGCGTGCGCCAGGCCAATAGCAGCGCCACCGCAGGCCGGGATCTGGTGCGGGTCCACTTCGGCGCCGATGGCCGCATCGATGCCAGCTGCTACGACACCGGCTGCAGCCTGGTCCAGCCATGACCACGACACGCGCATGGACGGGGGTGGTCCTGGCCGCCCTGGCGGGCTTGCCAATGGGGCTGGGGGCTGGGGCAGACCAGCCGGCCCAGGCCCGGGG
>Ga0310335_100309_pt1 | contig 13480 bp, 12 predicted proteins | sample LakMicMISRFREDD7_FD_195549 | JGI IMG/M metagenome (GOLD analysis project Ga0310335, IMG submission 195549) | Enriched freshwater cyanobacterial communities from Lake Michigan, Michigan, United States - MI23.SRF.RED.D7 (v2) (version 2) | ecosystem: Environmental > Aquatic > Freshwater > Lake... | reverse complement strand
GAGAAGCTGATTCCGGTGGTGATTCTCAAGGCCGCCGCCGGCGAACCGATCCCCCTCTATGGCGACGGCGCCAACGTGCGCGACTGGCTGTTCGTCGAGGATCACGTCGATGCCCTGCTGCTGGCGGCCACCCGCGGCCAGCTGGGCCAGAGCTACTGCGTCGGGGGCTCGATCGATCCGGCCACCCCCAGCGAGCGCAGCAACCGCGAGGTGGTCGAGGCGATCTGCGCCCTGCTCGATCAGCGCCTGCCCCAGGGCGCTCCCCACAGCCGGCTGATCACCAGCGTCACCGACCGCCCCGGCCACGACCGCCGCTATGGGATCGACCCGACCCGCATCGCCACCGAGCTGGGCTGGCGGCCGCGCCATGGCTTTGCCGAGGGGTTGGCCTTGACCGTGGACTGGTACCTCGATCAGACCCCCTGGTGCAGCACGGTGCGCCAGCGTGCGGCCTATGGGGGTCAGCGGCTCGGCCTGGTTTGACCGGGGGTACCCCCGTGGTGCATGCTGGGCGGGTCGGCGTGAACGCCGTCCTGCGGATGTAGCTCAGTGGTAGAGCATCTCCTTGCCAAGGAGAGGGTCGAGAGTTCGAATCTCTTCATCCGCTTGTCTGTTGTTTCAGCATCAGCTGCTGGCTGCTGACGGTTTCGAACCCCAGCTGTTGGTAAAAGCCTGCGCTGTTGCTCGTCATCAGATAGACCCGTTCGACCCGGCGCAGCCGGGGGTGCTCCAGCAGGGTGGCGACGATGCGCCGCCCCAGCCCGCGCCCCTGGTGCTCCTCGTCGACCACCACGTCCCAGAGCACGGCCCTGAACAGGCCGTCGCTGCTGGCCCGGCCAAAGCCGACCAGCTGCCGTCCCTGCCAGACGCTCACGGCGGCGGCGCTGCCCCGCAGCATGGCCCTCAGGGCGGCGTGGCTGCGCCCCCGGGCCCAGAAGCTGTTCCGCTCCAGCAGGCGCTGCAGTTGATCCAGCGCCCCCACGGGTCGCAAATCAGGACCAAGCCCCAGGCGCAGTCCTGGTGCACCGCTGCGGTGGCGGATCAGCTGGATCGGCGCAACGCTCTGCATCAGCCAATCCTCGCGTCTGGCCTGGCGGCCCCGCTGGAGGACCCTTGGCTGCAGCAAAACCCCTGTGCCAGCAGGCTTTTGGGACCTCTGATGCCGGTTTTGCAGTGGTAGGGTGACCCCACTGGATGGTGGCCGATCGATGCTCAAGCTGTTGCTGGGTGATCCCAATGCCCGCAAGCTGCAGCGGTATCAGCCCCTGGTCTCCGACATCAACCTGTTGGAGGAGGAGGTGGCTGCCCTCAGCGATGAGGAGCTGCGTGCTCTGACCGTTGAATTCCGCCAGAAGCTGGAGCCGGCCGCCGGCAATCCCCAGCGTCAGCGTCAGCTGCTCGATGAGCTGCTGCCCCAGGCTTTTGCCGTGGTGCGCGAGGCCAGCAAGCGGGTGCTGGGCATGCGCCATTTCGACGTGCAGCTGATCGGCGGCATGGTGCTGCACGACGGCCAGATCGCTGAGATGAAGACCGGCGAAGGCAAGACCCTGGTCTCCACCCTGCCGGCTTACCTCAACGCGCTCACGGGGCGCGGTGTGCACGTCGTCACCGTCAACGATTACCTGGCGCGCCGTGACGCCGAAATGATGGGCCAGGTCCATCGTTTCCTGGGTCTCAGCGTCGGCCTGATCCAGCAGGACATGGCTCCGGCCGAACGGCGCCGCAACTACGCCTGCGATATCACGTACGCCACCAACTCAGAGCTGGGTTTCGATTACCTGCGCGACAACATGGCGACCGACATCGCCGATGTGGTGCAGCGGGATTCCTATTTCTGTGTCATCGACGAGGTCGACTCGATCCTGATCGATGAGGCCCGCACCCCGTTGATCATTTCTGGCCAGGTGGAGCGGCCGCAAGAGAAGTACGAGCGTGCCAATCAGGTGGCCCAGGCGCTTGTGCGCGCCGCCGAAATGGGCAAGGACGGCATCGATCCTGAGGGTGACTACGAGGTTGACGAGAAGCAGCGCAACGTCACGCTCACCGATGAGGGTTACGCCAAGGCTGAGGAGATGCTTGGCGTTCAGGATCTGTTCAACCCGGCCGATCCCTGGGCCCATTTCATCAACAACGCCCTCAAGGCCAAGGAGCTGTTCATCAAGGATGTCAGCTATATCGTGCGCAACAACGAAGTCGTCATCGTCGACGAGGGCACCGGCCGCGTGATGCCAGGCCGCCGCTGGAGCGATGGCCTGCACCAGGCGATCGAGGCCAAGGAACGGGCTCCGATCCAGCCCGAGACCCAGACCCTGGCCAGCATCACTTACCAGAACTTCTTCCTGCTGTATGAGCGCCTGTCGGGCATGACCGGCACGGCCAAGACCGAAGAGGTGGAGTTCGAGAAGACCTACAAGCTCGAAGTCACCCAGGTGCCCACCAACCGGCCCAGCCAGCGGGCCGATTGGACCGATCAGGTCTACAAAACCGAGCCGGCCAAATGGCAGGCCGTCGCCAGCGAGATCGCCGGCGTTCACCAGCAGGGCCGCCCGGTCCTGGTGGGCACCACCAGCGTCGAAAAATCGGAGCTGCTTTCAGCCCTGCTGGCCGAGCAGCAGATCCCCCACAACCTGCTCAATGCCAAGCCCGAGAACGTCGAGCGCGAGGCCGAGATCATCGCCCAGGCCGGGCGGGCCGGTGCGGTGACGATCGCCACCAACATGGCCGGCCGCGGTACCGACATCATCTTGGGCGGCAACAGCGACTACATGGCCCGCCTCAAGGTGCGGGAGGTGTTGTTGCCCCGCCTGGTGCGCCCCGACGAGGGCCACCGTCCACCGGTGCCCCTGCAGCGCTCGGCGGGCGGCGGCGGCGGCTTCGCCGGTGGCGGCAGTGATGCCGCGGCTCCGTTCAGGGCTCCCAGCGAGGCCCGGGCGATCGGCAGCCTCTATCCCTGCCAGCTCACCCCTGAAGCCGATGAGGCCTTGGCCCGCCTGGCCCGCGACCTGGTCACGGCCTGGGGCGATCGGGCCCTGACCGTGCTCGAGCTCGAAGAGCGCCTGACCCAGGCCGCCGAAAAAGGGCCGACCGACGACGACCAGGTCCTGGCGTTGCGCAACACCATGGCCTTAATTAAGGCCGAGTACGACAGCGTCGTGCAGCCCGAAGGCCTGCAGGTGCGCGAAGCCGGCGGCTTGCACGTGATCGGCACCGAGCGCCACGAGTCGCGCCGCATTGACAACCAGTTGCGCGGCCGTGCCGGCCGCCAGGGTGACCCGGGCAGCACCCGCTTTTTCCTGTCCCTGGAAGACAACCTGCTGCGCATCTTTGGTGGCGATCGCGTCGCCGGCCTGATGAATGCCTTCCGGGTTGAGGAAGACATGCCGATCGAGTCGCGCATGCTCAACCGTTCGCTCGAGGGGGCGCAGAAGAAGGTTGAGACCTACTACTTCGACATCCGCAAGCAGGTGTTCGAATACGACGAGGTGATGAGCAACCAGCGCAAGGCCGTTTACGCCGAGCGCCGTCGGGTGCTCGAGGGCCGCGACCTCAAGCTGCAGGTTCTGGGCTATGGCGAGCGCACGATTGATGACATCGTCGAGGCTTACGTGAATCCCGACCTGCCGCCTGAAGAGAACGACATGACCAGTGTCGTTGGCAAGGTCAAGGAATTCATCTACCTGCTTGAAGATCTGACACCTCAGCAGTTGGAGGGCCTTCAGTTCGACGAGCTCAAGGCTTTTCTGCAGGAGCAGATGCGCAACGCCTACGACATTAAGGAAGGACAGATCGAGCAGGACAGCCCGGGTCTGATGCGTCAGGCAGAACGCTTCTTCATCCTGCAGCAGATCGATACCCTCTGGCGTGAACATCTGCAGGCGATGGATGCCTTGCGTGAGTCCGTTGGTTTGCGTGGTTACGGGCAGAAAGACCCGTTGATCGAATACAAGAACGAGGGCTACGACATGTTCCTCGAGATGATGACGCAGATGCGCCGCAATGTGATCTATTCGATGTTCATGTTCCAGCCCCGCGTCCAGGCGACCGAAGAGGTCGGAACCCTCGCCTGAGGCTGGGCCCCCGCGGGGGCCCGATCATTCAAGCCTTCATCATTCGCCCAGAAACTCCAGGATCTCCCGGTCCTTGAGGTTCTGGGCTGCGCCACCGCAGGGCTCGCTCAGGGGTCGGCCGGCCGCCAGCTGGCGCAGGCAGGCTTGGGTGCGGGCCAATTCGCCTTCGAGGGCATCGATCCGCTCCATCAGGTTGCGGATCACGTTGGCCTCGGCATCCGGCAGGGCCGAGTGGGCCAGGGGGTCGATGCGCACCCCCGACTGGTGGATGACCCGCCCCGGGATGCCGACCACCGTGCTGTTCGGGGCCACATCCCGCAGCACCACCGAACCGGCGCCGATGCGGGTGTTGCTGCCGACCGTGATCGCGCCCAGGACCTTGGCGCCGGCCCCCACCACGACATTGTCCTGCAGCGTGGGATGGCGCTTGCCGATCGCCTTGCCCGTGCCCCCCAGGGTGACCCCTTGGTAGAGCAGGCAGTTGTTGCCGATCACCGCCGTTTCGCCGACGACCACGCCCATGCCGTGGTCGATGAAGACCCCCTGTCCGATCCGGGCCCCGGGGTGGATCTCGACGCCGGTCAGGCTGCGCCCCAGCTGGCTGAGCAGCCGCGGCAGCAGCGGCAGGCCCACCCCCCACAGCCGGTGGCTGATGCGATGCAGCACCAGGGCATGAAAGCCCGGGTAGCAGAGCAGGATCTCGAGTCTGCCCCGGGCGGCCGGGTCACGCTCGCGGATGATCGCCAGGTCGGCCCGAATGCTGTCCAGCATCGCCCGAGCCTACGCAGGCTCAGGCGCCCAGCAGGCCGATTTCCTTGCGCAGCAGATCGATCGTGGCTGTGCCCAGATAACTCTGGGCGCAGTGCACCACCGGTAGCCGCATCAATTGGGCCCGGTTCTGCCGCAGGGTCTGGTCCACCATTGGCAGGCTGGGCCGGTCGCACAGCACGTGGCTGGCGGCCCGCAGCAGGGCCAGCAGGCGGCTGCCGGTGTCCGGATTGGCGGTCATCACCAGCAGATCGTTGCCGCGCATGCTGTGCAGAATCACCTCGGCCGCCCGCAGGATGCCGGGGCTGATGCTCACCAGCCCCACACAGCTGCCGGTGCGCAGCTCTTTGAGCAGGTCGAGCTCGTGGCGAAAATCATTGAGATCGACCGGCACGGCCCGCACGCTGTGGCGCCGGGCGATCTCCTCGACCGGCTGCAAGAAGTAGCGGCTGGTGACCACCGTGCCGTTGTTGGCACTGTCGAGCACGGCCTCGAGCTCCTCCATCGGCACCACCTCTACGGGCACCTCCAGGTGCGGGGTCAGTTCTTCGGCGATCAGCAGCGAAGCGCCGATGTCCTCGCGGGGGGTGCTGACCAGCACCCGGGCGCCGCAGCGCAGGCGCCAGTCGATCTCGCGGGTGATCAGATCGCGGGCCTGTTGCAGGGTGCAACCGGCATTGAGCAGGCCATCGACGCTCTGCCTCACCTCGCGGTCGATGTCGGGGATGGCCTTGTTGCGCAGCCCCGGCGGTGGCTTGAGTTCGCGGGGATTCTGCTGATCGCGCACATAGATGCCCGAACCGGCCATGGCCTCGACCACGCCATCGGTCTCGAGCTGGCGGTAGACCTTGCTGATGGTGTTGCGATGCAGACCCGTCTGCATCGCCAGTTGGCGGGTGCTGGGCAGGCGGTGTCCAGGGGGAAAGTGACGCGCCGCAATGGCGAAGCAGATCTGGTTGTACAGCTGGGTTGAGGCCGGGATGTCGCTTTCCTGCTGGATGTGGAATCGCACGCCGGAGTGGGCCAGATGGTCGTCTGGCCACCTTACGGACCCCTGGCACGGGTGACAATTGCCGTTGTGGCCCAACCGGGCTGATCGTTTGTTCTGCCGTGTCGAGCTCCCTGCCGATCGCCGCCGGTTGGCTGTCACTGCCCTCTGTGCCAGATGGGCCCCAGCTGCGCTGCTGGTGGGCCAGGCCTGAGCCCGCCGCCGGCCAGCCCCGCGGCGCCGTGTTGCTGCTGCCCGAGGTGTTCGGGCTCAATGCCTGGGTGCGGTCGGTGGCCGATCGCCTGGCGGCCGCCGGCTATGGGGTGCTGGCGATGCCGATCTTTGCCCGCACCGCCCCCGATCTGCAGCTGGACTACGACGCGGCAGGCCTGGCCGAAGGTCGGGTGCACCGCGACCAGGTCAGCGCCAAAGGCTGCCTGGCCGATGCCGGCCGTGCCATCGCCTGGCTGCAACGGCAGCCCGGCCTGGAAGATCGGCCCGTGGCCTGTGTCGGCTTTTGTTTTGGCGGCCACCTGGCGATGCTGGTGGCGACCCTGCCCCAGGTGGCCGTTACCTGTGATTTCTATGGGGCCCGGGTCTCCAGCTTCTGCCCCGGGGGCGGACCGCCGACCCTGGCGGTGGTGCCTGCCATCGCGGGCGATCTGCTGTGCATCTGCGGTGATCAGGATCCACTGATGCCCCCTGACGAGCTGCAGGCGATCCAAGCGGCCCTGGCGCCCACAGGCGACGGTCGTCGGCGTGAGCTGGTGCTGGCCCCCGGGGCCGGCCATGGCTTCATGTGTGAGGCCCGGCCCGATTTCCAAGCCGCAGCGGCCGAACTTGGCTGGCAGACCATGCTGCAGGCCCTGGCCATGCGGCTATCTGGCTGAGGAGGGTTGAGCAGCGTCTCTGAGCAGCGTCGGTGGCGGGCGCTGCCCTTAATCGGCGCTGGATGGTCCAGAAGCTGCCCCAGTGGCTGCCCCGGCCGCAGCCCCTGTGGTCACGACCCGCACGGGCCTGGGCTCTTTGCCGTCTTTGCTCTCGCGGGCGGCCTTGGGTTTGGCCTCGCCTGAGGGCGCCTTGCCGGCGGCCAACTTGCGGGGGCTCAGGAACATGATCATGTTCCGTCCCTCCCGTTTGGGGGGCTGCTGGATCTCGGCGTTCTCCTCGAGATCCTTGGCCATGCGCATCAGCAGCACCTCGGCCAGGGCGGTGTGCTGGATTTCACGGCCGCGGAAGATCACCGTGCACTTGACTTTGTCGCCGGCCTTGAGGAAACGCACGGCCTGGCCGATGCGCACGTCGTAGTCGTGCTGGTCGATCTTGTAGCGCATCTTGACCTCCTTGACTTCGGTCTGATGCGACTTCTTCTTGGCCTCCTTGGCCTTCTTTTCCTGTTCGAACTTGTATTTGCCGTAGTCCATGATCCGGCAGACCGGTGGGTCGGCCTTCTCGCTGACCAGCACCAGGTCCAGTTCCCGGTCCCGGGCCACTTCCAGCGCCGCCTCTCGCGTGATCACCCCCAGCTGACTGCCGTCGGCGTCGACCACCCGCAGGTTGGGGTAGCTGATGCGCTCGTTGATGTTGGGCAGCTCCCGTACGGGAGCACGGCGGTCAAAACGGGGACGTGGAGGCATTCAGGCGTAAGGGTTCCGGGTTGGGTTGAAACAGCAACACCTCACCCTAGGACGCCCGCCACCGCATTCAAGGCCTGCTGAACCAGTTGCTGCGGATCCGAGCCCTCCAGCCAGATGGGCTGGTGCTGGCGCCGGAACCAGGTGCGCTGCCGTTTGGCGTACTGGCGGGTGCGCTGGGCGGTGATGGCGATCGCCTCGTCGCGGCTGAGCTGGCCCTCCAGATGGCGCCGGGCTTCCTCGTAACCGATGGTTCTGAGCAAGTCCAGTTCCGGCCCGAAGCGGCCCAGCAGGGTTTCGGTCTCTTCGATCAGGCCGCCGCTGTACAGCCCCCGGGTGCGCTGCGCGATCCGGGTGGCCAGATCCGGCGGGTTCAGTCCCAGCTCCAGCACCCGCCAGGGGGGTGGGGCGCTGCGCTGCTGACCGCTCAGGGGGCGGCCCGTGCCATAGATCACCTCCAGGGCCCGTTGGGTGCGCACGGCGTCGGCCGGGGCGATGCGGGCGGCGGCGGCCGGGTCCGCCTGGCGCAGCAGCTGGTGACAGCTGGTCTGGCCCAGGGCCTCCAGCTGGCGGCGCAGCGCCGGCTGGGGCGCGACCGCCGGGGGGGTCATGCCCTGGGTCAGGGCCTTCAGATACAGACCCGTGCCCCCCGCCAGCAGGGCCATGGGCTGGCTGGCGCGGGCGCGCCCGTGTTCGGCCGCCACCGCGGCGCTGGCCAGGCTGCAGTACTCGTGCAGGTTGAGGGGCTGGTCGGGCTCGCGCAGATCGAGCAGTTCATGGCGCACGGCCTGCCGCTGGGCCGCCGTCGGCTTGGCGGTGCCCACGTCCATGCCCCGGTAGACCTGCCTGGAATCGACGTTGAGCACCGCCAGGTCCAGGGCCTGGGCCAGGGTGATCGCCAGCTCGGTTTTACCGCTGGCCGTGGGGCCCAGCAGGGCGATCACCAGCGGCAGCGGGGGGTGCAGGGGGTCGGTGTCCGGGGCCATGGACGCCACTCTGCCGAGGGGGTGTCACGGTGCCGGCGGCGCGGCTGCGATAGCAACCCCCTGCCGGGATCGTTCTCAGAGGCCTCCAGGCGCGTTCTGGGGCCTGTCAATCGTGGTCGCCGGTGGTAAATTGCTCTTCAGCAACGGGTGCTCCGGCTCCCGGCGTCATTTTCCCGCCCCGGGACCTGCCGTCCTGTGCCCTTGACCCGGGGAGCCCCACCTGCATGAGCGAAGCCAGCAAAGTTGAGGCTGCCTACGGCGCCGAGCAGATCCAGGTCCTGGAGGGTCTGGAGCCGGTGCGCAAGCGGCCGGGGATGTACATCGGCTCCACCGGACCCCGGGGTCTGCACCACCTGGTCTACGAGGTGGTCGACAACTCAGTTGACGAGGCCCTGGCGGGCCATTGCGACAGCATCGTGGTGGTGCTCAACGCTGACGGCTCCTGCAGCGTCACCGACAACGGGCGCGGCATCCCCACCGACGTCCACCCGCGCACGGGCAAGAGTGCCCTCGAAACGGTGCTGACCGTGCTGCATGCCGGCGGCAAGTTCGGCGCCGGCGGTTACAAGGTGTCCGGCGGTCTGCACGGGGTCGGCGTTTCGGTCGTCAACGCCCTCAGCGAGTGGGTTGAGGTGACCGTGCACCGTCAGCAGCAGGTCCACACCCAGCGTTTTGAGCGCGGCCAGCCGATCGGCATTTTGGCCTCGGTGCCGGCCCCGGCCGGTGACGAGGAGCGCACCGGCACGTCGGTGCGCTTCAAGCCTGATATTGAGATCTTCAGCGTCGGCATCGAGTTCGACTACCAGACCCTGTCATCGCGCTTGCGGGAACTCGCCTATCTCAATGGCGGCGTCAGGATCGTCTTCCGCGATGAGCGGCCCGCGGCCCTGACCGCCGATGGAGAGGCCCATGAAGAGATCTACCACTAAGTCGGTGGCATCAAGGAATATGTCGCCTACATGAATGCGGAGAAGGACCCCCTTCATCCCGACATCATTTACGTCAATTCCGAGAAAGAAGGCGTTCAGGTCGAGGCGGCGCTGCAGTGGTGTGTGGATGCCTATTCCGACAGCATTCTCGGTTTTGCCAACAACATTCGCACCGTCGACGGCGGCACCCACATCGAAGGCCTCAAGACGGTGCTGACCCGCACCCTCAATGCCTTTGCCAAGAAGCGTGGCAAGCGCAAGGAGGCCGATTCCAACCTGGCGGGCGAAAACATCCGCGAGGGTCTGACTGCGGTCCTCTCGGTCAAGGTGCCCGAGCCGGAATTCGAAGGTCAGACCAAGACCAAGCTGGGCAACACCGAGGTGCGCGGCATCGTCGACACCCTCGTGGGCGAGGCCCTGGGTGAATTCCTGGAATTCAACCCCTCGGTGATCGATCTGATCCTCGAGAAAGCCATCCAGGCCTTCAATGCCGCCGAGGCCGCCCGCCGTGCCCGCGAGCTGGTGCGCCGCAAGAGCGTGCTCGAAAGCTCGACCCTGCCCGGCAAGCTGGCCGACTGCAGCTCCCGCGACCCTTCGGAATCCGAGATCTACATCGTTGAGGGGGATTCGGCTGGCGGTTCAGCCAAACAGGGACGTGATCGCCGCTTCCAGGCGATCCTGCCGCTGCGGGGCAAGATTCTCAACATTGAGAAGACCGACGACGCGAAGATCTACAAGAACACAGAGATTCAGGCCCTGATCACAGCCCTGGGTCTTGGCATCAAAGGCGAAGATTTCGATGCCAAGAATCTTCGCTACCATCGCATCGTCATCATGACCGACGCCGATGTGGATGGCGCCCACATCCGGACCCTGCTGTTGACCTTCTTTTACCGCTATCAGAAGGCGTTGGTGGAGGGTGGCTACATCTACATCGCCTGCCCACCCCTTTACAAGGTTGAGCGAGGCAAAAATCACAGCTATTGCTACAACGAAAGCGATCTGAGGACGACCCTGGACGGCTTTGGTGAGAAAGCCAACTACACGATCCAGCGGTTCAAGGGTCTGGGTGAAATGATGCCCAAGCAGCTGTGGGAAACCACGATGGATCCCTCCACCCGCACGATGAAACGGGTCGAGATCGAGGATGCGCTCGAGGCGGATCGCATTTTCACGATCCTGATGGGCGACAAGGTGGCTCCCCGCCGCGAGTTCATTGAGACCCACAGCGCCGAACTCGATCTCGCCCAGCTCGACATCTGATGGTGTCCTGGCGCTGGGCCGCTCTGCTGAGCTTTGCGTTGGTGGCCCCTGCAGGTCTGCCGGCCGGTGGGGCCGAACGAAGGCTCCCTGAGGTACGCCGCCGCCAGGCAGCCCAGGAGCCCTTACTGGCCCCGGCGCGCCTCGTGCTGCGTTGTGCGCCGCAGCAGCAGGCACCGGCGATCACGGCCGTTCCCCTGGGGGAGCCGCTGCGGGTGTTGCGCAGCTGGTGCACCGGCGCCGGCCAGCGCTGGCTCCAGGTCGAATTGGCCGGCAGTGGCCGCCGCGGCTGGTTGGTTGGCTGACGCTCAGGCGGCCAGGGCCGCCTCGATTGCGTCGATCAGTTCGCGCGACTCGGGCTCGACGGCGCTCTTGAAACGGGCCAGCACGGTGCCGTCACGGCCGACCAGGAATTTCTCGAAATTCCAGGCCACATCTCCGGCCGGTTCGGCCTGGGTCAGGGTGATGTAAGGCTCGGTTTTGGCGCCCGCGGCATGCACCTTCTCGAACAGCTCGAAGTTGGCCCCGAAGTTGGTCGCACAGAAGTGCTGGATCTCGGGCAGGGTGCCGGGCTCCTGGGCGCCGAAGTCATTGCAGGGAAATCCGAGGACGGCGAACCCCTGCGGCCTGTAGGCCTCCTGCAGTTGCTGCAGTCCGGCGTATTGGCGGGTGAACCCGCAGTGGCTGGCCACGTTCACGATCAGCAGCACCTGGCCGGCCCAGTCACCAAGGCGGCGTTCCTCACCGCCGGCATCGCGCACGCTGACGTCCTTGACAGAGAGGGATGCCATACAGAAACGGGTCTCTAATCCAGAGGTTATGGCCCGGACGTTAACGACCCATAAACTCAGGCTGACGCAGGCCAGGCCATGAGCGAGACCAATGGCGTCGTGCTGGCCGAAGTGGTGGCTCAGCAGTTGGAGGCGCTGCTTGAAGCCGGCAATTACGACGGTGCCAAGCTGCTGCTGAAACCGGTGCAGGAGGTGGATGCGGCCGAGGCCATCGGCAGCCTGCCGCGAACCCTGCAGGCGCTGGCGTTCCGCCTGTTGCCCAAGGATGAGGCGATTGAGGTCTACGAATACCTCGATCCGGCGGTCCAGCAGACCCTGCTTGAGCGGCTGCGCAGCGGCGAGGTGCTCGAACTGGTTGAGGAGATGTCACCCGACGACCGGGTGCGCCTGTTTGACGAGCTGCCGGCCAAGGTGGTGCGCCGGCTTCTGGCCCAGCTCAGTCCCGCCGAACGGCGGGTGACCGCCCAGCTGCTCGGTTACGAGGCCGAGACCGCCGGGCGGTTGATGACCACCGAGTTCATCGACCTCAAGGAATTCCACAGCGCTGCCCAGGCGCTCGAAATCGTGCGGCGCCGGGCCCGGGACACCGAGACCATCTATTCGCTCTATGTGACCGATGCGTCGCGCCATCTGACCGGGATCCTGTCGTTGCGCGATCTGGTCACCGCCGAACCCGAGGCCCGGATCGGCAATGTCATGACCCGCGAGGTGGTCAGCGTCAGCACCGACACGGACCAGGAGGAAGTGGCCCGGGCGATCCAGCGCTACGACTTTCTGGCGGTGCCGGTGGTGGACCGGGAACAGCGGTTGGTGGGCATCGTCACCGTCGATGACGTGATCGACGTGATCGAGCAGGAGGCCACCCGCGACCTGTACGCCGCCGGTGCTGTGCAGGCCGGTGATGAGGACGATTACTTCCAGAGCAACCTCTTCACCGTGGCGCGCCGCCGGGTGGTCTGGCTGCTGGTGCTGCTGCTGGCCAACAGTGGCACCGCCGCCGTGATTGCGGCGATGGATGGGGTGCTCAAGCAGGTGGTGGTGCTCGCGGCCTTCATCCCGCTGCTGATCGGCACGGGCGGCAACGTCGGTGCCCAGAGCTCGACGGTGGTGATCCGGGGTCTCAGCACCCAGCGCATCCAGAGCCTGGGTCCTGGTCTGGCCATTGCCCGTGAGGCCCTTGCCGGAGCCCTGCTGGGTCTGCTGATGATGGTTGTCGTGGTGCCCTGGGCCGGTTACGTGTCCCACGGCAACTGGGTGGTGGCCTGGGCTGCGGGGCTGGCCCTGGTGGCGATCACCACCCTGGCGGCGACCGCCGGTGCGGCCCTGCCCCTGTTGTTCGATCGCATCGGGCTCGACCCCGCCCTGATGTCGGCGCCCTTTATCGCCACAGCCACCGATGTGGCCGGCGTGTTCATCTACCTGAACCTGGCGGCCTGGTTGCTGCGATGGGCCGGCTGAGGCTCAGACGGGAGATCGGGGCCTAGATGAGAGGAGTTCACACTTCTTCAGGTTAGGCTTTACAGATCTTCAAGGCATTGGCCCCGTGGTCGTCGCTACCGCCGTTTCCTCCCAGCAGGGGCGCGTTGCGCCCGCCCCCGATGGCGATCTGGTGCGCAGTTACCTGCGCGACATCGGCCGGGTGCCGCTGCTGACCCACGAGCAGGAAATCACCCTGGGCCGTCAGGTGCAGGAGCTGGTTGCCCTGGAAGAACTGGAATCCGAACTGGAGCTGCGCGCCGGTGGCTCCAAGCCCAGCTCCGAGCAGCTGGCCGCCGCCGCCGGCATGAGCCCCCAGCAGCTGCGCAAGCGCTTCACCGCCGGCCGCCGCGCCAAGGAGCGCATGGTCGCCGCCAACCTGCGCCTGGTGGTCAGCGTCGCCAAGAAGTACACCAAGCGGAACATGGAGCTGCTGGATCTGATCCAGGAGGGCACCATCGGCCTGGTGCGCGGCGTCGAGAAGTTCGACCCCACCCGCGGCTACAAGTTCTCGACCTACGCCTACTGGTGGATCCGCCAGGGCATCACCCGGGCGATCGCCGAGAAGAGCCGCACGATCC
>Ga0310335_100307_pt1 | contig 13540 bp, 10 predicted proteins | sample LakMicMISRFREDD7_FD_195549 | JGI IMG/M metagenome (GOLD analysis project Ga0310335, IMG submission 195549) | Enriched freshwater cyanobacterial communities from Lake Michigan, Michigan, United States - MI23.SRF.RED.D7 (v2) (version 2) | ecosystem: Environmental > Aquatic > Freshwater > Lake... | reverse complement strand
GTGGCGGACCGCGCCAGCCCCCCCCTGGGGGATCTGCGCCGGCAGTTGGCGGCCGTGCGGCAGGACCGCCGCGATCGCCTCAACGCCCTGATGCGTCGCTTCGCGGCCCTGCTGCAGGACACGGTGGTGGCGGAGCGCAACGGCCGCCCGGTGCTGGCGGTGAAGGCGGGGGCCGCGGCCCAGCTGCCGGGTCTGGTGCACGACAGCTCCGCCTCCGGCAGCACCGTGTTCATCGAACCCCAAGCGGTGATCCCCCTGGGCAACCGCATTCGCCAGCTGGAGGGCCAGGAGCGGGAGGCGGAGCAGGCCGTGTTGCTGGAGCTGAGCGGCCTGGTGGCGGCCGAGCTGCCGGCCCTGGAGCACCTGCAGGAGGTGTTGGTGCAGCTGGATGCCGCCCTGGCCCGGGCCCGCTACGGCCAATGGATGGGGGCCGTCCGCCCGGAGCTGGATGGCGACCCCCTGGCGCCATTGCACCTGCAAGACCTTCGCCACCCCTTGCTGCTGTGGCAGGAGCGACGCGAAGGGGGCGCGGCCGTGGTGCCGGTGACTGTGCGGGTGGAGGGGCCCCTGCGGGTGGTGGCGATCACCGGCCCCAACACCGGCGGCAAAACCGTGACCCTCAAGAGCGTCGGCCTGGCGGCCCTGATGGCCCGCGCCGGCCTGTTCTTGCCCTGCGGCGGCAGCCCGCGGCTGCCCTGGTGCCGCCAGGTGCTGGCGGACATCGGTGATGAGCAGTCGCTGCAGCAGAACCTCTCCACCTTCAGCGGCCATGTGCGCCGCATCGCCCGGATCCTCGAAGCCCTGCCGCCGGCGGGTGCAGATCTGGCGGGGCTTGGCGGGGCCGATTTGGTGCTGCTGGATGAGGTGGGGGCTGGCACCGACCCCGCGGAGGGCACCGCCCTGGCCATTGCCCTGTTGCGGCAGCTGGCGGAGCGGGCGCGGCTCACCATCGCCACCACCCACTTCGGCGAACTCAAGGCCCTCAAGTACAGCGACGATCGCTTTGAGAATGCCTCTGTGGCCTTCGACGTGGAGACCCTGTCGCCGACCTATCGGTTGCAGTGGGGCATCCCCGGCCGCAGCAACGCCCTGGCGATCGCCTCCCGCCTGGGTCTCGATGCTGCGGTGCTGGAGCAGGCCCAGGGACTGCTGGCTCCCCGCGGCGAAGGGGAGGTGAACCAGGTGATCGCCGGCCTGGAGAACCAGCGCCAGCGTCAGCAGGAAGCCGCCGAGGAGGCCGCCGCCCTGTTGGCCCGCACGGAGCTGTTGCATGAAGAGCTGCTGGAGCGTTGGCAGCAGCAGAAGCAGCAGAGCGCTGAATTGCAGGAGCAGCGCCGCCTGCAGCTGGAGCGCTCGATCCGCGATGGCCAGCAGGAGGTGCGCCGCATCATCCGCCGGCTGCGCCAGGGCCATGACGTGGACACCACCCGCCTGGGGGAGACGGCGCGGCGCGCCGGTCAGCGGCTCAAATCGCTGCAGCAGCAGCACCGTCCAGCCCCTGAGCGCCGCGATCACCAGGGATGGCTCCCCAAGCTCGGCGATCGGGTGCGGGTGCTCTCCCTGGGCAAGGCTGGTGAGGTGCTGGCCCTGTCCGCCGATGGCCGTGAACTCACCGTCCGTTGCGGTGTGATGCGCCTCAACCTGGAGCTCTCCGCCATCGAGGGCCTCAACGGCGAGAAGCCTGCGCCGCCGCCGCCCCCTCAGGTGGCCATTCGCAGCAGCCGGCGCTTGGGCGGTGGCGGGCCGCAGGTGCGCACCGAGCGCAACACCGTGGATGTGCGGGGTCTGCGGGTGCATGAGGCCGAAGCCGCCGTGGAGGACCAGCTGCGCACCGCCAACGGACCCCTGTGGGTGATCCACGGCATCGGCACCGGCAAGCTCAAGCGCGGCCTGCGCGATTGGCTCGCCACCCTGCCCTATGTGGAGCGGGTCAGCGATGCCGACCAGGGGGATGGTGGCCCCGGCTGCAGCGTGATCTGGCCGAAGTAGGGCTCAGCTCAAGCGGCTCAGCCCAGAGGCGGCAGCAGCGGTTCGGGGGCTGGGGCAGCGGCCACAGCGGCGGCCGGCAGGGCATCACCACTGGCGTCGAACAGGCGCCAGCCGCTGGCCTCCACCTCCAGGTGAACGGAGTCGCCGGGCTTCACGCACTGATCGGGGTCAGCCCGCAATTGCACCAGGTGATCGCCCTCCTGCAACCGGCAGGTGAGCAGCTGTTCGTTGCCCAGGCTCTCCACGTGGCATAGCTCCGCCGGCAGGTTGCGGTTGGTGGCGGGCGCCAGCCGCAGGTGTTCCGCCCGCAGACCGCCGGTGAGCGCGTCGGCCCCGCCGCGGCTCTGCCACTGCTCGAGGGCTGCACGCATGGGCCCCTCAAGCACAAAGCGGCGCCCGCCCAGTTGCAGCTGGCCGCTGCCCACGCTCAGCACCGGCAGCAGGTTCATCGGCGGGCTACCGATGAACTGGGCCACGAACAGATTGCTGGGCCATTGGTAGAGCTCCATCGGCGTGCCCAGCTGCTGCAGCTGGCCGCGGTTGAGCACGGCGATGCGATGGCCCATGGTCATCGCCTCCACCTGGTCGTGGGTCACATAGACCGTGGTGGTGCCCAGGCGTCGCTGCAGCTCCACGATCTGGGCGCGGGTGCCGGTGCGCAGCTTGGCGTCGAGGTTGCTGAGGGGTTCATCCATCAGGAACACCGCCGGCTGGCGCGCGATGGCACGCCCCAGGGCCACCCGCTGCTTCTGGCCTCCGGAGAGTTCCTTGGGCAGGCGATCCAGCAGGTGATCGAGTTCGAGGGTGCTGGCCACCTCGGTAATGCGTTGGTGGATCCGGGCTTCGCGGCTAGAGGGGAACCGCAGCACTGCGGGCAGGCCGGCGCTGGCGCGGTGCAGCCCATCGGCCAGCTGCTGCAGGGGCGTGCGCCGGCGTTGGCGCCGCAGCCCGAAGCCGATGTTGTCCGCCACGCTCAGGTGCGGATACAGGGCATAGCTCTGGAACACCATCGCCACATCCCGCTGGGCGGGGCGCAGGTTGGTGACACAGCGGTCGCCCACGATGATCTCGCCGCCGCTGGGGGCCTCCAGGCCCGCCAGTAGCCGTAGCAGCGTGCTCTTGCCGCAGCCGGAGGGGCCCACCAGCACCAGGAATTCTCCGTCGGCGATGGAGAGATCGAGCTGGCGCAACACCTCCACAGGCGCGCTGCCCCGCCGGGGCGGGTAGGTCTTGCTGACCTGCTGGAACCGAACCTCTGCCAACCCTCGGGCCCGCGGCGGCCCGATCCTAGGGTTGATCAAATGCAGTTCATTGATCAGGCCCGCATTGCGGTGCAGGCCGGCCGTGGCGGTGATGGCATCGCGGCCTTCCGCCGAGAGAAGTACGTGCCGGCCGGCGGCCCCTCCGGCGGCGATGGCGGCCGTGGCGGGGATGTGTGGCTGGAGGCCGACCCCAACCTGCAGACCCTGCTCGACTTCAAATACAAGCGGCTGTTTGAGGCCGTGGATGGTCGCCGGGGCGGTCCGAACAAGAGCACCGGCGCCAGCGGCGACCACCTCACCATCAAGGTGCCCTGCGGCACGGAGGTGCGCGACCTGCGCACCAACATCCTGTTGGGTGATCTCACCGAGCAGGGGCAGCGCCTGCTGGTGGCGGTGGGTGGCCGCGGCGGCCTGGGCAATGCCCACTACCTCAGCAACCGCAACCGAGCCCCGGAGAAGTTCACTGAGGGCCGCGACGGTGAAGCCTGGAACTTGCAGCTGGAGCTGAAGCTGCTGGCGGAGGTGGGCATCATCGGCCTGCCCAATGCCGGCAAGAGCACCCTGATCTCGGTGCTCTCCTCAGCCCGCCCCAAGATCGCCGACTATCCCTTCACGACCCTGGTGCCCAACCTGGGGGTGGTGCGCCGTCCCACCGGGGATGGCACCGTGTTCGCCGATATCCCGGGGCTGATCGCCGGTGCGGCCCAGGGGGCCGGCCTGGGGCACGAATTTCTGCGCCACATCGAGCGCACCCGCTTGCTGATCCACCTGGTGGATTCCAGCTCCGAGGATGTGGTGCGCGACCTGCAGGTGGTGCAGCAGGAGTTGCAGTCGTATGGGAACGGTCTCAGTGAGCGCCCCACCCTGGTGGCCCTCACCAAGATCGAGTTGCTGCTGGACGAGGAGTTAGAGGACCGCCGCCAGCAGCTCCAAGAGCGCTGGGGCGGGCCTGTTCTGGCGATTTCGGCGGCCGCGGCACGAAACCTGGATCAACTGCTGGCGGCCACGTGGCAGCAGTTGGGGATCTGACGGCAGATCCCCAAGGGGGTGATCAGTCGTCGTAGACGAGGCACTCAGGAGCGTCGGGGTTCAGATCGCAGAACACCTCGAGCGGGGTGGGGTCGTGGCTGTCCTCGGGGTGGTGGGCCTTGTACTCCTCAAGGCCCTTGAGCTCGCCTTCGAGGTGGCGGACCTTGCTGTCATCACCGGCCTGACGGGCGGCGGCGATTTCGGATTTGTCCTTGGCGATGTGCTCGTCGATGGTGTTCATGGAAGGGGCCGGAGGTGCTCGGGCCGCTCGACGTCGGGCACACCATACGAGTGCCGGGCAGCCAATGCCGGGGATTGTGGTGGGCTTCTGATGCTGGCCCTACGGCGGAATTGCAGCGCCGTGGCTAGGAGAGAACTAGCTGCACAGCTGCTCCATGGCCCGCATCCGTCAACGGCGCGATCGCCATTTCATCGATGACCACGGTCAGCTGTTCTGGATCAACGGGCCGGATCACCACTGCTATCTCTCCGAGCAGCGTCAGTGGCGCGAGGGGCTGAGCTTCGAGGAGGTGCTCGAGTGGAAGCAGTGCTCCCCCAGCGGCCTGGTGAGCCAGCGGTTCACCTCCCTGCAGGCGGCCTGTGAGGCCTTTGAGCACAACCAGGTGATCTGGTCGAGCGACCTCTACCTGCGCCGCATGGGGGATGAGATGGCGCTGCAGCGGGGCTGCGACGACTACAAGCCCACCGCCATGAAGGAGGAGGAGGCCCGCGGCGCCCGCCCCCGCCGGCAGCCCTGGTTGACCAACGCCTCCGCCAGCTCCGGCTCCGGCCCCTCGGTCACCGCTGCCCTGCGCTGCGAGCTGAGTGCCCGTCCCAGCTGCGCCCCCAGTGAGGCGCCCCACCTGCATCGGCGTCGCCGCAGCAGTGCGGCCCAGGGATCGGGGGTCAGCCCGGCAGCTCACTGAGCTCCAGCCAGCGCTCCTCCCCCTGCTCGATTCGCTGCAGCAGCTCGCTCAGCTCCTGGCTGAGCAGCTCCAGGGCGCCGTAATCGCTGCCCCCGGCCGCCAGCCCTTGCTCCAGCTCCTGGCGCCGGGCCTCCCACTGGGGCAGCTGGGTTTCCAGCTCTGAGAGCTCGCGGTTTTCTTTGAAACTGCGGCGCCGCTGCTTTGTGGCCGTCGGTTTGTCCCCGGCTACTCCTGCTGGAGCTATCTCCCCTGGGGTCGCCGCCGCCTGGGGGCCCGCGCCCTTGGCGCTGCCCTGGTGGCGTTCCAGGTAGGCGCTGTAGTTGCCCTCGAACCGTTGCAGCCGGCCCCCCTCGAAGCAGAACAGCCGGTCGACCGTGCGGTCGAGGAAATAGCGGTCGTGGGACACCACCACCACGCAGCCGCGGAAATCCTCGAGGAAGTCCTCCAGCACCGTCAGGGTCTGGACGTCGAGGTCGTTGGTGGGCTCATCCAGCAGCAGCACGTTGGGGGCCTCGATCAGCAGGCGGCACAGGTGCAGCCGCCGCCGCTCGCCGCCGGAGAGCTTGCTCACCGGTTGGTGCTGTTGGGCCGGCGGAAACAGAAACCGCTCCAGCAGTTGGGAGGCGCTGAGGCTGGAGCCCTCCAACTCGATGGAGCTGGCGGCGTCCTTCACCACATCGATCAGCTTGCGCTCGCGGCCGGCGGCATCGGTGCCATCCAGCAGTTGGTGGCTGTGCTGATCGAAGTAGGCCAGCTTCACGGTGCCGCCGAGCTCGATGCGGCCGCCGTGGGGGTGGCGGCGGCCGGCGATCAGATCCAGCAGCGTGGATTTGCCCACGCCATTGGGCCCAATGATCCCCACCCGGTCTTCGGGGCTGAAGTCGTAGCTGAACTCCTGGAGCAGCGGTTGAGCTCCCCCCTCGCGGGCCTGATCGCTGGCCCACACCTGCAGGGCCTCCGCCTCGATCGCCCGCTTGCCCAGACGCCGTTGGTTGCTGGCCAGGCTCACCTGGCCCTTGGCCTGCCGCTTCGGAATCTCCTGCAGGGCCTCGATGCGTTGGATGCGCGCCTTCTGCTTGGTGCTGCGGGCCTTGGGGCCGCGGCGCAGCCACTCCAGCTCGCGCCGCAACACCCCCTTGAGCTTGGCGTCGCTGGCGGCGGCGGCGTCGTCCTGCTCCGCCTTGCGGCTCAGGTAGGTGGCGTAGTTGCCGCTGTAGCTGCGGGCTTCACCCCGGTCCACCTCCACGATCCGATTGGTCACCTGATCGAGCACGTAGCGGTCGTGGGTGATCAGCACCAGGGCGCCGCGGAAGCGTTGCAGGTAGCCCTGCAGCCACTGGATGCAGTCGGCATCCAGGTGGTTGGTGGGTTCATCCAGCAGCAACACATCCGGATCGGCCACCAGCGCCGCCGCTAGGGCCAGCCGTTTGCGGTAGCCGCCGGAGAGATCGCCAACGCGCCGCTGGGTGTCGCCGATGCCCAGCTGCTGCAGCACCTCGCGGATCTGCTGTTCCAGCCCCCAGGCCTGGCTCTGGTCCATGCGGGCGTTGAGGCTGCTCAGCTCCGCCAGCAGGGCCGCGTCATCGCGCCCCTCCGCGTGGGCGAGGGCCAGGGCATCGGTCAGGGCGGTGTAGCGCCCGAGCAGCTCCATTTTTTCGCCGCTGCCCGCAAACACCTGCTCCAGCACGGTGCGCTCCGGATCCATCTCCGGTTCCTGGCTCACCAACACAATCCGCGCCTGGGGCAGCACCCGGCGTTGGCCGCCGCCGGGGGGCTCTAGCCCTGCCAGCAGCCGCAGCAGGGTGGATTTGCCGGCGCCGTTGGGGCCGATCAACCCCAGCCGCTCCCGCTCCCCCACATGCAGGGTGAGGTTGTCGAACAGGGTGCGGATGCCGAAGTCCTTGCGGACCTCCACCAGGCTGATCAGGCTCAAGGGCTGGGGAGTTGCCGCTGCGACTCCAGATAAGCAAACACGCTCTTATCGCCCACGTCGGCGGCGGCGGGCATGGGGAATTTGCGCAGGCACAGCACCACCAGCAGCGCCGCCTCCAACCCCAGCAGCAGGGTGGTGGCTGACCCGCTCAGCAGGCCACAGAGTTGCCCCAGCAGGGCGATCGGCAGCAGCAGGGTCACGCCGATGGCCTCCGGCCGCCGGAAGCAGAAGAACTCTTTGAAACCGATGCCCGCCAGGGCAGCGAAGAAGGGGCCGATCAGCCAGATCCAGCGGCGCTCAGCGCTGAGGGCATCGGCCATGCCCGCCGGCCCCGCCTGGATAGCCAGGGCCACAAACCCCAGGCTGCCGATCAGCCAGAGCAGTTGCAGGGCCCGATGCAGGGGGCGCAAATAGATGTGAATCCAGCGCAGGGCCAGTCCCACCCCCGCCAGCAGCGGCAGCAGCCAGGGCCAGAGCCAGCTGCCCCCGAAGCGCTGCCACTGCAGCAGCAGGGCCGCCTGGGCAATGGCGGCGGTGAACAGCGCCAGCCGATAGCCCAGCACCTCGCGGCGATCCTCGGCGGTGATCCGGTAAGGGCCGTAGACCCCCTCAAACACCGGATCACTGGCGCTGGCGCTGGTCATGGCTGCAGCTGGGCTTCCACCAGTGTGGCCAGGGGTGGCCCGGCGGGCACGATGCCCGAGGGCTGCAGCGGGAACAGGGCGCTGAAGTAGTCCTGGCGCCAGGCCTGATCGCAGCAGCTGGCCGCCACGCCGGGCAACTGGAAGAACCGCTGCCGCCAGCGCCACAGCGCCGGCAGCTGCCAGAGGGGTCGGCGGCTGACCCCGAACAGGGGCCCGTACACCAGCTCCAGGCGGATCAGGGTGGGGAACAGCTGCACATCCGCCAGGGTGAGCTGCGGGCCGCATAGCCAAGGGCCAGCGCCACTGAGGGCCGCTTCCGCCCGCTCCAGCGTCTCGAACAGCGCCGTTTCCGCCCGGTCGTAGGCGGCCTGGGTGCGGGCGAAGCCGCAGCGGTAGACGCCGTCATTGACGCTGCCCTGCAACAGCTCTCTCCAGCTGTTGAGGCTCTCCTGCTGCTGCGCTGGCTCCAGGTTGGGGGCGCTGTCGCCGGCGGGCCAGGCGTTGAGCAGCTCCATCAGGCGGGCGCTCTCGCCCACCACCACCCGGCCGCTGTCCCGCTCCACCAGCACCGGCACCGTGGCCCGCTGGCTGGGGTCCGCCCCGGCCCGGTGGTAGAGCTCCTGCAGGGTGCTGCAGCCCAGGAATGGCTGGCTGAAGCGCCAGCGCCCCGCCTCGGGATCCGGCTCCACGGTGAGCAGCTCGATGCTGCCCTGCAGCTGCCGCAGCAGCCACACCAGCCAGGCGCGGTGGGCCCAGGGGCAGCTGCGCCCCACGATCAGCACGTGCCCACCGGCTTCGCCGGCGTTGGCCGGTAGGGGTGGTCGCTCCACGAAGGCCCCGGAGGGTCGGGTGTAGTTGCCCTCACCATCAGCGGGTCCGAGCCCGCCCATCAACTGCAGCCACTGCCAGTGCCAGCCCGCGCGGGCGGCGCGCACCACGGCCGGGGGGATCGCCATCGGCGTTTGAGCCTTACTGCTGCCAGGCTGGCGCAACAGGCAGCGGGAGAACAGGCCATGGCCCAAGGCCGCGTGCTGGTGGTGGCCGCCACCCACGGCAACGAGCGCAATGCTCCCTGGCTGCTGGAGCAGTGGCGTCAGCGCCCGCAGCAGCTGGCCTCGGCGGGGTTGGACTTGGCCCTGGAGATCGGCAACCCCGGGGCCCTGGCCGCCAACCGCCGCTACCTCGACCGCGACCTCAACCGCAGTTTTGCGCTGGATCTGCTGCAGGATTCCGCCCGCACGGAGCTGGAGGTGCAGCGGGCGCGCCAGCTCCTGGCCCAGTTCGGCCCTGACGGCCGCCACGCCTGCAGCGTGGTGTTCGACCTTCACAGCACCACCAGCGCCATGGGCAATGCGCTGGTGGTCTATGGCCGTCGCCCCCCCGACCTCGCCTTGGCTGCAGGGGTGCAGGCGCGGCTGGGCTTGCCGGTGTATCTGCATGAGGCCGATGCTGCCCAGACGGGATTTCTGGTGGAGCGTTGGCCCGCGGGCCTGGTGATCGAGGTGGGGCCGGTGCCCCAGGGCCTGGTGAGCGCCAGCATCTGCCGCCAGACCCAGCTGGCCCTTGAAGCCTGTCTGGCGGTGGTTGCGGAGGCCCGAGCCGGCCGGCTACGGCTGCCGGAGGCCCTCTGCGTGCATCGCCACTGCGGCAGTGTCGATCTGCCTCGCTATGGCGACGGCACCCCGGCGGCGGCCCTGCATCCGCAGCGGCAACATCGCGATTGGCGTCCCCTGACGGCGGGGGATCCGCTGTTCTGGTGTGCCGACGGCACGGTGATCGGCTTTGAGCCTGGCGCCATGGCCCAACCCGCCGGCGCCGATCCTGCGGCCCGCTGGCCCGTGTTCATCAACGAGGCGGCCTATGGCGAGAAGGGGATCGCCTTCAGCCTCTGCGTGCGGGAACGCTGGCCCTGTGAGCCCGGTTGGATCGATGCCCTGGCTGCCCTTTAGCCGCAGGCCCAGGTGCCCTGCTCCTTGGTGCAGGGCAGATCACTGCTGCTGCCATCGGCCCAGTAGATGCGTAGGCGATCGTCGGCACTGCCCATCCGGAAGGTGAGCGACTTCACCGGGCCCGCCGGAGCCTTGCCGCCTCGATCGGTGCTGTTGGGCCCATCGGGGGCGTTCAGACGCTGTTCCAGTTGCTGCAGGCGCAGCTCCAGGCGCTCCAGCCGCTGGCTCTCGCTGGGCCCCCGCTGACAGCCCGCCAGCACCAGGGCGGCGGCCAGGGCGAGCAGGGGGGTGCGCATGGCGGCAGGCATCTGTAGAGCACTCCTAGCAGTGCTGCGCCGCTTTGGCTGGTGATCTTTGCCGCCTTGAAATGCGCCCCGATTCGTTGACTCTTCCCCTCGCAGCGTGGCGATGGGAATCGCGTCCCGCTTGCCGGGCCCCAGGGATGGCAGGAATCGCGCAAAAGGAACGCTGCACAAGTGCTGAGCGCGGTCCTTGATGAACGGAATGGGAACGAAAAGCCGGTGACTGGATTTGAACCTGCGACCTACTGATTACGAATCAGTTGCTCTACCACTGAGCTACACCGGCAGTGTTGAGAAACTAGCATTCAGCCCAACGAGCAGTTGAGGCCGCACCATGGCTGGTTCTGATCCGGCCCGCCCCGGCCGCGAGTCGCTGGATCCGGCCATGCGGGCCCGCCTGCTGCAGGAGGCCCGCACACCATGGCGGGGATTGCGGCGGGGCCTATGGCTCGCCTTCACCGCCTCCGGGGCCATCGGCCTGGCCACCATGGCCCTGCGGGCTTCCGCCGGGGAGCTCGTCGCCTTCAGCGATCTCGGCATCCAGGTCGGCGCCCTCGTGCTGTTCGGTGGGCTGCTCTGGTTCGACCGCAACCGCAGCGTCGACGACGACAACGGCTGAGCCGGGTTCAGGGGCGGCGTCCTCTGGGGCGTCGGTCGGGGCCTCGCTCGGCTCGGCGGTTGGTTCCTCGGTGTTGGGGTCTTCGGGCAGGGTCTCGACTGCGATTTCCGGTTCAACCTCAACCTGAGGGGCTGTGGCGGGTTCGGGCTCCCGCAGGTCCAGAGGGGGGAGCAGCAGCAGCGGCAGCCCCAGGTTGAGGCGCTGCTGGGCCGCCTGGTTCTGCGTGAGCGGCAGGGTCTGCTCCACCTGCTCGGAGGAGCGGCTGAGCAGCCAGAGCACCTGCACCAGCTGCTGCCAGTGCCAGAGCATCAGAGTCAGCAGGGGCAGGGCCACCAGCAGCCCCACCAGACGCGGACTCGCATTCAATGGCGACCAGGCCCAGGCCATGCCCGCCGCGGCATCCGACCACCACAGCAGAGGCAGCAGCAGCAGGCTGCCGCTGGCCGCCACCAGCTTCAGGGGCAGGGCCGTCTGCAGGGCGCTGAGGCGCAATTGATCGGGGCGCCGGCCCCGCAGCGGCACCTGCACCAGCAGCAGCGACCACAGATCGGGCGGCAGCCGCCAGAACAGCACCGCCGGGGCCAGGGCCCCCAGGGCCCAGGCCAGCACCCGCTCAAACCCTGGGAATAGACCAGGGTCGGATCCCGCCAGCACCAGCAGCAACGCCAGGGCCTCGAGGGGCAGGGCGGCCAGCCCCAGTAGCTGGAGCCACAGGAGCGGTTCGCGTCGTGCCGGATTCACGGTCTCGCGCAGCTGGAGGTCAGGTGCTCAGTGTGCGCCGTTGGGTCACCAGTTTGTAGGCCTCCACCCGATCGCCGTCCTGCCAGTTGGCGAAGCGATCGCAGCCGATGCCGCACTCGAAGCCGGTGGCGACTTCCTTCTGGTCGTCCTTGCCGCGGCGCAGGGAGTCGAGGTCGCCCTCGAACACCTTTTCCTTGCCCCGCCAGACACGCACCTTGCAGTTGCGCTGCAGCTTGCCGTTGGTGACGTAGCAACCCGCCACGGCGCTCTTGCCGATGCTGAACACGGCGCGCACCTCGGCTTCGCCCAGGCTCTCCTCCACCATCTCGGGCTCCAGCAGGCCTTCCATGGCCATCTGGATCTCCTCAAGCAGCTTGTAGATCACGTCGTAGTCGCGCACATCCACACCGGTGGCATCGGCGGCCCGCTTGGCCCCTGGCGCCATCGAGGTGTTGAAGCCGACGATCACGGCACCGGAGGCGGCGGCCAGATCCACGTCCGTCTCGGTGATTTCGCCCGGTGCCGACAGCAGCACCCGCACCTGCACCTCCTCCTGCGGCAGCTGTTCCAGGGAGCCGAGGATCGCCTCCACGGAACCCTGCACGTCGGCCTTGAGGATCAGGTTGAGCTCCTTGAGCTGCCCTTCGCTGGCCTGGCCGGACATCGACGCCAGCGACACACGGCGGGACGCCATCTGTTGGGCCAGGCGTGTGGCACGGGCTTCGGTGGCCCGATCGCCCACCACGGCGCGGGCGCTCTTCTCATCCGTGTAGACCTCGAACTCGTCGCCGGCGGTGGGCACTTCGCTGAAGCCGAGGGCCTCAACCGCGTAGGAGGGGCCAGCCTCCTTCACGCGCTTGCCGTTGTCGTCCACCATGGCGCGCACCTTGCCCAGGATCGGACCGGCCGCCAACACATCGCCGGTGCGCAGGGTGCCGTTCTGGATCAGCAGGGTGGCCACGGGGCCCTTGGCCTTGTCGAGGTGGGCCTCGATCACAGTGCCTTTGGCCATGCGGTCGGGGTTGGCCTGCAGGTCCTCCACTTCGGTGACCAGCAGGATCATCTCCAGCAGCTTGTCGATGTTCTCGCCCTTGATGGCGCTCACCGGCACCATCACGGTGTTGCCGCCCCAGTCCTCGGCCACCAGTTCCTGGGCGGAGAGCTCCTGCTTCACCCGATCCGGGGAGGCGCCTTCTTTGTCGATCTTGTTGATGGCCACCACGATCGGCACCTTGGCGGCGCGGGCGTGGCTGATGGCCTCCAGGGTCTGGGGGCGAACGCCGTCATCGGCGGCCACCACCAGCACGGCCACGTCGGTCACCTTGGTGCCGCGGGCGCGCATGGCGGTAAACGCCTCGTGGCCCGGGGTGTCGAGGAAGGTGATCTTGCGCTGTTCCCCGGCGTGGGGCACTTCCACCTGGTAAGCGCCGATGTGCTGGGTGATGCCGCCGGCTTCCCCTGCGGTGACACGGGTTTTGCGAATGGAGTCCAGCAGGCTGGTTTTGCCGTGGTCCACGTGGCCCATCACGGTCACCACGGGCGGGCGGCGGATCAGGTGAGCCAGGTCGCTGGCCTCGATCATTTCCACCGTCTTGGCGGCGGCCTCCTCCACGTCGTCCTCGAGCACCGGTACGCCGAATTCATCGGACACCGTCTCGATCGCTGAGAGATCGAGGGTCTGGGTGACCGTGGCGATGATGCCCTTGAAGAACAGGCTCTTGATGATTTCGGAGCTGTCGACGCCGAGGCGGTCGGCCAGTTCCTGCACGGTGAGGTTGCCCTCGGGCACCACCAGCATTTCCGGGCGCTGGGCCTTGGCCTCGCGGGCGGCCCGCAGCTCCATGGCGCGGCGGCGCTGGCGCTGGCGGGTGGTTTCCTTCTTGCGCTTGCGGGCCACCACCGTGGGTTTCGGCTGGGCCGAAGCCGCGCTGCGGGGCTTGGCGGGGCGGGCCAGGGAGGCCTGCAGCACGATGGCGTCCTGTTCGCCGGCAAATCCGCCGGTTTCGGCGGTCAGGGCGTCGTCGTTCTCGCCAATGATGTGAACTTTCTGGCGCTGCTTCTGGGGCGAGCGGCTGCGCAGGGCCTCGAGCTTGGCGGAGTCGTCCCAGTCGGGGCGGCGGGCCCGGCCGGGGGCCGGGGCCTGGGG
>Ga0310335_100306_pt1 | contig 13545 bp, 19 predicted proteins | sample LakMicMISRFREDD7_FD_195549 | JGI IMG/M metagenome (GOLD analysis project Ga0310335, IMG submission 195549) | Enriched freshwater cyanobacterial communities from Lake Michigan, Michigan, United States - MI23.SRF.RED.D7 (v2) (version 2) | ecosystem: Environmental > Aquatic > Freshwater > Lake... | reverse complement strand
CCCGAGGTGCTGCGCACCCTGGTGGGCCTGTTGCTGGTGGCCGTGGTGGTGCGCCTGGGGCTCCAGGGGGTGCAGAGCTACAACGTGCAGGCCGTCGGCCAGCGGCTTACGGCCCGGATCCGCAACGACCTGTTTGCCCACGCCCTCGACCTCTCCCTGCGTTTCCACGACCGCACCCCGGTCGGCAAGCTGCTCACCCGCCTGACCAGCGACGTGGATGCCCTGGCCGAGGTCTTCGGCAGCGGCGCCGTGGGGGTGCTGGCCGACCTGGTGACCCTGCTGGTGATCGCGATCACAATGATCTCGATTGAGCCCAGGCTTGGCGCCCTGCTCTTGGCCAGCCAGGTGCCCGTCACGCTGACGATCCTCTGGTTGCAGCGGCGTTACCGCAAGGCCAATTACCGGGTGCGCGAGGAGCTGGGCCAGCTCAATGCCGATCTGCAGGAAAACCTGCAGGGGCTCGAAGTGGTGCAGATGTTCCGACGCGAGGCCTACAACAGCGCCCGCTTCGCCCGCACCACCAACGCCTATCGCAAGGCCGTCGATGGCACGATCTTTTTTGATAGCGCCATTTCGGCCCTGATCGAATGGGTGGCCCTCACGGCGATTGCTTTGGTGCTGGCCCTGGGGGGCTGGATGGTGTCGACCGAGGTGATGGGCCTGGGCACCCTCACCACCTTCATCCTCTATTCCCAACGCCTGTTTGATCCCCTGCGCCAACTGGCCGAACGCTTCACCCAGATCCAGGGCGGCCTGACGGCGGTGGAACGGATTGGCGAACTGTTCGAGGAGCCCATCGATATCCAGGAGCTGCCCGATAGCGAGCGCTCTGCAGCGGCCCAGATCAGCGGTGGCAATCGCAACAGCGCCGGCGAAGTGATTTTTGAGGGGGTGTCCTTTGCCTACCGCAGCGACGATCCGATCCTCGAAGATCTCAGCTTCCGCATCGCTCCTGGTGAACATGTGGCCCTGGTCGGTCCCACCGGCTCGGGCAAAACCACGGTGATCCGCCTGCTTTGCCGCCTCTATGAACCCCAGCAGGGCCGCATCCTGCTCGATGGCATCGATATCCGCGAATTACCGATCCAAACCCTGCGCCAGCGCCTGGGGGTGGTCCTGCAGGACACCTTCCTGTTCAGCGGCAACGTGGCCGACAACCTGCGCCTCGATGCCGAGATCAGCGACCCCGAACTGCAGCGGCTCTGCCACGAACTGGGCCTTGATCCCCTGCTGAGCCGCCTACCCCAGGGCCTGGAAAGCCCCTTACGCGAACGGGGCGGCAACCTCTCTTCCGGCGAACGCCAGCTGCTCTCGGTCGCCCGGGTGGGGATCCGCAATCCATCGGTGCTGGTGATGGATGAGGCCACGGCCTTCCTCGATCCCTCCACCGAAGCCACCCTCCAGGCCGACCTGGAGCGGCTGCTGCAGGGCCGCACGGCGATTGTGATCGCCCATCGCCTGGCCACCGTGGAGGCGGCCGACCGGATCTTGGTGCTTAAACGCGGCAAGTTGGTGGAACAGGGCACCCACGGCGAATTACGCGCCGCTGGCGGGCTCTATGCCCAGTTGGCCGACCTGCAGGAGCGGGGCCTGGCCCGGCTCTAGGAGGTTAGCGGCCGCCTGGGCTCCCAGGCGTCTGAGCCAGGCAGGGTTAGGAGCCAGGCCCTAATCCGCCCAGCGAGCAGGGCCGGATCCTGGCCCATCGGCAGGTGGCCCAGCCCAGGCAGCACCTCCACCGCGTGGTTGGGGGCGTAGCCCGCCAGGTGGCTGACGTAGCGCGGTTCCATCACCCGATCGTTGCTACCCACCAACCAGAGACTTGGCACCTTTAGGCCAGCCGTCAGGGCAGGTAACTGGCGCACGGCGCCCCGGTTGGTGCTGCAGGCCAATAGGCCCCGGGCCGCCCGCTGCTCGGCCACCAGGGGGCTGCGGATCGCCTCCAGGGCAGGAAGGTCGGCCAACCAGCGGGGCCGCAGGCTAAGGAAGGCCGCTCCGGCCTGGCGCACCCGGGCGAAGACCCGCGGTTGATAGACCCCGCCGCCGGCGGCCACCTGCACCAGTCCCAGCAGCTGGTCGCCCAGGCCAGCGGCGCCGTGGAGGGCGATGCTGCCCCCCAGGGAATGGCCGATGAGCACCAGGGGCCGGCCAGCGGCCTGGTCCCTGGCCTGCTGGCTCAACCAGCGGCCATAGGCGGCCAGGGTGGGCTGGAGCTGGCGGGGCCGGGGCCGATCGCCAAATCCCGGCAGGTCCGGAGCCCAGCAGTCCCATTGGGGCTCCAGCTCCCGTACCAGGGGCTGCCAAAGCCGTCCGGACAGCAACCAGCCATGCAGCAACACCAGCAGGGGGCGTGGGGACAAGGCCGCTGCCATCAAGGAGCTCCAGCCTGCAACAGCCACCGCCCCCATGGGGCAGGATCTCCCCCATGACCAGCTCCTCCGACTCCGCTAGCTCCCAGGCCGCAGCCCTGGCGGGGATGTACGGCGACGAGCATCGTCTCTGCAGCACGGCTAACCCGAAACTGGCCTTGGTGCTCAGCTGCGAGCGGGAGATCGACCTGTTTGAACTGGAGCAGCTTTGCGATGCGGTCGGCTGGAGCCGCCGGCCCGTGCGCCGGGTGCGCAAGGCGCTGGAGCACAGCCTGCTCTGGGTGGGGCTTTGGCGCCATGAGCCGCGCCTGCCCCGGCTGGTGGGCTTCGCCCGCTGCACCGGCGATGGCGTGATCGAGGCCACCGTCTGGGATGTGGCCATCCACCCCCTCTACCAAGGCTGCGGCCTGGGCAAGCAGTTGATGGACTACGTGCTCAACCAGCTGCGTGCCATGGAAGTGGAGCGGGTGAGCCTGTTTGCCGATCCCCAGGTGGTGGGCTTCTACGAGGCCCAGGGCTGGGAACTGGAACCGCTCCAGCGCCGCTGCGCCTTTTGGTATTCGACCTAGCCGGGTGGGGCCGCTGGTAGCACCTGGCGATAGCCCTGGGCTTCGATCACCTTCAGGGGCGTGCCAAACAGGTCGCTGAGGGGCCTGTCCTGGAGCAGCTCCTGGCAGGATCCCTGGCCGACGATCTGCCCCTGGCGCAGCAGCACACAGCGCTGGATCTCCGGGATGATCGCCTCGATTTGGTGGGTCACCAGCAGCAGGGTCGTGCCGGCTTGGGCCAGCTGGCGCAGCACCTCCAGCAGCTGGTGTTTGGCCTTGAGATCGAGCCCATTGGTGGGTTCATCAAGCACCAGCACCTCGGGGCGATGGACCAGGGCCCGGGCCAGGAGCAGGCGCCGCTTTTGGCCATCGGAGAGCTGGCCAAAGGGGCGATCGGCGATCGGATCGAGATCCAGTTGGGCCAGCAGTTCCTCACTACGCTGCCGATGGCGCTCGCTGACCTGCTGGCTACGGCCCAGCCCTACCGAGCCAAAGAAACCCGAAAGCACCACGTCGCGGGCGACCACGCTGGTGCCGTAGGTCGCCTGGAGATCCTGGGACACCAGACCGATGCGGGCGCGCAGGTCCCAGAGGTTCACCCGCTCTTCGCCAAAGATCCGCAGCCAGGAGCCGGGCTTCACCACCGGGTAGATCTCGCGGCTGAGCAACTTGATCAGGGAACTCTTGCCCGAGCCGTTCGGCCCCAGGATCACGGTCTGCTCGCCCAGGTGCAGCTTCAAGCTGAGGTTGGTCAACACCGGCCTGGGCCCCAGGTAGGCCTCAATCGCCTGGAGATCGAGATAGGGGGTGGCGGCCATCGGGGCGGGGCTTCCGTGCTGCAGTGCTGCGGTTGGGGTCAGGTGGTCGTTTTAAGGCGCTGGTTGAGGCCATAGGCGGCCGCGGCGATGGCAGCGAGGGCGAGCGGGGCGAGCACGGCCAGAGCGATCAGGGTTTGCAGCAGCAACAGGGCGATGCCCAGGGCCGAAAAGGCCTGGATGCGGATCTTGGCCTTAATCAACAGGGTGAGCAGCAGCAGGACCGTGGCCCGCAGGCCGGCGATCCGCAGGGCCCTGAAGCCAGCGAGCGGGCAGAAGGGTGGGATCAGGGCCATGGCAGGCAGGCAGTCGCCCAACTCTGGCGGAGTCCGGCACTGGCTGGCGCCCGCCTGCACCGGTGGCAACGCCGGTTCCTGGTGGGATCGGGCCCTTTTACGCCTAATCCGTACAAACTCCTATTGCAACTTCAGGCCGGTTGATCGATTGTACATGGGACGGGATTCGGAGGCTCCATTGATGGAAGACACCCCCCCTCAGCATCATCTAGGAGCCAACTAACGCTGCGGCCCCTGCTCCAACAGTCTCAATTTATTCAACTTGTCCAGGCCATTTGGTCACCCTTTGCATCGTGCCAGGTGCCCCAGGGTATGGACATTGAAGCTAAAAGCCCAAGGCCCCAGGCGACGCCGTTTGTTGCTCCGAAGCGATTCACTTTCACCCAACAGCCATGACAACATGGGTACAATTTAAGCAGTGATTACTGCTGGCAGCTCCGTTTAACCAGGAGGAATGGATGATTAGCCCGGTGCCTCGTCGCCGGGCTTTTCCATGCAATGGCTTAGCCATGCCATGCATTGGCTTTTCCATGAATTGGCTTTTGTAGGGAATGCCCGAGGGGCCTTTCCATCGGATCGAACGAGCCAGCTTGTTGAGGTCCTGCCTGCCCTGGAATCCCCCCGCGATGGGGATCGCCTCCTTGGATGGGTTATGTGTTTCAGCGATGGGGGCAGGGGGACTTGAACCCCCACAGCCTTGCGGCCTGCGGATTTTAAGTCCGCTGCGTCTACCAATTTCGCCATGCCCCCGAGGCCATGTCCCCGATGCCTTGTCCCCGATGCGATGGCCCCTAGGCGCCAACCGCCCGGCCATCCTAGATTCAGGCGGCTTGATCGCTCGTGGCCCCGTGGTTTTGCCTGGCTTGCCAAGCACCGACATCCTTTTGGCCCTTGGCGCTGCCGTGGTCCTTGGCGGCGCCTACCTGGTGGTGGTGCCCCTGTCCCTCTATTGGTGGATGAACCGGCGCTGGATGGTGATGGGCAAGCTGGAGCGCACGGGGATTTACGGCCTGGTGTTCCTGTTTTTCCCTGGCCTGATCCTGTTCTCCCCGTTTCTGAATCTGCGCATGGCAGGCCAGGGCAAGGCCTGATGGCCCCTCCTCCCGCTTCGAGCGCCCCTACGCCCAATCCCATGACCCGCGGCAAGGCCCTGATCCTGGGCGTGGCCTTTTTTGGCCTCGGGGCTGGAGGCTACGGGCTGTTCCAGCTGGCCGGGTTCGGCGAGGCCTCGGCCGGGATTGCCGCTGAAGCGGTCCTGATCCTGATCGTAATTGGCTGGATCGGTTCCTACCTGTTCCGGGTGGTCACCGGCAACATGACCTATATGCAGCAGCGGCGGGAGTACCGCAGCCGCTACGAAGCCGCCACCGAAGACGAGCTCCAGAAGCGGTTTGAGGCCTTGCCCGCGGCCGAACAGGAGAAGTTGCTGCGGGACCTGGGCCAGCTCGACGATTCCGTCGAGCCGTGAGGACCGACCGCCCCATAGGCTCACGGTCATTGCCTGCCAATCGGCCCGATGAGCGCTGACGCGATCTCCCCCGTTGCCGGATCCGCCACCTTGATCCAGCGCTGTTTCGCGCGGCTCAAGCAGGAGGGGCGCTGCGCCCTGATGCCCTTCCTCGTGGCTGGCGATCCCGACCTGGCCACGACCCGGGCCAGCCTGCTGGCCCTCCAGGGGGCTGGCGCCGACCTGATTGAGCTCGGCATCCCCTACAGCGATCCCCTCGCCGATGGGCCCGTGATTCAGGCCGCCGCCGGCCGGGCCCTGGCCTCTGGCACCACCCCGGGCCGGGTGCTGGAGATGCTCGCCAGCCTCAAGGGGGAGTTGCACACTCCCGTGGTGCTGTTCACCTACAGCAACCCCCTGTTGAGCCGGGGCATGGAGCGCTTCTGCCAGGAGGCCGCCGCCGCCGGCGCGGCCGGTCTTGTGGTGCCCGACCTGCCCTTGGAGGAAACGGCCAAGCTGTCCCCCCTCGCTGCCTCCCAGGGGATGGATCTGGTGCTGCTGGTGGCTCCCACCACCCCAGCCGAGCGGATGGTCCGCATCGCTGCCGCCAGCCGCGGCTTTACCTACCTGGTGTCCGTGACCGGTGTGACCGGCACCCGCACCAGCCTGGAGGGCCGGGTTGAAGGGTTGGTGCAGCAACTCAAGGCCATGGGACCCACGCCGGTGGCGGTGGGCTTTGGCATCGCCAGCGCCGATCAGGCCCGCCAGGTCAGGGACTGGGGGGCCGATGGCGCCATCGTCGGCAGCGCCTTGGTGAAGGTGATGGCGGCGGCTGCGGCGGCCTCTCCCCAGGAGCCGGCCCCGGCAACAGCCACGGCCGCTGCAGCCTTCTGTGCCGAGCTCCGCGCGGCCCTAGACCACTGAACTGGCCTGAGATCGCCCCTGCCTTTGGCCTGACGGGCCTCCAGGACGGGCTGGGCCCAGCCATCGCCCTGAATCAACCCCTCGCCCTGAACCAACCCTTGGTGGCCGCTGCCTGCCGGTTGGCTCTGGGGCTGGCTGCCTTGCTGGTCCTGCGCGCCTTGGCCCATCGCCGGCTGGCCTTGAGGCGGCTCCAGGGCCAGGGGGATCCCTTTCTGGCCGGGCCGACCTTGCGCACGGCCAGCCAGCTAGCCCTGGTGCTGGTGGCGGATTGGAGCAGGGCGGCCCTGCCGATGGCGGTCCAGGCCAACCAGCTCTACCAAGCCGCCTCGGGCCTGGTGGTCCTGCTGTTGGTGGTGCGGCTGATCAATCGGGGCCTGGAACGGCTGCTGGTTTCGGCGGCGAGCCGGTTGGGCGAAAGCGCAGGGCTGGATCGGTTGTCGGCCCTGCTGCCGATGCTGCGGGGCGCCACCTGGCTGCTGGGCGGCCTGGTGTATCTGCAAAACCAGGGCCTGCAGCTCACGGCCGTGCTGGGGGCCCTGGCCGGGGCGGGCTTGGGCATTGGCTTTGCCCTCCAGGTGCCGGCCCGGGATTTTTTCAGCTATCTCACGATCCTGCTGGAGCAGCCCTTCCAGCTCGGCCAGGTGTTGCGCTTTGACGATGTCACGGGCCGGGTGGTGAAGGTGGGATTGCGCTCCACCCACCTGCGCAGCCTGGATGGCGAATTGGTGGTGGTGAACAATGCCAACTTGTTGGCCAAAACCCTGCGCAATTACGGCGACCAACAGGAGCGGCGCGTCCTGCAACGGCTGGTGCTGCGCCTCGACAGCGGCGCCGAGGCGGCGTCCCGTTTTCCCCAGCTGGCCGAGGCCGCCATCAGCCCCTGGCCCCAGGCGCGCTTCGATCGCTGCCACCTGGTGGAGTTAACCCCCGCTGGGCTCCTGTTTGAGCTGGCCTACTTTCTCGATGCTTCGGATCCCAATCTCGCCTTTGATCGCCAGCAGGCGATCAACCTCGAGCTGCTGGCATCCCTGGAGCGCTCTGGCTTAGCCCTGGCCGATCCCGCTGGACAGCTACCGGTTGCCAAGTAACTACCGGTTGCCAAGGCCTAACCCTGGCCCGTTGACCCCCATCGGCAGGCCACCAGGCCAGGGGCACCATCCCGGAGTTGGTCGGGACCACCAGGGCGAGACACCAGCCTGGCCCCAGCCCGGGGCCCGATCGCGGACTCCCAGGATGACTTTGGCGGCGATGGAGCGAACCCCCTGCCGCTGAACTTGCCCAGGACCAGGCGGGTTTTATGGTCTGAAGTTGTGCCATCAACCATTGTCATGCGCTTTGTGCTTTGGGGTCGCTACTGCGACAACGCCCTGGAGAAGCGCACGCCCTTCCGGGAGCAGCATCTGGCCGGATTGCGTCAGCAACAGCAGGACGGCCTGCTGATCACCTTGGGCCCCACCACCGATAGCCGCCAGGTCTTTGGGATCTATGAGGCGGAAAGCCAGGACCAGGTGGAGACCCTGCTCCATGGCGATATTTATTGGCGTGAAGGCATCTGGGTGGAGCTTTCGGTCTATCCCTGGATCCAGGCCCTCTAAATCCCAGGCCTCCTTAATCCCAGGCCCTCCAATCCCAGGACGACTTAACCCTGGTTGATCAGAGCCATGGGGTTGGCTGGAAGGCTGGGTTTGGGCGCGGCAGCCTTGGCTGGCTGGCTCGCCCAGCCGGCCAAGGCCTGCTCCCACACATAGAGGCCGACTTGCTCGGCGCCCCCGGTTCCAAGGACCTGGCCATAGCCCCCCATCTGGCCGATGCCCTGGGTTGCGATCGTGGCAATTGCTGCAGGACCGCTGATGCCCTGGCGCTCGAGGGCCTGCAGCTTCAAGGTGCGCCCGCGGCGGATGATGTTGCCCCCATGGATATGGCAACCGGCGCAGTGGGCCTCAAACAGGGAGGCGCCATCGGCACCGGCCGCAGGGGCCGGGCCCGGGGCACCCAGCAGGGCACTTGCCATCCCAACCCCACCCAGGGCCAGATTCAGGACCAATCCCAGATTCAGGACCAATCCCAGCTGAAGTCTTCGCCCTAGGGATCGGGCTAGCGATTGGAGGCAGGCGCGCACCGTTTTGGTGATTGGATCGAACAGGGATTGGGGCGCGCGCAAGCCAGTCCGGCATCTTGGCTGAGCCTAGGTTGGGGCCCGCCTGGGCTAGCCCCCAGGGGGGGTGCTCCCAGGCCAAGGCAGTAAAAACCCCTGAATCGCTTGGGGCGATCCAGGGGTATCGGTGGGCTTCATGGGCCCGATCGGCCCGTTTGATCAGCCCTACTGGGCGGGCTGGATTGGGGCAGGCCTGGCCCTGGAGCCAGGGCTCATTCCTCCTCGTCGTTGCCGCCGGCGGGGATCAGGCGGATCTGCTTACGACCCAGCTTGATGTCAAATTCATCGCCGGGGTTGAGTTCCAGCAGGGCGGTATAGGCCTTGCCAATCAACAGGTTGCCGTTGCCCTGAACCGTGGCCACATAGCTGAGCTTGCGGCCTCCCTTGCCGATCTTGCTGTTGGCTCCGAATTCAACCCCTTTGGCTTCCAGCAGGGCTTCGTAGAAGGCCGTGAAGTTCAAGCGATCGGCGCCGTCCTTTTTGCTGGACACATAGCCGCAGGCCCGCACGACTTCGGATTTGCTGGCGTCGCCGAGTTCCTTGACCTTGGACAGCAATTCAGATCCGGTGAGCATCGTGAGCTGGAAAACAATGACCTTGATAAATTACAGCATCGCCTGCGACAGAGACAATAGGCGTGGCCGTTAAGCAGATTGTTGCATTGCTTGCAATTGTTTTGTCGCCGTCGATAGTGGTTGTCGCGGTTGCCTGGTCGATCGCTACTGTTGGCCCTTACACCATTGCTGCCATCCTGGCAATCACCGAACCGTTCGCCATGGCTCCCATTCGTGCCTTGACGCCCGCTGATCACTCCGAGCTGGTGGCGATTTATGGCGATGCGGTGTCAAGCCAGGCCCCCGCGCTCTATGGCGACCGTCAAGTGCGTGCCTGGTTGAGTCAGCTGGGGGGCAATGGATCGTTGGCGGCTGCCCTGAGCCAAGGCAGCGGCTTGGTCAGTTGTGCGGAGTCTGGCGAGATCGAAGCCTTTGCCGTAATGGAGCCGGCGGATCGGCTGTCCTTGCTCTATTGCCGTGGCCGTTCCGTCCGGCAAGGCCACGCCACCGGCCTGTTGAACCGCTTAGAGGCCCTGGCTACCAGCCAGGGCCTGGCCCAGCTCCGCACCGAAGCCAGCCAGTTGTCCCGCCCCCTGTTGCTGCGGCGGGGCTGGAGGGTGGCCTGGGTCGAGGCACTCCTGATCGATGGCACCCTGTTTCGGCGCTACCGCATGGGCAAATCCCTTGGCAGGCTGAGCTGATGGCGGAAGCCCAGTTGCAACAGTTCCTTGAGAAGGTGCGCCAGCTGAATGCCTTTGTGGCCCTCAGCGAGGCCGATCCCGCCTTCCGGCAGCGCCTGAGCGACTGCTCCAACCACCAGCAGGTGGTGGATTTGGCCAGCAGCTTGGGGTTTGACATCGCCAGGCGCTGGGGAGAGTCCCCGAGCCAGGGCACCCAGCCGATGGTGTCGATCGGCGGTGACGGCGCTTCGCTGCCAGTCCCTATCCCGGACCTGGCGATGGCGGGGGGGGCCGATCTACTGGCCGGGACCCTGGAGGGGCTAGCGAATGGGGGCAACGGTTCCGGGCAGAACCTGCTGTCCGGTCCCTGCCCCCTGCCAGGTCAGGAGCGCAGCGAATTCTTGGTGATGCGGGGCCAGCTGCGGCTGGAGCTGATCCATTCCTGCCAGTTCGCCAATCCGCCGGGCTTCTGGTACGACCAGATCGAAAGCGAATGGGTGCTGCTGCTTCAGGGCGAGGCGCAGTTGCGCTTTGCCGATGAAGCCCAGCCCCGCAGCCTCCAGGCGGGGGACAGCCTGCTGATCACCCCTGGGCGGCGTCACCGGGTTGAGGCTACCGATCCGGCTCCGGGGACCCGCTGGTTGGCTGTCTTCTGGACGGACTGAGGTTGAGATGGGACTGGCGCACCAGCCAGTAGGCGCTGGCCAGGGCCAGCACGGCCACCCCCAGCCCCGCCAGTTCGCCAGGGGTCTTGAGCATCCCCTCGGGCATGACGATCACCTTGCGGGCTAGGGCCGTGAGGGCCGTGATCAACACCAGTTCGATCTGGACGACCTGGTCGCGCAGGTAGGCGGTGAGGTTCTGCAACACCTCCAGGGCAATCAGCAGGGCCAGAATCCTGTCGAGGAATCGGATCATGTCCTCGCCAAACCATTGGCTGCTGCCGCCGAACAGCTCGGCCACCAGGTTGATCAGCAGCTCGGCCGTGGCCACCACCAGCACCACGACCAGGGCCATGGCCAGGATCTTGGCCAGGAGGCGCTCGAAGCGATGGACCTGGCCCAGGAAGCGCTTATCACCCAGACCGTTGGCGGCGAGGCTGCCGCTGAGGCGATCGCTGATCCGGCGTGCGTGCTCGCCGATCCGCTGCAGGCCCAGGCGAATGGAAGCCATCGCCATCACTGGTTAAAGGGGGAGTAGGACGGCTTTGCCGGTGTATCGCCCTTGGGATTCACGATCTTGGTGTCACAGGTGATGCTGCCGTCGGCGGCCGTGACGCAGTTTTTGGGCTCGATCGTTGTCTCCGGACCGACGTTGCTGCCGGGGCCGAGCAGGAAGCGCTGGCTCTGGGCCAGGCCAGGGCTAGCCAGGGCTGCCGCCAGGCCCAGACCGCCAACCAGGGCTCGCAGGGACTTGGCTGCCAGGGGCTTGGGATGGGGGAACATGGCGATCGCCGTAACGGCACCCACTCTGCCTGCCCTGGCGGCGGCTGGCCGCGGGCCCTGGGAGCGGCCGCTTCAGCCGCAGGTTTAGGCGCCGGCGCCGCCCCCCTGGCGAATCTCCTCGAGCAGGAGATCCAGCTGGCCCAGGGACGCCTCCAGGTCGGGGAGGTCATCGTCGCTTGCGCCTGGCTGGCCTTGCCAGAGCAGGTCGATGCCGCAGAGCCGCTCGGCCAGGCCGTTCAAGCCCTCGCGGCCATGGATCCGATCCAGTTCCTCCAGCAGCACGGGCATGCGAATCGAGCTAACCCGCAGGGCCCGGCGCAGGTCCGCCTGGGTGCGGCCGCTGTGGCGCAGCCAGTCCTTGAGAAAGCTCTGGAGATCCTCCAGCTCTTCGAGGCTGAGGCTGGCCATCAACGCACCGGGGGAAACCACTGGTCCAGTTTGCGCTGGGCCCGGCTGCGCACCGCTTCAGTCATGTGGCTGCGATAGAGGCCCAGCAGGGCCGTCATCGCCACCACATCATCGCCAAAGCCAGCCACGGGAATGAAATCCGGGATCAAATCCAGGGGGAATAGCAGGTAGGTCAGGGCCGCCACCATGGTGAGGCGCACCTGAAGGGGCGTGTTGGCATCGAGCACCAGCTCCAGGCATTCGATCGCCGGCCGGGCGACGCTGCGGCCAGCACGGCGCAGCAGGGTCCAGAGCAAGCCCTCATCGATCTCGGTGCTACCAAGCACCTCCGCTTCGATGGTGTCCGGGGCATGGGCCTCGGCCCGGGGCGGCGGGGACTGGGTGGATGGCCCCATGGCGATGACCGTTGGCAGGGAGGTCCTTCCCACTGTGGCCCCATCCAGCCTGGATGGAGGGCTCGGAAGCCCTTCTGGCCGGGCTCGGCTGCGTTGTTGGATCCCGCCGCCTGGCTGAGGACAACCCCGAGCCCTTCGCGACCCTTAACGACCAGGCGCCCCTCCGTGCCTAGGGCTTCCAAGCTTCATTTCAAGCTTCAATCGATTTCGATCAAACCGCTTTGGATGCCGGTCTTGCGCAGCTTGCGTAGGGCCCGTTGCACCACCTGGCGGCAGTATTCGCGGCTGCAGCCCAGCTGGCGGGCCACCTCGGCCAGGGTGCGCCATTCGTTGCCACCATCAAGGCCAAAGCGCAGCATCACCACTGAGCGTTCCTTCGGGGTGAGGTTGGACTGCTCCAGCAGGGTCCAAGCGGAGGCGCTGCGTTCGGCCAGTTCGGCCCGCTCCATCGGGGCCATTTCATTGCTGGGCAGCACATCCACCAGCTCGGTGGGATCGGATTTCGACTTGAGCACCCCCTGCAGGCTGACGGTGACACTGCGCAGTTCGCAGCCGAGCAGCTCTTCCACCTCCTCAAGGGGGATGGCCATGGCGGCGGCCAGCTCCCGGGGGCTTGGCAACAGGCCATTGCTCTGCAGCAGGCGTGCCTTGGCGGCCCGCAGCCGGGTCAGTTTTTCATTCACATTGACGGGAATGCGAATGGTGCGGCTTTGGGTGGAGAGGGCCCGGTTGAGACCTTGGCGAATCCACCAGTAGGCATAGGTACTGAATCTGTGGCCGCGGGTGGGGTCGTATTTTTCGACCGCCCGGGTGAGGCCCAAGGTGCCTTCCTGGATCAGGTCCAGCAGGTCCAACCCCTTGCCCTGGTAGCGCTTGGCCAGGTTGACCACCAGGCGCAGGTTGGCCGTGATCATTTGGGTCTTGGCCCGTTCGCCCAGGCGCATGGTGCGCTTTTCAACATCGTCGTAGCTGCAGGCCTCGCCGCTTCCTCCTGCAGTGCTGCAGCGTTCCTGCAGCTCAACCAACGCCTGAACCTTGCGGCCCAAGGTGAGCTCCTGTTCAGGTGTGAGCAATTGGTGACGCCCAATTTCGCCCAGATAGGCACTTAGCGAACTCACCATTTCTACCCCAAGCACTGAAAAGAACATAGGGGGAATTTCTGCCTTTGCTGGAAGCAACTGAAAGGCTTCGGACTTTCGCTTTTTCTCCCTTTTTTGGCCGATTAACTGGTTTTGGCGGTGCAAGTATTTCCACACATTTGCAATCACGGCTGCTTTGGTCAGCATCTCCGCGTCCCCGGCCCTGCAGGGCCCAGCCGCTGTGGGGCCTCGCTACGGTCAGGGGCCCCAGCTTTCAGCGCCCCATGGTCGGGATCGCCGCACCCATCAGCACCCTGCTCAGCAGCTTGCCCCCCGACCTGCTGCCCCGGGCCTCGGTGGCCTACGTCCACTACCTCAGCTTCATGGTTTGCTTTGGGGCCCTGGTGCTGGAGAGGCGCCTGATCCGGCCCAA
>Ga0310335_100305_pt1 | contig 13613 bp, 13 predicted proteins | sample LakMicMISRFREDD7_FD_195549 | JGI IMG/M metagenome (GOLD analysis project Ga0310335, IMG submission 195549) | Enriched freshwater cyanobacterial communities from Lake Michigan, Michigan, United States - MI23.SRF.RED.D7 (v2) (version 2) | ecosystem: Environmental > Aquatic > Freshwater > Lake... | reverse complement strand
ATTTAGAGGTGCAACTCAAGGGAGGCTCCTTGCCCCTACCCGTCAAGGTGATTGAGCAGCGCTCCATTGGCGCCACCTTGGGTACGGAAAATGTCCGCCGCAGCTTGGTGGCGGCCCTTTCGGGCCTTGCCTTGGTGGCCGTGTTCATGGTGGTTGTCTACCGGCTGCCTGGGGTTGTGGCGGTGTTGGCGCTTGCCCTCTATTCCCTGTTCAACCTGGCGATCTATTCCCTGATTCCCGTTACCCTCACCCTGCCTGGCATTGCCGGCTTCATCCTCTCGATTGGCATGGCTGTGGATGCCAACGTGCTGATCTTTGAACGGGTCAAGGAGGAGTTGCGATCGGGCAACACCTTGATTCGCTCGATTGATACGGGCTTCTCGTTGGCCTTCTCCTCGATCATTGATGGCCATGTCACCGGATTGATCAGCTGTATTGCCCTCTTTGCCCTGGGTACGGGCTTGGTTAAGGGCTTTGCCGTAACCCTGGCGATTGGTCTGCTGCTGAGTTTGTTTACAGCCCTCACCTGCTCCCGCACCATCCTGCGGGTCTTGATGAGCTACGCGGCCCTGCGCCAGCCCACCTACTTCCTTCCTGCGACGCAACTGCCCGCGAAAGCTTCCTGATGAACGCCCCCGAGCCCCGCTTCCGAATTAGCCGCCATCGCCGCACCGCCTGGCTGGGTTCAGGCCTGGCGGCCGTGTTGAGCGTGATTGGCCTGCTGGTGAGTTGGCTGAATCCTGGGATCCATGCTCCGCTCAAACCCGGCCTCGACTTCACCGGTGGCACCCAGATCCAGCTGGAACGCAGTTGTGCTGCGGGAGGGTGTTCTGCCATCTCTGCCCCCGATATCCAACGGGCCCTCGCATCGTTGACGTTGCCGGCTGAACCGGGCGAGAGCTCCCCCAACCTGGGCAATGCATCGGTTCAGGTGCTGGATCAGGGCCAGTCCCTGGTCCTGCGACTCCAAGACCTCAATCCAGGCCAGGCATCCGCCTTGGTGCAGGAGATGCAAGCCATTGCGGGACCCCTGAATCCCGAAAGCATCTCCGTTGACACCATTGGCCCCACCCTGGGTCAGCAGTTGCTCAAGGGCAGTGTTGTGTCGTTGGTGGTCAGCTTTATTGGAATTGCCGCCTACATCACCTTCCGCTACGACGGCGTCTTTGCCTTTTTGGCCTTGTTCACCCTCGGCCACGACGTCTTGATCACCTGCGGAGCCTTTGCTTGGCTGGGGCTGATTGCTGGAGTGGAGGTGGATTCTTTGTTTGCTGTGTCGCTCATCACCGTGGCTGGCTATTCGGTGACCGATACGGTGGTTGTGTTCGACCGGATCCGGGAACAACGCACAACCCTTGCTGATTTGCCCTTGAGCGAGCAAGTGGATGTGGCTGTCGATGCCACCTTGACCCGTTCCCTTTACACGTCCTTCACCACCTTGCTCCCCCTGCTTGGGCTGATCTTTTTTGGCGGTGCGAGTCTGTTTTGGTTCGCCGTAGCCCTCACCATTGGCATCGCCGTTGGCAGCTGGTCCAGTATTGGTGTGGCACCAACGCTTCTTCCCGTACTCGCCAAGTCAAAGGTTTGAGGTTTCTTGCCCGAACCTATGCCCTTGAGATTGCGTCATTGAAGTTCTCTGTTGAGGCCCCATTTGTCCAGCCGTAATCCGCGAGGCCGCCTGCTGATTCCAGCCTTGCTTGGAGTTCTTGCCGTCGGGGATTTGCGGGTGGAGCTTGTCCTGCTCGCTGACCATTTCACGTTCACAAGTTTGAGTGCAGCCTTGGGGGCTCACCCGTTAGCTGTGGCTGTCTTGGCGTTGATGCCGTCCCTGGTGCGTCACTACCGCTGATCTGCCATCAAGACAGGATCGGTCGCCCGTTACACCCAGCGGTCCATCACCTCTTTAACCACCACCTCTTCGCAGATCACCTGGAGTACAACCACCAGGGGGAGAGCCAGCAGCACCCCAGGGAGGCCCAACAGGGCGCCTAAACACAATTGCGCCATCAGCGAAATGGTGGGTAGCAAATTCACGGTCCTGCTCAACAGCAGGGGCGTGATGAGAAAAGCCTCCACGTTCTGCAAAATCAGCCGCAGCACCAACACCTGAACCACGGTGGCGGGGGAGACCAGCAAGGCCAGGGCCAAGGGCAACAGGGTTGCCGCCGATGGACCGATGGTGGGCACAAAGGTCAACATGCCGCAGACCAGGCCGCTCAAGAGGGCTAGGGGAACCTTCAAGGCCGCCAATCCCGCCCAGGTCAGCAGGAAGACACTCACCGCTGAGAGGGTCATCCCCGCCAGCCAGCCCCCCAGGGCTTGGCGGCATTCGGCCAGCACCTCCCGGGTTTTATGGCGCCAGAGCTCAGGGGTGATGGCGATCAGGATTTTTTGGTGGCTCCTGGGATCGAGGGCGAGCAAAATGGCCAAGAGGGCCATCAACACCAATTGGATCGTTGAGCTGGCGGCGCCCCCAGCCAGGCCCAAGATTTGGGTCCCCACCGGTTGCAACCGTTCCAAGGTGCCGGGCTGAAGCAGTTGGTTTTCCAGGTTTGGCAGCCCTGGCATCTGCCCTGCCAGCACGATCAGCCGTTGGTAAACGATCGGAATGAGGTTGGTGAGCTCATGGATTTGATCGACCAATTCGGGCAGAAGCAGCTGGGACAGCAACCCACCCACCACAACCACACTCACCACCACAATCACCAGGGAGGCGCCCCGGTTGAGCGGGAGCAGGCGCCTCAACTGGCTGATGGGTACATCAAGGGCCACCGCCAAAACGATGGCCCCAAACAGAACCAGCAGCACCCAGCGCAGTTCCCAGGCCAAAAGACCCAGCACAACCAACGCCACGATCCCAAGCAGGGTGCGGGAGTTCATACCCAATTCAGGCGCTGAGGCGCTGCTTTTTCCATGGATCCAGAATGTCGTGAATCACGATTTCGCGCACGATCACCTGAACACAAACGGCCAGGGGAAGGGCCAGCAACAGTCCAAGGGGGCCGAAAACGACCGTAAATAGCAGCTGGGCCGCCAGGGTCAAACCAGGCAGGAGCTTGAGCTGCTGGTGCATGACCGAAGGGGTGATCACGTAGCTCTCAAGGTTTTGCACAGCCACGTACAGCGCCAAAACGGCCAGGGCCTTCCAGGGAGCATCAAGGAGGGCAACGGACATGGGAAACACCGTGCTCAAGGTGGGGCCGATGTTGGGAATGATGTTGAGCAGCCCTGCCAGCAGGGCATTGGCGGCCACCAGCTTGACCCCAAGCAAACTGAGCCCGATGGCGGCCAGGGTGCCGACACACAGCGAACTAATCAGCACACCCACCATCCAGGCACTGAGGGCATTGCCGCAGTACACCAGCACTTGACGAAACCGCCTCCGGTAGAACGACGGCACCAACAAGACAGCCACCTCCCGATAGGCGGTGGGCTGGAGGGCCACCATCAGGGCCACCGCCACCACAAAGAGGGTTTGCAGAAGTGCCGTACCTAGGCCACTGGCCAGGCCCAACAGGCCAAGGGCGCTGCTGGCGAGGTTGGTGGACTGGCCGGGGGTGAGGCCCGTGCCGCGGGAGAGGTTGTCGCGCAGCCAGTTGAGGTCAGCGTTGTGCTGGCCGTAGAGCATCTGGCTGGCACTCGCCATGGCACCCCGCAGCAGCTGGATCAAGGTGCTTGCCGCATCGGGCAATTTGGCCATCAGCTGGCCGAATTCATCCACAAAGGGAGGGATCACCGCCGTGGCGATGACTCCCAACACCACCAGCACCAGCAGAAAACTGAGGGCAAAGGCGAGGGGCCTGGCACACCGCAGCTTTTGGCGGACCCAATCGACCACCGTGCACAGCGCCATGGCGAGCACCACGGCGGCGAACAGGAGGATCAGGTTCTGGCGCAGGTTCCACAGCAGCACGGCTGCAGCCACCAGAGCCAACAAACCCAACCAGTGGCCAAATTTCAAGGGATCAGGCCTCGCTGAACTCGTCCCCTTGGTTTTCGACGTTGTCGTCGCCCTCTTTGCCCGCAAAGCCCAGATCGTGGCTGTCGGCGTAACGCTGGGCAAAGCGCATGAACCGCTCAAAATCGGCGGTGGTTTTCCAGGTGTAGGTGGCCTCCAGTGCCGCCGGTTTGCCATTGACAAAGCGGGCATTGACCTCCCGGGTCACCATCTGGCCTTCTTCATCCAGCATGTACATGCCGCCGATATCGCCCATGCTTTCTGGGGCAAGGGCTTGGGGCTTCTCAAAAACGAAGATTGCCTGGCCGGTGCGTCCGTCCCGCGACCGGGTCATGCGGATATCAGGCACAACCGGTTCATCCACACCTTGGAAGAACTGAATGGCGGCGCCCATGGCAACGGGTTAAAAAGTGATCTTAAAGCTGTCAGGCTTCCCCGCTGGCTTCCTTCAAAAGCAGGGCCGCTGCATCCGCCTCATTGAGGCCCGTGAGGTCGAATTGGCGGCGCGGGGGTTGGCTTCGCCGGCCTAGATCGTGGTCGTAGCAGCGGTCGTAGTAGTCGAGCATCTGCCGGCAGGCTTCGGCCCAATCGCTCTGGTCGATCGCCCCAAGGGCCAGGGCGGTGCGTTGGGGACCTAAACGACGGGCGATGCGCTCGGTGGCTTCCCGCAGGGGTTGTTGGCCCAGGGCGCCATAGACGGCTACCAGGCGCTCCACCCTTTCAGCCATGGGGCGCTGGATTTCGATGGCCGGGGCCTGGCCCATTTGGGCCCAGAGACCAGCCGGGATGCGGCACCTACCCACCTGGGCGCTTTCCGCCTCCAGCCAGAGCGGGCCATCGCTGGTGCATTGCCTCAGGGCAATGGCCAGCAGGTTTTCGTAGTGCTCGTTGCTTGGTTGGGGAGGTAGCCCCAGGCCTCCAAAACTGCTGCCCCGATGATTGGCGATCCCTTCGAGATCCACCACCGCGGCGCCGCGCCTTTGCAGTTCCAAGAGCAGATCCGTCTTGCCGGTTCCTGTGCGTCCCCCCAACACCAGCAGGTGCCTTGGTTTCTCCATCTCGGCCAAAACCCAGTGGCGAAAACGCTTGTAGCCCCCCTCCAGCAGCACCACGGGCAGCTCCAGGGTGCCCGCCAGCCAGGCCACGCTGGCTGAGCGCATGCCACCGCGCCAGCAATGGATGCCCAGGCCATCCCTGCCAGGGGCTGCGATGGCCTGGAGTGCGGCGGCCATGGTCGCGAGTTTCGGTCCCACCAACTCCAGGCCTAGTTGGACCGCGCTCTGACGCCCCTCCTGCTTGTAGGTGGTGCCAACGGCGGCCCGTTCCGCGTCGGTAAACAGGGGCAGATTGTGGGCGCCAGGGATGTGGCCCTGCTGGTATTCCCCAGGACTGCGCACATCCACAATCGGGGCGTCCAGCTCGAGAAAGTCTTCAATTGGTAAGCGCGGGCCCTCGGCCTGCATCGCAATCCCTTGAGCTCTCCTGACATAGTGAGCCATACCTGGCCTGCGCGCGCTCGGTCCTTCCATGCTTTCCGGACCTCCGGTCACCGCCCCTGCCACCCCAGAAGCCCTGCTTGAGCGTTTTCAGGCGGCTTCCGAGCGTCAAAGGCGGAGCCTGATTCCCCAACTCCAAGAGCGGCTGGCCGAGATTCAGCCGCTGATCATGGGCCATCTCGATGGCTTGGATGCCACTGGCGATGACTGGGCAGCGGGTCTGTTGATCCAATGGCTTGTGGCCGATGGGGGCCCCCATCGGGACGCCTTCTTCGCCCGTTTCCCGGATGGCTGGTTGGCCACCACCAGCTCCCAGGGTGTGGATTACGCCCCCCTGCAAAAGCTTTTGGTTTTGCAGGATTGGGAGGAGGCCGACCGGCAAACCAGTGCAATTCTGAGGCAATTGGCCGGTGCTGATGCCGTCCAGCGGGGTTACGTGTATTACAGCGAGGTGCCCCGCATGGGTGCCGTCGACCTAGAAACCCTCGATCGCCTGTGGGTGTGTTTCTCCCGCGGCCGGTTTGGTTTTTCGGTGCAATCCAGGCTGCTGCGGAGTTGCAATGGCCGTTGGGAGGCGTTGTGGACCAAATTGGGCTGGAAGCTGGACGGGCGATGGACCCGCTATCCCGGCAGCTTTCAGTGGTCGATCGATGCACCAGAGGGGCACATGCCTTTGGTGAACCAGCTGCGGGGGGTGCGCTTGATGGATGCCCTTATGAACCACCGAGGCCTGCTGAAGCGCATCGCCAGCTGACGGCCCACCGGTAGGGTCGATCCATCTTTGCCGCGAAGGGTCGTTGGCGCTGCGCTGGTCAGATTTCATTACGCCATCCACCCTCCAGCTGGCTCCCTTCGTGGAGTTACTTCTTGAACCAGTGGCCTGCCGGCAACTCCAGGGGGAGTTGAAATTGGGCCTCCATGAAGCCCTGGTCAACGCCGTGCGCCATGGCAACAACGCTGACCCCTCCAAATGTTTAAGGGTGCGAAGGATTGAGAGTGCCTTCTGGCTGATCTGGCAGGTGCAAGACGAAGGAGCCGGATTTGCTTTTCAGCGGCACCCAGATCAGCGCACCCTGGGCCAGCTGCCCTTGGACCATGGCGCCACCGCCGGGCGGGGATTGTTTTTGATCCACCAGTGCTTTGACGATGTCCGCTGGAGCCCCAGGGGAAATCGGGTCCAACTGGCGATCACGCGCAGGCGCATGGGAACCGTGGCTATCGGCCGTGGCTGGGGCAGCCGGGATCGTTGAGTTCAGCTTTGAGCCACAGCAGGCCGTGCTCAGCCAAGTCGATGGCCCGTTGCCTTGCTTCCGTTGGGCTGGATTGGCCGGGATCGTCGCCACTCAGGAGTTGCACCAGCGCCGCGGCGAGTTGCTCGGCGGCGCGGCGGGGCCGTTGACTTTTAAGGGCGTGCCAATCGCGATCGCCAATCGCCAAGGAGCGCTGCAACTGCTCGGCCAGATCTTGGCTTTGGTCAGGCCACTGACGCTTGGTAACCACTAGACGGCGATGCGGCTTTGGTCCCATCCTGGCGGTACCGAGATCTCAGTGGCAATGGCCCAGCCTGTCCGCCAACCCGTGCGGCTTCTCCACCTGTTGGATGGACTGCTGACCCAGGGTTCCCTGGCCAGCCGCAGCACGGGGGTGAGCCAAAGGCGCCAGCGTCAGCGGCTAGCCCTCACCCAACGGTTGCTCGATCCCTTGCCCAAGGAATTGGCCCCCACCAATCACGCCGAGCGGCTGTTTTGGCGGGGTCTGCGCTGGGGCACCGGCGGATTCCTGATCGCCTGGTGGTTGCACCACTAGGGAGTTTGCCCTGGCTTTTGGGGCTTGCGGGCGGTCCAGACCCGGGTCATGAAGTGGGATTCAGCCACCACGGCTTGAAAGCCGGCGGCCTTCAGCCGGGCTTCGATGTCGTCGCTGATGTAGTCGCGGTAATAGGGCTCGTGAAACACCCGTCGAAAGTTTTCCATCACCGTGCTGAATTGGGGTGAATCGGCCAGTTGCACGGAATCGGCAAGGGTGATCACCCCGCCGGCCTCCAGGATGCGGAAGCAGTCATTGATCACGTTTTGACGCGCTTCTCCTGGGAGCTCGTGCATCAGGAAAACGCAGGACACCCCCTGGAAGGTGCCCTCGGCGAAGGGCATGGCTTCGCCATTGCCTTGCACCAGCTGGGGAAGCTCCCCAGGAAGTTGGCCCAGCCACTTATTGGCTTGGCGCAGGTAGGCACTGGAGAGATCCAGGCCCACCAGTTGGGCTTTGGGCAGGGCCCCTCGGATTTGCCGGAGGGTGCGGCCCGTGCCGGTGGCCACATCCAACACCCTGATTTGGCCAGCAGGACGCCCAGCAAAGGTCCGCAACCCCCGAACCAGGGGAGCGATCACCCGTCGGCGCATGGGATCTGCCGTGCCGTTGAACAGGATTTCAACCTGAAGGTCGTAGAGCGCCGCTGAGTGGTCACTCAGGTAGCCATCGGTTTGGTGGTGGAAATTTTGGAGGTAGTAGTCCGGATAGCCCCCGGCGTCCACGTCATCGGGTAGGTCGCGCACATTGCGTTCTCGCCGCCGGTTCCAGGTGCTTGGCATGTCCAGCCAAACCATGGGATAGCGGCTAGCCCAGTCAAGCCAGGGGGCGTCAAAGAGCAGGGAGCTGGGATAAAGGCCCTGTTCCGCTTCCTGCCAGTCCCGTTCCTGCAGCGCATCCATTGCCGTCTTCAGCCGGCCCATGAGTTCCGGGGGAACGGGCACGGTTTTCGGAATTCCCTCGGGGGAGAGGACCCCCATCAGCCGGGTACTCACTTCCTTATGGGCCAGCCCTAGCAAGCTTTTGCCCTGCTGCATCGTTTGGTAAGCCAGCTTGGTGAGCTGATCAGGCATGGCGGGACTTAGCAGTGGCCCCATTCCAACGGATCGGGGTCTGCTGGTGTGAATTGGAGGCCGAACCAGGCTCGAGCTTCCTGGGCCAGGCTTCCGATTCTTTGTGTGCAAGCCACGACTGGAACAGCCGGAATGGTCACCCCAATCGATTGAGCCCATAGATTTGACAATCAGGCTGGGGGTCGCCAGCCCATGGAACGCTTTTTTCTCGAACTCGATCCGCCCGAGCAGGTGATGCGCACCTGGCCCCACGTGGTGGTGGTTGGCGGTGGTTTCGCGGGCCTGAAGATCTGCCACTCCCTCGCGCGCCAGCCAGTCCGCGTCACGCTGATCGATAAACGCAACTTCAACCTCTTCCAACCCCTCCTTTATCAGGTGGCATCCGGATTGGTGTCGGAGGCCGATATCGCCTCGCCCCTGCGTCAAATGGTGGGCGATGCGCCGAATATCCAGATCCTGCTTGGTGAGGTGGTCGACATCGATCCAGAGGCTCGCCAGGTGGTGTTTAACGGCCAGCACTACGGCTACGACCAGCTGGTCCTGGCCACCGGCTCGGGTAGCACCTATTTCGGGCGGGAGGAATGGAGGGCCCTGGCCCCGCCGATGAAGATCCTCGAGCATGCCGATGAGATCCGGCGGCGGCTGTTGATGGCCCTCGAGGAAGCCGAACAAACCACGGACCCCAAGCAACGGGCGTTTCTGCAGACCGTGGTGGTGGTGGGTGCGGGCCCCGCCGGTTGCGAGCTGGCCGGGTCCCTGATCGAGTTGATGCACCGGGCCGTCCAGCGCAATTTCAAGCAACTCCGTCAGAGCGATTGTCGGGTTGTTCTGGTCGACCTGGTGGAGCGGCTGTTGCCCAGCATGGCTCCGCCTCTTTCGGCCGCCGCCGCTGGCCACCTGGAGGGGGCCGGGGTGGAGTTGCAGCTGGGCCACAAGGTGGAATCGATCGCCCCTGGGTGCGTCTGCCTGCTCGGTTCAGCTGGGGTCCAGCAGCTCGAGGCGGCCACCATCTGCTGGACAGCTGGGGTGCGGGCTTCCCGATTGGGAGCGCTTTTAAGCGAACGCACCGGCTGTGCCGTTGATCGGGGCGGCCGGCTGGTGGTAAGCCCCGATTTCTCGATCCCTGGCTATCCGGCCATCCGGGCGGTGGGCGATCTTTGCTCCTACACCCACACCACCGATGCCAAACCCCTGCCGGGCACGGCTGGACCAGCGGTGCAGGCCGGTGGCTGGGTCGCCCGCGACATCCTGGCCGGTCTCACGGGCCAAACAATGGCTCCCTTCCGCTGGCAAGACCTGGGCACCATGGCGGTGATTGGTCCCTGGTATGCCGTGGCCGACCTGTGGGGTGTGCACCTCACAGGCCTGGCCGGCTGGGTGGTGTGGGCCCTGGCCCATTTGGCCTTTATCCCCGACACCGAAAACCGTATCGCCCTGTTCAGCAAATGGATGTGGCAGATCGCCACCCGCCAGCGCACTGCCCTGCTGATCACGGGGCGGCCGGACCAGCACCTGGGCGTGGATGTGGGCCTATTTCGGGCGGAACGGCCTGAGCTGGTTGAGGGCGCCGTGGAGGCGCCTACTTGATGAACAGCATCTCCTGGTAGGTGGGTAGTTTTTGGATAATCCAAATCGGCTGTACCACAGTTGTTTAGCCGTACCTGTGGGGCGAGTTAGCGCATAAGTTAGTTCGAAATACTCGTCTCTTCCTTGTATCGATAATTCAGTCGCTACGACCTTTCCGCCCGAGTTGGGTCAAGCGTTGATCTTAAGAAGCTCAGCGGCGTTCTGCCAACAAACCTTAGTGCGAGTCACTTCATCTATGGAGGCTGATTCGATCCAATGACATGCAAGTTCGCTGGATTCATAGGGGTAATCGATAGAGAACATCACCCGGTCATTACCAAGTTCCTCCAGAGAGCACTTCAATGCCGCATCGCTGCATACCCCAGAGGTAGTGATCCAAAGATGTTCTCGAATTACTTCGGAAGGAGGCCGGGATGGGCGACGACTGACGGGCAGGATCTCTGCTCGGCTATCTAGACGCCAGAGTTCAAATGGCAGAGTCTCTCCCATGTGACCAAGAATCAGCTTTGCCGATGGATGACGGTCGAAGACTCCCCCCAAGACCAGTCGCAGAGCATGGCTGGCGGTCTCACAGGTCCAGCTCCAAAGTGCTCCGTCGAGTGCGAGCTGCCCCTCAAAAACATGGGGAAGAACGTAGGGCGCCACTGGATGCAGATAGAGGGGGATTTGCAGTTCCTCAAGCATCGCCCAGAAAGGGGAAAACTCCGGCGCATCTAGGTAATTGCCACCTGTATGACCGTTAACAAGCGCTCCTAGGAAACCAAACTCCTTGACGCAACGTTCCAGCTCCAGGACAGCAGCCTGGGGATCTTGTAGAGGTACGCAGGCGAAGCCACGATAACGGCTGGGGTGATGGCTGATTTGTTTAGCGAGAAAGTCATTGCAAGATTGGGCTGCCTCAATCGCTGCCTGTCGATGACTCAGTTGGTGAACACCAGGACTGGTCTGTGAAAGCACTGTTATGTCGACACCACCTGCATCCATAGCTTGCAGGCGTTGTTCATTGAATTCTGGAAGCCGTTCCTCAATAGTCCTAAGAATATCTGGGTTAAACAGATCTGGCAGTTTGCCTGAAAAAACGGGTGCGTTGAAGTGCTCTTCGAGTGCAATTTTACGCAAGTTGATTAAGCGTCTACTCCATGTTTAGCACGAATTCAGAGGACACTGAGTTAGCGACTTGAGGACCATCCCAAAGGTGTCCGGCATCGCCTATTTTGGAAATACCCTGCCCAAGACAGCCGAAATGGCGCCCTTTTCCAGAGCTGCACAAAGGGGCGCCCGCCGCAGACGCCTGGCACTAGTTTCAATGCACTATCCTGGAGGGTTAGGCTTCTTGATGTGACGCATAACAAGGTCCGCAGTCCTGCCAATGACTGCATGGAGGACCGATCGACTTGAACACGGAGCTGGTGCCCCTCGGCCGACTGAGCCCTGGAGCTTGGCTTAGTTGCTCGATTTGATCACCCGCTCATTGAGGGGTTGCAGTGGCCGTGCATTCATGGGGAAGAGCTTTTGGAATGTGGCCAGTTGCTCGGCTGAGATGGAAACGGGTTGCTTGAGGATGTAAAAACGCACGCCTTCAGTACAAGGGGGCGTGGTGAGGGAACCGGCGTAGCTGTAGTACTCCAGTGAGGCAGGTAGCAGCTCCTTCAGGGAGGGAAGATTCACGCTGACGCTGGCGCCTTTCTTGGCGGGAAGTTTGTTCCAGAATGAAGCGAGATAGGGATTGGCTGCACCTTTTTTGAAGTTCACCCCAATCACAGCTAGGCGGCCCTTGGCGTCTTGGTGCACCAAATGCACGTTGGCGTCGTAATGAACGCCGTTGATGGCTTCTTCGCTGGGGGTGTGGAAGTGGTATTGCAGCAGCTTGTATGGAGTGGTGCCGATTTTGAGATTGCCCGAGGTGTTCACCTGGATGGTGGTACCGGTGTTCACCACAGTGCCGGTGGTGGCGACGTAGTCAGGCTGCAGGGCTGTAGCGGTTGTCTTCTTCACCGTGCTCTTTGACACGATGTTTACGGGGGCTTGCTCAGAGCCGTCGGTGCAGGTGCGGTATTCAGAACTCAGCTGGCCCCATTTTTCTGGTGCAACATTGCCGGAGTAGCCATATTGGGGCTTTGCAAGTGCTCCGATGGGCGTGATCGCTGCGCCTGAAACGACCAGGGCAAGGGAGAGAGAGAGACGCTTGGTAAGGCCCATCCGGATTTACAACTAAACCGTCACCAAACCATAGAGAGAACGACCAATAAATATGCGCTGCATTGTTGCGATCGCATAACAAATCCTTGCTTTGAACCAGCCCGCCCTACAGCCACCACGCCCACCCAAGACCTTCTCGCTCTACTCATGGCAACGTTCTGCCTCCACCGCAGAAGGGGTTGCACTTGAGTTGATTGGCTACCTAGGTCACGCTCCCCGTCCAACCTGTGCGCCCACTTTCCTGAGCTAACTCAAGGCACAACGCCACCGTGGCCACCTGATCGCCATCCCGTTGAAGCGCAGGCCACGCAGGTCCCAGGATCGGCCTTCGGCATCGCTATCGAGGTCGGGGATCTAGCGCAGAACTGGCACGGCAGGCCATGGCGAGCCCTGCTAGGCCGACCAGGGGGAGAGCAGAAATCCAGTGATGGACTGGGAAACTGCCCTCGATGCCGTTTACTTGATGAACAGCATCTCCTGGTAGGTGGGTAGGGGCCAGAGGGCGTCGTCCACCAAGGCCTCCAGGCTGTCCACCGCCTCCCGCAGCGATTCGATCAGGGGGAGGAGGGTGTTGGCGCAATGGTTCATGTGGCCCTGAACATCGCCATGGGGTGGATTGGCGATCGCCCCATCCAGCTTGGTGCAGGTCTGCAGGAGCTGTTGGTTGAGGCTGGCGATCGTGCTGACCAACCCTCGGTCGCAGGGGAGAGCCAGGGTCTCCTGGTGATGCAATGAGCTGGAGAGTTGGCCCAGATAGCCCATTACGGCTGGGTAGATCTGGGTGCGGGCTATTTGCAGGGCCAGCTTGGCTTCAACTTCGATCGCAAGCACGTATTGCTCGGCGTAGACCTCGTAACGGCTTTCGAGCTCCACGGGGCTGAGAACCCCCACACTGGCGAACAGCTCACGGATGGCAGGACGTTGCAGGACGCCCAGGGCTTCGGCGGTGTTGTGGAGATTTTCGAGGCCCCGTTCCTCGACGGCCATGCGGTGCCATTCCTTCGAATAGCCATCGCCTCCGAACACCACGGCTCCGTGGTTCTGCATGATCCCCTTCAGCACCGCGTAGGCGGCGGTTTCTAAGGAATCGCCGGCATTGAGCTTGGCTTCCAATTCATTGGCAACGAATTGGAGCGAATCGGCCAGGATTGTGTTCATCGCCACGAGCGGTCCAGCCACGGACTGGTTTGAGCCAACGGCCCGGAATTCGAAGCGGTTGCCGGTAAAGGCGAAGGGGGATGTGCGGTTGCGATCACCCGGGTCCTTGAGGAATTCGGGCAGGGTGTCGACACCCAGTTGCATCACACCGGCGGCTGCCGACCCGGTCACCTCACCCACAAGAATTTGTTTGAACACATCTTCGAGCTGGCTGCCGAGGTACACCGAGATGATCGCCGGCGGCGCCTCGTTGGCTCCGAGTCGGTGGTCATTGCCGGCGGTGGCGACCACGGCCCGCAGCAGGGGCCCATAGGAGTGGACGCCGCGAATCACGGC
>Ga0310335_100302_pt1 | contig 13655 bp, 14 predicted proteins | sample LakMicMISRFREDD7_FD_195549 | JGI IMG/M metagenome (GOLD analysis project Ga0310335, IMG submission 195549) | Enriched freshwater cyanobacterial communities from Lake Michigan, Michigan, United States - MI23.SRF.RED.D7 (v2) (version 2) | ecosystem: Environmental > Aquatic > Freshwater > Lake... | reverse complement strand
GGGGGTGTTGATCCCATGCTTGAGCCGCCCTGATGTGGATAGTTTTGCCCCCGGTGATAAAGCTGATCCCCGCTATGGGCAGTTATTTCGCCAGGCTCGTGCCGCTGGGGTGGAGGTGCTGCCCTGTCGGTTTGATTTCACTTCCACCGCGGTGAGGTGGTTGGGGCTGGCGGCACTGCAAGATTTGTAATTAATTCAATTCATCAATTAGTTGCCATGCCATTTGCGCTGAATTTGCTTTTGATCCTTTTGGGCATCCTGCTGCTATTTGGCGGTGGGGAATTGTTTGTGGCCGGTTCTGTTGCCCTTTCCCTGCTGTTTGGCATCCCTCAAATTGTGATTGGCCTCACGGTGGTGTCGCTTGGTACCAGCGCCCCAGAACTTTTTGTGAGCCTTTTTTCCACGCTTAAAGGCGGTAGCGCCGGTGATGCGATCGCTGTAAGCAACATCGTTGGTTCAAATATTTTTAATGTGCTTGTGGTGCTTGGAGCCAGTGCGGCTGTGATGCCACTGCGGGTAAAGAGCCGCTTGGTTAAACGTGATGTTCCCCTGTTATTTGGGGTTTCCATGGCCACTTGGGGTATGGCATCCGGTGGGCGGATCACTTGGATAGCAGGCTTAGCTTTGATTACGGGCACTGTTATTAATCTGCTCTGGGAGATCCGCTCAGCTAAGGAGGAATCGGCTGAAGCCATCGCTGACTTAGAGGCTGATGCCAGCCCATCACCAGCGCCAATGGCGATCATCAAGTTGATCGGCGGCCTAGTGCTTCTGGTTGTTGGTTCCCAAGTTTTAGTTAAAGGTGCGATAGCGGGGGCTCAAGCCCTTGGCGTTAGCGAGATGGTTATTGGTCTTACGATTGTTTCTGCCGGCACCTCAATGCCTGAGCTGGTTACATCTTTGGTGGCGGCTTATCGGGGCAAACCCGACTTGGCTATTGGCAATGTTGTGGGCAGCAATCTTCTGAACCAGCTGGTGATTTTGGGCCTTTGCGGCGTGGCTTCTGGATCGAGAGGCCTTGGGGTAGATGAGGTAATGATCAACCGTGATTTTCCAATAATGGTGGCAACCACATTTGCGTGCTTGCCCATATTTTGGACCGGTGGTGTTATCAGCCGCAGGGAAGGGTGGGTATTGCTTGGTATTTACGGCCTATACGTGATTGAGCAAATATTAAGCAGCACTGCTTCATCGTTGGCTGATGAATTTAGGTTGTTTTCTTTGATTGGCGTGTTGCCTTTGGTGTTAGTTCTGCTTACTTGGTCTACCTTGAAATGGAAGCAAAAAAGAAAGTCAATAGTGGCTTGATTTAATCCTTTCCAATTGACCCACCCTCAGTCCGGAGGCCAAGGCATCAGCGCAGAGTGCTTGGCTGGAATCCGCATCAACTACTGCCATGCCCTTGGCTAGCAGATCCCAATGGGAATTTTCGAAATGGATTTGCAACCAGAGCATTCCGATAACTGAAATCGGTAGCAATTTATAGGCATCGGCTGCGGGAATTAATTGCAAATCCATGCTTGAGCCTTGGATTGACCAAGGCAATAAAAAACCTCCCCCCATTTGAGGGGGAGGTAGGGCTGAGCGTGGTATCAACGCTCACAAAATGGAATTCGATCAAGCATTTTCAACTTGGTTTGCTGCCTCGGCCTGGCGGTGTTGATACACATGGCCGCGGTATTGAAGTTCAACTTGGGTATCCACAGGTGCAGCTTCATGGCGCAGGGGGGCGCTGTAGTGCTGGCCGCGATAGGAATGATCTACAACTTGGTTGCTGGTTTGTTCGCGGTTGTCGTTGCTGTAGCTAGCGCCGCGGTATTGAAGTTTGGTCATGGCGAGGAATCTCGAAGGATGGATGGAATGTCCGCTTCGTGGGAAAGAGCGTTGCTTCGCCCTGCGGTGGGCTACTTCCGATGAACCAAGCCCGAGGGCGGCCCAATCAACGTTTTGTCTTTCCTGCAACATTTATAGCCACTAAGTTATGTTCATGGTGAACAGTTCGTGTATTTCTTAATCAAATTGTTGATTTATTTGTATCTCCACGAACCTCATTTCATGAGAAGCGCTGGGGGCCTTGATTGATTTTATTTTTTGTATCATCAGTAACTCTACGTAGCGGGGGAATCATTAATCATTCATCCATTGGCGGTTCTGCCGTCATATTCCCAAGCGATGAACTTTATGACTGTTGCCTCGCCCGCTTCCCGACGCCGGACGCGAAGTTTAAACGAAGCCACTTTGCTTGAAGCCCCCCAGTTGCTATTTAGCAAAATTCGAGGAGCTTCATCAAACCGCACCCTTACCTGGCTGGCCTGTGTGCCAATAGCGCTTGTTGGTTTGGGCTTGTTCAATCTCACTGCCCACGCCGCTGAGCTGCCCGAGTTAACTCCGGCATTTCTCGCCAACAACATGTTCTTGTTGATCTGCGCGGTGTTGGTGATCTTCATGAACGCTGGCTTCGCCATGGTTGAAGCTGGGATGTGCCGCGGTAAAAATGCAGTTAATATTCTTGCCAAGAATTTGATCGTATTCGCCTTAGCGGTTACGGCCTATTGGTTTATTGGCTACAAGATTATGTATAACGCCGACTGGTTAATTCCCGGTTGGTTCAAGTTTGGCGGTTTGTTCTTCGATCCCGCCGTAACACCAGAAATGGTTAAAGACGGCTCTTTAGTGCCGAGCGTTGATTTTCTTTTTCAAGCTGCCTTTGCCGGCACGGCAGCCACGATTGTTTCTGGCCTTGTGGCTGAGCGCATCAAATTTGGCGAGTTTGTTATTTTTTCCTTGGTTTTAGTTGGTATTCTTTATCCAATTGCTGGTTCATGGCAGTGGAACTTCCCCGACGACGCTGGTGTTGGTGGAGGTTGGTTAAACAGGCTTGGTTTTATTGATTTTGCTGGATCCACAGTTGTGCACACTTTCGGTGCCTGTGCTGGTTTGGTGGGTGCTGTGCTGCTTGGCCCACGCATCGGCAAATTTGTTGACGGTAAAACGAACGCAATACCCGGCCACAACATGGCGATTGCAACCCTTGGTTGTTTGATCCTTTGGATTGGTTGGTATGGCTTTAATCCTGGCTCTTGGCTATCTATGGCCCCTGAAGTTCCTTACATCGCAGTTACCACAACCCTTGGTGCTGCCGGTGGTGGAATAGCAGCCACATTGGTGAGTCAATTCACAGGTGGCAAGCCCGATCTCACCATGACAATTAACGGAATTTTGGCAGGATTAGTGGGAGTTACCGCCGGTTGCGATGGCTTCTCAATGCCAGCTGCATGGGTTGTGGGTTTCTTTGCTGGCATCCTTGTGGTGTTTTCTGTTGCCTGGGTAGATGCTTTAAAAATCGACGATCCCGTGGGTGCTTTTTCCGTGCATGGCACCTGTGGCATTTGGGGAACCTTGGCCGTTGGCTTGTTCAATATGGATAAAGGTCTTCTAACCGGCCATGGTTTTAGCCAGCTTGGTATTCAAATCATCGGTTCTGCCTCTTTTATTGTATTTGCAACCGTGGGATCATTGATCACATGGCTGATAATTGGCGCCATCTTTGGTGGTATTCGAGTAACTAAGGATGAAGAGATTGAAGGCCTTGATATTGGTGAGCATGGCATGGAAGCCTACCCAGATTTTGCCTCTGCAAAATAAACTATTGGGTTTCTATCCCTAATTATTAGTAAAAGCCCGCTTTAAAGCGGGCTTTCTTTATTGCAAAAAGGTAAGAACGTATATTTTGTATCAATTTATACATTTGTAATTTCAGGCTGGCCCCATTGTGAATTCAGAATTGAAGCTTCTTTAATTTGGTTTCACCTAGGTTTCTGCCACCCTCGGCAATGCAAAGCATCGAAGGCTGGCGTTTACAACGCTTTGGTCTGTTTTTGTTGGCAGCTGGTGCTGGCTTGCTGCCCTTGATGGCAGGTTCCGCCAAGGCAGCCCTCACCAAAATGCCCACCGATGGTGCCGACACCCTATTGATGCTGATGGGTTCAGCTTTGGTGTTGTTGATGACCCCAGGCTTGGCATTTTTCTATGGCGGTTTTACCCGCGCCAAGAATGTGCTCAACACAATGATGATGAGTTTCTTCCTGATGGGTTTAATCGGGGTGCTTTGGGTTGTTATCGGTTACAGCTTGTCTTTTGATCTTGGCTTTAAAAGTCCATTTATTGGTGGCCTTGGCTCCATGTTTTTGCACGGGGTTGGTGGTGAATTAGGTGATGCGCCCCTGGCCGATGGCTTTGCGATTAGCGCCACATCATTTGCTTTATTCCAAGGCATGTTTGCGATCATCACGCCGGCATTGATCTCCGGTGCCGTAGTGGAACGCATCAATTTCAAAGCTTGGTTTTGGTTCTCCCTGCTCTGGAGCTTGTTTATTTATTGCCCCATGTGCCACATGGTTTGGGGTGGCGGTTATATCGGACCATTTGGTGAAATTGGCGCCATCGACTTCGCTGGTGGCACCGTGGTTCACATCGCCGCCGGTGTGGCAGCCCTGGTTTCAGCTGCAATTGTTGGCCCCCGCAGCAGCTATCCGGAAGCAAGCCGTCCACCCCACAACGTGCCGTTCATTCTTTTAGGAGCTGGCCTGCTCTGGTTTGGTTGGTTTGGTTTCAATGGCGCTAGTTATTTCGCCGCTAAGGGTGCTGGTTTCTCTTTCCTCACCACCACCGCCTCTGCTTCAGCTGCCTTGCTCACCTGGTGCCTAATTGAATGGTTCACCGATGGCAAACCAACGGCAGTTGGTGCGGCAACCGGTGCGGTGGCAGGCCTTGTGGGCATTACCCCCGCAGCTGGTTTTGTTTACATGGGCCCCGCCCTTTTGATCGGTGCTCTTTCGGCTACGGCCTGTTTGATTGCCGTTCGGGTGAAGATCGCCACAAAACTCGACGATTCCTTGGATGCCTTCATGGTGCATGGCATCGGTGGCACCGTTGGTGCCTTGCTCACTGGCCTGTTGGCTGCCCCAGCCCTTGTGCCCGCCGACTACTTCCCAAAATCGGCTGAAATCCTGGCCAAAGGCGGCAACATTGCCCTCTTTGGAGCCCAGGTAAAGGCAGTGCTAATCACCTTCGGCTTTGTGGGCCTTGGCACAGCAATCATCCTTTGGATTGTTGGCTCTGTAGTTGGTTTGCGGGTTAGCCCCCAGGAAGAGGAGCGTGGGCTTGATTTCGTTGCCCATGGCGAAGAGGCCTACGACCCGATGACCTTTTGATATCTAGTTTTTCTTTTGCCTTTAAACCAATAGATTGGCTCAACCGGCGCTTTTTCCTGCCATGGACACCCGCGCCTTTAAGCGCTCCCTCCACCATTCGGAGCGTTATAACCGCCGCGGGTTTGGCCGGGCAGAAGAGGTTGCCAGCAGCCTTGAGGAGGCTTACCAGAGCGATCTGATTCAAAGCCTTCGCGATAACGGGCATCAGCTTCAACAGGGTCGGGTAACGATCCGCTTAGCCCAGGCCTTTGGTTTCTGTTGGGGGGTGGAGCGGGCCGTGGCAATCGCCTACGAAACCCGTCGCCACTACCCCACAGAACGGATCTGGATTACCAACGAAATCATCCATAACCCATCCGTTAACGCCCACTTGCGCCAGATGGATGTGCTTTTTATCCCTGTGGAAGGTGGCGTAAAGGATTTTTCAGCTGTTGATAAGGGCGATGTGGTGATCCTGCCGGCCTTTGGTGCCACCGTGCAGGAGATGCAGCTTTTAAATGAATTGGGCTGCCACATCGTGGACACCACCTGCCCTTGGGTTTCAAAGGTGTGGAACAGCGTTGAACGCCATAAAAAGGAATCATTCACCTCTGTTATTCACGGCAAGGTGAAGCACGAGGAAACCCTTGCCACCAGCTCTTTTGCTGGCACCTATCTGGTGGTGCTCGATTTGGCGGAAGCCCAATTGGTTTGCGACTACATCCTTGGTAATGGCAACCGCAGCAGCTTTTTAGAGAAGTTTGCCGGTGCCACCTCCCCTGGATTTGATCCCGACCTTGATTTGGTGCGCATTGGCGTTGCAAATCAAACCACCATGCTCAAAAGCGAAACGGAGGAGATCGGCCGCCTATTTGAGCGCACCTTGCTGCGTCGTTATGGCCCCACCGAGCTGAACAACCATTTCCTCGCCTTCAACACCATCTGTGATGCCACCCAAGAGCGCCAAGATGCGATGTTTTCCCTGGTGGATGAACCCTTGGATTTGATGGTGGTGATCGGTGGTTACAACTCCTCAAATACCACCCACCTGCAGGAAATCGCCATCAGCCGCGGCATTGCATCGGTACATATCGATGCACCCGAACGGATTGGCCCTGGTAATTGCGTTGAGCACAAACCATTGGGTGGTGAGCTCACCACCATGAGCCCATTTCTGCCCGAAGGGCCCCTGCGCATCGGCATTACTTCTGGGGCCTCCACCCCTGATCGGGTGGTGGAAGGCGTGATCGATCGATTGTTGCAACTCTCTGAGCTGTAGCGCCCGTTAGATTGGTTGAACCAAGGGTGGATAAAGAGAAGTTGCGCCGTTATGTGAGCAATTTTGCTGATGTGATGGAGATGCGAGCCCCGGCAGAAGCGGTGGCTTCCTACCTCGATGTGCATCAGGGCTGGTTTGTTAGGTGCGCTGCACCGATGCAGGTTGAACCAGTGGGGCAGAACGGCTACCACCTGATCTTGGGTAAATTTGGCAATTTTGGCTTTGAACTTGAGCCGAGTATTGATCTCGAACTGCTTCCCCAAGCGGAGGGGATCTATCGGATTGAAACGATTCCCGCCTCCCGTTTAACGGTGGAAAAAGATGGCTATGCCGTTGATTTTCAAGCCAGCCTCCAACTTGTTCCAGAAGGCGAATACACCTTGGTTGAGTGGGAGCTAGACCTTGAGGTGGCAATTCGTTTGCCCGCCTTTATCGACCTGTTGCCCGATGGTTTGGTGCAATCGAGCGGCGACCATCTACTGCGACAAATTGTGCGGCAGGTTTCCCGGCGGCTCACCTGGAAGGTGCAGGAAGACTTTCACTCCCAGGCTGGGCTTGTGTGCCCTCCCCAAAAAACAGCTTTGTTTTAAGCCTTAACGGTTGGTCCAGATCTTGTTAACGATCTGCACACCGCTCACCGCCTGCCAAAGGAAAAGGGTCATCACCAGCATGTTCATGCCCACATGGGCTTTACGGGCAATCAAATTTCCCTGCTGCATCAAAGGTGCAAGCGAGGCTGCTATGGCGATCAAAGCAGTCATGCCAAGGCCCGCTAGCAGGTGGGGCCCCACAAATAATTTGCCGTTGTTTAGGTAAGTAACCGCCATTCCGCCGATGCTGCCCAGCACCATCACCGCCAACACCAGGCTGCCCATGAAGTAATGCCGTTGGGCGAATTTGCCTTTAATCAGTTCCTTGCGCTGTTCTGGGGTGCCGGTGCGGGTTTTCTTTGCCTTGATGCCAAGAAATAGGGCATAGGCAGAAGCCGCCAGCAGGCTCCACATCAGCAGGGGATGCACAAAATTGAGATTAAAGGCAAGGGCCTCAGGCATGGGAAATAACGAAACTGATTTCAACTGTATGGGTAGGGGGCGGCTAAAAATCGGCTTAATGCAAAAAATGACGGCGGCCCGTGAACACCATCGTTAAACCGGCAGCGTTGCAGGCTGCTATCGAATCGGCATCCCGTTTGCTGCCTCCGGGTTGGATGAAGGCGCTAATGCCATGCTGAGCAGCATTTTCCACGGTGTCGCTAAAGGGGAAAAAGCCATCGCTTGCCAAGCTCGCACCCTTTGCTGCTTCCCCAGCGGCCCCAAGGGCGATCGCCGCTGAACCCACCCGGTTCATTTGGCCAGCGCCAATGCCAAGGGTTACCCCCTGGCGGGCAATAACAATGGCATTGGAGTGCACATGCCGCACCACCCGCCAGGCAAAGCGCAGATCAAGCCATTCCTCTGGGCTGGGGGAGCGTTCTGTAACCACTTGCCATTGCTGCTCCTGTTGAGGTTCATGGTCTTGTTGCTGGGCCAGCACACCACCTAAAACGGAACGCAGCTGTAGATCAGCGGCTGTATTGCATAGCTCCGCCGGTAGTTCCAGCAGGCGCAAATTTGGTTTTGCCGCCAGTATTTGCCTTGCTTCTTTGCTGATGGCGGGCGCCACTAAACATTCCAGAAATAAACCCTCCAAGCTGGCGCAGGCAGCTGCATCGAGGCGTTGATTAACTGCCACGATGCCGCCAAAGGCTGATATGGGATCAGCGCCAATCGCCTTTGCTAGGGCTTCAGCCAAATTTCCAGCGATGGCAACACCACAGGGGTTGGTGTGCTTCACCACCACAGCGGCCGCGGCTTCAGCCGCGGGGAAGCGCAGCAGCGCCCCTTGGGCAGCATCGAGATCCAACAAATTATTGAAGCTCAAGGCCTTGCCCTGCAGTTGCAGCGCTGCCCCCCAGCCCTGCTCTGGCTTGCTAAACCAATTAGCTGCCTGGTGGGGGTTTTCGCCGTAGCGCAAACTTTCGCGCAGGGGCAAGCAAAGCTGCAGCTGCGCTGGTTCCCCCAATTGAGCTGCAAGCCAGGTGCTGATGGCAGCGTCGTAGGCGGCGGTGTGGCGGAAGGCTTCAAGGGCAAGTTTTTGACGTTCCTCAAGGCCAATGGGCCAGGCCGCCAGGAAGGTTTCGTATTGGTTGGGATTGGTTAAAACCGCTGTGTGCTGATGGTTTTTTGCTGCGGCCCTCACCATGGCTGGCCCGCCGATATCAATTGTTTCGATCGCCGTTGCCCAACTCACATCAGCCTGGGAAATGGTTTTTTCAAACGGATAAAGATTCACCACCACCAGATCGATTTTTGCTATCTGCTGGGCTTCTAAATCAGCCAGATCAGCCGCTTCATCCATGCGGGCCAAGATGCCGCCATGGATGCGGGGATGGAGGGTTTTAACCCTGCCCCCCAACATTTCGGCAGCGCCGGTGTGGTCTGCCACTTTGGTAACGGGAAGCCCAGCTGCAGCAAGGGCGGCGGCGGTGCCACCGCTGGAGATCAAGGAAAATCCATGCTTTTCCACCAGGGACCTGGCGAATTCCACCACCCCTTGCTTATCGGAAACGCTGATTAGGGCTAAAGGGGCCATGGCCAGTGCTTAAGGGAAAACCGCAATAGGAATGGTATGGGTAGAAGCTGCAGTGGCAGCTTGAACCATGCGGCTAATCCTTTTGCACGGTTGGGGTGCCAGCGGTAATGATTTGGAGCCGTTGGGGGAAAACCTCTTGCAATTGCTGGGGTTAAACCCTGCTGTTGCAACCCTGCGCTGCCTGGAGGCACCAGATCCGCACCCGGCCGGTGCTGGCGCACGCCAGTGGTACAACTTGCAGCAGCCGGGTTGGCCTGAGCTGCCAGCGGCAGTGCAGGCTTTGAAATTGAGGTTGGAGCAGGAAATATTGGCTGCTGGCAGCGATCCCGTGGTGGTGTTGGGTTTTTCGCAAGGGGGCGCCATGGCCCTTGAAGTGGCCACACCAATGCCTGTGGCTGCCGTTTTGGCATTTAGCGGTTATCCCCATCCGGATTGGCAGCCTGGAGCAGATGGATTGGCGCCCGTGTTTCTGGCCCATGGCAGCAATGATCCTGTGGTGCCCCTGGGGGCCCACCAAGAAATCTGCAAACGACTGGAAGCAGCTGGCGCTACACCGGTTTCCTATGTGTTTAACGGTGAGCACAACATTCCCCCTGGGGCCGTGGCGGCGGCGGCCAAATTCCTCAAGGGGTGCCTTTAATTCAAACGAAGGCGTATTCGTACTCTTCCATTTCTTCCCAATCGTCGGCAACGGCCTCTAGGCCGGCAAACAGGGTTTCTTCACCCACCGAGTCAACGATGGAGCGCAAAGAGGGAAAGAGGAAATGATTTTCTTCAGCGTATTGAGCGCTAAACAAGCCCTTTTCGCCCCAAAAGAAGCGATCGGTGGTGTGCTCATTACGGCGCACATTGATTAGAGCCGGCGGCATCAAGCTTGATTCAGCGATGTAGCGCCGCGCAGCTGTAACCGGTTTGTGTTCACCGGTTTCAAGGTTGAAAGTTGGCACGTGAGCTAAAACCCGCTGGCCTGCTAGGCGGCGGCGGCTGACGCGTTTGCGCTTCTTCGACATAACAAAACCCCCCAACTTGGTGGAGGCGTAATCGGAACGGGATTTTCAAGTCGCTCGGGGCCGCTAAGGCGGACCGGTTTCGGCTTGGGAGCAGGTGGGCCTGCGGCGCCCAAACGTCTGTTGTGCGGAAATTGATCAAAAGATCAAAACCCAGGGGGTGGAGCGAATCCGCCCGTTGCTGCCGCAAAACGGCGAACAACAGAGAGTGAACTACATCTGGTGTAGCCTTTTCGAGAGAAAAGCGCCACAAAAGCTGCAGTGTGTGCTGGATCCAACTCCACGGCACCAAGCTTTCGGCACTGTGAAGTGTTGGTCGTAACAGTGATCTTAAGACTTTCTCCGGATTTTGCAACCCCCCTGGGTCACTCGTTTTTTGATCTTTTTTCGGCTTTGAGCGGCTGTGGCTTCTGTGATTTCTGAGGGCTTTCGCCGCTTGGTAAGCCAGCAATTAGTCCAATTTTTAGACCGGCCTGAATTGATTTCCTTAGGGGTTTACCTGGCGGTACCCGATGCCTCCGGGGAATTGCAATTGCAGCCAGTGGAGGTTTGGCCCGCCAATGCAGAGCGGCTTAGCCCCGCCGCCAGCGATAAATCCCCGCTGCTTGCCGAGCAGCAGCGCCGTTGGTTGCCCCTAAGGCGGGAATCTCTGGTGATTGGTGCCCTGAGAGTTGATAGCAACATCAACCCTTGGCCCCAGTTGCTGCAAGAGCGCCTGCTGGGGGCGGCCCAGCTGCTCACGGAAGCGCGGCTATTGGATCTTGAGCAGCAGCGCTGCCAGGCCCAGCTCCAGCAAGATCGGCGCCAGCGCTCCCTTCTGGTGCATCAAATGCGCAACCCCCTTGCGGCTTTGCGCACCTTCACCCAGCTGCTCTTAAGAAGGCTCGATCCCGCAGATGAACGTCGCGATTTGGTGGAACACCTGCTGCAGGAGGAACTCGCCCTCGACCGTTATCTCGAGGCCCTAGCCCAACCGGAAGCCAGCCCCAGCCTCTCCGCTGAACCGGAAGCTCCCTTGTTGCTGCCGCCGGCCCTCACCCCCGACCGGGCTGAACCCCTTAGTGCTGCTTTGCAACCCCTCATGGCCCGGGCCAGCGCCACCGCCAGCCTCCAGGGGCGCCCTTGGCATGGGCCCCAGCAGTTGCCTCAGCTCAATCTCCCCGGCGCGGCAGCGGTGGCCGAAATCCTTGCCAATTTGCTTGAAAATGCCTTTCGCTACAGCGATTCCCAAGCACCACTTGGGCTTTGGTGCCAACGGCGCGATCAATCCCTCGCCCTTGCCATCTGGGATAGCGGCCCAGCCATCGCCTTGGCTGAGCGGGAACGCATTTTTCAGCGGGGCCAACGGGGCAGCAGCAGCCAGCAGCAGCCAGGTTCAGGCCTCGGTTTGGCCCTGGCCCGCGACCAGGCCCAGGCACGGGGCGGCTCCCTTGAGTTGATTGTTCCCGCCAGCAAGCTTGATCCGAAACTGCCCGCCGCCGGCAATGCATTTCTGCTGCTGCTTCCCCTCAACCCAAACCGAGCAAACCAATAAGCCAAATCAGCCATAGGGCTAGGGCTTCTGTCCATTCAACACAGGCGCCATAGCTATCACCGCTGTGGCCCCCGAGGCGCTTGCCAAGCCAAAATGGCACTGCCACAGCTGGAATTAGGCCGCTGATGCCCGCCCCCAGGGGCAGGTTGGGAACAGCAAGGCTCAAGCCCACCATTAGGGCAAAGGCAAAGGCGCTTGGCCGTAGTTCACGGCTGAGGCCCTGGCTATGTTCCCGGTGAAAGCCAGCGCTGCCGCCGGGCCTTAGATATGGGAAATGGGCAATCGCCAGCAATGGCGACAACCTGCCCCAAAAGGCGCTCCACAACAGCGCTGCACCCGCAGCTCCTGGGGCTAAAGCGATCAGGGCAGCACCCTTGAGCAACAGCAGGATCAACCCAGCCACCAGGCCACTGGCGCCGATGCGGCTATCGGCCATGGCTTCCATTTGGCGCTTGCCAGCGCCTAGGCCATCGCCGCAATCCAGCACTCCATCAAAGTGCAAGCCACCGCTCAGCCAGAGGCCAAAGGCAATCACAAGGGCTGCCAGGCTTGCGGTTGGGAGCCCTAGGGCGCTTCCAGCTAGCCATAGGCAGGCCTGGGCGCCACCTATGAACAGGCCAATCCAGGGGGCAAACCTGGCGATTCGTTCAAAGCGCGGTTGCAGATTTTTGGCTGCCGGTAGGCAGCTGTAGTAGATCCAGCTGCCAAGCAGATCGGGCCACCATTGGGGCACGGCCGCGCCATGCGATTACCACCATCCTGGCGGCCCATAGGGTTGGGTAATTCGACGGCATCAATGTGACCAGCAGCGCCGCTCCGTTTAGCTACGAAGTGCTGCATCAATGCCCCCATACCAAAGCCCGCGTGGGCCGTTTTCACACCCCCCATGGGGTTGTTGATACCCCGCGCTTTATGCCCGTGGGCACCGCCGCCACGGTGAAGGGAATCAGCATTGATCAATTGCGCAGCACCGGAGCGCAGATGGTGCTCAGCAACACCTTTCACCTGCACCTGCAACCGGGGGAGGCAGTTGTTGCCGCCGCCGGTGGCCTGCATCGCTTCATGGGTTGGCACGCACCAATGCTCACCGATTCCGGCGGCTTTCAGGTTTTTAGCTTGGCCAGCCTCAATGCCATCTCCGAGCTGGGGGTAACTTTTAAATCCCCCAGAGATGGCCTGGTGGTGGAGCTCACCCCAGAGCGGGTGATGGCGATTCAAAACAGCCTTGGCGCCGATGTGGCAATGGCATTTGATCAATGCCCGCCCTATCCGGCCAGCCATGCCGATGTGCAGGAGGCAACGGAGCGCACCCATCGCTGGCTTGAGCGTTGTGTTGCCGCCCACAACTGCGCCAACCAGGCCCTGTTTGGCATCGTGCAGGGCGGCTGTTACGAGGATTTGCGCAAGGAATCGGCCCGGGTGGTGGCTGGTTTCAACCTGCCTGGTGTGGCGATTGGTGGGGTGAGTGTGGGGGAGCCTGCCCTTGCAATGCATGAGGTGGTGCGCTGGGTGACACCGCTGCTGCCACTCCACAAACCACGCTATTTGATGGGGGTGGGCACTTTGCCGGAGATGGCCCAGGCGGTGGCCGAGGGGGTGGATTTGTTTGATTGTGTGCTGCCCACCCGCCTTGGTCGCCATGGGGCCGCCCTGGTGGGTGGTGAGCGCTGGAATTTAAAAAATGCACGCTTCCGCAACGACCACAGCCCCTTAGACAGCACTTGCCCCTGCCCCACCTGCCAGCAGCACAGCAGGGCCTATTTGCATCACCTAATCAAGAGCGATGAAATCCTTGGGCTCACCCTATTGAGCCTCCACAACCTCAGCCAGCTTTTGCGCTTTACCAATGCCATGGCCATGGCCATCAGGGATGGTTGTTTTGCAGAGCATTTCGCTCCGTGGGAGCCGGGCTCCGCGGCTGCTCACACGTGGTAGCGTCGCTGGGTTTCACCCCCTGATGGTGACTGCTGTTATGCCATTGGCTGTTCTTACCCACCTGGCCCAGCTGCCTG
>Ga0310335_100301_pt1 | contig 13681 bp, 10 predicted proteins | sample LakMicMISRFREDD7_FD_195549 | JGI IMG/M metagenome (GOLD analysis project Ga0310335, IMG submission 195549) | Enriched freshwater cyanobacterial communities from Lake Michigan, Michigan, United States - MI23.SRF.RED.D7 (v2) (version 2) | ecosystem: Environmental > Aquatic > Freshwater > Lake... | reverse complement strand
TTGCAGGGCTGCGAGGGCCTCGGCCTCGGCCGTGCGGAGATCGGCGGGCAACACCATGACTGTCCTGGTTGGGTCCTTCAGCGCCAGGACACTAGGGCTAACGGGCTGGGGAAGCTTGATTACCAGAGGTTCTGCGTCGAGAGGTTCTGCCTCGAGAGCTCGGGCTTCGAGAGATTGGCTATGGAGCGAGCTGGGTTTGGTGACCTGGGTTTATGGGGGAGCTGGACTTCAAACGAGCAGGCAGTCACCCATTCAGCCCAGGTCGGCCTGAACCGCCGCCAGGGCTGCGCTAACCCGATCGGGCAGGGAATCCAGTTGCGACGGTGTCAGCCAGGGGCCGAGGCTGAGTCGCAGCCCCGAGCCAGCCAGCTCGGGGGCATACCCCATGGCCCGCAGTACGGGGCTGCCACTGGCCCGGCCACTGGCACAGGCCGTGCCGCTGCTCACGGCCAGGCCCCGCTGCCAAAGAGCGCTCACCACCTGTCGTCCGGGCAGGGGGGTGCCGCTGGCGCTAGTGAGCACAAGGCTGAGGTGGTGGGGCAGGCGCCGCTGGCGACAGCCACTGACCGTGACGCCGTCCAGGGACTCCAGGGCGGTCAGGAGCCGGTCCCGCTCCGGCTCGAGCGGATCATGGCCCCCGCCGTCCTGCAGCCTCACCTGGGCCAACTGAATCGCGGCGGCAAAGCCGGCCGCCAGGGCCACCGCCTCGGTGCCGCCGCGGCGGCCGGCCTCCTGACCGCCGCCGCCGATGATGGCGCCAAGGGGCAGCTCCGACCGGGCCACCAGGGCGCCGATGCCGCGGGGTCCCTGGATCTTGTGGGCCGTGAACGTCAGCAGGTCTACGGGCAGGGTTGCGATCGCCAAGGGCTGGTGACCCAGCACCTGAACCGCATCGCTATGGAAGAGCACCCCAGCCCGCCGGCAGGCGGCCCCAATCGTTTCGATCGGCTGGAGGGTGCCCACCTCGCTTTGACCCCAAAGCACGGACACCAACCGGGTCGGCGGCGCCAAGAGGCGATCGAGCCAGGCCAGATCCACCCGGCCCACCCCGTCCACCGGCCAGATCGCCAGCTCCCAGCCCTGGGCCTCCAGCTGGCGGGCCGCCGCCTGCACGGCGGGATGTTCCACCGCCGAGATCACCACGCGACCCTTGGGCACTTGGGACGCCGCCCCCAGGAGGGCAGCATGGCTGGCTTCGGTGCCACCGGAACAAAAGGTGAGCCAACCGGCCGGGAAGCCCAGGGCTGTCGCGATGGCTTGACGGCTGCGTTCCAGGCTGTCGGCCGCCGCAAAGCCGAAGCCGTGCAGGCTGGAGGGGTTAGCCCAGGCCCCCTGGTAGGCCCCCACCATCGCCGCCAGCACCGGCTCCGCCGGCGGGGCCGCGGCACAGGCATCGAGGTAGAGAGGGGGTTCGACGGCCATCCCTAGCCGGCTTCACCTGGGCCGCTGATGCGGGAGCGGATCCGCGACTCAAGCGAATTGCTGGCGATCGCCACTAGGTCGTCGAGACTGCTGCCTGCAAGAAACGCTGCCACCTTGGCCCGGGCCTCGGCACTGGGGCAGGCTTCGGGCCGGATGCAGCCATTCACGCAAACCACCGAGCATTGAATGGTTTCAGACGCAGGGGCGGGTTCCGCCGGCGCTTGCCCACGGGCTTGGGCCGCGGCGGCATCCGCGTCGGTTGTAAAGGCTGGTGCAGGGGCCAATTCGGCCGCGGGAATTGGTAGCTCCTGACCCGCCCCAGCCGCCTGACGGCGTGCCTCCTGCACGGCTTCGGCGCTGGGGATCGCCCCATCGAAGACATGCTCGGCCGGGCCGTCCATGATCACGTGGCCCGTTTCGGCATCCCAGTGGATCTGCAGGGGACCGCCGGGCAGGTCAACCCGGGCGCGGCGCTCGACCAGGCCCAGGCAATGGCAGGCCACCAGGGTGGCGCAGGCGCCCGTGCCGCAGGCCAGGGTCGGGCCGGCACCCCGTTCCCACACCCGCATCACGAGGTGATCCGGGGCAAGGACTTGCACAAAATGGACGTTGGTTTTGGCCGGGAAGCTGGGGTGCACCTCCAGGAGGGGGCCAAAGCGCTCCAGATCAAAATCGGCCAGGTCCTCCACCGGCACCACGACGTGGGGATTGCCCATACCGGCCGCCGCGGCAGCAAAGACTTCGCCATCCACCTGCAGATCCCCCTGGGGCAGGCCGGCGGGGCCCAGGGGCAGGGTGGTGGGAACCGTGGCGGGCTCGAGGAATGGGGGGCCCATGTCAACCCGAATGGAGCCATCCGCCAAAAGCTCGGGCACGATCCGGCCGGCCAGGGTGTCGACCTGCCAGCGGCGGCCGGGTCCATCGCCATCGCGATCGGCCAGGAAACGGGCCAGACAGCGGATGCCGTTGCCGCACATCTCCGGTTCGCTGCCATCGGCGTTAAAGATGCGCATGCGCAGCTCGCCACTTGCCCCAGGGCCTGACCCAGGGGGCAGGGCCAGGATCACGCCATCGCCGCCCACGCCGAAGCGACGGTCGCAAAGCTGACGGACCAACTCGGGCGCCAGGCCAGCTTCGCTGTCCTCCTGGGAAGACTGGCGACCATCGATCAGCAGGAAATCATTGCCTAATCCCTGGTATTTGCTGAACTGGAGCACGACTATGGGCCGTTTGGACGGACATTGATCCTATGGGGACTCCCTTTGATCGGACGACGGCGAACCTGGATACCTCCATGCCAGGGGTGCGCCAGCTCCAGGCCTGGATCCGCAGCAAGCAGGTTCTCAGCCTGCAACTGAGCGGCGGCTCCCAGCTGGAGGGCAGCCTGGTGTGGCAGGACCTGGAGTTTTACGCCGTCCGCCAGGACCCGGCAGCTCCGCCCGTCCTGGTGCGCCGCGACTGCGTCGCGGTCTTGCGGTCCTTGGCTTAGGCGGCAAGGCCAGGGAAGCGACGGCAGGCTGTGGCACCATCACAGGCTTGCGTCCGTGCCTGCAGTGAGCGATAGCAGCCGCTACCAACCCGAGGCGATCGAAGCACGCTGGCAACAGGAGTGGCAGCGCCTCGGCCTGCACGACACCCCCGAACCGGCCCCGGGACAGGAGAGCTTCTACGCCCTGTCGATGTTTCCTTACCCCTCGGGAAACCTGCACATGGGCCATGTGCGCAATTACGTGATCACCGATGTGATCGCCCGAGTCCAACGGCTGCGGGGCAAGCGGGTGTTGCATCCCATGGGCTGGGATGCCTTCGGCCTACCTGCCGAAAACGCGGCGATTGAGCGGGGCGTTGATCCGGGCGCCTGGACCGACCAGAACATCGGCTCGATGCGCCAGCAGCTCAGCCAGCTGGGCCTCTCGATCGACTGGAGCCGGGAGGTGGCCACCTGCCACAGCGATTACTACCGCTGGACCCAGTGGCTGTTCCTGCAGTTCCTCGACGCCGGCCTGGCCTATCAGAAGGATGCCACGGTCAACTGGGATCCCATCGACCAGACGGTGCTCGCCAATGAGCAGGTCGATGGCGAAGGTCGTTCCTGGCGCTCCGGTGCGCTGGTGGAGAAGCGCAAGCTGCGTCAGTGGTTTCTCAAGATCACCGCCTACGCCGATGCCCTGCTCGATGACCTACCCCAGCTCGAGGGCTGGCCGGAGCGGGTGCGCACCATGCAGGCCAACTGGATTGGCCGCTCCACCGGCGCCGAGCTGAGCTTTGCGGTGGTGGATGGGGCCGGCGCGGCGACCGGCAGCAGGATCACGGTGTTCACCACGCGGCCCGACACCCTTTTTGGCGCCAGCTATGTGGTGCTGGCGCCGGAACACCCCTTGGTGAGCTGCCTCACTAGCCCTGATCAGCAGCTTGCGGTGACGGCGTTTTGCGACCTGGTGGGACGCCAGAGCGACCAGGAGCGCACGGCCGAGGACCGGCCTAAGCGGGGAGTGCCCATTGGTGCCAGCGTGCGCAACCCGGCCAGCGGCGAGTTGATCCCCATCTGGATCGCCGACTACGTACTCGCCGAGTACGGCACCGGCGCCGTGATGGGCGTGCCCGCCCACGACCAGCGCGACTTCGTCTTTGCCCGCGAGTACGACCTGCCGATCAAGCAGGTGGTGATCCCCGAGGGCAGCGATGAACACGCCAGCGAAGGCGGAGCCTGGACCGGCCCGGGGGTGCTGATCCATTCCGGGCCCTTTGATGGCCTCGGATCCAGAGCTGCGAAGGACGCCATCACAGCCGCCGCCGAAGCGGGGGGCTGGGGAACGGGCAAGGTGCAGTTCCGGCTGCGGGACTGGCTGATCTCCCGCCAGCGCTACTGGGGCTGCCCAATCCCAGTGATCCACTGCGACGCCTGCGGCGTGGTGCCCGTACCCGCCGAGCAGTTGCCGGTGGAGCTACCCCGCGATGTGGCCTTCAGCGGCAAGGGTGCTTCGCCCCTGGCCCAGCTGGATGCCTGGGTGCAGGTGCCCTGCCCCTGCTGCGGCAAGCCCGCCCGACGGGAAACCGACACCATGGACACCTTCATGTGTTCCAGCTGGTACTTCCTGCGGTTCAGCGACCCCAGCAACACGGAGCTGCCCTTCAGCCGCGAAGCCGTGGATGGCTGGCTGCCGGTCAATCAATACGTGGGCGGCATTGAGCACGCCATCTTGCACCTGCTCTATTCCCGCTTCTTCACCAAGGTGCTGCGCGATCGCGGCTTGCTTGGGTTTGATGAACCGTTCAAGCGCCTGCTCACCCAGGGCATGGTCCAGGGAATCACCTACAAAAATCCGGCCAGTGGCAAATACATCGCCCCTGCCGATGTGGCCGATCCCAACGATCCCCGCGATCCGGTCACGGGCGAGCGGCTCGAGACCTTCTTCGAGAAGATGTCGAAGTCGAAGTACAACGGCGTCGATCCCGCCCGGGTGATTGATCGCTATGGCGCCGACACGGCCCGCATGTTCATCCTGTTCAAGGCTCCGCCCGAGAAGGATCTCGAATGGGATGAGGCCGATGTGGAGGGCCAGTTCCGCTTCCTACAGCGCCTGTGGCGCCTGGCCGAGACCGCCCAGGAACGGGGCCTGAGCCTGGCCGCTGGCGCCGGCAACGCGGCCGCTGTGGCTACGGCCCTGGCAACCGCTGCCGCGGGCCCTGGCTTGAACCCCTCGGAACGGGAGCTGCGCCGGGCCGTGCACACGGCGATCACGGAGATCAGCGACGACCTCGATGGTGACTACCAGTTCAACACCGCCGTGTCGGAGTTGATGAAGCTCAGCAATGCCATGGCGAGCCACCTGGAGGGATCCGGTGATGCCGTCGCGGCCGAGGCCCTGCGCAACCTATTGATCCTGTTGGCCCCCTTCGCCCCCCACCTGGCCGAAGATCTCTGGCTGAAGCTGGGTGGCCGAAACGAGGGCGATGGCCTCGAGCAGCACAGCATCCATCGCCAGACCTGGCCCCAGGCCGATGCCACCGCCCTAGTGCGGGACACGATTGAGCTGGTGATCCAGATCAAGGGCAAGATGCGGGGCAGCCTGGAGGTGCCAGCCAGTGCCGATAGGTCCACCTTGGAGCGCCTGGCCCTAGAGAGCGACATCGCTGCCAAGTGGCTGGAGGGCAAGGCCCCCAGCCGGGTGATCGTGGTGCCCGGCAAGCTCGTCAACCTGGTGCCCTGAGGCCGAGAGCCCGGCCCCTGGGCCCCACTCCCTAGGGGCAGGCCCAAGGCTTCATGCCCAGACCAGAGTCCCTGGATTCAGGTCCGCTGGAAGTGGAGGCTGGTGGGCTGGGCCCAGTCGCCGCTGGCGCTATAGCCGCGCTGGTTATGGCAGAGGTGGCGCAGGATCCAGAAGGCGGGCTCGGGGCTCGGCAGGGCCAGGGCAGCCTGGAGCTGGGCCAGGCTGCGGCCCTGGCCGTCGGCCAGGAGCGATTCCAGTTGGGCCTGGAGATCCAGGATCACGGCGGCGGCCTTCTTGCCAGCCTCGACGCCGGGCTGGTGGTATGCGTTGACATTGACCAATTCGCCATAGAGCCCCACCGCCCGCTCGAACAGGGCGATCAGGGCACCGAGGCTGCGGGCGTCGAGCTGGCGCAGGGTGATGGTCAGGCTCTGGCGACCGCCTTCATGGAGGGCCGCCCGGGTTCCCTGAAGGAAACCATCGAGGAAGTCGCCGGGGGCCTCACCATCGATCGCGCCGATGGAAGAGGGATCTTCGAGCACCTCAATGAAGTTGACGAAGAAGTTATCGACGCCATCGCGCAGTTGCTGCACGTAGGCGTGTTGGTCGGTGGAGCCCTTGTTGCCGTAAACGGCTAGGCCCTGATGCACCACCTGGCCATCTCGATCCAGCCGCTTACCCAGGGACTCCATCACCAGCTGCTGCAGGTAGCGGCTGAACACCTCCAGCCGGTCCCGGTAGGGCAGCACCACCATGTCGCGCTTGCCCTGGCCGCCGCCCGCCACCCACCAGGCCGTGGCCAGCAGAGCGGCGGGGTTGGCGCTGGCATCGGCGATGCGGGTGCAGGAATCCATGGCCGCCGCCCCCGCCAGGAAAGCGCGGATGTCGGCGCCGATCAGGGCACCGGGGAGCAGGCCCACCACGCTGGTGATGCTGGTGCGGCCACCCACCCAATCGAACAGGTCAAAGCGGGCCAACCAGCCACCGGCCTCGGCCACCTGGTCGAGCTGGCTGCCGACCATGGTGACGGCCACGGCCTGGGCCGGCCAGGAACAGCCCGCGGACTCCAGGGCAGCCCGCGCCTGCTGCATGCCCAGGCGCGGCTCCGGGGTGCCGCCGGATTTGCTCACCACAATCACCAAGGTGGTGTCCAGGCGCCCCTCCAGGGCCGCCAAGGTGCGCCTCATGCCGTCGGGGTCGACATTGTCAAAGAAGTGGAAGGGCAGGCCCTCTCCAGGGGTCTGCAGGGCCCGCAGAATCAGCAGGGGCCCCAGGCCCGAACCGCCGATGCCGATCCAAAGCACGTCGGTGAAGGGCTTGCCGGAGGGGGAAGCCAGGCTCCCAGCCAGCACCTGACGGCCAAAGGCCTCGATCCGATCAATCTCCTGGTCGATGTGGATCGCGGCCTGGGAATCGGGTGCCAGGGATGGCTGGCGCAGCCAGTAATGGCCCACCTGGCGCTGTTCATCGGCATTGGCGATCGATCCAGCCTCCAGGGCCGCCATGGCCGCAAAGGCCTGGTCAAAGCGGGGGGCGAGGGCCTCGAGATCGGCGGGCTCGATCGCCATCCGGCTCACATCCAGCCAAATGCCTTGGGTTGGATCGTGCCAAAGCAGTGCACAAAAGCGTTGCCACAGCCCTTCGGCGTCCGCACCGGAAGAGGCTGGAAAGGGCTTCGAGGGCACTGGGGTCTTGGGATCAAACCACCAAGAAACTACTGAGGAAAGCCCCCCAGGCCCAGTCCTGCCCTCCAGGAGCGATGCAATGGTTCGGAATTGAGCACCGGGCAAAGGACACCCCGAGCCCAGGGCTCCTGGCTCAGGCAGGCAGCAGGCTGAGCCATTGACGGCGCCGTTCCAGGGCATGGGCTCCGGCTTCGGGGTCGATGTCCAGGCGCCAGGCCTCCACTTCCGGTGGTGTCGCGGTGAGCTGACAGCTCCTTACCCGCCCCCGGCGGCAGAAGAGCAGCTCCCTGCTCTGGCCAGGGGTCCAGCCTGTTTTAAGGGTGTCGGCCTGGCTCAGGCGTTCGCCATCGACGGCCAGTAGCTCATCACCAACGGCCAGGCCAGCCTGCTCGGCGGGCCCGTGGCGATGGACCCGCTGCAGAAGCAGGCCCGAGGGCTCGGCCTTGACCGTGAGCCCGAGCCAGGCGGATTGGGCCGGCTGGGCCACCAGCTTCAGTCCCACATCGACCAGATACCCAGCCAGGTCCGGGTCGCCATGGTCCTCGAGCCAGTGGGGCAACAAGCTGTCCAGATCGGACGCTTCTGCGGCGAAAGCGGCCAGGAGGTCGCTCTCCTGATAGCCCCGGCCCCAGCGGCCCAAGTGCTGCCAAAGCTGGCGGATCACCACAGAAAGGGCACTGCCCTGGCGGCGCAGGTGCAGGTCGAGCACCAGGGCGATCACGGCCCCCTTGAGGTAGTAGCTCACCTGGCTATCACCGGCGTAGGCATCGGCCCGGTAGAGCTTCACCCAGGCCTCCTGGCTGCTCTCGCGCAGGCTCTGGACCTGGCGGCCCGGGGTGAGCAGGTAGCGGCTGAGGTCCTGGCCCAGGTCCGTGAGCAGGTCCATTTCAGTGCTGAGGCCAGCGGTGAGGGGCAGGAACTGGTCGAAGTAACTGGTGATGCCCTCGGCGAACCAGAGGCTGGGCACCGGCACGGCCTGGTGGTAGTCGATCGGGGTGAGTTCGGCCGGCCGCAGGCGCCGCACATTCCATTGGTGCAGGTATTCGTGGGCCACCAACTGCAGGAACTTGCGATAGCCGGCCGCTGTTTGCAGGCTGGCGCGGCCGTAAACGAGCACGCAACTGTCGTCGTGTTCGAGGCCGCCGTAGCCCCCATCGAGCAGGTGCAGGATGAACAGGTAATCGGCCGTGGCGGGGGCCAGGGATCCCATCAGCCGGCAGCAGGCCTCAGCCGTGGCCTGGACATCGGCCAAGAGGGTTGGGCAATGGCGCTGCAGCCAGTCGCTGGAGCCGGCGCCACCCTCCCAGGTGACCCAGCGGTGGGGCACGCCGGCGACGGCAAAGCGGTCGCAGCGGTGGGGCCCTAGCTCCAGGGGGGTATCGATTAGCTGGTCGAAATCGCGGGCCAACCAGGCGCCATCGCCGTCCTGGGGCAGGGGCACGAAGGCCTGCCAATCGGGCGGTTGGTGGATCTCAAGCCGGTGGGGTGACCAGCGCTCACCCTCCACCTCCAGCACCACGGCCGCCAGGGCAAAAAAGCCGTGGTCGCCATCGAGGTGGCACGTGCGCACGGACAGCTCCGTGGCCATGAGCTGGTAGTGAATCTCCAGGGGTTCTCCGATCCGGCCCGCCAGGTCCACCTGCCAGCTCGCCGGGCCCAGGCGCCGGATCGGGCAGGGCATGCCCGCGCAGAGCACCTCAAGACCTTCGAGATGGCGCACGTAGTCGCGGATCAGGTAGGAGCCGGGGGTCCAGGCGGGTAGGCGCAGGCACAAGTGGGGCCTGGGGGCCTCCACTTCGATCGTGACTGCGAGTCGGTGGCCCTGGGGATCACCCAGATCCAAGCGAACGGTGGGCACGCGTTAGCTCAGGAGCGGGGGCGGGGCTTGGCCAGGGAAGGGGCCAGGGGCTCGCTTGGAGCGGTTTGGAGAGGCTCTTCCAGGGTCAGCTCGGCTCCGGCAAAGGCGCTGCTCGCAGCAGCTTGCAGGGTCTGGCGCAGGGCGTAGCGGTGGCTGAGCTGGCTTAACAACTCCTGCAAGGGACTTGCGGCGGCGATGCGGCCCAAGTCCCCCACCAGGGCCAGGGAGCCATCGAGCTGGCGCGCCCAGCCGAGGCTGAAGCTGGGCCTCAAGGCCTGAATGGTTTTGCGGGCTGAACGCTTGGACTGGGCCTGGGTCTGGTTCGGACTGCCCAGCAGCGGCCCCACCACCACATCCAGGCGTAACAGCACCGGCACCCGTTCTCCAGCAAAGCCCTCGACGGCGCCGCCTTGCTGCACCTCCTGACCCAGGTCGGTCAGGGCTTCAGCCAGCAGGTCCACGTCGCGCAGGAGCGTGGGCAGGATGGACAAATGGGACATGGACGGGATGCCCGCTTTTTCCGACCCTAGCGATGCCGACCGGGCCGTCCAGTGGCCGTTGCCACCGACGGGGTGGCTCCTGGCCCCATCCAGCGGCGGGGCCGATGGCGGGCTTGGCTCCGGGGCCCAGACAGGGGCTCAAACAGGGCTCGCAGCCCCTGGCCGCCGCCTGCGCCTGGGGGTGATGGCCTCCGGCAACGGCAGCAATTTCGAAGCGCTAGTGCAAGCCTGCGCCCAGCCGTGGCTGCCGGCCCAGGTGGTCAGCCTGGTGGTGAACAACCCGGGCTGTGGCGCCTGCGAACGGGCCGAACGGCTGGGCATTGGCGTCACCTGCCTGAACCACCGCACCTTCGCCAGCCGCGACAGCCTCGATGGCGCCCTGGTGGAGCACTTCGAGGCCGCTGCCGTGGACCTGGTCGTGATGGCGGGCTGGATGCGCATCGTGACCAGCCGCCTGATCGGGGCCTACCCGGCGCGGCTGGTGAACATTCACCCGTCGCTCTTGCCCAGTTTTCGTGGCGTTGATGCGGTGGGCCAGGCCCTGGCCGCGGGGGTGAGCCTGAGTGGCTGCACGGCCCATCTGGTGAGCGAGGACGTGGATGCGGGCCGAATCCTGGCCCAGGCGGCCGTGCCCGTGGTTGCGGGCGATAACCACGACACCCTGGCCCGCCGGATCCAGGCCCAGGAACATCGGATCCTGCCCCTGGCCGTCGGCCTGGCGGCCGAACGGTTGGGACTGATCCAACGCCAGCCCTAGGGGCCTGGCCGGCTCCCGCCGCCAAGCCTCAGGGATAGAAGGGCAGCAGGGGCAAACCCGTGGTGGCGGGCAGGCCGGCCAGCAGGTTGAGGCATTGCACCCCCTGACCCGCCTGGCCCTTGATCAAGTTGTCGATGGCGCTCATCAGCACCAGCTGGCCGGTGCGTTGGTCCACCTGCACGCCGATCAGGGCCCGGTTCGTCTGGCGCACCCACTTGGTGGAGGGGTAGGTCCCCACGGGCAGCACCGACACGCAGGGGGCCTGGCGATAGGCCGCCTCCAGCACGGTTGTGCAATCTTCAGCGGTAAGGCCTGGATCGCGCAGGCGGCCGTAGACCGTGGCCAGCAGACCGCGCACCATGGGCATCAGGTGGGGCGTGAACTGGAGCTGGATTGGCTGGCCCGCCGCCTGGCCCGCCAGCTGCTCAATCTCACTGGTGTGGCGATGGCCCACCACGCCATAGGGGGCAACTGCCTCGGAGGCCTCGGCCAGGAGCAGGTGTTCCTTGGCGGCGCGGCCGCCGCCGCTGGTGCCTGTTTTGGCATCGATCACGATGCCGCTGGGCTCGATGAGCCCCTGTTGCAGGAAGGGCAGCAGGGCTAGCAGGCTGGCGGTGGGGAAACATCCCGGCGCTGCCACCAGACGTGCCGCGGCAATCCGTTCCGCCTCCCATTCCACCAGGCCATACACCGCCTCCCGGCAGAGATCGGCGTCGCTGCGGGGGAACGCTTCGGCCTCATGGCTATACACCTCCTGCCACTGGCTCAGCGAGCGGTAGCGGTAGTCGGCGGAGAGATCCACCACCTTGACGCCGCGCTCGAGCAGGCCTGGGACCAGGCTGGAGGCCAGGCCACTCGGGAGGCTGAGCAGGGCCAGGTCGGCCACGGCCGCAATGGCGTCTGGATCCGGGCTCTGCACGATCGGATCGCCCGGCAGGGGCAGGAACGGCACAAGCTCGCTCCAGCGTTTACCGGAACTGCGTTCGCCTCCTAAGTAGGTGACCCGCAGACTGGGATGGTCCTGCAACAGCCGCAGGGTCTGCAGGCCGCCATAGCCACTGGCGCCAATCACGGCTACGCGACGGCCATCCACACGATCCGCCACCTGGGGGGGCTGCTCAGGGGACAGAGAGGCCATGCCGCAAGGTCGGTAACGCCAGATCGTACCGGGATCTATAACCAAGGGACCCTGGCCCGTGGCCGCCCTTGCCTTCCCAGATCCAACCGCATACTCCTAACCAGAGCGCATCGGCAGATCAGCCGGTGGATGTTGGGCGACCGGCCCAAACAGCGACGCTGCAAGAAGGACTTCGGATCCGTTTTGATGCCATCGCCGATGCCCTAGCCGCGATCCGCAATGGCGAGATGGTGGTGGTAGTGGATGACGAAAACCGAGAAAACGAAGGGGATCTGATCTGTGCGGCCCAGTTCGCCACCCCCGAGCAAATCAATTTCATGGCCACCGAGGCCCGGGGGCTGATTTGCCTGGCCATGGAGGGCGAGCGGCTCGATGCCCTCGAGTTGCCCCTGATGGTGGATCGCAACACCGATGAAAACCAGACGGCCTTCACGGTGAGCGTGGATGCCGGCCCGGAAAACGGCGTCAGCACCGGCATTTCCGCCGACGATCGGGCCCGCACGATCCAGGTGGCCATCCACCCCTCCACCCGGGCCGCCGACCTGCGCAGGCCAGGGCACATCTTTCCGCTGCGGGCCCGCCAAGGGGGGGTGTTGAAGCGGGCTGGCCACACCGAGGCCGCCGTGGACTTGGCCCGGCTAGCGGGCCTTTATCCAGCCGGGGTGATCTGTGAAATCCAGAACGGCGACGGCTCGATGGCACGCCTGCCCCAATTGGTGGACTACGCCCAGCAGCACGGGCTGCGCCTGATCAACATCGCCGACCTGATCAGCTACCGGCTCGATACGGAGCGGTTCGTGCTCCGCCAGGCCGAGGCCCAGTTGCCCAGTGCCTTTGGCCAGTTCCGGGCGATTGGCTATCGCAATGACCTCGATGGCAGCGAGCACATCGCCATCGTGAAGGGCCAGCCCGAACGGGCCACCGGCCCGGTGCTGGTGAGGGTGCATTCGGAATGCCTCACCGGCGACGCCTTTGGGTCCCTGCGCTGCGATTGCCGGCCCCAGCTGGAGGCCGCCCTGGCGATGATCGAGGCGGCCGGTGAAGGCGTGGTGGTGTACCTACGCCAGGAGGGCCGTGGCATCGGCCTGATTAATAAATTACGGGCTTACAGCCTCCAGGATGGCGGGTTGGACACGGTGGAGGCCAATGAGCGGCTCGGGTTTGCCGCCGACCTGCGCAATTACGGCGTTGGCGCCCAGATCCTCAGCGACCTAGGGGTTCACCACCTGCGGCTGATCACGAACAATCCGCGCAAAATTGCCGGCCTGGGCGGCTATGGCCTGCAGGTGGAAGATCGGGTTCCCCTGGTGATGGACCCGGGCCAACACAATGCCAGCTATCTCCAAACCAAGCAGGACAAACTGGGCCACCTGATGGGCGGCGCGGCGACGCCATCGAATGGACCGGCGGCGGTGCTGGCCTGGCAGGGATCGCCCCAAGCTTTTGCCGCCCTAGCCCCTGCGGACGCCGCCAATGGCTGCTTCGGCGGGGCGGACGCCGGGCTTGGTGAGGGCCCCGACGCGACGCCGCCTTCACCAGAGCCAGATCCCGAACGCCAGGAAGCCGCCCGGGAGGCGATCCTGGCCAGCCATTGGCAGGATCTGACGGCCTGGGCGGCCCAACACCAGCTCGGCATCCAACGGGAAGAGCATCCCCGCCTGCTAGCCCTGCTCGACCGCCCCTCCTTGGCGGTGCTCGTGACCGGGTCCAGCACTGAGGTGCTTCAGCAGGGCCTGACCCGCATGGCCGGCTGGAGCGCCACCCAGTCGGTCTGCCTCCTGCTCGCCCCCGATGCCCAGCGCAGCACCCATCCGAGCGTGTCGATTGAGGCGGTGCGCCGGCCCCTCCAGGAGCTGGCTTCCGCTCCAGCACTGCTACCCCACCAGCAGTCGGGCCTCACCCGCTGGTGTTAACGGCGGGCGGCGAGCCTTACGGCGATCAGAGCCCGATGGAGATCAGGGAAGGATCCTGATCAGGGAAGGATCGACAGTTTGGTGATCCGGGTTCCCTTGCGAATCGCCAGCACCACATCGAGGTTGGTGGCCTGGCCAAACACCGTGTGGACCCCATCGAGGTGGGGCTGGGCGGCATGGCACAGGAAGAATTGGCT
>Ga0310335_100299_pt1 | contig 13743 bp, 11 predicted proteins | sample LakMicMISRFREDD7_FD_195549 | JGI IMG/M metagenome (GOLD analysis project Ga0310335, IMG submission 195549) | Enriched freshwater cyanobacterial communities from Lake Michigan, Michigan, United States - MI23.SRF.RED.D7 (v2) (version 2) | ecosystem: Environmental > Aquatic > Freshwater > Lake... | reverse complement strand
GCACATAGCTGCGCAGGTGGCTGCGCAGGCGGTTGAGGCGCTCCACACAGGCCTGGCTGCCGCCGTTGCGCCACAGCAGCAGCTGCCACCACTGCAGCAGCCACAGCTGTTGCTCGCCCTCGAGCTCGTCGCTGATGCGGCTGGCCAGTTGCAGCAGCTCAAGCGGCGCACAACTGGCCAGGGCTCCGCGCTGCTGGCCTAGCTGCTGCAAGCGCAGGGCCAGATCGCCCGGCAGCTGCTGCCACTGGTGGCGATGCTCGAGCAGGGCCCCGGGCGAACCGGCCGCCAGCTCGTCGAGGCCGGGAGCGTTGTCCGCTCCAGGGACATCGGCCGGCGGCTCAGCGGCGGCACAGCGCTGCAACACCTGGGCCAGATCAGCAGGCTCGAGCCGGCCCAGGGGCACGGTCTGGCAACGCGAACGAATGGTCGTCAACAGTTGCTCGGGGGCAGCGCTGATCAGCAGCAGCAGGCCATCGCCGGGCTCCTCAAGGGTCTTGAGCAGGGCATTGGCGGCGGCCTCGGCCATGGCCTCGGCCCCGTCAAGCACCACCAGGCAGCCGCGGGCCTCGACCGGCCGCCGGGCCAAAAAGCGCGAGACCTCGCGCACCTGCTCGAGCCGCAGCTGGGGCGGCGTGCGGCGGCTGACCCCGGCCTCGAGGGCCTGGGACTGGGGCACCAGCCGCCCCTGATGGCTGTAGGTGGGCTCGACCCACAGCAGATCGGGGTGGTTGCCCGCCTCAAGGCGGCGGCGCAGGGCCGGATCACCCGCCGGGCCGGCCACCACCCCCTCCAGAAAGCGCAGGGCCGCCAGCCGGCGGCCGACCCCATGGGGCCCGGCCAGCAGATAGGCCGGCGCCAGGCGACCGCGCTCCAGGCTGGCCATCAGCAGCGCCACCGCCTGGCGCTGGCCGATCAGATCGTCAAACAGACCCGCTGCCATCGACTCAGGATCCCCAGCGCTGGCGCAACGCCTGACGGCAGGCCGCACTGACCTGATCGGGGGGCAGATCGGCGGCAATCGACTGCCAGCCCCGCTGCGCCGCCAGGGCCGCAAAGCCCTGATGCACCCGCTGCAAAAAGGCCTCGCCGGCCGCCTCGATGCGGTCGGGCTGGTCGCCGCCCTGGCGCGCACCGCGGCGCCGGGTGGCTTCGGCCAGGGGCAGATCCAGCCACAGGGTCAGATCCGGTTGCAGGCCGCCGGTGGCGATCTGCTCGAGCTGGGCGATCAGCTCGAGAGACAGGCCGCGGCCGTGGCCCTGGTAAGCGGCGGTCGAACCGCTGTAACGGTCGCTCAGCACCCAGTGGCCAGCCGCCAGGGCGGGCTCGAGCCGCTGCTGCACATGCTGGGCGCGGTCGGCGGCATACAGCAGCAGCTCGGCGGTGCTGTGGGGGGCGGCGCCGGCGGGGGGATGGAGCAGCAACTGGCGCAGGGCCTGGCCCAGGGGGGTGCCGCCGGGCTCGCGGGTGACCAGCAGCTCGGCCCCTGGGGGCATCAGACCGGACTGCGGCAGCCAGGCGGCCAACGCCTGCAGTTGGGTCGACTTGCCGCAGCCATCGATGCCCTCGAGCACCACCAAGCGTCCGCGCACCTCAGGTCCCAGAGCGATTGCCATCCTGCAGCAGCAGGGCATTGAGCACGACCGTGATCGAGCTCGAGGCCATCAGCAGGGCCGCCAGCGGCGGGGTCAGCAGCAGCCCGAAGCGGGGCAGCAGCAGGCCGGCCGCGATCGGAATCACGATCAGGTTGTAGCCAAAGGCCCAGGCCAGGTTCTGGCGCACCCGGGCCATGGTGGCGCGGGCCAGGCCGATCGCCTCGGGTACCGCCTCGAGCCGGTCACCCAGGATCACCAGACCGGCGCTGTCCTGGGCCACCTGGGTACCCGTGCCGACGGCGATGCCCAGGTCGGCGGCGGCCAGGGCCGGGGCGTCATTGATGCCGTCGCCCACCATCGCCACCGGCCCGGCGCCGCGGCGGGCCTCGAGCTGGGTCAGTTTGTGTTCGGGGCGCAGATCCCACGCCAGTTCGTCGGCGGCCAGGCCCAGCTGGGCCCCCAGCTGTTGCACCGGCGCCGCCCCATCGCCGCTAAGAAGCCCCAGGCCCAACCCCAGCTGCCGCAGCCGCGCCACGGTGGCCGCCGCATCGGCCCGGGGTTGGTCGGCCACCTGCACCAGGCCCAGCAGGGCCTCGCCACTGGCCACCGCCAGCTGGGTGCCGCCCTGGGCCGCCAGGGCTGCCCCCTGGGCCAGCAGCTCGGGCGGCAGGGGCAGGGGCAGCTGCTGCTGCAGCCAGCCGAGCCGTCCCACCCGGGCGAGGCTGCCGTCGGCCAGGACGGCTTGAACCCCATCGCCGACCACGGCACTGGCGCCTGTGACGGCCACCGGGGTCAGGTCCCGCCGCAGGGCCTCCTGCTGCAGGGCGTGGGCCAGGGGGTGGCGACTGCCGGCCTCGACCCCGGCCGCCAGGGCCAGCAGGGCCTCGGCGGTGGTGCCGGGCTGGGGCAGCACGGCGGTCACCAGCGGGCGCCCCAGGGTCAGGGTGCCGGTCTTGTCAAACAGGACGGTGGTCAGACGCGAGGCCATCTCGATCGCATCGCCACCGCGGAACAGCAGACCGCGGCGGGCGGCCAGGCCCGAGCCAACGGTGATCGCCGTTGGCGTCGCCAGGCCCAGGGCGCAGGGGCAGGCCACCACCAGCACGGCGATCGCCAGTTGCAACGCCAGGGCCAGGGGCGTTTCGGCGTGCTGGCCCAGCACCCCATGCATGCCATGCAGGCCGTGGCCGGCGTGCCCCATGTCAGCGGCCGGCTGCAGCACCTGGGGCCACAGGCGGGTGCCCCATTGCCACCAGAACAGAAATGTGGCCGCCGCCAGGGCCAGCACCGCCAGGCTGAAGCGGCCCGCCACCCGGTCGGCCAGGCCCTGGATCGGAGCCTTGCGCGCCTGGGCCTGCTCGACCAGGGCCATGATCCGGGCCACGGCGCTGTCGGCGCCGCTGCGCAGCACTTCGAGCTCCAACTGGGCCTCGAGGTTCAGGCTGCCGGCGGCCAGTTCCACCCCCGGTGCGGCGATCAGGGGCAGCGGTTCGCCGGTCAGGGCCGACACATCGACGCAGCCCATGCCCTGACGCACCCGGGCATCGACGGGCACCCGGTCACCGGGCGCCAGCACGATCACATCAGCGGGCCGCAGGCCGCCCACCCGCAGCGGGCGGGTCTGCCCCGGTGCCACCAGCAGCTGGGCTGTGTCCGGCTGCAACTGGGCCAGCTGCTCGAGCGCCCAGCCGGTGCGGTAGCGGGCCCGCTCCTCGAGGAAGCGGCCGCTCAGCACAAAGCCCAGCAGCATCACCGGCTCGTTGAAAAAGCAGGGCCAGCCACTGCTCGGCCACAGCAGGCCGACCACGCTGGCGCCATAGGCACTGGCCAGGCCGACACCCACCAGCGAATCCATGCCCGGCACGCCATGGGCCAGACCCCGGGCCCCGTTGACCAGGATCTGGCGCCCCGGCCCCGCCAGGGCAGCGGTGGCCACCAGCCCATGAAACCACTGGTTGCCCAGCAGGGACGCCAGGGTCCCCTGACCCAGCAGGCCGAGCATGGCCAGGTGGGCCAGGCTCGACACCAGCACCAGGGCCAGGGCGACCACCAGCTGACGCCATTGCTGCCACCAGCTGCGCTGCTGCTGGCGTTGACGGCGGCTCAGGGGGTCTTCGCCCTGATCGCGGGCCTGGGCTTCAAACCCCAGCCCTGACAGGGCCGTGATCAGGTCGGGCAGGGCCTCGGCCGGGGTCGACTCCAGATCGATCCAGGCGGTGCGGCTCAGCAGGTTGACGCTGGCGGCGGCCACGCCGGGCTGCTCGCGCAGCCGCTGCTCGACGGCGCGCACACAGCCGCCGCACTTCATGCCCTCGATCTCGAGCAGCAGCGTCGGCACGACGACCCCCGGGGTCGCTCAGGCTAGGGGGATTGGCCGGTGCGGTTGATGGGATTCATCACATGACAACAGACGGCAAGATGGTCTGACTTCTGGACCGCGCGGCCCCCGCGCCATCACCCGTGCCCCGCTCTCAGCGCAACGACAACTTCATCGACAAGAGCTTCACGGTGATGGCCGACCTGATCCTCAAGGTGCTGCCCACCAACCAGCGCGCCAAGGAGGCTTTTGCTTACTACCGCGACGGCATGAGCGCCCAGGCCGATGGCGAGTACGCCGAAGCGCTCGAGAACTACCAGGAGGCCCTCAAGCTCGAGGACGACCCCAACGACAAGGCGTTCATCCTCTACAACATGGCCCTGGTGTTCGCCTCCAACGGCGAGCACAGCAAAGCACTGGACTTTTACGGCCAGGCCCTGGACCTCAACGGCAAAATGCCCCAGGCCCTCAACAACATGGCGGTGATCCACCACCATCTGGGCTCCCTGGCCGAAGAGCGCGGTGATGCCGACGAAGCCGACCGCCAGTACGACCAGGCCGCCGAGTTCTGGGGCAAGGCGATCCGTCTGGCACCCAATAACTACATCGAAGCCCAGAACTGGCTCAAGACCAGCGGCCGCGGCAGCGTCGACGTGTATTTCTGAGCTGCGATCGCTGATCCGGCCCAGCCATCACCATCGCTTGGCTCGAGCTGGACTCTGGCAGAGAACAGACTGGTTCACCAGGCCTGCTGACACCCCTGCACCAAGACCATTCGCAAGATCTTGCGCTGGGCAATCCCCGCCTCCCCCAGTTGGCCACCCCGGTGAATGACCTGGCCGCTCCGCAGATCGGCGTGCCGCTGCGGGTGGTGGTGTTCGGCAGCGGTCAGACCCATCCTGAAACCGGCAATCTGGGGGGGACTCTGCTTGCCAAGACTGGCTTCAAGGCTGCAGTGGGCGCTGAGCTGCAACCGGCGGGGTGATCGGCCCACCGGGCAGCAGGCCAGCGCCTTGGCGATAGCAAGGGCGCTGAAACAGCTCACGCTGGCTGTAGCGCTGCACCTCCGGTACGGCTCCGGGTGCAGCCAAGCGGAACAGGATCAGCTGATCGAAGTCGTCACCACCGACCGCGGGCATGGCATCCCAACCCAGTCCACGGGCAAGGGCTGGCATGCGTTCATGCTGCCAGAACACAACCACGCGCTCGTTGGCCGCCGATGCATCCCGGCGCAGTCGCTGGCCTTGCTCGAACGAATCCATGCGCGAGGCCTCATCGATCCGGATGTTCACCCCCGTGGCCACAGCCAGCGGTACGGCGGTCTGGTAACTGCGGGCGTTGCGACTGCTGATGGGATCGAGAACGAACGTGATGATCCGGTTGGGTTTACCGAAGCAGGCGGGGATCAGGGTCGCCAGGGCAACGGCGCGCTGGAAGCCCAGGGGTGACAGGTTGTAATCACCCCTCTGAACATCCTTGTCGGCGTGGCGCATCAGGATCACATCCATGGCGGCCGCCGAGGGGGAGGCCGATGTTCCAACAACCAGCACGGCAGCGGCGGCCATCAGGCCCATAAGACGACGGTGCATGGGAAATCGCGACAGCAACACGGCAGACCCGAGCGATCGCCATAGGGTGACATTGCAGCCGGCGATCGACGACGACGGCCGCCTGATCCGGATCGTCATCGCCGGCCAAGAACATGCGTATGAACCGGGCGTCAAGGTCATCCTTGTCTTGTGGGTCGGACTACTGGCCTTGATCGGCTGGCTTTCCTCGATCGGGCTTTGGCGACAAAGCCGACTGGCATCAACCGTTGGCTGATGTCTTCGAGGGCATTGGCAGTGATTGCATGTCATCACTGCCAATGCGCGCACCAGGACCTCAGGCCCGGTCGTCAGCCGGGTTGACCCCCAGGGCCGCCACCAGGGCCTGGGCGATGGTGGCGGCTTCGAGCAACTGCAGGTCTAGGCCCGCCGCCACCGGCCCAAGGCCGCTGCCCCGCGGCACCACCGCCCGGGTGAAGCCCAGCCGGGCCGCCTCGCCCAGCCGCAGCTCGAGCTGGCTGACCGGCCGCAGCTGGCCGCCCAGGCCCAGTTCGCCGATCAGCACCGTGCCCAGCGGCAAGGTGAGATCGCGAAAACTGGCGACGACGGCGGCAGCCACACCCAGGTCGGCGGCGGGCTCTTCGACTTCAAGGCCACCGGCCACCGCCAGGTAGCAATCAAAGCGGGACAGGGGCAGGCCCATGTGCTTTTCGAGCACCGCCAGGATCTGGTGCAGCCGGTTGACGGCGATGCCTGTGGCGCTGCGGCGGGGGCTGGCATAGCTGGTGGTGCTCACCAGGGCCTGCAGCTCGACCACCAGCGGCCGGGTGCCCTCACAGGCCACGATCGTGGCGCTGCCGCTGCTGGGCTCTTCACCCCCCAGAAACAGTTCGCTGGGGTTGGTGACCTCGGCCAGGCCGCGATCGCGCATCTCGAACACCCCCAGCTCGTGGGTGGCGCCGAAGCGGTTCTTGACCGCCCGCAGCAGCCGGTGGCTGGCGAAGCGGTCCCCCTCAAAGGTGAGCACCGCATCGACCAGGTGCTCGAGCACCTTGGGCCCCGCCAGTGCACCCTCTTTGGTGACATGGCCCACCAGCAGCAGGGCCGTGTGCTGGCGCTTGGCGATGCGGGCCAGGGCGGCGGCGCATTCGCGCACCTGGGCCACCGACCCCGGGGCGCTGCTGAGCTCGCCGTCGTGCAGGGCCTGGATGCTGTCGATGATCGCCACCGCCGGCCGCAGGGCCTCGAGCTCCTGCAGCACCAGCTCCAGGTCGGTCTCTGACAGCAGCTGCAGGTCGGCATCGGCGACAGGTCCGCTGCCCGAGGCCTGTTGGGCCTCGGCCTCGGCCAGGCGCCGCCAGCGCAGCTTGACCTGCTGGGCCGACTCCTCGGCGCTGACGTAAAGCACCGAGGTGCGGGCGGCCATGGATTGGGCGCTCTGCAGCAGCAGGGTGCTCTTGCCGATGCCGGGATCGCCCCCCAGCAGCACCAGCGAGCCCGGCACCAGGCCGCCCCCCAGCACCCGGTCGAACTCGCCGTAACCGCTGCCGAGGCGCTGCAGCGGCCGCTCGCCAACTGCCGAGATCGGCTCGGAGCGGCGGGCCCCCGCCGGGGCCAACGCTTCACCGGGCGCCGGCACCGGCCGTCGGCGGCGCTGGTCGGCGGGGGGGGCAGCCGCCTGTTCGATCAGGGTGTTCCAGCTGCCGCAGCTGCTGCAACGCCCGAAGAACTGACGCGTCTGGGCGCCGCATTCGGTGCAGACGAACAGGGAAACGGGCTTGGCCACGGGGGGCTGATCGCGATGAGTTGTGAAGAAAGGCGTCGTCCAGGTAACGAATGCCGCTCCTGGCCTTTTCAGTAGGTCCCATCTGTTGTAGCGGCGTCGCCAGGATGACGGCTTCTGCCACCCCCAAAGAAACGATCCTTGTCGTCGATGACGAGGCGAGCATTCGCCGGATCCTGGAGACCCGCCTGTCGATGATCGGCTATCGGGTGGTCACCGCCTGCGACGGCGAAGAGGCGCTTGAGGCCTTTCACCAGTGCAATCCGGACCTGGTGGTGCTGGACGTGATGATGCCGCGCCTCGATGGCTACGGCGTCTGCCAGGAGCTGCGCAAGGAATCGGACGTGCCGATCGTGATGCTCACGGCCCTCGGCGATGTGGCCGACCGCATCACCGGCCTCGAGCTCGGGGCCGACGACTACGTCGTCAAGCCATTCAGCCCCAAAGAGCTTGAGGCCCGCATCCGCTGCGTGCTCCGCCGGGTCGACAAGGAAGCCGTCGCCGGCATCCCCAATTCGGGGGTGATCAGCATCGCCGACCTGCGCATCGACACCAACAAGCGCCAGGTCTACCGGGGCGCCGAGCGCATTCGCCTCACCGGCATGGAGTTCAGCCTGTTGGAGCTGCTGGTCAGCCGCAGCGGCGAGCCCTTCAGCCGCGGTGAGATTCTCAAGGAGGTGTGGGGTTATACACCCGAGCGTCACGTGGACACCCGAGTGGTGGATGTTCATATTTCCCGGTTGCGCTCCAAACTGGAAGACGACCCGGCCAATCCCGAGCTGATCCTCACAGCACGGGGCACCGGTTACCTGTTCCAGCGCATCGTTGACGCCGTTGCCCCCGAAGGATCCTGAAACCGGCGGCCAGCAGGGCCGCCGCAGCAAACCCAACCGCACAATCCGCCGCCTGGTGATCTGGTATCGCCGCAATGCGGCGGTGACCTCGCTGGTGGACACGGCCACCTCGGCCGCGGGTGTGGCCGGCAGCATGGCCGGCAATGTGGCCGGTGCCGCCGGCTCGGTCGCGGGCTCGGTGGTCTCCGGGGCCGGCTCCGTCGCCGGCACCATGGTCTTTGACCCGCTGCGGCGGTTGCAGCGCGGCCTGGGCGGACCGGGCGAGGACACCCCGATCAACGATGCCGATCGCCTCTGGGTCGCGGTCGATGGCATGGGCGGAGACCACGCGCCGGGGCCGATCCTCGAGGGCTGCCTGCAGGCGGTCGAACGGCTGCCGCTGCGGGTGCGCTTTGTGGCCGAGACCGAGCCTCTGGCGGCCGCAGTGGCCGCCATGGGCCTGCAGGAGCAGCTCGACGAGGCCGTCAGCCGCGGCCTGATCGAGCTGGTGCCCAGCGGCCCCTCGGTGGGCATGGACGACGAGGCGACAGCGGTGCGCAAAAAGCGCGACGCCAGCATCAACAGGGCCATGGACCAGGTCAAGGAAGGCCGGGCCCTGGCGGTGTACTCGGCCGGCAACTCGGGTGCGGTGATGGCCTCGGCCATCTTTCGCCTGGGCCGGCTCAAGGGCATCGACCGCCCGGCCATCGGCGCCCTGTTCCCCACCAAGGACCCCGAGCAGCAGGTGCTGGTGCTCGATGTGGGCGCCAACATGGACTGCAAACCCGAGTGGTTGCTGCAGTGGGCCCTGCTGGGCAACATCTACAGCCGCGACGTACTGCAGGTGGGCCAGCCCCGCGTTGGCCTGGTCAACATCGGCGAAGAGGAATGCAAGGGCAACGACCTGTGCCTGCGCACCTACCCGCTGCTGGCCGGCGAGAGCCGCCTGCAGTTCGCCGGCAACTGCGAGGGACGCGACATCCTCTCGGGCGAGTTTGACGTGGTCGTCTGCGACGGCTACACCGGCAACGTGCTGCTCAAATTCCTGGAGAGCGTCGGCAGCGTGCTGCTCGATGTGATCAAGGCCGAGCTGCCCCGCGGCCGTCGCGGCAAGGTGGGCTCGGCCTTTCTGATCGGCAATCTGCGCCGCATCAAGAAACGGCTCGACCATGCCGAGCACGGCGGAGCCCTGCTGCTGGGGGTCGATGGGGTCTGCGTGATCGGCCATGGCAGCAGCAAGGCCCTGTCGGTGCTCAGCGCCCTGCGGCTGGCCCATTCGGCCGCCAGCCACGGCGTGATGGAGAACCTGCACGCCCTGAGCCGAAGCGCCTGTGGTTGACTGAGCCCAAACGCGGTTTCCCCTGTGAGCGCGCCGGCACCCGGATCCTTGCTACAGGGCATGGCCCTGGTCGGATCAGGCAGCGCCGTTCCCGCCACCCGGGTCAGCAACAGTGACCTGAGCGCCCGGGTCGAGACCAGCGACGACTGGATCCGCAGCCGCACCGGCATCGCCGCCCGCCGCATCGCTGCCGCCGATGAAGGTCTGACGGCCCTGGCCGCCCGCGCCGCCCGCGCCTGCCTGGAGCAGGCCGGCTGGCAGGCCGAGCAGGTCGATCTGATCGTGCTGGCCACCTCAAGCCCCGATGATCTGTTCGGCACCGCACCGCGGGTGCAGGCGGCCCTGGGGGCCCGCAACGCCGTCGCCTTTGACCTGACCGCGGCCTGCAGCGGGTTCCTGTTTGCCCTGATCACCGCCGGCCAGTACCTGGCCAGTGGGTCAATGCGCCGGGCCCTGGTGATCGGCGCCGATCAGCTGAGCCGCTGGGTCGACTGGGACGACCGGCGCACCTGCGTGCTGTTCGGCGATGGGGCCGCAGCGGTGGCCGTCGAGGCCTGCCCGGCCGAGCAGACCGGCCTGCTCGGCTTTCGCATGCGCAGCGACGGCAGCCGCAATGCCTGCCTGACCCTGGCCCAGACCGACCTGCACACGCCGCTGCTGCCGGGGGTCACGGCCCAGCAGGGGGGCTTTGCCCCGATTCAGATGAACGGCCAGGAGGTGTACAAGTTCGCCGTGCGCGAGGTGCCGGCGATCCTGGCCGAGCTGCTGGAGGCAACCGGCACCAGCCCCGACCAGCTGAACTGGCTGCTGCTGCACCAGGCCAACCAGCGCATCCTCGATGCGGTGGCCGAACGCTTTGCCATGCCCAACGAGCAGGTGCTCAGCAACCTGGCCGATTACGGCAACACCTCGGCGGCCACGATTCCGCTGATGCTGGACGAGGCCGTGCGCGACGGCCGCGTGCAGCCGGGTCACCTGCTGGCCAGCAGCGGCTTTGGGGCCGGGCTCAGCTGGGGTGCCGCCCTGTTGCGCTGGCAGGGACCGGCCGCCTGAGCCGGCGGGGGTGAAGCCGTAATCTCCTGCCACTGACAGCAGGAGCGACGGTCCATGGGCAATGCCTGGGTGTTTCCCGGCCAGGGATCGCAAAAGCCCGGCATGGCCGCCGCCGTGCTCGAGCTGCCCGGCGCCCGCGAACGGTTCGCTTCGGCCTCCGAACTGCTGGGGCGCGACCTGCTGGCGATCTGCCAGGGCGAGGCCAGCGGCGAGCTGAGCGATCTCAACGACACCCGCAACACCCAGCCGGCCCTGTTCGTGCTCGAGAGCCTGCTGGTCGATGGTCTGCTGGCCCAGGGCCGCGCCCCCCAGCTGGTGGCCGGCCACAGCGCCGGTGAACTGGTGGCCCTGTACGCGGCCGGGGTCTTTGACGCCGGCACCGGCCTGCAGTTGATCCAGACCCGCAGCACCCTGATGGCCGCCGCCGGCGGCGGCGCCATGACCGCGGTGATGGGCTTTGACCGGGCCCAGCTCGATGAACTGGTGGCCGCCACCGAGGGCGTGGTGATCGCCAACGACAACAGCGACGCCCAGGTGGTGATCTCGGGCAGCCCCGAGGCTGTGGCCACCGTGAGCAGCCAGCTCACCTGCAAGCGGGCGATCCCGCTGGCCGTGAGCGGCGCCTTTCATTCGCCGTTCATGGCGGCGGCCGCGGCGGCGTTTGCCGAGGTGCTCGAGACCGTGCCGTTCGCAGCGGCGCGGGTGCCGGTGCTGAGCAACACCGACCCCAGCCCCACCACCGACGCCGCCGTGCTCAAGGCCCGGCTGAGCAGCCAGATGACCAGCGGCGTGCGCTGGCGCGAGACGATGCAGCGCTTCGAAGCCGAGGGCATCACGGTGGCCGTCGAGATCGGCCCCGGCAACGTGCTCAGCGGCCTGATCAAGCGCAGCTGCCCCGGCATCACCACCGCCCAGATCGGCGGCACTGCGGACCTGGGTCTTTGAAGGGGGCCATGAACCGTCCGGTCAATGCGGTCAAGCGGGTCCTGCGGCGGCGCAAGCGGGCTGAACCGCCGGCGCTGCTGAGCACCCCGAAGCCCAGCCTCACCTACCGGCTGATCAGCTACCTGCTGGTGTTTCCGATCTACCGGCTGCTGTTTCGCGGCCGCACCGGCGGCAACGCCAACGTGCCCCTGGAGGGGGCCGTGGTCGTGGTCGCCAACCACGGCTCCCACCTGGACCCACCGCTGCTGGGCCATGCCCTGGGGCGGCCGGTGGCGTTCATGGCCAAGGCCGAACTGTTCAAGGTCCCGCTGCTGGGGCCGATCATTCGGGCCTGCGGCGCCTATCCGGTGGCCCGGGGTGCCAGCGACCGGGAGGCGATCCGGACCGCCAATGACCGCCTCGACGAGGGCTGGGCGATCGGCGTGTTCATCGACGGCACCCGCCAGAGCGATGGACGGGTCAACATCCCCCAGGCCGGTGCGGCCCTGCTGGCGGCCCGCGCCGGGGTGCCGCTGCTGCCTGTGGCGATCATCAACAGCCACCGGGCCCTGGGAACGGGGTCCAAACGGGCCCGGCTGGTGCCGATCCACATCCGCATCGGCACGTTGATCCCGCCGCCCGCCAGCCGCCGCCGCCCCGACCTGGATGCGGCCACCGCCGCCTGCCAGCAGCAGATCAACGCCCTGCTGGACCAGGGCCTGCTGCCCCAGGGCCCGCAGCGGACGGCAGGTGTGCTGCCGCCCAGCCCCTGAGGTCGTGGCCGCTGACCACCCACAGCACTGAGCGCAGACCATCGCGCCACAGCTTGCTGCCGGGCTCTTGAATGCAGCGGCCACCGCAGCTGACCGGCACCGGCGTCAGGTGGATGCCGCGGCTGCCGGCCACCAGCCGGCCCACCAGCAGAGCGCGCTGCATGTGATCGCTGCTGGTGACCAGCAGGGCATGGCGAATGCGGGCCCGGCGCAGGTCATCCACCAGCGAGGTGAAGTTCGAGACCGTGTCCTGGGCGCGGTAATCGAGCAGCACCTGATCGGGCGGCAGGCCCTCGCGCTGGCCGAAGAGCCACTGGGCGTACTCGGGATTGCTGCCGCCGCTGACCACCACCGGCAGGCCCTGCTGCCTGGCCAGCTCGGCAGCCACCTGCTCGCGGGCCACATCGCCCCCCAGCACCAGGATCATCTGGGGCCGGGGCGGCGCCGGCCACCACCAGCCCCGCGACAGCCACACCAGCCCCCCGACCAGACCAGCCAGCAGCAGGGCCCGCCAGCGGCGCCGCAGCTTGGAGGCCACGATGCTGGGCCGCAGTCGACGCACCAGGAACAGGGCCGCGGCAAAGGCCAGCAGCTGCACCAGCACCTGGCCGCGTTCCAGATACCCCATCCAACCCAGGGCTTCCCGTGCCAGCTCCCTCATGGGTTTCTCCGCAGGATGGCAATCAGCCGTTCCGTGGCGACGCTGGGTTCCACCAGGCCGAACAGCAACGGCACGATCACCTTCGCCTGCAGGGATTGCAGGCGGGGATCCCCTTGATGTAACTCACTGGCCAGACGCTCCGAGCTGCGGGCTTGTTGGTTCGACTCCACCATGGCCTGCAGCACCCCAGAGCTCTGCACCGGAACCCTCACGTTGGGATTGCTGGGCAGGAAGCTGAAGCTCTCGAGGGTGAGGCTGCGCTGCACCAGTGGCCCCACGCTGAAGTGGATCAGGGCCAGGGCCATCTGCCGCTGGAGCGGGCTGGAGTTGCGGCCCAAGGCCAACACCCTGACGCGATTCACCGGGCTGGCGGAGTGCCCGTCGCCGTTGGGCAGGCTCGCTACCCCCAGATGGGTGCCCATGGTTTTCCGCAGCAGGTCGAGTTCACCGCTGCTGCAGCTCATCCAGGCCACGCTTCCCTTGATCAGTGCCTCGCGCAGGCTGGTTTGATCCGGTAGGAAATTGAAGCGCTGCTGGTCGCTCGCTTGCTGCATCCAGCTCAGCCACGTGCGGATCTGCGCCGTTTGTTGGGGGTTCGGTTTCCGCCCCAGGCTGGCGTCGTAGAGGCCAGGGATGGCGCCAAATGTTCCCGCCGTCCACAGCAGCTGCCGTGCCTCCATCGGCAGGCCCACCGGCACGCCAGCGGCACTGATCCGCAGCAAGCCGTTCACGCTGGTGGGTGGTTTCGTGAGCCGGCGGCGGTCGTAGCAGGCCAGTTGCGGAAACACCATGAGTGGCTGACCGGCCAGTTGGCCTTGGCGGTTGCGCAGCCGATGCAGCAGTTCAGGGCTGCTGGCGCTGCGCAGCTCCGGGCTCTCTGGGAGGGGATCCGTCAGGTGCGCGCGCAGGAGTGTGTTGGCA
>Ga0310335_100296_pt1 | contig 13843 bp, 16 predicted proteins | sample LakMicMISRFREDD7_FD_195549 | JGI IMG/M metagenome (GOLD analysis project Ga0310335, IMG submission 195549) | Enriched freshwater cyanobacterial communities from Lake Michigan, Michigan, United States - MI23.SRF.RED.D7 (v2) (version 2) | ecosystem: Environmental > Aquatic > Freshwater > Lake... | reverse complement strand
CAGCTACATCGGTGATGCCGACCTCGGCGCCAAGGTGAATGTGGGAGCCGGCACCATTACCGCCAACTACGACGGGGTCAAGAAACACCGCACGGTGGTGGGAGCAGGAAGCAAAACCGGTGCCAATTCCGTGCTCGTGGCACCGATCACGCTGGGGGAGAACGTGACCGTGGGCGCAGGCTCCACGCTCACCAAGGATGTGCCCAGCGGTGCACTGGCCTTGGCCAGGGCGAAGCAGTTGGTGAAAGAGCATTGGGCTGGGCCTGGGGCTGAAGCTGGGGCTGGGGCTGGCCCTGATTTGAGCTGAAGCTGGAGAGCTAAGCCATCAGCTCCACGATCCCCGAGGCGGGGATGCGCTCGATATCGCCGTTGTCGATGTTGAGCACCTGCACAAATTTGGGGATGGGGCGCTTGGCGGGCCTGGTAATGGTGATGTCGCAGATACGGGCGATGAACCAGGGCCGGCCAGCCATGGCCACCACGGCCAGATGGCCGGGCCGGGCATCGCGGAATCGCTTTGGGTTGGCCCGGCGGAGGGGCTCAACGGCGGGATCGATTTGACCAGGCGCCACGGCTCGTCAATTCAGATGCACCACAAGACTAGTACGCTCGTACTAAAATAGCAAGGGATTGGCGTTTGGGCTGCGGGTGGGCGGAGGTCTGGTCCATAGGCTGGAGCGTCCAGACCCTGCCTTGTCCGTCCAGCCGTGTCCAAAGAGCTGCCAACGCCCGCGCCCGAGAGGGACCCATCTTTCCTCTATGAGCCGGTAGAGCGCTTTGGCGAGAGCATGACCACCGCCAAGCCCTGGAACGCCAAAGCGCTGGAGGGGGTGGAATTGCTCAATGGCAGAACCGCCATGGTGGGCTTTGCCGCCGCCCTGATAGGCGAGCTGCTCACCGGCAAGGGCATGGTGGGCCAGCTCGGCCTGATGCTGCAGTGGTACTTGCGCTAGCGCTTGGGCGGATGGGTTGAGCTGGTGGGTGCTAGGGGTTACTTAGCTGATTTGGCTCTGCACCAGTTCAATCAGGGCATCGGTGCGATTGCACCACTCGAAACGATTGAGGCCAAGTTCCTCGGGTTCGTCGTCGTAGCGGAATTGAACGGCGAAGGTTGTAAAGGCCCGCAAAGGCAGTAAACCGCTCACATCCACTCCTGCTTGCTCAAGCAACAAAAGCAGGCGGGCTAGATCATGGGTCGCCGGTGGCTTGATGGCAAGGATGTGGAGCCAAGCCTTGAGGGTTTTCTCCAGGCACTGCTGGGCTGCCCACCCCCAACTCGCCTCCTCCACGTCGGGATCCAGGAGCCGGCGAGCCATCTTGAGGTCGCGGCGCGCAACCCGGAGCAGCCGGGAAGCTTCAGAGCTGGCCATGGAGCAGCACGCCCTCGCGGATGGCCTGATGCACTAGGGAGCCGGGTTTCTGGGCGCGTCGGGCCACTTCACTGGTGGAGTGGAGTACCAGGTCGACCGATAGATCCGGCTGCGCTACAGCCCCCCAGAGATCGGCGAGCAAGACAAACCGATCGTGTTGTGCCAACCAGGCATCTGGGGCTGTGATCAAGAGGTCGACATCGGAATCGGGGCGAGCTTCACCACGGGCCCTGGAGCCAAACAAGCGCACCTCAGCTGCAGGAATCAACCGGCTGATTTCAGCTGCCATCCCAGCCAACCGCTGGTTGATAGGTGTTGCTGTGCCTGGCGCCATCACCCCATTGTGAGGCAACCCGGATCGATGCCCAGCTTTCAAGGCTCAACCCCGGACCTAGCGCTGCCCGGAGGGCACCACCCGTAGGCCAATCGGTGCCAGGGCAATCAGCGCCAACTTGATGTGCTGGATGCCAAAGGGGATGCCGATGATCGTGATGAAACAGGCCAGGGCGGAGGTGAGGTGGCCAATCGCCAGCCACCAGCCCGCCACCAGAAACCAGATCACGTTGCCTGCGAGCCCCAGGGGCCCGGTGCCCAAGTCTGCTTGACCAGTGAGTTCCCGGCGGCTGATGGCCTCCTGGCCAAAGGGCCAAAAGGAGAAGCTGCCGATCACAAAGCAGGCCCTAGCCCAGGGCAGACCAACGATCGTGATGGCGCAGAGCAATCCCGCCAGCCACCAGCCCAGGCCCATCACCAGCCCGCCGAGCACAAACCACAGAACATTCAGCAGAAAACTCAGCATGGATCGGTCGATTCGACAGGGTTTGGTTTGTCAGGGTTTGGAAGGAACAAAACTGAGCAGGTTGTCGGCGGGGCTGTAAGTGAAATGCCCCTGGGTGGGGCTGACTTTGGCGGGAGGTTGTTTTTCCAGTTTGGCGTAATAAGCAGCGAGCTCTTTGATGCGCTCGTCGTAGCCGGGGTGGGTGGAATCGGGCTCGGTGGCACCGCCATCACCGCTGGATTTGTGCAGGAAGACGAGGTCGTCGATGCAGATGCGGCCCTTGTAGCCGGCCCTCGCCATCATTACGGCTGAATCACGATCGGCCTCCAGCTCCTGTTGGCGGGATTTGGCGTAGTTCAGCTCGTCTTGTTTCTTTTCGGGAGCTGAACGAATCGTGTTGTTGGCGTAATAGCTGGCCAGGAAAATATGGTTGCGCTGGATGTGGGCGATCTCGTGGGCCACGGTGCAGGCCAACCAGCCGGTGTGGCGGCCATAGATACGGAAGGCGGTGCGGGGCACTTCGATGGTGCCGCTCGATGTGGACCAGGCGCCGATATCGCCCAGGGTGTAGCTCTGGCGGCCGATCTCATCCCAATCCTTGCCGTAACTCTTGTAGGGATTGAGCTGGGCGTAAAAGTCGCAGGCTGCTTCTTTGCAGTAGCCGCGCATCTCGGCCAGGGTGGCGGCATAGGAGCCGTTGTTGATCGAGAGGCCAATGGGGCTGGTGCCCAGGGCATTGTGGGCGGCCAGACGGCCCACCACCGATTGCAGGGTTTGGTATTCGGCGGGCAAGGGCGTGTGGGTATGGCGCCAAGCCCCAGCCCCAAAGGCCACCAAGCCCAGGACCAGGGCCGTGAACCCAACTGCTTTAGGGGCTTTCGGCAGGGAAACCTTTGGCAGGGCAGGCAGGTTCACGATTGGAGCTCAGGGCGGAATGGCGTCGTCGCCAGATTGCACCCTGGCAGCTAGAACCTCAAAATCGCCTGCGCCAAAAAGCCGCGCCCAAAAGGAAAGGCCCCGGGTGAACCACCACCTAGGGCCTTCGCCCGCAGACAGAAACTGCCCCCGGGCAACAACATCGTGAAATGGTGCTCCGCCACCATCATGACGGGTCACGACTGGACCCTATCAGGGCCCCTCGGCCAGCGACGCTTCCAGCAGCGGGATGAGTTGCTCCAGGGCCACGCCGCGACTGGCCTTCAACAGCAAGGAGTCACCGGCAGCCAACCAGGGCTGCACCAAACCAGCCGCTTCCGCTGGGGTGGTGGCAAGGGCGAGCTGCTTCAGGCCTTGGGCGGCCCCTGCCATCACCTTCCCCTCCTGGCCGCCATCGACGATCACCAGGCCATCGAGTTGGAGATCTGCAGCCCGCTGGGCCACCTGGCGGTGGAGATCCAGGCTTTGCTCGCCCAATTCGAGCATCGTGCCCAACACGGCGAAACGGCGTCCGGGCTGGACCGCCAGCAAATCGAGGGACGCCAACACCGCTTCCGGCGAAGCGTTGTAGGTCTCATCCAAAACCTGGACCCCGCCGATCAAGAGCCGCCGGCTGCGACCACCGGGTAGATCCAATTCCAGGGGACCCCAGCGAGCTGGCACCAAGCCACAGGCCTCGGCCACCGCCAGGGCCAACAACAAATTGCGGCCATGGTGTAAGCCCTCCAGGGGCACGGGCACCTGGGCGCCGCGGATAGCCAAGGTGCCGCTGGCTGAATCCAACCGGCCCACCCAATCCGCCTGCTTCTCAAAGCCCTCACCCTCCAACGCAACCCGAATCACCCGCCCTTGCCAGGCCGCAGCCAAGGCCTGATCCAGCAGGGGGTCCCCAGCCGGGATCACCACCAAGCCATCGGGCGCCAAACCGGCGGTGATTTCACATTTGGCGGTGGCAATCGCTTCGCGGCTGCCCAAGCGGCCGATGTGGGCCGTGCCGATATTGGTGATCACAGCCACCGAAGGTTTGGCGCAGAGACTAAGGCGTTCAATCTCGCCCAGACCGCGCATGCCCATTTCCACCACCACGGCCCGATGCTGGGCATCGGCCTTCAGCAAGGTGAGCGGTACACCGATGTCGTTGTTCTCGTTGCCGCTGGTAGCGAGCACGGGCCCCAAGGGCTCCAGGACCGCGCGGATCATCTCCCGGGTTGTGGTTTTGCCGGCCGAGCCGGTCACCGCAATCACCGGCAACTGGAACCCAGAGCGCCACACCGCACCGAGTTGCTGGTAGGCCGCCAGGGTGTCGTCCACCCACCAGAGCGGGCAACCCTGCTGCTGTGCCAGCGCCACCAAGGCATCCCCGGCCCCTGGCCCAGCAAGCCGTAGCCGGCTCGCCACCACGGCCCTAGAGCCTGCGGCAATCGCCTGATCGAGGAAGCGGTGACCATCAAAGCGCTCGCCCACCAAGGGCACAAACAGGCCGCCCACTGCGAGGTGCCGGCTGTCGGTACTGATCGCCGTGAGCTCTTGAGCACCCTGCTCAGGAGCCAGGGGCCCATTGGCCGGCTCGCCCCAAAGCTGCTCCAGTTGGCCCAAGGAGAGCGGCATCAGGACAGGTGCTGGGGGGTGAGCAGGATCATGCCCGAACCCACCCGCGCCTGGCGGCCAATCGGACGGCCCTGGCGATCGGTGAGTTCTAGGCGATCAAACCCCAAGGCCAGGGCCTGGGTTTGCCAGCTCTCGGCCTGTTGAAGCTGCTGGGCTTCCGGAAGGGCGGTGAAGGGGGCCGCTAGCACCAGCTGGAGCGTGCCCCGCTCCGGATCCGGATCAATGGCCCGGATCCAGTGGCCCGGATCGACTTGGGCCATGGCAGCCTCAAGGGGATCGGGCCTGGGGCTTTCCTCAGCGGCTATCGGCGCCGCAGCTAGGGGCGCCGGCTCGACAGGCAGGCTTTGCAGGGGGGTGGGCTCAGCAACTTTGGGTTCCGCAGCCATGGTGTCCGCAGCTGCAAGCTCCACGGTTGCGGGCTCCAGCAGCTCGGGATCCAGGGTTCCGCTCTCAAGCTTTGCCGGGCTCAACTCTGCAGCTGGAGCAACACCAGCAGGACCTGGGGCAATCAGTTTTGTGCCCCCGACCACCAAGAGGGTGAGTAGCCCAACCGCCAGGGCAAGGGCGAGGGGCCAAAACAGGGGCGCCAAATCCTTGGGCCAAAAACCTGGCCGCCTCAGATCACCTTGGCGGTTCCGCCGCCACAGTTCGCGGGCCTGAAGCCTGAGGCTGGCGGCCACCGCCAGGCAATCTCGGCCTAGCAAACCCCAGGGGTTTTCGTAGGGCACCGGCAAGGGCGGCCCCTTGAAGGGGGAATCCGGGGGCAGCTCGGTGGGGATCACGCCCCTGGCCTAGCGGCGCTTGAGGAACGATGCCAGGCCTTTGCGACTGGGATCGGCATCCTGGCCCTGGGAAAACCGCTGCACATCGGCCGCCTGGGGGGTGGGCTCCTTCACGCCGCGCACCTCCCGGTACATGGCGTCGTACTCCAAGGCGGACCGGGCCCAGCTGAAATCCACCGCCATGGCCCGGCACTGGAGCTCCTGCCAACTGGCTTGGTTGCGGTAGGCCTCCCAGGAGCGCACGATCGCGGTGTAAAAGTCGACCGGCTCAAAACGGTCGAAGCCATAGCCGGTGCCCGTGCCCGCCATGGGGTCGTTGGGGGGCACCGTGTCCACCAGGCCCCCCACCATCCGCACCACCGGAATTGAGCCGTAGCGCATGGCCAACATCTGGCTGATGCCGCAGGGTTCAAACCGACTGGGCATCAAGAAGGCATCGCTGCCGGCGTAAAGCAGCCGGGAGAGGGCGTCGTCGTAGGTGAGGAAGACAGCAAAACGGCCCGGGTAGCGGCAAGCCATCTGCCAAAGGGCCGATTCCAGGGCCCGATCGCCCGTACCCAGGACCACAAATTGGCTGTCGGTGTAGGCGAGCACCCGATCCGCCACCTGGAGCAACAGATCCACCCCTTTTTGATCCACCAGCCGGCTAACCATCCCCATCAGGTAGGTGCGGGGATTCACCGTGAGGCCAAAGCGCTCCTGGAGGGCCTGTTTGTTCGCAGCCCGGGGAGCCAGGTTTTTGACGCTGAACGGGGCCGGCAGGCTGGAATCGGTTTCCGGGTTCCAATCGGCCGTATCAATGCCATTGACGATGCCGCGCAATTTCCCGCTCACGAAATTGAGCAGGCCGTCCAAGTGCTCGCCGTACTCGGGGGTCAGAATCTCCTTGGCGTAGGTCGGTGACACCGCGTTGACCCGATCGGCATAGAGCAGGGCCGCCGCCATGGTGTGGTCCCCCTGCATGTACCAGGGGCACCAGGTGATGCGATCGAGCTTCCAACGCCAGGGGCCCTGGTATTTCAGGTTGTGGATCGTGAACACGGTGCTGATGTCCGCGTCCTGGTGCATCCACACCGGCAACATGCCGGTGTGCCAATCGTGGCAATGGAGCACCTGGGGCTTCCAGTGGTGCCAGCAAAATTCAGCGGTGGCGCTGGCAAAAAACGTGAAGCGCCAGTCCTCGTCCTCGCCGCCATAGATCCGCTCGGGATCAAAGACCGGATGGCCAACCAGATAGATCGGCAAGCCGTTGGTCGGGTGGCGACTCTCGAACACGGCAAAGTCGTTGCCCATGGTGTGGCCGCGCCAAATCGGCTCCGCGCCCACCTGCAACTTTGACCACAACTTGCCGTAGCCCGGCAAGATGACGCGCACGTCGTGGCCCAGGGCCGCTAGAGCAGGGGGGAGGGAGCCCACCACATCTCCCATGCCACCCACCTTGATCATCGGTGCGCATTCCGCAGCCGCAAACAAGATGCGCATACCCAGACCCCTAAAGGAGGCCCCAACTCTACGGGCGTTGGTCCGGGCGCCTGCCCCCAGGGAAGGACGAGGTCGCAGGTTCGACTCCCATCGCATCGATTGACCTCTCAGGGATTGAGAAACTCAGTTGCAACAGAAAGTGCAAGAGATTCGGCCTGAGGTGTCCTCCATGCCGACGCGATGGGGCCGAGAGGATTCCTGGTTAGCGGCGTGCTCTCAGCTTGCGGATTGCGCGGCTGGAGCGTCCACCAGGGCCGCACCAGTCACCCTAAGGATTGCTAGACAGCTCTGGCAGCCTTTAACAGCGGTGTCGTAAAACTTAAATTAGTTAACTTAAGCCATGGCTTGAAGCATTCATTGACGGCCAATTAGAGATCAAAGCGTAGACCTCCTATTTGTGTCGAGGAATACCAAAAAGTGTTGCTGGTAATCGCGGCTTTTCCGTTAACATGGCCAGACTTTAAAATACTTAGTAGGTTTTGCTCAATAGGCATGTCATCAACATTTTTAATTCCCAGCCACACCTCATGCAGACCTGCTCAACCAGGGCGGCTTGGCTTAGTGCTTCGCCCCCATTTGCCGTGCACTGGCGAGAGCCGGAGCAAATCATGGCGGATAGCAGGGTAATACTTGAAAATTTTCGATAGCAATCTTTATCAATGACAAGGCTAGTCATTTCGCTTACGACGATTCCTCCTCGGTTCCCTTTCCTACTAGAAAATCTCGAATGCCTGCTTCGCCAAACGGCAGTCGCTGAGTCGATCAACCTTTACATACCACGAACATATCGAAGATTCTCCTATTCCACCAACGACATACCAAGTCTTCCCGATGGCGTAGCCTTACATATCATCGATGAAGATCTGGGTCCAGCGACGAAGATCCTACCGGCCTGCAAGCAATACAAAGACCAAGATGTATTCATCTTATTTGGAGATGACGACAAGGTTTATGACAAGAACTGGGCCAAACGATTTCTTGATGCAGCCAAACAGCATCCTGGTCACGCCATCTGCGAAGAAGGTGCTTTCATCAATTCAGCCTATCCAGAGTCGAGTGAAAGATGGGAGTCAAGACTGAATCCAAAAGCAATATTTAGAGAAAAAAACTTTCGCTACCGCCTACTACGAAATCTAACCCTCGGAAGATGGAGGCCCTCAAAATGCATTAAATCGGGCTACGTTGACATCCTAGAAGGCTGGGGTGGGGCCATGATTCGTCCAGACTTTCTTGATGAAGCAGCCTTTGACATTCCTGACATTCTCTGGACCGTTGATGATATTTGGATCTCCGGGTGCCTAGAGAGAAGAAATGTCCCGATCTGGCTAAATGGAGAAGGCAAGATACATGCGAAGGGAAGCTCAAACGAAGTAAAAAAATCCTCCTTACGTAAATTCATCTACTCCGGACATGACAGGGGCAGCGCAAACCGATTGTGCATTGATTATTTTCGAAATAATTACAGCATATGGATGGGTACCACTCTCCAGCACAATATCAATAATAAAAAGCAGGAGTAAGAACTTAACGAGGCATCTGCCCATGCGAATCGTTGCTTGTGATGCAAGCATTTCAGAGGTAGCAACCACCAACCGCCATTCCACTCCGATGTCGTCGCAAGGGAGCAGCCTCAATTGGTGTGGAGCAGTCTTTCCACTTGATATCACACTTATGACAAACAGTGGGCATCAGGTGCTGTCGAGGAGTGCTGCACTTTGTTGGACCTGAATTTAACGGCCGCGACGGCGGGGGATTCTTTCCACCGAGCAACAACTACATCCAGGAGTTACTCCCCATTTTTTGAGTTGCTTGCTAGAGACGAATTTGAAAATTAAAACCAACCATCCTTGCTAGCTGGCGTACCGGGTCTTTCCCTTGATTGAGCCACCGCTGAGTTCGACCAACTTAAAGAAGTCGACTATTGCGGGCTGTTGGAGGTGATCGCCTGCCGTGGTGTATTCAAGGGTTGGCAGGACTTTTACGCGCAACTCAGCGACAGTCCAACTACTACGCGAACCAAGGTTGCAGCGCGGTGAACCTCGCAGGGCATCGACCGAATGTCATGCATCCATTTCATGTCTTGCATCTCATTCATCTCTTGCGAATTGGTTGACCGAGGGCCTCGAGGCGGCCATGGCGATCTTGCACCAGATACAAGAGAATTGTGGCAAAGGCCTGGCAGATTCTGGCAATGCCCGTCAGTCAGTTGAAGGGTTAAAGCGAGTAACGGCAGAAGTTTTAGGGGTAACTACGGTTGGTCTTCATTGATCTGAAGGTTCGTCTCCAGAGCGCTAAGGCAGCACGGTCACAGGGGTCCCCAGTTGGACAAGGGCAAACAGGTCTTGGGCCTGCTCATCCAGGAGCCGCACGCAGCCATGGGACACAGCCCGGCCAACGCTGGCGCGGTTGGGCGTGCCATGGAAGCCAGCCGTGACACAGCCCTGGGTTGTCAGGTTGGCGTTGCCGTTAAAACCCTTCCGCGACTGGCAATCGCGATAGAAACCGATCCAGCGACTTCCCAACGGGTTGTCGCCCCCGGGAGGAATCTCCTTGCCCGTAGCCGGATGCACCCAGATCGGATCCACCACCAGTTCGGTCACTTGAAAGTTCCCCACGGGGGTTTCCCAGCCCGGCTTGCCCACCGCCACGGAGAAACGGCGTACTTCCAACCCGTCTTCCAAAACCACCAATTGGCGGCGGCGGCGATCCAGCACCAACACCCGTTGGGATCGTTGGGCTTGGGCCGCCTCGACCTGGGCTGCCTGTTCAGCCGCTGGCAGCCAGGCCATCGCAGGGGATGGAAGCTGGGAGATTGCAAAGCCCACAAGGCCGAAAACCTGAAGAGCCCGCAACCCAAGCGCCCGCAAGACCAGCGAACGCAAGGCAAGCGGCCCGAAGGAGCAGTTCAAGGCAGCCAGGGGGAATCGGAGAAATCGGGGGATCGTTTCTCCAGAAAGGCATCCCGGCCTTCCTGGCCCTCGCTGGTTCGATAGAAGAGATGGGTGGCTTGACCCGCCAGCTCCTGAATGCCGGCCATGCCATCGGTTTCCGCATTAAAGGCCGCCTTGAGGCAGCGGATCGCCGTGGGGCTGTGCTCCAGGACCTCCCGCCCCCAGCGAACCCCCTCAGCCTCCAGCTCCTCAAGGGGAACCACCGCATTCACCAGGCCCATGGCCAAGGCGTCTTGGGCTCCGTACTGACGGCACAGAAACCAGATCTCCCTGGCCTTGCGTTGGCCCACCAGCCGCGCCAAATAGCTGGCCCCAAAACCGCCATCGAAGCTGCCCACCCGAGGGCCGGTCTGGCCAAAAACCGCATTCTCGGCCGCCAGGCTGAGGTCGCAGAGCAGGTGTAACACCTGGCCACCCCCGATCGCATAACCCGCCACCAGGGCTATCACCACCTTGGGGAGGCTGCGAATCAAGCGCTGCAAATCAAGCACATTGAGCCGCGGCAAACCCGCCTCATCCACATAGCCGCCCTCCCCGCGCACGCTCTGGTCGCCACCCGCGCAGAAGGCCCAGCCCCCGTCGGCTGCAGGACCGACTCCGGTGAACAGTACAACACCCACGGCGGGGTTATCCCTCACCCGGCTGAAGGCATCACACAGTTCTTGCACCGTGCGCGGCCGAAAGGCGTTGCGTTTGTGGGGCCGGTTGATGGTGATTCGGGCGAGGCCATCACCGCTGAGCTCAAAAAGAATGTCCTCGTAGGACCCGGCCGGCTGCCACTGGGGAAGGGGGGCAGTCATGCCGGAGAACCAAACGCCTGGCCCATTCTGCGCAATTCATGGCGGCGGCTGGCATCCAGGCGGCGGTCGGTGATCAGTTCGATCAGGGCAAGCGGCTGCTGCAGGGCCCAGGCCAAATCGGACCCCAAATCAGCCCCCTGCTGGGGCCTGCGGCCTGGCACCCCAAAGGCCGCCGCCAAGGCGATGGCATCCACGGCCTGGGGCATGGCAAACAGCCGCTCAAAATCCATCACGTGGCCTGGCTCGATCCGAATCGGTAACTGCTCAAAAATGCCGCCGCCGTTGTTGTTGAGCAGCACCACGGTCAGACGGCCCTTGAGTTGCTGGCGCCAAAGCCAGCCATGGCTGTCGTGGAGCAGGGCCAAATCGCCCGTGATTAAAACGGCCTGACCCAACGCCTCCGCCACCCCACAGGCCAGGGAGAGGGTTCCATCGATACCGGAAGCGCCCCGGAAGGCCACCATTGGCCTAGGAGGGCCAGCGGCATCGGCGAACGTCTCCCAATCGCGAACGGGGCTGCTGTTGGCCAGCACCACCGCTACCCCAGGGGGGAGCAGCCGGCTGAGCTGGCGGGCCAGGGCCGGTTCGCTGAATCCAGGCCCCAACTCCCGGTCCAACAGCTGTTGGCCCTGGGCTTCCAACTGGCTCCATAAACCGGTGTAGTTGAGCGACTCCTGGGCAGGTGGTTGGCGCCAAAGGACTTCGGGCAGCTGATGCACCCAGGCCTCCAGGCCCATGGGCACCTGCTGGCAGACCCGGCCCAGGGGATCCAAGCCCCTGGGATCACCCTCACTCACCAGCACTTGATGGCCTTCGCAGCACTCCAGCCAGCGCTGCAAGCGGCGACTCGCCGGCAAGGGCCCCAGCCGCAACACCTGGCCGCCATCAAGGCTCGGCCGGGGGCAGTCCAAGAAAAGGTCGTAGGCCGCCACCGGCTCCAGCCCCTCCAGCCCCCGCAGGCCGCTCAAGCAATCCGCCACGAGCACCCAGCCAGTGCGCTCCACCCAGCGCCGCAGCGCCGCCACATAACCCTGCCAATGCTGGGGCAGGCCACGCCAGGGGCCGGCCACCACAATTCCAGGCTGGTCGGGGTCCAGGCCCAGCAAACCCACTGGTTCAACGACAGAAGGGGCTTGACCAGCAGGCTTGGCCTGGGCAGGAGCGCGAAGTAGATCCGGTTGTAACGCCCCTGCCGCCACCAACAGGGCCTGGGCATTGGCGTGCAAGGGCTCCGCCAAAGCCACATTGAGGTGGACCGGCCCCGGCGGATGATCAGCGCTGCCCCGGCAGGCCCCCAGGGCCTGGCTTGCCAAGGCGAAGGCGGCCTCGGGCAGCAAGCCGGCCAGGCCTTCGGCCCGTCCATCGGCAGGCACCTGGGCAAGCCAGCGCACGTTGGCCGCCAAAAAAGCTTCCTGGTTGACCGTTTGATTGGCGCCACAGCCCTTGAGCTGGACTGGGCGATCCGCCGTGATCAGCAAGAGCGGGATCCCGCCAAAATCGGCCTCCACCACCGCAGGCAGCAGGTTGGCCACGGCCGTACCGGAGGTGGTGATCACCGCAGCGGGCTGGCCGGAGGCTCGCCCCCACCCAAGGGCGAAAAACGCCGCCGAGCGCTCGTCGAGGGCTGTCACCAACTGCAGCGATGGCCCCTCCAGGAGGGCCGCAGCAACCGCTAACGGGCCGGAGCGACTTCCAGGACAAAGCACGATTTGCCCCAATCCCCCCGCCACCAAGGCCCTCAGCAGCCCAAGGCTGGCCTCAAGATTGCGCGCCTCTTGGCTGGGCTGCCCTTGTTGGGGCGGCTCAGGGCTGTGACCTGGATCCAAGGGTTGGGGCAACTCCAAACCGGGGCCCAGCAGGATGGTGCCACCATCTTCTCCCTTCTCCTTGACGAGCGAAGCACCGCCCAAGACCCCTTTCGTCACCACCCTGCGCCGCCAGGTGTTGCCGCTGGTGGCCTGGGTGGCGGTGGCCTTGCTGCTGCGGTGGGGGGTGATCGAGCCCCGCTGGATCCCGTCGGGCTCGATGTTGCCCACCCTGCAATTGCAGGACCGAATCCTGGTGGAAAAGTTGCGGCCCAAGTTGAAGCTCCCTTTGGAGATCGGCACGGTCGTGGTGTTTCGATCCCCAGAGGTGCTGGTTCAGGCCGGCTACGACCCCAAGGCGGCCCTGATCAAGCGGGTGGTGGGCCGCCCTGGGGACACCCTGGAAGTCAAAGACGGCAAGCTCTGGCGCAATGGGGCTCCGGCCGAAGCCGATTGGGCAGCCGAGGCCATGGATTACGCGATGGCCCCCATCACGGTGCCCCCTGAGCACCTGCTCGTGATGGGGGACAACCGCAATGCCAGCCTGGATTCCCACCTCTGGGGACCCCTGCCCAGCGCCGACCTGATTGGCACGGCTGTTGTCCGCTATTGGCCCCTGCAGCGCCTGGGCTGGATACGGTTGTCCGCCCCGATACCACCACCTCTCAAGTCATCAGGGCTGGGGTAGGGTGCAGGTCGTGACGCAGAGCACACCGGAGATGTTCAACCCGGAGTTCCTGACGACCGACAACGAGGCGATCAGCAGCAATTCCCTGATCCAGTACCTCCAGGAGCAGTCTCCGGATGTGTTGCAGCGGGTTGCCCGCTCTGCCAGCGGTGATATCCAAGACATCATTCGCCACAACGTGCAGGGCCTACTCGGCATGCTTCCCGGCGAACAATTTGAAGTCAAAATCCAGACCAACCGTGAACACCTCGGCGGTCTTTTGGCCTCAGCGATGATGACGGGCTACTTCCTGCGCCAGATGGAACAGCGCATGGAGCTGGAAGCCTCCCTCCTGGGCAACGGGGAACTCGACCATGAATTGGACAGCGATCCCGGCGAGCTCAACCTCTAAGTTTTTGGCCTGAGCTGTTGGCCTGAGCTTTCGCCCTAGGCCTTCAGCGAGGCATCGTTGTTGGCGGAGCCCCCAGGCACCAGTTTGAGTCTTACCAGGCGCTCATCAATGCTGGCGAGGTAGGCCCAGCTGCCTTGATTCGGTGCCCAGGGGCGCTGTTCCAAGCCATCGGCCAGGGCTTTGAGCAGCTCTGGCGAACATCCCACCGGAGCCTCGTAGTGGGCCGGCACCAACCAACGCACCTCCTGGGCC
>Ga0310335_100289_pt1 | contig 13996 bp, 14 predicted proteins | sample LakMicMISRFREDD7_FD_195549 | JGI IMG/M metagenome (GOLD analysis project Ga0310335, IMG submission 195549) | Enriched freshwater cyanobacterial communities from Lake Michigan, Michigan, United States - MI23.SRF.RED.D7 (v2) (version 2) | ecosystem: Environmental > Aquatic > Freshwater > Lake... | reverse complement strand
GGGATGGGGCGGGGGCCGTGGTGGGCACTTTTTACCTCAAACCCGACTCCCTGCGCCTCGGCGCCCATGTGGCCAATTCCGGCTATGTGGGGGCATGCAGGAGGCCCAGCGGCTGGCAGCGCAATGGATTTGAGGTCGTTAGCACCCTGCCGGGTGCGTTCAGTCACAAGCAGCTGGGTTACGTCGATCCCTTGGTGATGGTCCAGGGGCTGGTGGAGGGGCCAACCCCATGAAGGTGGTGCCGTTGCGGCTTGCGCCGGGAGACGACCTCCGGCAGACGCTGGAAACCTGGATGGGCGAGCAGCAGGAGCAGGCGGGCTGCGTGATTAGCGCCGTGGGCAGCCTCTCGGTCGCCCAGCTGCGCTTTGCGGGGGCTGCTGAGGCCACGACCATCCACGGTGATCTGGAGATACTGAGCCTGGCCGGCACCCTTTCGCCCGATGGCGCCCATCTGCACATTGCTGTGGCCGACAGCAGGGGCGCCGTGATCGGCGGCCACCTCTGCACCGGCTCCCTGGTGCGCACCACCGCCGAGTTGGTGGTTTGCCTGCTGCCGGAATGGCATTTCTGGCGGGAGCTGGATCCTGCCACCGGCTATCACGAGCTGCGGATCAGTCCTCTGGCTCCGGGCTAAGGGCAGCCGTAGCTCCATCAGCAGAAACACCAGCCAGGCAACGCCAGAGCTGATACCGCCTGTCCAGTCGTTAAGCAGCAGTTCGACGATCGATACGGTGCTGGCGCCCCTCAATGCCCCGGATTTCGCCAGCTTCTTCAGCACCGGCCACGCTGGGTATACCAATTACTCCACCCTGGAGCTCGAGCCATGAGTACCCCAACCTCCACAGATGTAGTGGTGATCGCCGCTAGCAACGGCCATAACCTGCAGCTGGCTGAGCGCTTCGCAGCAGCCGCCCGCCAGCAGGGTCAAAGCGCTGCCGTGCTCGATCTCACCACCATCAACCTGCCGCTTTTCACCCCGCGAGCCCAGGTCGCCGGCACACCGCCAGTATTGGCGGAGTTGGAGGCCCAGCTGGCTGCCGCTCCGCGCTGGGTGATCTGCTCGCCGGAATACAACGGCTCGATCCCGCCGGTGCTCACCAGTGCCATCGCCTGGCTGTCGGTGCAGGGCAGCGACTTCCGGGCCCTCTTCAACTGCCGCCCCGTGGTGATCGCCACCCACTCCGCCGGCGCCGGCTATGGCGTGCTCACGGCCATGAGGCTGCAACTGGCCCATCTCGGTGCCCATGTGGTGGGCCGCCAGCTGTCGAGCAACAGCGACAATCCGGCCAAGGACGACTCCATCGCTGATCTGATCACGCGCCTGCACTACCTCCCTATTGCGCAACCATGACCACCTCCTCAGGCCTGGTATTTCGCCCGGCATCCGAGCGTTTCCACAGCCAGCTCGACTGGCTCGACAGCTGGCACAGCTTTTCCTTTTCCAGTCATTACGACCCAGCCTGGATGGGCTATGGCCCCCTGCGGGTGATCAACGACGACACGATCGCCGCCGGCACAGGCTTCGGCATGCACCCCCACCGCGATATGGAGATCGTGACCGTGATGGTGGAGGGCCAGCTCAACCATTGCGACTCGATGGGCCACGCCGAGGTTCTGCGCGCCGGCGAGGTGCAGCGCATGAGCGCAGGCACCGGTGTGGTGCACAGCGAGATCAACCAGGGCGATAAGCCCTGCCGGCTGCTGCAGATCTGGATCGTGCCCAGTAGCACCGGCATCGCCCCGGCCTACGAGCAGAAACCCTTCGCCATCGGTCCTGGCTGGACTCCCGTGCTGGATCCCGAGCAGGCGGATGGCGCCATGGCGATCCACCGGCCGGTGCGCCTCTGGCGGGCTCAGCCCGGTGCAGGCGAGACGCTCAGCCTGGCCCTTGGCACAGGCCGCCAGGGCTGGATCCAGCTGATTGATGGGGCCGGGGAGGCCAATGGCCATCCCCTGCAGCAGGGTGATGGTCTGGGCTACGACGCCGGCAAGCTGGAGGCCTTCACTGCAGGGTCAGATGGAGCAGACCTGCTGCTCTTTGAATTGTGTTGAACGTCATCTAGGGAGCTGTTGCGCTTCTGCTTCGGCTACCAAGCGCTCCAGCTCTGATGAGCTCATGACAACCGCTTGGGATCTCTCAGGGTGCTAAAAGCACCTTGAGGGAGCCAGGCTCCCTAAGACACAGTCCTCCAGATCAGCTTTCAGCACCAAGAAAACTGGCCGGGAGACCGCTCCTGCAATTTGAGGGCCAGGCCTGATACCGCAAACATCCGTACCAAAGGCCGTTGCCGAATAAGAAAGCCTGCCATCCTTAACTACAAAGGGCCTGAGCATCGCCAGTAGGTCCCCGAACCACGCGTGGGGGGACATGTGTTTTTCGGCGACAGCCAGCTTCGTCACGGCCATGGGCCTTGCCCCAGTGGGGATCGTGAGCCTCACGATGGCCCGACGTCTGGACGCAAAACGTTGGCAGCCGCTGGCATTGATGCCGCTGCTTTTCGCCACCCAGCAGGCGTTGGAGGGAGTTGTCTGGCTGCTCCTGGATTCTCCCGCTCCTTCCTCGGGGCTGCACTGGGTCTCGCTGGCCTACCTGGGCTTCGCGTTTGCGCTCTGGCCCGTCTGGATCCCCTGGTGCGCTCTTCGTCTGGCGGCAGGCCACCTGGCTCTATGGCAAAGGCTCCTGTTCCGATCGCTGTGGGGCCTTGGCGCCTTGCTGGGCGCAAGTCTGTGGTTTCCACTCCTATTCGATACAGGCCTAATCAACCCGATCGTGCGCATCGGTTCCATTGATTACCAAGCGAAACCACCCTTGACGGCTCTGAATGAACATTTGGCCATCACACTGCTCTATGCCCTGATCATCTGCCTTCCTCTGCTGCTTCATCCCTACCGGAGGCTCCGCTTACTGGGAGTGGCTCTGGCCGTTTCCTTTGCCGTTTCCCAGCTGGCCTTTCAGCATGCCTTCACTTCGGTCTGGTGCTACTTCGGTGCGTTGATATCCGTACTCCTGCTTTGGATTATTCGGGATGTTTCTGCCTTGACGGCCTGGCCATAGAGCTGCTGAAAGGGGCTTGGCTGATGGCCTCTGGGGAGCTTTATGAAGGCTAGACAAGTGCGGCGGCAGCTTCTCCTGCCAGTGGTTTCATCTCGACGCCGGCGAAAACCGCATTCCGCTGGTCACCTGCCAACTCTCATAAGCACTGGAGAAGCAAATGGGGGCACGTCACCGTATTTACTGCATTGGTCTCGCCATACTTGATAAGTAGATATAGCCTGGTACGTTAACTTTGCCCAGCCTCGCCGCTGAGCGGGTTGTTGTTGTCACGCCGAAAGCCCTTAGGCGGAACCGTGGCACACTTATCTGTGACCGGTTGCCCACTTGGCGCGGCTGAAAAGAACTGATCCCCACTCGCCGGATCACTGAACTTGCAATGTGGACAAGAAGATGTCAGCTGAATAAGTGGCCTGGGTTTGTTGTGAAGGGATGAACAGGCATTGAACCGCCAGGAGTTAGAGGCGACGGTGCATCCGCCTCTGCAGGTAGGCGCTCCACTATTGCGGCGGATTCAGCGAATAGGAGGCAGATGTGCGGCAAAATCCGATAGTCCCGATCAAATTGCTACGTTAATTATGCAATGAATGGCAATACGCATGACTGGACAGGCGCAGATTTACCCCTCATTTGATATAGAGCATCGCATTAGTAGCCCAATTGCTGAAACCGGAAGGCTGCAAAGATTTACATCAGAGCTGATAAGCCATGGCCCACTCTACGCACTTGCAAATCATCGAATACATTCACCTAAGCCACTAGTTCCGCTCGAGAACTGGAAATATTGGACTGATCCCAAGCCACAGTGGCTAGAAGGAATAATGAGGGCCTATCCACCTAGGTGGAAGCGAAAAGCCTATTTGGATGCGATGCTAGAGCAGGATCACGCCAGTGGCATCGAGGCCCATTACGATGTATCCAATGAGTTCTATGCGTTATTCCTGGATAAGAAATATAGGTTCTATACGGCTGCCGATTTTTGGAATAAACAAGAAACACTGGAAGAAGCACAAGTCCACAAGGCAGGGTTTATCCGCGGGCTCTTGAGGTTGTCTGGGGATGAAAAAGTTCTGGATCTTGGCTGCGGCTGGGGATCGATGCTCAGATATCTTCGAGAAACAGGGCACAGCGGCGAATTGATTGGCCTTACGTTGTCGCAGGAGCAACTAACTTTTGATCAGCAACAACGGGGCTTGAGTGTTTCACTTTCTGATTTCATCACTGAGCCATTTGAAGGCGCGCCATATGATCGTATCTATTCCATTGGCTCGCTAGAGCATGTGAGGCCGGCTGAGCTAGCAAATCTATATCAGAAAACCTATGATGCGCTTGCGCCGGGAGGACTGGCTGTACACCAGTTCTTCTCCTATAGATCTGATCCCTGTCCGATATCTGTTGCAGTTCTTGAGTTATTTTTCCCTGGTAGCATGTTATCGATGCATCGCATCCATATCGAGGCTGCTGAGGCTGCAGGATTCAGGATCACTCATGATTCCATCCACGATTACAAGCCAACGCTCAGGGCTTGGTATGACCGTTTGGTAGCAAATCAGGACAAAGCTCTGGCTTTGGTAGGTCTAGAGGTTTACAACCGTTACATGACATTCTTACCGTTTGCCTGGCTCTTCTTTAAGCAGAATGAGGCCGATCTTCATCGCGTGGTCATAGAAAAAACTGCCTGTTGATCAGCGGATCTAGTTCATCAAGGAGTGTCAGCCCAGATGGTCCCAAGTGGACCTCAGCCACCATGGGATGAAGGGCAGGGCTCAGCAATAACTGCCAGCCTCAGCCCTGACTCGATTGTGAGGTATTGCTATTCAGTCGCAGCAGCCAGGTCTGCATGACCTGCCAGTGGTTTCGTCTCGACGCCGGCGAAAACTGCATTCCGCTGCTCACCAGCCACTGCCAGGGCTGGATTGGCGACCTGGTGCGTCAGCGGGGCTGGGCGCCGGAGGTGGCCTTCCTTATTGCCTTGGCCAGTTAGCGCTCGAATAGGGCAAAGGCTGATCAAATCGGAAACCGCCTTCCGTCGCCGCCACGACAAGCAGTCTGGTCCGCCATCACCAACACTGGCTTAGCTGAGAGAGCACTTCCCGCGCCCATGGTCTTCGCCTCGCCTCGCGCCTACATGCTGCTGTCCACGGCAGCAGCGGTCGCGACGATCGTGCTGAAAACGCTGGCCTGGCGCCTGACCGGGTCGGTGGGCCTGCTCTCCGATGCCATGGAGTCGGGCGTGAACCTGGTCGCAGCCCTTGGCGCGATCTGGGCGCTCACCCTCGCGGCGAAACCTGCCGATCGCAGTCACCCCTACGGCCACTTCAAGGCCGAATACTTCTCCAGCGGCCTGGAAAGTGTGCTGATCGTGGTGGCAGCCCTCGCCATCATGCACACAGCCATCGGCCGCTTGCATCAGCCCCAACCGCTGGAGCAGCTGGGCATCGGCCTGGTCATTTCCCTGCTGGCAACCGCGCTGAATGGTCTGGTGGCCTGGGTGCTGTTGAAAGCCTCGCGCCGCTTTGATTCGATCACCCTGCGCGCCGATGCCCACCATCTGCTCACCGACGTCTGGACCTCCCTCGGTGTGGTTCTGGGCATCGGCCTGGTGAAGCTCACCGGCCTGACGATTCTCGACCCCCTGATTGCGATCGCCGTGGCGCTGAACATCGTCGTCGCTGGCTGGAAGCTGTTTCACGAAACCGCCTCCGGCCTGCTGGATCGCTCCCTGTCCGATCCCGAGCAACAGGTTCTCGAAGATCTGCTGGCCAGCTGTGAAACAGACGAGATCCAATTCCATGCGCTGCGCACCCGCGTGGCTGGTTCCCGTCGCTTCGTGTCGTTCCACGTGCTCGTGCCTGGTCGATGGAGCGTGCAAGCAGGCCACGACCTCTGTGAGCAGCTGGAGCAAAAGGTGGCATCAGCCTTAACCCGCACCCATGTGTTCACTCATCTCGAGCCGATCGAAGATCCGAAAGCCTGGGAAGATCAAGGCTTCCGCTGGGAGCAGGGCTAAGGCACCGCAAGCAAAGCTCTGAAGAACAGACCGCTGAGCACGTAGATCGTCATGCCGGTGAGCACCGCCACCAGAGCGATCAGGAAGCCAGGCATGGCCCCAATTCCAGCCGGTGGCTGCAGGCCCGCGAAGCGGTAGTTGAAGCGCAGCGGCCATGCATAAGCCCCAGGGAAAGGATGCCCGTGCAAACTCCAGCGATGGCAAGCAAGGTATTGCTGGTTGTGGCGGCGTTGACGGCTCTTGCCTGGCCGGCTGGTGTTGCTGGTCAGGGCGTTACGGCCATGGTGCTCTCCATTGGCGATGGCGACACCATCCGCGTCCGCCAGGCCGGCAAAGCCCTGACAGTGAGGCTGGCCTGCATTGACGCCCCGGAAACGGCACAAGGCACGTATGGCCAGCAGGCCCGCAGCTACCTGCAGCAGCGGCTCCCTGTCGGACGGGAGATCGGGCTCGAGGTCAAAACCACCGATCGCTATGGCCGCTCGGTGGCGGAGGTGATCTCAGAGATCAACATCAACCTGGCGATGGTGGAAGACGGCCAGGCCTTCGCCTACCGCCAGTACCTCAGTGGGTGTAACGCCCAGGAGTATCTGGACGCCGAATACCGTGCCAGCCGGCGCCGATATGGGGTCTGGCAAGTGGAGGGCGGCATCACCCGACCCTGGGACTTCCGCCGCGGACGCCGCTAGCGCTGCAGCGAGATCAGCGCTCCTATGCCAAAGCCCAGGAGCGGCGGCGCCAGGGGCACAGCTATCTCGATGGCAATGGCGATGGCAATGGCGATGGAGAAGCCTGCGAATCCCTGCGCTGACAATCACCTTTGCAATATCGCGAAGCTGCGCTGATGGTTGCCACTGAAACCAGTAGAAGCAAAAGCTTGGCTATTGATTTAGTGAATTGACACAGCATGTGGGTTTGTTATGTTCTGGGTACCACGCAAGTATCAAATGATTACCGGTTCAGAACTGCTCGCCAAGGTCAAGGAGCTGGGCGATGTCTCCAAGTCAGATCTCGTGCGTGAGTGCGGCTATGTGAGCACCAAGAAAGACGGCGGCGAGCGCCTCAACTTCACCGCCTTCTATGAGGCCCTACTCAGCGCTAAGGGGGTAAACCTTGGTGCCGATACCGCCGGCCGTGGCAAGGGTGGCCGCAGCCTCAGCTTCGTGACCAAGATCCAGTTCAACGGCAATCTCATGGTGGGCAAGGCCTACACCGCCCTGCTCGACCTCAAGCCAGGCGATGAGTTCGAGATCAAGCTGGGTCGTAAGCAGATCAAGCTCATCCCTTTGGGCAGCACAGAAGAGGAGTGAGCAGCGCCTCCGCTACCTCGATGCGGATGGCGCTGCCGCGGGCCAGCTCACCTCACCAGGAGTAGAACAGCTGTACTGCTGCCGCTGGCTTGATGTTGGCCGACCTGCCCATTGGCGAGCCTGTGCCCTACCGCCAGGGCTCATTGGGTGAGGACTTGGATCTCCATGCCGCCCTGATTCCCAACCCGGTCTGCACCTTCTACATGCGGGCCAGCGGCAATGGCATGCGCCAGCACGGGATCAACGACGGCGACCTGGTGGTGATCGACCGCAGTGTGGAACCCTGCTCCGGCCATGTCGTCGTCGTTGCCCACCAGGGCAGCTTCCTGCTGCGGCCGCTGCTGCGCCAGGGGGAGCAGTGGTTACTTGAGCCGGTGCGGCCAGGAGAGGCAGCAATTCCTTTGGACCTGGAGGTCTTTGATCGCTCAGGACTATTTGGCGTGGTGGTGCATGCGGTGCATCACCTGGGGTGAGCAGCCCTATGGAGAAGGGGAAATCACCCTGCCGGTATCCCTGTTGATGGGCGAGACCAGCAGCTTGTCGACCCGCTTGCCATCCATATCCACCACCTCGAAGCGGTAGCCCTGCCACTCGAAATGGTCGGCTTCGCGGGGGATGCGCTCGAGCACATGCATCACAAACCCGGCCAGGGTGTGATAGCGGCCCTTCTGATCAATGCGGAAGATGTCCTGGTCGATCAGCTCAGCAAAAGCGTCGAGATCCAGGCCGCCGTCGACAAGCAACGATCCGTCTTCGCGGGTCACCACCATGGGTCCGTCTTTATCTTCAACCGAGGGCAGGTCGCCAACGATGCCCTCCATTAGGTCATTGAGAGTGACAAGACCCTCGATCCCGCCGAACTCATCGGTGACCAGGGCGATGTGAATACCAGTGCGCTTGAATTGCTCGAGGACCGATAGAGCCCGGGTGCTTTCGGCCATGAACAGTGGCGGCTGCATCAGTTGTTCGAGGTTGATCGACTGGCCGGTGATCTTTGCTGACAACAGGTTGCGGACCCGCACCACCCCCAAGCAGTCATCGAGGGTGCCCCTGGCCACCGGAAAACGGGAATGGGTGCTCTCGAGGATTTCCTGCAGGCTCGTTTCCAGCGACTCCTCGACATTCAGCCAGCAGATGTCAGTGCGAGGGGTCATCAACGTCTTGATGGTGCGATCACCAAGGCGCAGCACGCGCTGAACCATGTCGTGCTCGACCTCTTCGAACACGCCCGAATCAGCACCCTGACGAATCATCGCCTTGATCTCGTCCTCGGTGATGTCAGGTTCGCTGGTGGTGGAAACCCCCAGCAGCTTCATCAAAGCTTCGGTCGAATTGCTGAGCAGATGAACAACCGGACCGCTAACCCGTGACAGCCAGCGCATGCTGGGTGCCACGGCGCAGGCCAGACGCTCTGGATTGGCCAGGGCCAGGCGCTTGGGCACCAGCTCGCCGATTACAACCGATAGGTAGGTGATCACGGCCACCACCAGCGCAAAGCTCAGCCCTTCGCTGTAGGGCGCCAGCACAGGCAGGCGTTCCAGCAGGGAATCGAGCTGGCGAGTAACGGTGGCACCACCGACCGCACCGGTGAGGATGCCGATCAGGGTGATGCCGATCTGAACCGTGGACAGGAACTGATTCGGCGACTCGGCCAGTCTCAGCGCCACCCTGGCTGAGCGGTCTCCCTTCTCGGAGAGTTGTTCCAGCCGATAACGGCGTGCCGAAATGATTGCGATTTCAGCGCCGGAGAACAGACCGTTGGCCACGATCAACAGCAGGATGATCAGGATGTCCTGCGCCAAGAAGGGGATCGGTCCGGAAGGTTCCCCAAATTAAGACCGTTTCCAGCCTGGATGCCAGCGATGCAACACCACCCCAAGCCAGGCCTTGAGGGCCAGCGGCATCACGGTCACCTCCAATCCGGATCCAGCGCAGCTGTAGAGCCTGGGTGTGACCAGCTGGCCCACCTAGACCTACGACGAACAGGAGACCTGCCTGCTGCTGGAGGGGAATGTCACCGTCACCCCCGATGGTGGGGGGCCGGTGCGATTCGAGGCCGGTGATCTGGTGGTGTTTGATGCCGGGCTGAGCTGCACCTGGGAGGTGCATGCCCCAGTGCGCAAGCACTACCGCTTTGGTTGAGAGGACGCGGCAGAGTGGCCCCTGCCTCGCAAGCGCAAATGATTGAGGCAATCCGGGTGGTGCTCAACCTTGAGGCTCGTGGCGGGGCCCAAGCCGAGCTAGCAAGCGCCGGTGGTGTTCGTCATCGGCCGGACTGAACTGGCTGCGGTGCTGAAGGCGGCCAGCGCCGACATCGCCGCCCGCACAGGGGCCGAGAGCGTGACGGTGCTCGCTCAGGAGACCGCAGCCCAACGCTCAAGCGCCAGCACCCTCGCGGCGGTGAGCGGCGAGGGTGCTGGTGCTGCTGACGATCGAGGACCTAGTGGACCTTGAGGCGCTCAAGGGGCGGCTGGGGAGGGGCTGGGCGCCTGATCAGTCGCTCTCGCTGTTTTCGCTCAAGCGGATGTGAAGCCCGCTGAGCTTCCCCCTAAGCCAGCGATTGAACAGCTCGTCGGTGAGTTGGCGTTTCAGCCGTTCATCCAGGTTGGCAGGAATCATGCGCTCCAGCCGGAACACCATCCATTGCTCCCCGACTGCCAGAGGGCCGTGGAGTTCGAGGGGAGACGCCGACTGCAGCACCTCCTGCAGCTCTTTGGGAAGCCAGCTGCGGCGAACAGGCGCAGCTGGGGCCTTCACCTTGTACTCGCCGTTCAAAGTGACCTGTGCTGCCAGGGCCTCGAAGCTTGTGGTTCCTGAATGCAGCTGCTGCCCGAGGTTCTGGGCCGTCTCGAAGCTGGGGCTGACGAGGTAGGAGAGCTCCATCCGTTCAAAGCTGTCGGAGCGAGTTTCGAACTCGCGCTGCACATCCGGTTCGGCAATCAATTGCTTCAGCTTGCTGACTTTCAGACCGAAATACAACCGGCTCCTGAAGCCCTGGTAATCGATCTGCTCCTGTTGCAGCCAGACCCGCAAAGCTTCCTCTTCTGAGAGATTTTTTTTCTCTCGGAACTCGAGGATGCGCTGGTCTAGTTCTACAGGATCGACTTCGAGGTCGTTTCGGGCAGCCACTTCCTGCATCAGGATCCGCTGGGAGGCGATGTCCTGAATGAAGGGGCGCAGCTTTCCGAACAACTGAAGCTGACCGAAGACTTCCTGCCAGGGAATCGCCTTGCCATCGATGAGAATCTGAACATCCGGATTCCCGGTAGTGGATGTTGCGTTCACTGCGGTTGCGTTCACTGCGGTGGCGGTCATGGGCGTTGGGGGGGGAAGTTAAGTGCTCGGGCGATCAGCTGGATGTTGTTTGGATCTGGAAGATGTCGAAGGAGGTCGCGCCGTTGATGGAGAACAGGCCGAATTCGCCATCGGTGAGGAGGGCGTTGTAGGACCTGCTCAGAAGCTGCTGTCCGTTCAGGGACACCGCGATCGTGCTGCCCTGCAGCGTGACTCCAAGGGAGAGGTCGGTGCCCGACTTGATCAGGGCGCTGTTGATCGTGGCATCGATCACGGTCCCGCTGTTTGTGACGTGTCCGATCAGCAGTTTGCCGGTCTTGGCATCAATGGTCACAAACTTGTAATCCGTTGCGCTGTAGTAGTCGAACACGAAACCGCCTTGGCCGGTTGTGCTCAGCTTGGAGGTGAGCTGCAGCGTGGAGCTGGAGGCCACCTCCATGTTCACCAGATCCATGGTGGGGGTGCTGCCTGACGTCACCAAGTAGCGGCCGGTCTGGGTGCTGAGGTTGCCCTGCAGCGGTGCCTGGAATTGGTCTGCTGGCGGGGCAGTACTGAAGTCGAGAGTCTTGTCGTAACTGAAGGTCGGCGCGATGCGCTGGAGCCGCAGATTGTCGATGCTGGACTTGGCGTTGCGGGCACCAAGACCCAGCATCCCCTCGTTGATGCGGTGCTGGGTGCCGCTGGCATCGATGCGGGCGGCGAAGGTGAAACTGAGAGTGGTGGCATTGTTGACCGTGAGGGTCACCACGGAGCCGTTAACGGCCAGGAAAAGGTTGTAGTCGATTCCCGACTTCAGGGAACTGGTGAAGGCGGCCTGCTTATCGACAATCCAGCCGCTGGCGGTGCGCCGTCCGATCTCCAGTTTGTTGGTGGAGACATTTATCCCGGCGAACTTGAAGTCGGTAGAGCTGTAGTAATCGAAGATCAAGTAGCCGTTGGCGTTGGTGCCGCCGGTGGGCTTGACCGCATTGATGGTGGCCAGCACCTCGAAGTAGCTCGGAATGTAAACGTCTGGGTTGTAGACACTGAGGGCATCCGCTCCGGCTGATGCTGGGGCCACTTGATAACGGCCACCGCTGACCGTCCAGGTTCCAGCATCAACGAACATCCCCTGGGCCGTTCCGTCGTTGAAGTCCGCACTGCGGAGCACATCGCGCTTGCCACCGGGGATATTCCCGGCCTGGGGGTCGGCGGGGGCGCCAGTCTGATCCCGCCAGGCGAAGTCTTTCTGCAGTACCAGGCCCAGTTCACCGAACGGCTCTCCGTTCCGGGAGGGGTTGGGGTCGTTGTTGGTGGGTGTGGGCGGGGTGGGGCCCACCGCATCGCGATAGCGGCTGGGATCGGCACCGTCGCCAGCCGATAGAGCGTAGAGGAACTCCGGCAGGGTGGGTTGCAGGGTCCGGCTCACGGTGGCCATGCCGAAGGGGGCGAAGGGAACGAGGTAGGAGTTGTATTCACCCACCCAGTCGATCAGCCGATCACCACCGGTGTTGGCGATCAACAGATCACGTCCAGCGCCGCCGTAGGCCCGATCCTCATAAGTGGGATGGGTATCGGGGGTGTCATTGCGGTTGCCATTGGTGCTCTGGTTGTCATCGACGTTGAGGAGATCGTTACCCCAGCCGCCGTAGAGGTTGTCGCGGCCCGTGCCGCCCACCAGCCAGTCGTTGCCGAGATCGCCGAAGATCGCGTCATTGCCGTCGTCGTTGACGGCTAGATAGGACTCGGTCTGCTGGCCAGTGGCCTTGGGCACGGTGCCGCCGGCGCGGAAGAGGCCTTCTGTGGAGTCGAAGTTGAGCAGGAACTCGTAGGCAGTGCCCTGGGCAGCAGACTTCCAAAGGTTGCCCTGGCCATCCAGCAGAACCTTGCGCAGTGGGTCGTACTCGTCGTAGAGGTCGAATTCGCCGGCACGGAAGCGATTGTTGAGGTGACGACCATCGGCATCCTCCCTGAAGAAGGAGAGCACATCACCGGAATTGGGATTGGTCACGCTGGCGCCTGGGTTCAGAGTCAGCGTGAAAGCGTTGTAGCCGAGATCCTGAAGAGTCCCCTGCAGCGTGCCATCCAGGTTGTAGAGGGGCACGTAGGCATGCTCCAGTGCTTCGGCGCCGGAGATGGCATCGTCACCGGATCCGCCATGCAGGAAGTCGCTGTCGAGGCCGCCGAAGATGATGTCATCGGCGAAGGGGGTGTTGATCTCGTTGTCGGGGAACTCGTCGTCGGTGGCGGCCCAGTAGGGATCGAAGCTGAACGGTGTGAGTTCGGCCGTCTTCTTGAGCTGTCCGCCCACGTTGATAGTGGCGAGCTGGATCGTGCCCGGTGTGGAGATCACCTCGTTGAGCACGTTGCCATTGGAGTACTTGGTGTTGGGATCCGTGGTCAGCAAGGCTGCGATGCCATAGAGGCCCTCACCAACCGTGCTGTTGTTGCGGCTGGTGAATAGCAGGCCGTCATCGCCGAGCACACCATCCTGGCCCGTGCCGCCTGAGATCCAGTCGTTGCCGTAGCCGCCGATCAGGTCGTCATCTTCGGACTCACCGAACAGCACATCACTGCCGGTCATGCCGTAGATGAAGTCGTCGCCCGATTCGCCGTGGATCAGGTCACCGGCACCGTTGTCGGCGTTGGCGGCACCGTTCGCGTAGGAACCACCCTGGCGGTCGGCTCCTCCGAGGGTGTAATCCAACTGCTGCATCGCCCGCACCACGATGCGATTGGTGCCGCGGTTCTCGAAGCTGGAGTTCAGGTCGTAGTTGAAGCTCAGGAAGGTGTCCTTCGCGTCGGTGGGATTGGTCCCACTGGCACCGCCCTTCACTAGGCGGAAGATGTTGCCGTTGTCGCCCAAGATGAAGTCGGAGTCGCGGGAGTGGCGATCCTCCAGAGCAATGCGGGGATCATCCCCGGTGGGCAGGGCGCCCGTTCCCACGGCCGTGCCGGTGTCGGTATCCGTGCTGCCCACGAAGTCGTTGCGGGTCAGACGCACAGGGTTGCCGGCACCGCCGAAGATGATGTCGGCGCCATCGGGGCGTAGTTGTTCGGCGTCTAGTCCGAACAGGGACGAGCTGCCGCCGATGATGTCGTCCTGACCGAGGCCTCCGTAGATCAGGTCACTGCCGCCATTGCCCTCGATGTAGTCGTCACCGTCGCTGGCTAGTTCGGGGATATTGAGGTAGAGGGTCTGATCTGTATTCCCCACGACCACGGAATCGGTGACCGTGAGGGTGTGGGTGATGGAATTGGCGTCGAGATCATCGGCTCCGATGAAGCCATCGCCCGCGATCAGGTCGTTGCCGAGCTGGCCGAACATCAGGTCTTTGTCAGCACCACCGG
>Ga0310335_100288_pt1 | contig 14016 bp, 14 predicted proteins | sample LakMicMISRFREDD7_FD_195549 | JGI IMG/M metagenome (GOLD analysis project Ga0310335, IMG submission 195549) | Enriched freshwater cyanobacterial communities from Lake Michigan, Michigan, United States - MI23.SRF.RED.D7 (v2) (version 2) | ecosystem: Environmental > Aquatic > Freshwater > Lake... | reverse complement strand
GGCGTGAGCGGTGAAGCCGCCTCCCTGGCCGGGCACCTGGGCCTGGGCAAGCTGATTGCCCTCTACGACGACAACCACATCACCATCGACGGAAACACCAACGTTTCTTTCACCGAGGATGTGCTCAAGCGCTATGAGGCCTACGGCTGGCACACCATCCACGTGGCGGATGGCAACACCGACCTGGCCGCCATCGCCCGCGCCATTGAGGAGGCCAAGGCCGTCACCGATCGGCCCTCGCTGATCAAGGTGACCACCACCATCGGTTACGGCTCCCCCAACAAGGCCAACACCGCCGGCGTGCACGGCGCCGCCCTTGGTGCCGATGAAGCGGCCCTCACCCGCCAGAACCTGGGCTGGAGCTACGGCGAGTTCGAGGTGCCCCAGGAGTCGTACGACCAGTGGCGCCAGGCCATCCAGCGCGGCGCCGCCGCTGAGGCCGCCTGGAACGCCACCCTGGCCGACTACCGCGCCAAATACCCCGCTGAGGCCGCCCAATTCGAGCGCCAGCTGCGCGGCGAACTGCCCCAGGGCTGGGACGCCAATCTGCCCAGCTACACAGCCGACGACAAGGGCCTGGCCACCCGCCAGCACTCTTACAACTGCCTCAACGCCATTGGCCCCAACCTGCCCGAGCTAATCGGCGGTTCGGCCGACCTCACCCACTCCAACCTCACCGACATCAAGGGTGAGAGCGGCTTCCAGAAGGGTGCTGAGGGCAACCGCTACCTGCACTTCGGCGTGCGCGAGCACGCCATGGCCGCCATTCTTAATGGCCTCGCCTACCACGGCAGCGGCCTGGTGCCCTACGGCGGCACCTTCTGCGTCTTCGCTGGTTACATGGTGGGCGCCATGCGTCTGTCGGCCCTGAGCGAGTTGGGGGTGATCTACGTGCTCACCCACGATTCCATTGGCCTGGGTGAAGACGGTCCCACCCACCAGCCGGTTGAGACCCTGGCCAGCCTGCGCGCGATCCCCAACATGCTGGTGATCCGCCCGGGTGATGGCAATGAAACCAGTGGTGCCTACAAGGTGGCCGTGGCCAACCGCCACCGCCCCACCGTGATGTTCCTCAGCCGTCAGGCGATGGCCAACCAGGCGAACTCCAGCGCCGACAAGGTGGCCAAGGGCGGCTACATCCTGGAGGACAGCAACGGCACCCCTGACCTGATCCTGATCGGCACTGGCTCCGAGCTCGAGCTCTGCACCAAGGCCGCTGCCCAGCTGCGGGCCGAGGGCAAGAACGTGCGCGTGGTCTCCATGCCCTGCGTGGAACTGTTCGAAGAGCAGGACGCCGCCTACCGCGAGAGCGTGCTGCCCTCCTCCTGCCGCAAGCGCCTGGTGGTGGAAGCCTCCAGCAGCTTCGGCTGGCACAAGTACACCGGCTTCGATGGCGACAGCGTGTCGATCGACCGTTTCGGCGCCTCCGCCCCCGGCCCGCTGCTGATGGAGAAGTTCGGCTTCACCGTCGACAACGTAGTAGCCAAAGCCAAGGCCTTGGGCTGATCGTTCCTGACCAAGAACGCGAAAACCAAGCCAATCAAAAGCCCCGCTGAAGCGGGGCTTTTTTATGGTCTACAACCATCTCCAGAGGCCCACGAAAAGCCCGAGGTGGTGACCTCGGGCAAACGAGAGTGGCAGAGGATCAGACCGGCGATGCCGCGTTCTGCTCCTGCAATACCTTCTCCAAGCCCACCAAATCCTCATCGGTGATCTTGGTCTGCATCGGGCAGTGCTTGGGCCCGCACATCGAGCAGAACTCGGCCTGCTTATAGATGTCGGCCGGCAGGGTTTCGTCGTGGTACTCCTTGGCCCGCTCGGGATCGAGGGAGAGCTCAAACTGCTTGTTCCAGTCGAAGGCGTAGCGGGCGCGGCTGAGTTCGTCGTCGCGCTCGCGAGCACCGGGGCGATGGCGGGCAATGTCGGCGGCGTGGGCGGCGATCTTGTAGGCAATCAGGCCGTTGCGCACGTCTTCTGGGTTGGGCAGACCGAGGTGCTCCTTGGGGGTCACGTAGCAGAGCATCGCCGTGCCATACCAACCGGCCATGGCCGCACCGATGGCGCTGGTGATGTGGTCGTAGCCGGGGGCGATGTCGGTCACCAAAGGCCCGAGCACGTAGAAGGGCGCCTCAGCGCACTCCTCCATCTGCTTGCGCACGTTGAATTCGATCTGGTCCATCGGCACATGACCCGGACCCTCCACCATCACCTGCACGTCATGCGTCCAGGCACGGCGTGTGAGTTCCCCGAGGGTCTTCAGTTCCGCCAGCTGGGCTTCATCGGAGGCGTCGTGCAGGCAGCCGGGGCGCAGTGAATCACCAAGCGAGAACGTGCAGTCGTAGCGCTTGAAGATCTCGCAGATGTCGTCGAAGCGGGTGTAGAGCGGGTTCTGCTTGTGGTGGTAGAGCATCCACTGGGCCAGGATGCCGCCGCCTCGGCTCACGATGCCCGTGAGACGGCCCTTCACCTTGGGCAGGTGCTCAATCAGCAAGCCAGCGTGGATGGTCTGGTAGTCGACCCCCTGCTGGCAGTGCTTCTCAATGATGTGCAGGAAATCGTCTTCGCTGAGCTTCTCAATCGAGCCGTGCACGCTCTCCAGCGCCTGATACACGGGCACCGTGCCGATGGGAACCGGCGAGGCGTTGATGATGGCCGTGCGCACCTCATCGAGATTCACGCCACCGGTGGAGAGATCCATCACGGTGTCAGCGCCGTATTTCACCGCCAGCTCGAGCTTCTTCAGCTCTTCGTTCACATCGCTGGCATTGGGGGAAGCGCCGATATTGGCGTTCACCTTGCACTTGGAGGCGATGCCGATCGCCATCGGCTCGAGGCCGGGATGGTTGATGTTCGCCGGGATGATCATCCGGCCCCGTGCCACCTCCTCCATCACCAACGACTCGGGCAGGTTTTCCCGCTGGGCCACATGGGCCATCTCCTCGGTCACCACCCCCTGGCGGGCGTAGTGCATCTGGGACACGTTGGCTTGGCCTTTGCGCTGTTCGATCCAGGCGCTGCGCATGACGGGCTACGGCAGATAAATGGGGCGCAGCCTGAGCGTCTCTTCTCACTTCCCTGCGCCGGCATGACCCGGATCAGGTTCGGAGGGTGTGATCTCAGCCCGGGGCCGCGCTGCCGCGACCGGGCACCCCTAGTGACCCATCAAACCTAGCAACCGGAATTGAGACCATTCAGGGCGGCGGCCCAGGGCGAAGCTGCCAAGTCAAGCAGAAAGGACTCCTTACCGAAAGGAAGCCGGATAAGCTGGAGGGATCCGAGAGGCAGCCATGGCCAGCGAACTCGCCACTCTCACCGCCAAAGGCCAGGTGACCATTCCCAAGGCAGTGCGTGAAGCCTTAGGCCTGCGGCAAGGGGATCAACTCAGCTGGGAGATTGAGGAGGGCTCCGCGCGCGTTCGGGCCGTCACCCCTCTGGATCTGGCCTATCTGCAGGGCTTGCAGGCCGGGCTGCAGGAATGGAGCAGCACTGCCGATGACGACGCCTTTGCAGACCTGTGATGGCCTACGCACGCTTCTCCCTGGTGCGCGTGCCCTTTCCATTCACGGATCGTGCATCTCAGAAACACAGACCGGCTCTGGTGATTTCCGATCCCACCTTTCAACACACCAGCGGCCATCTGCTGTTGGCGATGGTGACCACAGCCACCCATTCCGCCTGGCCGCTGGACTGGCCCATTCAGCAGCTGGACTCCACAGGCCTAAAACACGCTTGCGTCATTCGGTTCAAGCTGTTCACCCTGGATGAACGGCTGTGCCTGAGCCAACTGGGTGTCCTGAGCGGCGTTGATGCCAGAGGGGTCTGTCAACGGCTAGAGGCCCTGGTGCCCAGAAGCAGCTGAGGCCATCAGTGTTGAAGCCCGTTCAGCGCTGCGGCCACCACGCGGTGGTCGGAGTCGCTCTGCAAGCCCTGCAGCAGGGTCCGAGCCTTGGCGGCGGGCTCTGAATCAGTCGCCACCTCACGGATCAGCCGGCCCAAGATCTCGGCGCCGCCCACCCGCACCGTGCCATCGGCATCGGCCACCGCCAACTCGGCCAGAGCCAGCAGCTGCTCGGGGCTGGCCTCAGGGTGCTCCGCCACCGCCGAGAGCACACTGCAGCGCAGCAGCCACTCCGCTTCCCGCTCAAACGCCGCGAACAGCAGCGGCCAGGCCCGCTCCAGCCCATGGCTCACCAGGGCGTTGGCCGCCTCCGCCCGCACCGCCACCTCCGGATCGCCCTGGAGCGTATCCACGAGGGGCTGCCAACCGGCGGGGGTGGGTTTGTGGCCCAGGCCGGAGCAGCTGAGCTGGCGTAGCAGCATGTCGTTCTGCTGAAGCCCAAGCAGCAGCAGCGGTTCCGCCTGCTCCGGTGTGGCGTTCACCAGGCTGGCCAGGGCCGGCCGCGCCCGGCCGGGGTTGTCGGAGGCGATGGCCTCCCGCAGGGCGTCGAAATCCATGCCCACACTCTGCTGCAGCAATCGGGCTGTGTCGGCGCCTTAGTCAGGTCTGACTAAGTTGCGGAGAGTCGGTGTGAAGGTGGATGGAACAAGCCAACCACTCAACAGAAAACACCCGAGAGTCTGAGGTGGTCCAGATCCAGGGCCAAGGTGAAGGGCGTGGCTGCCTCACCGTCAGGAGCAGCGAACTGGATGGGGCCTTCCGCCCCGCAAGCGAGCAGGCCGTTTTGAGGCTGTTCCTTTGATCTACCGCTGGTTGCGAACGGTGCTGAGCTAGGGATCCACAGCGGAACTGCTCTGCTCCCGCAGCTCCGCCAGCAACGCCCGTCGCCGGCGCCGCCAGCTCCAGCTGCTCTGCACCAACAGGGCCACCCCGATGGCCAGGGCCGGAATCGCCTGCAGGCGATCGGAGCCCTGCCGCAACAGGATCCCCACCACCCCCAGCAGGATCAGCAGCGGCGTGGCGGCGGCCAGCCAGGCCCGTTGCTGCTCGGGCCTCATGGCTGGGCGCTCCGGGCGTCCAGCCAGCGCAGCAGGCTGGCGCTCAGCACCTCCACCCCCACCGCCAAACAGCGCTCATCGGGAGCAAAACTGTTGCTGTGCAGGGGTGTACAGCCCTGGGGCCCGGCCACACCCAGCCGAAACATGGTGGCGGGGGTATCGCGCTGCAGTTCGGCAAAGTCCTCCGCCCCTAAGGAGGGCTGCTCCAGCCAATGCACCTGCGAGCGCCCCAGCAACTCGGTGGCCGCCTCCGCCACCAGCTGGGTGAGTACAGGGTCGTTGTGGACTGGCGGCGAGATGCAGCGGTAGCGCACCCGCGCCTCACCGCCGTAACCGGCGCAGATCGCCTTCACCGTCTCTTCAATCCAGGCCGGCAACTTGGCATGCAGCTCCAGATCCAGGCAGCGCACCGTGCCCAACAGGCGCACGTGATCAGCAATCACGTTGAACGCCTTGCCCCCCTCAATCCGCCCGAAGCTCACCACCACCGGATGCAGGGCATCGAGCCGGCGACTGATGGCCTCCTGCAGGCCGCTCACCACCCGGGCAGCGATCCAAATGGCATCGGTGCTCTGGTGGGGGCGGGCCCCATGGCCCCCTTCGCCGAGCACCTCCACCTCCAGCTCCCCAGCCGCGGCCGTAAGGCTGCCGCTGCGCACGCCGATGCTGCCGGCCGCCAGGCTGGGGAACACATGGACCCCGAACAGCGCCTCCACCCCGTCCATGGCCCCATCGGCCAGCATCCAGGCCGCCCCCTGGGCCGTTTCCTCCGCCGGTTGGAACAGCAGACGCACCCGAACCATGAGCTGATCCGCCAGCGGCGCCAGAATCCGCGCCACCCCCAGGCCAACCGTGGTGTGGATGTCGTGGCCGCAGGCATGCATCAGCCCCTGGTGGCGGGAGGCGTAGGCCAAGCCCGTGCGCTCCTCCACCGGCAGGGCATCCATGTCCACCCGCAGGGCCACCGTGGGCCCTTGGGGAGGGCCCAGCTCCGCCAGCACCCCCGTGCGCCCTACCCCCTCCTGCACACGCCAGCCCAAGCCCCGCAACTCGCCGGCCACCAGGGCCGCCGTCTGGTGTTCGTTGCCGCTGAGCTCCGGATGGGCGTGCAGATGGCGGCGGATCGCCACCAGCTCCGGCAAGGCAGCCGCCACCTGGGCCTTCAGCTCCGGGGGAGGCAGCGACACGGTGCTGGGGGCTGGGATCGGAGTGGCCGCGCTCATCCGCTGCTGAGGGCGAGGAAATCGGCTAAAGCCTGCACGGGCACCGGGGGCCAGCGCCGTGTCGCCAGTAGCCATTCTGGCTGGCGGTAGCGGGGGTCTAACCCCGACGCAGAGGCCCAGTGGCTTTCCGCTTCGCCGCGGGCACCGCGGCGCCAGAGCAGGGCGGTGAGGCCCGCACGGGCGTCAGCAAACAGGGGGTAGCGACGGATCAGGGAGCGCAACTCCCGTTCTGCAGCCTCCAGCTCCCCCAGCTGAAAGGCACTCAAGGCCGCGCTGGAGCGGGCCATGGCAAAACCGGGGCGGGCATCGGCCGCCGCCACGAAGCTGCTGCGGGCCTGATCCCAATGCCCGAGCGACCCCTGCACATTGCCCAGGTTGTAGAGGGCGGAGGCATCCGGGGGGCGGCCCGCTCCGGCATCGCGATCGAGGATCCAGCGGTAGTCGGCCTCGGCTTCGGCCCAGCGCTGCAGGGCCTCCTCGGCGGTGCCGCGGTTGAGGTGGGGATCGGGGCTGGTGGGATCCAGCTCCATGGCGTGGGTCTGGTCGGCGATGGCCGCCTGCGGATCCCCCAGGGCCAGCTGCACGTTGCCGCGGTTGCTCCAGGCGGCGGCATCGTTGGGCGCCAGCTCCAGCACCTGGTTCCACAGGGGCAGCGCACCAGCGAAATCCCCGGAGCGACTTGCGGATAGGGCCTGATCGAACAGCTGGGGCAGGGGCGTCGCCGCCACGGCCAGCTGCAGCACCAGCAACAGGGCCAGCAGGCTGCTCATGCGGCCTGGGGCTCGGGATGCGCCTCAAGGTGGGCGATGCCCGCCGCGGTGATCACGCGGCCGCGGGGGGTGCGCTGCAGCAGCCCCTGCTGCAAGAGGAAGGGCTCCACCACCGCCTCGAGGGTGGCGGGGTCTTCCCCAAGGCCCGCCGCCAGGGTGTCGAGCCCCACGGGGCCGCCGCCATAGCCGTGCTGCAGCAGGTGCAACAAGCGGCGGTCGCTGGCATCGAGGCCGCGGCCATCCACCCGGTGCAGGCTCAGGGCCTGCTGCACCAGCTCCGCCCCCACACGGCCATGCCCCCCGACCGCGGCCACATCGCGCACGCGCCGCAGCAGGCGATTGGCGATGCGGGGGGTGCCGCGGCAGCGGCGGGCCACCTCCAGGGCAGCGGCGGCATCGATGTCGATCTGCAGCAGGGCCGCCGCCCGTTGCACGATCGCCTGCAGGTCGTCGAGCCCGTAAAACTCCAGCCGCTGGATCAAGCCGAAACGATCCCGCAGCGGTGAACTCAAGGAGCCGGCGCGGGTGGTGGCCCCCACCAGGGTGAAGGGCGACAGGGGCAGGCTGCGGGTGCGGGCCGTCGTGCCCTTGCCCACGGTGAGGTCGAGCCGGAAATCCTCCATGGCGGGGTAGAGGATCTCCTCGGCCACCCGCGTCAGCCGGTGGATTTCATCGATGAACAGCAGCTCCCGCGGCTGCAGGTTCACCAGCAGCCCCACGATGTCGCGGGGGCGCTCCAGTGCCGGGGCACTGGTGATGCGGCAGCGCACCCCCAGCTCCTCCGCCAGCACCAGCGCCATGGTGGTTTTGCCCAGGCCCGGGGGGCCGTAGAGCAGCACGTGATCCAGGGCCTCAGCGCGGCTGCAGGCGGCCTCCACGGCAATGCCGAGCACCTGCTTGAGCTCGCGCTGGCCGATGTAATCCGCCAGGCGCCGCGGCCGCAGCGAATCCTCCCGCTGCAAGGGGGCGGTGTCTTCCGAAGTGGTGGCGTCGTCGGGTGCGGAGCTTGGATCGAGCAGCCCAGGCTTGGCCACCGGTGCAGCGGGCCTGGCGGGGCCAGCGGGGGATCCGGAGGAAACGATCGCCATCGCCCGAGGGTACCGGTGCTGAGCAGCGGCCGGGAGCTCCCTAGGGTCAGGGGGTCAGCTGTTGTGGAGTCGGCGCAGAACCATGGCCAAGGGCGGAGGCAAAGCGAGCGCCAAGGCCCTGCGGGATGCCGCCAACAAGCTGCTGGCGGACAACCGCTTCGCCCGGCACCAATACGAGATCCTCGAAACCCTGGAGTGCGGCATTGAGCTGCTGGGCACGGAGGTGAAATCGATCCGGGCAGGGCAGGTGAACCTGCGCGATGGGTTCTGCCTGATCCGCGGCGGCGCACTGCAGTTGCACAACGTGCACATCTCCCCCCACAGCCACGCGGGGGCCTACTTCAACCACGAGCCCCTACGCACCCGCCGACTGCTGGCCCATGGCCGGGAGATCGAAAAGCTGCGGGTGGCGGTGGATCAGAAGGGGCTGACCCTGGTGCCGCTCAACCTGCACCTGAAGGGGTCGTGGATCAAGGCCACCGTGGGGCTGGCCAAGGGCCGCAAGCTGCACGACAAGCGCCAGGAGGAGCGGCGCAAGCAGGACATCAAGGACGCCAAGGCGGCCGTCGCCCGGCTGTGATCAGGAGCCCGGCGGGGCCTCCGCTGGGGCACCCTGGGCGGGGACACTCGGAGCCGCCGGCAGCGCCGGATCCGCCCGCAGCGACAGGGTGAGCAGCGCCGGCGCCAGGCCCTCGTTGGTGATCAGCAGCTGCACCGGGGATCGGGTCACCGTGCCCAGGCTCACCACCCGCAGGGGGCCGCGGGCCTCCAGCACCTGGCCGTCGGCACCGAACACGCTCATCTGCATCAGCGGCGAGCCGTTCACCCCCAGCACCAGGCGGCTGGAGGCGGGCAGGCGAATCGGGAACACCCGCGCCCCGGCCGCCGGCACCGAGGCGGAGACCACGTTGGTCTGGCCGGTGCGGGCCTGAATCGCCTCAATGCTCACCTTGGCCAGGGCCTGCTCCGCCGCCGCAAACCACAGCTGGCGGAACGGCTCCGGCGGAATCTCCGTACCAGAACGGCCCGGCAGCAGGTTCTGGGCGCTGCCGGACACCAACTGCTCCACCACCAGGGGGCTGAGCCCCTTCGCCACCAGTTCCCCCTGGCGGCGGCGCCAGTCACCGGCGCTGAAGCTGCCCAGGCGCGTGCGCAGCTCCAAGGGCAACTGCTCCACGCGGCTGAGCCAGTCTTCGGCCAGCTCGTTCCACACCTTGCGCAGGGGTGCGTCATCGAGGCTGTCGCTGGGCAAGCGGCCGCCGCGCTCCGGGTATTGGGCCAGCAGGTTGGCGTCCACCAGCTTCAGGAACCAGCCGCGGTCGATCTGCAGGGCCCGCAGGCGGTTGAGCAACTGCTGGCGCTGATCCACCTCCGCCGGCGGCAGGCTGCTGGGCAGCTGCAGGCCCGGGCTGGCGGCGGGATTCGCCACCCGGCCGCGGTTGGTGATCAGCCAAGCCAGGCCCGTGCCCACCAGCAGCGCCGCCACCAGGGCGATCACCACCGGGATCAGCCGCCCCTCGGCAGCCTCCTCCTTCAGCTCCTGGCGGCGGCGCGCCGGGGCCGGCGCAGGGGCTTGGGCCGCCACCGCGGGCAATTCCGGGCTGCGGGGGGGCACCAGGGCCACGGTGCGGTCGGCCCGGGCCACAGGACCAGTGCTCTCGGGCATGGGTACGCCCTGCAGGGCCTGCAGGGCGGCGGACGCAGAAGCAAACCGCTGGGCCGGATCGACGCTCAACAGGCGTTGCAGGGCCTCCCGCAGCTCCGGCAGGCCATCGAGGGCCGCGGGCCAGCGCCAGGCCAAGGTGGCGGGATCCAGCAGCTGGGCGGGCTGTTCGCCGCTGAGCAGCACCAAAGCCACCACCCCGAGGCCATAGAGATCCATCCAGGGCTGGGGGGCCTCGCCGCGGCCCCGCTCCGGGGGGGCGTAGCCGGGGGTGACGCCGCCGGGGCCGATGTCCAGCAGCACCGGCAAGCCATCGCGCTCGCGGCGCAGCAGGTTGGCGGGGCAGAGATCGCCGTGGCAGAGCTGCTGGCTGTGCAGCACCGCCAGGGCCGGCAACAGCCGACGCAGCAGCATCACCACCTCACCGGCGCCGAACACCAGCTGCCGTTCCGCCCGTTCCTGCAGCAGGTCGGCATAACTGCGGCCCTCCTGCCACTCCCGCGGTAGCCAGAGGTCAGCGCCGGCCTCACCGGGCTCGTCCATGGGCTCCCCGAAGCGGGGCACCTGCGGGTGCAACACCCCCTGCAAACGGGGCCAGAGAGCCCGGAATGGCTGCTGCAACGCCACCAGCTCCGCCGGGATGTGCCGCAACGCCACCGGCAACTCCCCCGCCAGCTGATCACTGGCGCGCCACAGCTGCCCCTGCGGCCCCTCACTGAGTTGCTGCTCCAGCCGATAGCGGCCACCGATCAACTGGCCCGGTTGCGGGCCCGAGGCAGGGGATGGGGAGCTGTCCAAGGCCAGCAGGGTTCAGGCTGCGCGCACAGGTTGCTGCAGCCCCTTACCCCTCAGCCACTCCCCGTCATAAAGACGTGACCGGTAGCGATCGCCGCTGTCGCACAGCACGGTGACGATCGTGTGGCCCGGACCCAGGCGCCGGGCCGTCTCCACCGCCGCCGCCACGTTGATGCCCACCGAGCCCCCCAGGAACAAACCCTCCTGCCAGAGCAGGCGGTAGATGGTGTCGAGGGCTTGCTGGTCGTCGATGCGCACGGCGTCATCCACCGGCGCCCCCTCCAAGTTGGCCGTCACACGGCTGTTGCCGATGCCCTCGGTGATCGAGCTGCCCTCGCTGGCCAGCGCACCGGCGGTGGCCCAGCTGTAGAGCGCACTGCCATGGGGATCCGCCAGCACGCAGCGCACCTGGGGGTTCTGCTGCTTGAGGTAAAGAGCCACGCCGGCGTAGGTGCCGCCAGTACCCGTGGCCGCCACCCAGGCATCCACCTGGCCGCCGGTTTGGGTCCAGATCTCCGGGCCGGTGCTGTTGAAGTGGGCGCGGCGGTTGGCCAGGTTGTCGAACTGATTGGCCCACACCGCCCCGGGGGTTTCGGCGGCGATGCGTCCCGACAGGCGCACGTAGTTGTTGGGGTCGCGGTAGGGCACCGCAGGCACGGTGCGCACCTCCGCCCCGAGGCTGCGCAGCAGGCCGATCTTCTCGGCCGACTGGGTGTCGGGAATCACGATCAGGGCCCGATAGCCACGGGCATTGCAGAGGTGGGTGAGGCCGATGCCGGTATTGCCGGCGGTGCCCTCCACCACGGTGCCGCCGGGCTGCAGCAGCCCCTGCTCCTCGGCCTCCAGCAGGATCCCCAGGGCGGCCCGGTCCTTCACGGAGCCGCCGGGGTTCATGAACTCCGCCTTGCCGAGGATCTCGCAGCCGGTGGCGTCACTGAGGGCGTTGAGCCGGATCAGCGGCGTGTTGCCCACGGCCCCCACGAAGCCGGCGGTGATGCCCGGAGAGCTGGCCAACATGGGCGGTGACGTGCGCGATCTGCCGTGGCGCGATCGTAGGGGCCGCCTCTAGGGTCGCCGCAGATGCCGCCGCCCGATGGCGCCCAGCGCCAGAGCCGAGCACCCCTTGCTGCCCCGGCTCCAGGAGATCCGCAGCCGCAGCGAAACCCTGATCGCCGGCCTCGAACCGGAAGACCTCTGCCTGCAGGGCATGGCGGACGCCAGCCCCGCCAAGTGGCACCTGGGCCACACCAGCTGGTTTTTCGAGCAGTTCCTGCTGCAGGACCTGCCCGGCTACGAACCGGCCGACAGCCGCTGGGGCTACCTGTTCAACAGCTACTACGAGGCGGTGGGGGAGCGGCAGCCGCGGCCCCAGCGGGGCCTGCTCACCCGACCCTCCATCGCCGAGGTGCTGCGCTGGCGCCAGCGGGTCACCGCCGCCCTGGAGCAGCGCTGGGACGACCTGGATCCGGAGCTGCTGGAGCTGGGGCTGCAGCACGAACAACAGCACCAGGAGTTGCTGCTGATGGACCTGCTGGACGGCTTCAGCCGCAACCCGCTGGAACCCGCCGCCTACCCCGATCTGCAACCCGAGCTCGCGTACGAACGCAGCTGGCGCAGCACGGGTCCGGGGCCTGCCGAGTGGATCCGCTGCGAGGGCGGCCTGGTGGACCTGGGCCACGGCCCCGAGGGGTTTCACTTCGACAACGAGGCCCCGCTCCATCGCCAATGGCTGGAGCCCTTCGCCATCGCCGATCGGCTGGTGCGCAACGACGACTTTTCGGCCTTCATCGACGACGGCGGCTACCGCCGGCCGGAGCTGTGGATGAGCGAGGGCTGGGCCCTGGTGCAGCAGCGGGGCTGGCAAGCGCCGCGCTACTGGCGCGGGGAGTGGGAGTTCAGCCTGGGGGGCCGGCGGCCGCGGCACCCGGACGCCCCGGTGCGCCACCTGAGCTGGTTTGAAGCCGATGCCTACGCCCGCTGGGCAGGGGCGCGGCTGCCCAGCGAGGCGGAATGGGAGCTGGCGGCGGCGGGCGGCCTGCCGCAGGCCTTCGGCTGCCTGTGGCAGTGGACCGCCAGCCCCTATCGCCCCTACCCCGGCTTCCAGCCGGCGGCCGGCGCCGTGGGGGAATACAACGGCAAGTTCATGTGCTCGCAGTTCGTGCTGCGGGGCAGTTGTTTCCTGACCCCCGCCGGCCACGAACGGCTCACCTATCGCAACTTCTATCCACCGGCCAGCCGCTGGATGGCCGGTGGCCTGCGGCTCGCCCGTGATGCCTGAACTGCTCGACCTGCATCCCGCGCCGGCGGACATGCGGGCCCTGGTGATCGAGGGCCTCAGCCGCAGCCCCAAACAACTGCCCGCCTGGTTCCTCTACGACGCGGAGGGGTCGCGGCTGTTTGAGCTGATCTGCCAGCAGCCCGAGTACACGCTCACGGCCACGGAAACCGCCCTGCTGGAGCATCAGGCCCCGGTCATCGCCAAGGCCCTGGGACGCGGCACCCTGGTGGAGTTCGGCGCCGGCAGCGCCCGCAAGGTGGCCCCCCTACTGCGGGCCCTCAGCGATCAGGCCTACGTGGCCCTCGACATCAGCGCCGAGCACCTGGCCGAGGCCTGCACACGGCTGCAACAGCAGTTTCCGACGGCGGACATCCTGGGGATTTGCTGCGACTACAGCCAACTGCAGCAGCTGCCGCCCCACCCGCTGCTCAGCGGCAGTGCCCACCTGGGCTTCTTCCCAGGCAGCTCCCTGGGCAACTTCGAACCGGCGGCGGCCATGGCCCTCCTGGCCCAGTTCCGGCGGTTGCTGGGGCCGGGGGGCCGGCTGCTGATCGGCATCGACCAACCCAAACCGGTGCCGCGGCTGGAGGCGGCCTACAACGACCGCGCCGGCATCTCCGCTGCCTTTGCCCTCAACCTGCTGCAGCGGCTCAACCGCGACCTGCAGGGCACGTTCGATCCCGCTGGCTTCCGCTACCAGGCCCGCTGGGTGCCGGAAGCCAGCCACATCGAGATGGCCCTGGTGAGCCGCCGGGCCCAGGAGGTGTCCGTGGCCGGCCGGCGCTGGAGCTTTGCGACCGGGGAACCCCTGATCACCGAAACCAGCGCCAAATACAGCCCAGAGGCCTTCCTGGAGCTCGCGGCGGCCGCCGGCTGGCGGCCCCAGGCCCGTTGGAGCGATGCGGCCGACGACCTGTCGCTGCATCTGCTGGTACAGGCAGACTGATCCCATCAGCCAACGGGGAACGGGATGTCGCGGGAGGAGCAACGGCGCGCCGTACGGGAGCTGCGCGAAGGCTTGATCAGCCAGCTGGAGGAGCTCTACGGCAACGCGTTTGAGCAGCTGGCCAGCCAGAACCTCGGGGAAGGGGGCATCGCCCGCCTCACCCAACTGCTGTTGCGCTCCCGGGAGGCGGCGATCACGCCGCTGCAGGAGGAAATCGAAGCGCCGCTGATCACCCGCGCCCCGGAATGAGCCGCGACAACGGCGACTGGCTGGAGCAACTGGAGGCGCGGCTGGAGC
>Ga0310335_100285_pt1 | contig 14096 bp, 9 predicted proteins | sample LakMicMISRFREDD7_FD_195549 | JGI IMG/M metagenome (GOLD analysis project Ga0310335, IMG submission 195549) | Enriched freshwater cyanobacterial communities from Lake Michigan, Michigan, United States - MI23.SRF.RED.D7 (v2) (version 2) | ecosystem: Environmental > Aquatic > Freshwater > Lake... | reverse complement strand
TCACGTCCACACTTTTAAGGGCGGTGCCAAGCAGACTGGTGAATCGGTCCAGCTGCTCCTGACTGCCCATCACAACAAGCATCTGGCCCGGGGCCAGGCGAGTGTCGCTCCCTGGATTTGCCAGCAATTCCGGCCGCTGTAGGGAGTATTGGGAGCCCCGGTACTGCTTCGGCACATCGTTGTCTGCAGGCTTGGGCGGCACGATCGCCAGCACTAGGGCCCCAGAGCGCGAGCCGAGCTGGAGCTCCGCCAGGGATGCCCCATTGAGGCTGCCAAGGTCAGCTGGGTCGCTGCTGAGCAGAAATTCCTCCACCTCGCAGCCAGAGCCAGCCAAAAGATCCATGAAGGTCACTGCCAGGGGCCGTAGGGCGGTGGCGGCCATGGTGCGCCCTCCACTGACATAAGGGCTCACCACTTGATCGGCGCCGGCTAGGCGCAGCTTGCGTTCCGCTTCCTCACTGTCGGAACGGGCTATGAGCCGGCAGTTGGGCGCCATACCCCGGGCGCTCAGCACCACGTAGAGGTTGGATGCGTTGTTGGGCAGTGCCGCCACCAGGGCACGGCAGCGGTGGATGCCGGCATCCAGCAGGGTTTCGTCGAGGGTTGCGTCGGCCATCAGCACGGCTAGCCCCCGTTCTTCGGCGGCCTCGCGGCGCTCCGCATCCATCTCCACCACCAGCAGGGGAACGTTTTCCCTGGTGAGTTGTTCGGCGATTTCACGGCCGATGCGGCCATAGCCGCAAAGGATCACATGGTTATGCATGGTGGATAGCCAACTGCGGAATCGGCGCTCGCGCAGGCGCCGGAAGTACCCGGATTCAGACAGACCCAGCACCGCTTGGATACTGATCTGCACCACCACCAGTCCGCCAAGTATCAGCAGGGTGGTGACGACACGCCCGCTGGCGCTAAGGGTCTGGGTGTCCCCATCACTGAACCCCAGGGTGCTGAGCGTGATCAGCACCATCCAGTAGCAATCCCCCCAGTCCCAACCCTCACTGAGGTGGTAGCCGATGGCGCCAGCATTCACCAGCATTGCCAGCGACAGGGGAGCTCGCCAGGATTTGCGCGCTCGCCGAGAGGGTGGTCGTCTGGGGACTATTGACCGGAAGGGCTTAGGCATGGGACCTGGACCCGGTGCTCCAGATCACGAATCCCAGATTATCGGCTGCAATTAGTTACGGCCTGTGGGCTGATCCCGAACATTTGTAGTCGTTGTCGACAGTTGGCCTGCCAGCTCCGTTAACCCTTAAAGGTTCTTTCCGCAGGGGTCGCCTGGATGGGCGCGTCTTCGGTGATTGGTGACATGACAACTGGTTTGGCTGAGCAGCCGCCCCTACAGCTGTTTAAGGAGAGCGGTCAGCGGGAGGTGTTCTGCGGACTCACCTCGATTGTCTGGCTGCACCGGCGCATGCCGGATGCCTTTTTTCTAGTGGTGGGCTCCCGCACCTGCGCCCACCTAGTTCAGAGCGCCGCCGGCGTGATGATCTTTGCCGAACCCCGCTTCGGCACTGCGATTCTGGGGGAGCGTGATCTGGCCGGCCTGGCCGATGCCAATGATGAGCTCGACCGGCTGGTGAAGGATCTGCTGGAGCGGCGCCCCGAAATCCGTACCTTGTTTCTGGTGGGCTCCTGTCCCAGCGAGGTGATCAAGCTGGATCTCGCTAAGGCTGCCGAGCGGCTCAATACCCAGCTAGCTGGCCGGGTGATGGTGCTGAACTACAGCGGCAGCGGCATCGAAACCACCTTCACCCAGGGAGAGGACCAAGCGCTGCTGGCGATGGTTCCCCTGATGCCCAGCAGCGAGGTGGATCAGCTGTTGATCGTCGGCACCTTGGCCGATGCGGTGGAAGACCGGCTGGTGCAGCTTTTTGGTCGCCTGGGTATTCCGGTGGTCACGAGCCTGCCGCCGCGGCGCTCCACCGAGCTGCCCCCGATTGGTCCCGGCACCCGGGTGCTGCTGGCCCAGCCCTTCCTCTCGGCCACGGCAAGGGCCCTGGTGAGCCGCGGCGGCCAGCTGCTTACGGCTCCCTATCCGTTTGGGGTGGAGGGCAGTCGGGCCTGGATGGCGGCGGGCGCCGCTGCCTTCGGGGTGGCCCCAGCCCTGGTGGCCGAGGTGCTCGATCCGCTGGTGGAGCGGGGCCAGCGTGCCATCGCTCCCCACCGGGAGCTGCTGGCCGGTAAGCGGCTTTTTCTGCTGCCCGATTCCCAGCTGGAGCTCTCCTTGGCGAGGTTCCTGCAGCGCGAGTGCGGCATGGAGCTGGTGGAGGTGGGCACTCCTTACCTCGATCGCCAGCTGCTCGATGCGGAGCTGGCCCTGTTGCCACCTGGCACCCGTATTACCGAGGGGCAAGACGTGGAACGCCAGCTGGAGCGGGTCCGCGCTGAGCGGCCAGATCTCGTGGTGTGTGGCCTCGGCCTGGCCAATCCCCTGGAGGCCGAGGGCATCGCCACCAAGTGGTCGATTGAGCTGGTATTCAGCCCCATCCACGGTTGCGACCAGGCCGGCGATCTGGCCGAATTGTTTGCCCGCTCCCTGCGCCGCCGCGCCGCACTCTCCTTTTCCTGACCACCCGTCCCCGTCCCATTAATCAGTCATGGAACTCACCCTCTGGACCTACGAAGGCCCCCCCCACGTGGGTGCCATGCGCATAGCCGCCTCGATGGAGGGGGTGCACTACGTGCTGCACGCCCCCCAGGGCGACACCTATGCCGATCTGCTGTTCACGATGATTGAACGGCGGGACAGGCGCCCGCCAGTTACCTACACCACCTTTCAGGCCCGCGACCTGGGTGGCGACACCGCCGAGCTGGTGAAGAGTTCGATCGCTGCAGCCGTGGAGCGCTTCCAGCCCGAGGCGCTGCTGGTGGGCGAGAGCTGCACGGCCGAACTTATCCAGGACCAACCTGGCTCCCTGGCGGCGACCATGGACCTGGGCGGTATCCCGGTGGTGAGCCTGGAACTGCCGGCCTACTCCAAGAAGGAAAACTGGGGTGGCGCTGAAACCCTCTATCAACTGGTGCGAGGCCTGCTCAAGGCCCAGGTGCCGCCGCCCGGCGAGCCCAAGCCCGATCCGACTCGCTGGCGTGCCGAGGGCCGGCGGCCCCGGGTGAATCTGCTGGGACCAAGCCTGCTGGGTTTCCGCTGCCGCGACGATGTGCGCGAGATAAGCCAGTTGCTGGCTGGCTACGGCATTGATGTGGCGGTGGTGGCGCCCCTGGGGGCCCGTCCGGCCGACCTCATGCGGATCCCCACGGCTGATGCCAATGTGAGCCTTTATCCCGAGCTGGCGGGCCCGGTATGCAGCTGGCTGGAGCGCAGCTTCGGCATGCAGACGGTGAAGACAGTGCCGATCGGTATCGGTGCTACGGCCGCCTTTTTGCGGGAGCTGCACGGGGTGCTGGGTTTGGAGCTGCCCGCTGAGCTTGAAACCGCAGCCGACGGCACCTGCGCCGCTGAACGGCGCTCGCGGTTGCCTTGGTATTCGCGCTCGGTGGATTCCACCTACCTCACCGGTAAGCGGGTGTTCATTTTTGGCGATGCCACCCACGCCATCGCTGCAGCCCGCATCGCCAGCCGCGAGCTGGGCTTCAAGGTGGTTGGCCTGGGGAGCTACAGCCGCGAGCAGGCAAGGGAGGTGCGGGCGGCCGCCCAGGAGCTCGGGCTGGAGGCGTTGATCTCAGACGACTACCTAGCCGTGGAGGCGGCGATGGCGGAGGCGGCTCCGGAGCTGGTGCTGGGCACCCAGATGGAGCGCCACAGCGCCAAGCGCCTCGGCATCCCCTGTGCCGTGATCAGCTCACCGCTGCATGTTCAGGATGTGCCAGCGCGCACCTCGCCCCAGATGGGCTGGGAGGGGGCAAACGTGATCTTCGACAGCTGGGTGCATCCGCTGATGATGGGTCTTGAGGAGCACCTGATCGGCATGTTCCGCCACGATTTTGAATTCGTGGATGGACACCTCAGCCACCTAGAGGGTGCCAGTGCCCCCGCCAAGCACCCCACTGCCACGGCCACGGCCACTGCTACTGCCCCTGCGCCAGCCAGCATTCCCGGCGATGGGGTGATCGTTTGGAGCCCGGATGGTGAAGCTGAGCTGGCCAAGATCCCCTTCTTTGTGCGGGGCAAGGTGCGTAAAAACACGGAGGCCTACGCCCGCGAGCAGGGCCTAGCTCTGATCGACAGTGAAGCCCTTTATGAGGCCAAGGCCCATTTCGCTCCATGATGGGTTGGATGGCAATAGCAGGCCCGCGCTGCGGGGGTGACCCTGACGCTCCTTCACTGATTCCAAAAGCCCAGGGCTAAGTCTTACGGTCCTTAATTATTTAGCTAAGAGTTTCAGTTCCGATCTTTCCTGTTTCCCCAACTTCAATGACCACAACACTCAATCCTCCAGCCACTTCCAAGCCCGATGGCGAGGGCAGCGTGCAGGTACACCTTGATCCCACCATGGCTATAGAGGAGGGTGCCTTGGTGCTGGCGGTTTATGGCAAAGGTGGGATCGGTAAATCCACTACCTCTTCCAACCTTTCGGCGGCCTTCTCGAAGCTGGGCAAGCGGGTGCTTCAGATCGGTTGCGATCCCAAGCACGACAGCACTTTCACCCTCACTAAGAGGATGGTGCCCACCGTGATCGATATTCTCGAAACGGTTGATTTTCATACTGAAGAATTGCGGCCCGAAGACTTTGTGTTTGAGGGTTACAACGGCGTGATGTGTGTGGAATCTGGTGGTCCACCGGCGGGTACTGGTTGCGGTGGCTATGTCACAGGTCAGACGGTGAAATTGCTCAAGGAGCACCATCTGCTCGAAGAAACCGATGTGGTGATCTTTGATGTGTTGGGAGATGTGGTGTGTGGTGGCTTTGCTGCACCGCTTCAGCACGCCCACTACTGCCTGATCGTTACTGCCAATGATTTCGATTCGATCTTCGCGATGAATCGGATCATGCAGGCCATCAATGCCAAGGCCAAGAATTACAAGGTGCGTCTCGGTGGTGTGATTGCCAACCGCTCTGAGGAGACCGACGAAATCGACAAGTTCAATGCCCGTACGGGACTGCGCACCATGGCCCATTTCAAGACCGTGGACGCGATTCGTAAATCCCGCCTCAAGAAGTGCACCATCTTCGAGATGGAAAGCACACCGGAAGTGGATGCTGTTCAGCAGGAATATTTGAACCTGGCCCAGCGGATGCTCGACGACGTCGAGCCCTTGGAGGCCGAATCCCTCAAGGATCGCGAGATCTTCGACCTGCTCGGCTTCGATTGATGGATTGGGGATCTACCCCACGCCAGCAGAGCTACGGCCAGCTGCTGATCTCCTGTCTGTTGGTGCTGATCACCTTCACCCTGCCCCAACCCTGGAATCATCGGCTCTCCTCGCTGGGCTACATGCTCATGGCTCTTGTGATGATCAGGGGCCTGGGTAATCCCACCGGCAGCCTGCAGTTCGGCACCCTGCCGCGGCGCTTGTTCAAGGGGCTGGGAGTTGCGGCCATTGCCGTTGGTCTGCTCTGGTATCTCACCCCGCTGGAGCTGCGCAGCACCGGCATTCCGGTGATTGCCCTCTGGGCCTTATTTAGCGGTTGGAGTGCCATTCGCCTGATCAGGGGCCTGGCCCAGGAGCGGCGCGTCTCGGATGTGGTTTTGCGTGGAGCGCTGGCTGGCTACCTGATGTTGGGGCTAGCGGCCGGCTTGCTCTGTTGTGCCCTGGAGACCATCGATCCGGCCAGCTTCAGCAATGTGAACCTGTCGGCGCAGGATCTGGCCCAGGGCAGCTCGGTGTGGGGCCTCAATTTTGTGCGACTCAACTATTTCGCCTTTGTCAGCCTTACCACCATGGGCTATGGCGATGTGACCCCCCAGACCCCCCAGGCCCAGATGGTGAGCGTGGCCATCGCCACCGCAGGCACCTTCTACGTGGCTGCGGTGATGGGGGTGCTGATCAGCCGCCTTACGGTGCAGGAAAGCCAGCAGCCTTAGGGTTGCCCCGCTCCCAGCCCTTGATGATGCGATACATCACGGGAACAACAAACAGGCCCAGGAAGGTAGACACCAGCAACCCAAAGAACACCACCGTGCCGATGCTCACCCTGCCGCCTGAGCCGAAGCCATTGGCGAAGAGTAGGGGTATGCCTCCTGCAAGGGCGGCGAGGGCGGTGAGCAGGATCGGCCGCAGGCGGGCGATCGCCGCTCCGCGGATCGCCGTGTCCAGGTCGAGGCCTTCGGCCATGCGCTGGTTGGCGAATTCCACTATCAGGATGGCGTTCTTGGCGGTAAGGCTCACCAGCATCAGCAGGCCCATCTGGCCGTACACGTCCAGCGGCAGGCCCCGCAGCATGAGGCCGCCGACCGCTCCCAACATGGCCAGAGGCACTGTCACCAGAATGATGAAGGGGTCGGCGAAGTTTTCGTAGAGGGCTGCTAGCACCAGCACCATCACCAGGATTGCCAAGGCAAACACCCGAATGTTGCCGCCACCGGCGCGCGATTCTTCCCGAGCCAGGCCGGCCCATTCCAATTCGGTGCCGCCGCCGACCTGCCGCTGCACTTCCATCAGGCTGGCCATGGCTTGGCCACTGCTCACGCCAGGGCGGGGCAGGGCCCGGATGCTGATCGAACGCACTAGCCGGGTGTGGTTGATTGTGGTTGGGCCAGTGTTTTGTTCGATCCGCACCAATTGGGCTAGGGAGATCAGCTGGCCGTCGCGGGTTTTCACCTGCAGAGCGAGCACGTCATCGGCGCTGCGGCGCGAGGCGCCGTCAAGTTGCACGATTACCTTGCGCACCTGGTCGCTTTCAAAGCTGTCATTGACGTAGTCACTGCCGAAGCTGGCTCCGAGGGTGTCGACCACGGTGCTGAGATCCACCCCAAGGGAGGCCATCTGCAGCCGATCTGGCACCAGCTGCACCAGGGGGGCACCGGCGGTGAAGCGGGTTGAAACCCGTTCAAAGAGATTGGTGGCTTGGGCGGCGCGGATGAAGGCTTGGGCTTGCTGCTCGAAGTCAGGCAGGCTGAGTTGACCGTTGCTGTTGTCAAGCAGTTCAAGCTCGAGCCCCCCTTCTGAACTGAACCCCCGCACGGAGGGGGCCTCGCTTAACTGCACCACTGCACCGGTGATGCGACGGCGCAACTTGCTCTTGAGGCGCTCCCCCACGGCTCGAGTAGATGCTTCGGAGCTGCGGCGCTGCTCGATTGGCGCCAGGCGCAGGAAGAAGTTGCCCTTGTTGGGGCTGCTATCGCCAAAGGAGCGCCCCGCATAGAAATTGGCGCGGGTGATCAGGGGTTCTTCAGCCACCACCTGGCGCACCTGGTCAAGCACCCGTTGGGTCTGCTGCAGCCCCAGGCCATCGGCGAGGATGACAACCCCCCGCAGCTGACCGTTGTCTTCCTGGGGGATGAAGGCTTTGGGCAGGGCTTGCAGGGCGAATCCTGTGATCAGTAGGCCGGCCAGCAGTAGGGACACCACCAGGCGCCGTCGCTCCATAGTCCAGGCCAGCCAGCGCCCGTAGGGCACCTCCAGCCCCTCGAGCCAGCGCCGCGGCGGGTCGATCCAACGCAGCAACCAGGCCGGTTCGCGTTGCTGGGGTTTTAGTAATCGGCTGCCGGCCACCGGCGTGAAGCTCAGGGCATTGAGGGTGGAGAAGGCAATGGCGCCGCTGATCGTGATTGCGATCGGGGCGTACAGCCGGCCCAAGCTGCCTCCCAGGCTGAGCACCGGGATGAACACCACCACCAGGGCTATTGAGGTGGACACCACGGCCCCGCCGAGCTCGGCCATAGCTTCGCGGGCGGCCTGCAGGGGTGGCTTGCCAGCCTCCAGGCGGCGGCCAATGTCCTCGCTCACCACGATGGCGTCGTCCACCACCAGCCCAGAGGCCAGCACCAAGCCAAACAGGGTGAGGGTGTTCAGCGATTGGCCGGCAAGCTTCAGCACGCTCAACGAGCCGATCAAGGCCACTGGCACTGCGGCAGCTGTGATCAGGGCCAGGCGGCTGTTGCCAAGGCCAAAAAGAAGCACCAAGAACACCAGCAACACCGCATCGCGCAGGCTGTCGAGGGTGCCCTGGATGCTGCCGCGCACAAAGTCGGCCTCATCAACAATCAGCTGCTGATCGACCCCCGGCGGAAATTGGGGTGCGAGCTCATCTAGGGCTGCATTCACCGCTTTACTCACGGTGATGGCGTTGCTGCCGTCGCGCTGGTAGATCACTACGGCTACCGCTGGCCTGCCCTGCAGGTTGGTGGCGATCGTGTCGTAGCTCTCGCTGCCCAGGCTCACCCGGCCCACATCCCGCAGCAGGGTGACGCCGCCATTAGCGCTGCGGGCCACCACCAGCTGTTCAAATTCCGCCGGACTGCGCAGGCGCCCCTCCATGCGCAGCGGCAGGGTGAGCTCCTGGCCGCTGGGGCTGGGGGCTTCGCCCGTTTGGCCCAAGGCAGCCAGCACGTTTTGCTGCTGCAGGGCCGCGCGCACCTCGGCGATGGTGAGGCCGCGCTCCTCGAGTTGGGCCGGGTTGAGCCAGAGCCTGAAGGCCAGGCTGTTGCCACCTGAAAGGGTGACGTTGCCCACTCCAGGCACCCGCTGCAGTCGCTCTTTCACCACCTGATCGAGCCAACCGCTCAAAAAGGTTTCGCCATAGAGCTTGGGATCAGCACTGAAGCTCAGCACCATCAGCAGGTCGTCGGAGCTGCGCCGCACCTGCACCCCGAAGCGCGCCACCGGTGCCGGCAGCTGGCGGGTTATCACCGCCACTTCGTTCTGGGTGTTGATCTGGTTGAGCTCGGGGTCGCCGCCCTCGAATCCCAGGGTGATGGAGCTGCCGTTGGCTGAGCTGGTGGAGCGGATGCTGTCGAGCCGCTCAAGGCCATTTAGCTGTTGCTCCAGCAGGGCGGTGACCCCCTGCTCCACCACCTCTGGGCCGGCGCCTGGGTAGGTGGCCCGCACCGTGACTCGGCCGGGAGCAATCGGTGGCAGGTTTTCCACCTGCAGCAGCGGTAAACACACCAGCCCTATCAACAGCACCAGCAGGCTCACCACCAGGGTGAGCACGGGCCGGCGCAGAAAGGGATCTGAGATCGATTTCATGGGAGCCTTTGCGTTGCGCTGCTCGGGCTGGGATGAATGATCAGCCGAGATCGCGCTTCAGCACAACGCATAGATAGTCAGGGGCTTTATAGCGACTAGGCAGGCAGATATGCAGTTGCTCCAAACGGCTCCAGCAGACAGTGCGCTGAATGGCGGCTACGGTTTTTCCTTCCTTTAGGAGCAGCCTCAGGGCCTTGCAATAAAGCGAATAATTGGCTTCGAGTTCCCCGATGGTGAGTCCCTGACTGCTGCTCATCGCACGGGTGGGCGTCCAAGAGTTGCAAAGACGCACTTATTACCCTACGGCTTCAGGTGGCGCCGAGATCAGGTTGAGCCGCCGGCAGAGCCGCGGCAGGGTGAGGCCTTGGGCTAGCAGGTTGATCAGCACCACAACGAACACGATGCTTTGGGCGTTGTGGGCTAGGGCAACGACGGAGCCTGGGTCGACACCACGTAGGTGACTGATCTGATCGACCGCGTTGTAAGAGAGGGCCAAAGGCACTGCCCCCCTTAGGCCACACCAAGACACCAACACGCTGTCCTTCCAGCGGAAGGGGGAGAGGGGTTGGAACACCAAAACGCTTATTGGTCGCACCACCAGCATCAGCACCGCGGCGGTTATCAAGCCAACAGGCAGGGCGGGAAGCAGGCTGCTTGGATTCACCAGTAGACCAAATATTAAAAAGATACAAATCTCGGCCATGGTATTGAAAGGCAGCAGCACCTCCTGAATCGATTCATGGTTGATATCGGCTTGGCGGTAGATCATGTTGGTCATCATCACTCCAGTGATGTACACCGAAATCAATCCGGACCCGCCTAGAAAGTAGCTGCAGCCATAGTCTACAAAGGCAATAGACATGGCCACAATCAGTAGCTGGGATCTGTCGTGGGCCAGATCATTGATCACGAATTTGGCCACATAGCCAAACAGTGCCCCTATGACTAGGCCGCCGCCTACCTGTTGCACGAAGCTGCGCAGGCCGTTGAGCATCACCCCAACAGGTGCTGCTTGCTCGAGGCTGGCGCCGGCGCTGGAGGTGCTGAACAGCCCCACGATCAAGCCGAATAGCAGCAGGGCCGTTGGGTCATTGACCGAGGATTCGAATTCGAGCAGGTGCTTGAGCCGTTCTGGCACCAGGTGCCGCACCGAACTCAGCACGTTGATGGTGGCTCCGGCATCGGTGGAGCCCAGGCAGGCGGCAATCAGCAGGGCAGCCCCCAGGGGCATGGCGTCGCTGAGTCCTGGCGCTAGTTGGTTTCCACCAGCGGAAGAAAGCAGCCAGATCAGGGCGGCCAGCAGACCCGTGGCAATCGCCACCCCCCCTACCGCCAGGGCCAGGCCATACTCCAAAAAACCTCGGATAGTTTTGATATCCGTTTTCAGCCCCGCATAAAAAAGCAGCAGGGCCAGGGCGAATACATGCAGGCTTTCGGCCTGTTCATGGGTGACGTTGAGGCTTTGGATGTTGATCGCTAGGCCCAGCAGCAGCACCCCGAGAATCGCCGGGATCCCGATCTGGACCGAGAACCGGCTGATCGCCAACGTGCCTAAAAACAGCAGGCCGATGAACAGCAGCTGGCCCTCCAAGGGCACCCCATTAAGACCTGGTGCCTGAGCAAAGAGGGGTGCCTGAGCAAAGAGGGGTGCCTGGGCAAAGAGGGGTGCCTGGGCAAAGAGGGGTGCGATCACGGCCGGACTGGGTCGTCGTGACTCGATCCGAGGCTCGCGGCCTGGGCTGCGCTGAGGCGGCCGGCTCCCTGCAGCACAGCGGTGATCTGGGCGATGTCCAGCACTGAATGGCAGCTGTAGCCCGCCGCTGCTAGCCGCTCCCGGGCGCGGCGGTCATGGTCGCCGCCATGGTCGATGAACACCACCACGTCCTGCACCGTCAGGCCCGAGCTCTCCAGCTTGCCGATGCCCTCCAGGACGCTGCCGCCTGTGATCAAGATGTCGTCAACCACCACCACTCGGTCGCCCTCCTCAAAGTCGCCCTCGATCAGGCGCCGGGCGCCATGGGCCTTCACCTCCTTGCGGGGATAGATCAGGGGCTTGTGCAGTTGCAGCGAGAGCCCAGTGGCGGTGGGCAGGGAGCCGTAGGGGATGCCGGCGATGCGGTCAAATTCGAGGCCCTGCAGCTTGCCGGCATAGGCGTGGAGCACTCGGTGGAACAGGTTTGGGTCGGAGATGATCTGGCGCAGATCGACGTAGTAGTTGAAGACCGCACCCGAGGCTTGTACGTAATCGCCGAATAGCAGGCAGCCGATGTCGAACAGATCAACAATCAGGCTCTCGAGCGGGTCGGCGCTTGGTTGCTTCTCAGGTAGCCACAGGGCACAGGTATCTGGGTTGCCCTTGTCGTGATTTTCCAACCACTGTTGCCGCTTGGCCGTGATCTGCTGTTTGAGCGCCTCGGCTCGGCTAGCCATGTCGTCTTCTACCAGCAGGTTTTGAGGTAGGGGCAGCAGCAGCCCATCGGCGGCGGCCCCCAGGCCGGCCTGCAGCATGGCGTCGAGCTTTTCCTCTTCCCCCCAGAGGCTGCGCAGGATCAAGAAGCGCTCCGGTGCTGCGGCCCGCACCCGCGCCAGGATTTGCGGATCACTGGTTCCCACCTCCAGCAAAAGCTGGTCGGGGGTGGCCCACAGCTGGGTCTCGCGCACAATCTGCAGGTATAGGGGTGTCTCCTCATTTGGGTAGTGCTGGATCTGGCGCGCCGCCTGGTTTGAGCTGTGGCAGGTCATCACCACGGCCTTGTCTGGATAGAGCAGGAAGGGGGCTGCGATGTCCTGGCCAGCCAAGGGGGAGAGGGTCACCGCATCGGCGCCCAGATCTTTGAACAGGTAGTGGGCCAGGGCCGAGGAGGAGTTGAGATCGCCGTGTTTGGCGTCGATGATCAGGGGGAGATCGCGGGGCACCAGGTCGCGCACCTCCAGCAGCAGCTCCAGTCCCACCGGCCCAAGGGCCTGATAAAAACCAAGGCTGGGCTTGTAGGCGCAGACATGGGGCGCTGTGGCCTCGATCACCGCCTTGATCCAGTGGCGGGCCTGGCTGAGGAAGGAGCGGCCCGCCAGGCCCCGCCGCGCTGCCCAGCTCTGCAGCATCTCCGGATTTGGATCAAGCCCGGTCACCAGCAGCGACTGTCGGTCGGCGATGGCGTCGGTGAGTTTGACGAAGAAGCCCATCGCCCGCAGGCTGTTAGGGCTCGTTGTTAAGCCAGCCGTTGGCCTGTCCGCCGGCTGGTGACACAGCTCTTTGCAATCAGCCGCACCATCAACCCTTCCTCATCGGCGGCCACCCGCAGCCAGCGCAGCCCCGGCAACCAGGCCAGGGCCTGCTCCAGTTCGGTGGCGAGGGCGTCGTCGTGTTCGCCGATGCCGCCGCTGAGGGCGATGGCCTCCACTCCACCGAGGCTGGCTGCCATGGCCCCAATCCCTTGCAGTAGCCGGTGGCGGAACACCGCGATTGCCAGCTGGGCGCCGCGATGCCCCTCGCCAGCCTGGAGGCGTAGCTCCCGCATGTCTCCGCTGAGCTCGGATAGCCCCAGCAGGCCGCTCTGGCGGTTAAGGGCCGTATCCAGTTCGGAGACGCCAATTCCCTGGCGCATTAGGTGCAGCAGCAGCCCTGGATCGACGCTGCCGCTGCGGCTGGCCATCACCAGTCCCTCGAGCGGCGTGAAGCCCATCGTGGTGTCGACGCTGCGCGGCTGGCCCTGGGGATCGATTTCGATCGCGCAGAGGGAGCAGCCGGCGCCGAGCTGGCAGCTGATCAGGCGGCGGATGTCTGGATCTCGGGCCGCGACCGTTTCGCCCACGTGCTGGTGGTTGAGGCCGTGGAAGCCAAAGCGGCGCAGGCCCTGCTGGCGCCAGCTTGCTGGGATGGCGTAGGTGGAGGCGGCTTCGCTGAGGCTGGCGTGGAAGGCGGTGTCGAAGCAGGCCCACTGTTGGATGGCGCTGCCCTGCAGCTGGCTCTCCAGCTGGCCCTGCAGCCAGTTGATTGCCTCCAGCGCTGGGCCGTTGTGCAGCGGGGCCAGGGGCACCAGATTTTCCAGCTCCGCCAGCACCTGCGGGCTCAGCAGGGTGGGAGCGCTGAAGTGGGCACCACCGTGCACGATCCGGTGAATTACAAGCTGGGGTAGGGGCTCAAGGGCAGCGAGCAGGGGGGAGAGCCACTGCTCCAGCAGTTCAGCCAGTTGCTGGCCGCCCGCATCGGCTTGGGAAAGCCCCCAACTGCGCTGCTCTTGCCAGAGCCGTCGGCCGCTCGAATCGCAGAGGGCCAGCTTGACGCTGGAGCTGCCCGTGTTCACCACCAGGGCGTGGGTCATGCGATCGGGTGCAGGCCTGTATCGGGCATAGCCTGACAAGCCTGAGTTAGGGCCGCCATAGATGCCAGTCCCTGGCGCAAGTAGCCGCCTGCGCCCATGACACCCCCCATGACGCTCTCCGGCAGTTCCCTGTTCAACGCTGCCGGCGGTCTGGGACTGTTTTTGCTGGGTATGGGCCTGATGACGGAGGCCTTGCGCAGCTTGGCGGGCAACAGTCTGCGTAAGGCCCTGCTGCGCTTCACCCGATCCCCCTGGAGCGGTGCCGCGGCGGGGGCGATCGGCACGGCACTAGTCCAATCTTCAACCGCCACCACCGTGGCCACGGTGGGGTTTGTTAGCGCTGGGCTGCTCAGTTTCCAGGCCTCGCTGGGGATCATCTTCGGCGCCAACGTGGGCAGCACGGGTCTGGGCTGGCTGGTGGCCCTTTTCGGCATCAAGTTTGAGCTGGCAGGGGTGATGCTGCCGCTGCTGCTGGTGGGGGCGGGCCTGCGGCTGCTGGGCCGCGGCCGCCAGGCGCTGCTGGGGCAGGCCTTGGCTGGGCTAGCGCTGCTGTTTTTGGGTATTGACGCGCTGCAGGAGGCGCTGGCTGGTCAGGGGTTGCTGCTTGATCCGGCCCGCTTTGATGCATCCCAGCCGGGGGGGGCGGCTGCAATTGCTGTTGCTTGGTCTGCTCAGTACGGTGA
>Ga0310335_100284_pt1 | contig 14141 bp, 12 predicted proteins | sample LakMicMISRFREDD7_FD_195549 | JGI IMG/M metagenome (GOLD analysis project Ga0310335, IMG submission 195549) | Enriched freshwater cyanobacterial communities from Lake Michigan, Michigan, United States - MI23.SRF.RED.D7 (v2) (version 2) | ecosystem: Environmental > Aquatic > Freshwater > Lake... | reverse complement strand
GCGGCACAGGCGTCGCCGCCAGGCCCTCGCCATCGCCCTGCTGATCGCCCGTCGCACGGTGCACGTGGGTGTTTGCCGTGATCCGGCTGCCGTGGTCACGGGGCTGCACTGGGCCCTGGCGGTGCTGCGGCGGTTGCTGGTGCCGCTACCGGTGTGGCCATGAGGCCGCCACGGCGCCCCCAGGTGTCGGTGGTGCTGGGCTTTGCCCAGGCCCCGCTTGAGCGGTTGCTCGACAGCCTGGGCTCGGTGCTGGACCAGCAGGGGGTGGTGCTCGAGTGCGTGGCAGTGGCCGACGGCTGGCCCGGGGCTGCGGTGATGCAGGCCCTGCACGCCCTGGCCCGCCGCGACCCGCGCCTGCGGCTGGTGCTGCAGCCCCACAGCGGCCTGACCCGGGCCCTGCGGCGCGGATGCCGGCTGGCCCGGGGCGAGGCGATCGCCCGCATCGATGTGGGTGATCGCATGCTCCCCGGGCGCCTGCAGCAGCAGTGGCAACTGCTGCAGGACCATCCCGATTGCGTGCTGGTGACCTGCGGCGTCGCCCGCTATGGCCCGGTCTGGGAACCACTTGACCCCTGCCTGCTCAATCCCTGCCCGGCCGCCCCCGGCCACCTGTCGACCGCAGCGCCCCTGGTTCCCCGCTGGGTCAACACGTTGCCGCCGGCGGCGGGGATCGCAGCCGATGTGCCCCACCACGGCTCGGTGCTGCTGCGCCGCTGGGCCTACCGCCGCGCCGGGGGGTACCGCGCGGCTTTCTATTACGCCCAGGACTGGGATCTCTGGTATCGGCTGGCGCAGCTGGGCAGCTTTGGCCATTGCCCGCAGACGCTGTACGCCTGCCGTCTGTTCGACGGCGGCCTCTCATCGCGGCACTGGCGTGAACAGCGGCGCCTGGGGGCCCTGGCCCTGCAGTTGTATGGCGCCCGCGCGGTGGGTCAAAGCGAGCGTCCCGGGCTCGAGCGGGCCCGGCGCATCCGGCCGCGCCCACGCTCGCTTGGGGGTCTGGCCTGGCCGCGCTGGCCCGATCAGCGCCGCGCCGAAGGGGCCTATTTCATCGGCGAGCGGCTGCGGCGCCTGGGGGATCCCCGCAGCCGCAGCTATCTGCGGCAGGCGCTTCGGCAGGCGCCCTGGCTGGTCAAGGGCTGGGTCCGGCTGCTGCAGGCTGCCGTGGCCCTGCCCTAAATCGGCCGCACAAGCGCCCGGGTCAGCCCGCCGGGACCGTGGTGTCGGTCAGGGTCGCGGTGCATCAGCAGACGCAACGCTTGAGCAGCCCCAGCACCGCCGGTCTGGTGGTGGTTCAGAACCGGGAGACCCAGTTCGATGCCCCCCTGTTCCGCCGCCTCGTCGACGGGCGCATCTGTCGCCTCTGGGTGATCTACAGCCAGGAGCGATGCGGCATCGATCCCGAGCTGGGCTTCGCCCCCAGCTGGGACCATCTGCGGCCCGGCAGCTATCCCGCCCAGACCCTGGAGGGGCGCGGCCTGGCCGGGTTGTGGCGGTTGGCCCAGGCGATCGAGCGCTTTGACCCGGCCCTGGTCATCCTTTGCGGCTATTACCCCCGCAGCCATCTGCTGCTGGCCCTGCTGCTGCGGTTGCGGGGGGTGCGCATCGGCCTGCGTTCTGACAACACCCTGCAGCACAGCCCTGTCGGCGGCCTGCTGGCCTGGCCACGGCGGCGGTGCATCGGCGTCCTGCAGCGTCTGTTCGACAGCTGGCACCCCGTCGGCGAGCAGGCCCACGCCTACCTGCGCCAGCTCTCGGGCGTGCAGCGGCCCAGCTTTGCCTTCCCCTATGCCGTTGACAACGCCTGGTTCGCGGAGCGCTGCGGTAGCGAACGGCGGCGGCGTCACCAGCAGCTGGCGGCCCGCGGCTGGCCGCCCGATGCCTTTGTGGTGCTGGCGGTCATCAAATGGACCCCCCGCGAGGACCCCCTGACCCTGGTGCGGGCCTTTGCCCTGGCGGCGGGCCGCTGCCGCCGGTTGCGCCTGCTGCTGCTGGGTGATGGGCCGCAACGGTCCCAGGTGCGGGCGGCCCTGGCGCCCCTGACGGGCCGCAGCCATTGCCCGGGCTTTGTCGCCTACGGAGATTTGCCGGGCTGGTACGCCCTGGCCGATGTGTTCGTGCACCCGGCGGTGAACGAGCCCTGGGGGGTCTCGGTCAATGAGGCGATGGCCTGCGGCCTGCCGGTGCTGGCGGCGGCGGGCGTCGGCGCGGCCGATGAACTGCTGGCCGATGGCCGGGGTGGCCTGCGGTTCGCCAGCGGCGATGCGGCAGCCCTGGCGGCCCAGCTGCAACTGCTGGCGAGCTCGCCGGGGCTGTGCTGGAGCCTGGCCGGCGAGGCCCGCCGCAGCGTGGCCGGCTGGAGCCACGAGCGCACCATCAGCAACCTGCAAAAGGCCCTGGCGCCATGCTCTCGCTCGTGATCCCCACCTACGGGCGCGAGCAGGTGCTGGTCGACACCATCGCCGCGCTCGAACCCCAGCGCCGGGCTCTGGCCAGCCCGTCTGAACTGTTGGTGGTCGATCAGACCCCCAGGCATCAGCCAGCGGTGCAGGCGGCACTCGAGGCCTGGCAGCGGGCGGGCCGGCTGCGCTGGCTGCGGCTGAACCGGCCCCATCTGACCCGGGCCATGAACACCGGCCTGCTGCAGGCCCGCGGCGACACCGTGTTGTTTCTGGACGATGACATCGTGCCGGCCCCGGGATTGCTGCAGGCCCATCTGCAGGCCCATCGCCGCCATCTGCAGGCCTGGGCGGTGGTCGGCCAGGTGCTGCAGCCGGGTCAGCAGCCCCAGCCGTTGCCGCCCAGGGCCAGCCGGGGCGAGCTGTGGCGCGATCTCGACTTTCCGTTCCACAGCAGCCTCGGCGCCTGGATCGAGAACGCCATGGCCGGCAACCTGAGCCTGAAGCGCGACCGGGCCCTGGCGATCGGGGGCTTTGACGAGCGCTTTCCACCGCCGGTGGCGGCCCGGTTTGAGACCGAATTCGCCAAACGGCTGATCGCCGCGGGCGGTCGCATCCGGTTTGAACCCCAGGCCTCTCTGAATCATCTGGCGGCGTCAGCGGGGGGAACCCGCAGCCGCGGCAGTCACCTGACCAGCGCCGCGGGCCATCACGGGGTGGGCGACTGTTATTACGCCCTGCGCTGCGGCCGCGGGCTGCCCCGCGCCTGGTACCTGCTGCGCCGGCCGCTGCGCGAGGTGCGCACCCGCTTTCACCTGCGCCACCCCTGGTGGATTCCGGTGAAGCTGCTGGGTGAGTTGCGGGCCCTGGTGTCGGCCCTGAGCCTGAGCCGCCGCCCGCCGCTGTTGCTGCCGCCCCCGCCCGAGCCGGCGCCATGAGGGTTCTCCATGTCATCCCCTCGATCAGTCCGCTGCGGGGCGGGCCGACGGTGGCCGCGCTCGAGATGGCGGCTGCCCAACGGCAGCTGGGCCTCGATGCACGCCTGCTCAGCACCGATGACCATGGTTCGGACGTGCTGCCGGATCTGCCCACGGGCCAGTGGTGCGAGCACCAGGGGGTGCCGCTGTGGCTATGCCGCCGCTGGCGGGCGCCCCAGCGTTTGCTGCGGGATGCGGCCATCGCCCCGGCCCTGCCGCTGTGGCTGCAGGGGCAGCTGGCCGAGGTGGACCTGCTGCATGTCCACGCCCTGTTCGCCTTTCCCTCGAGTGTGGCGATGCTGCTGGCCCGCCAGGCCGGCGTGCCCTACGTGGTCAGCACCATCGGCCAGCTCTGCAGCTGGAGCCTGAGCCAGAGCCCCCGGCGCAAGCAGGCGATGTTGACCCTGCTGGAGCGGGGCAATCTGGCGGCGGCGGCAGCCCTGCATGTCACCAGCACCGCCGAAGCCCAGCAGACCCGGAGCCTGGGGCTGCCGGTCCCCTGTCTGCAGATTCCGCTGGGGGTTGCGCCGCCCCCGTGGCTGACGGAGCCGCTAACGACCAGCGCGTCGGGTCTGCGCCTGCTGTTTTTGTCGCGCCTCCATCCAAAAAAGCAGCTGGAGCCGCTGCTGCAGGCCCTGGCGCTGCTGCAGCGCCGCCAGCCGTCGTTGCCCTGGACGCTGCAGATCGCCGGCCAGGGCGAGCCGGCCTACGAGGCGAGCCTGCGGCGGCTGGCGGCCGAACTGGGTCTGGCGTCCCGCTGCCAGTGGCTGGGCTTTGTGGCCGGCGAGGCCAAATGGCGGCTGCTGGCCGGGGCCAGCTGGTTTGTGCTGCCATCGGCCCTCGAAAATTTCGGCATCGCCGTGGTCGAGGCCCTGGCGGCGGGCACCCCGGTGCTGATCTCGCCCCAGGTGGCCCTGGCCCCCACCGTGGCGGCGGCGGGGGCCGGGGTGGTCTGCAACCCAGAACCCGAGGCCCTGGCCGACTGTTTGGCCCGGCTGCTGCTGCAGCCCGACCCCTGTTGGCGCCAGCGGGCCCAAGCCCTGGCCCGCGAGCAGTTCGCCTGGCCGGCGATCGCCGATCGCTTGGCCGGTGCCTACCAGGAGCTGGTGCGATGAGTGTGCTGCCGTTGCTGGTGGCCCTGGTGGGGCTGGTGTTGATCGCTCAACTCCTGCAGGGGGGCTGGCGTTTGGCCCTGGGGCTGGTGCTGCTGATCGGCTTTCTGCAGGATCCGCTGCGCAAGGTGTTGGTCGGACAGCCGCCCCTGACCGTGGGTCTGGTGCTGGTGGCGGCCTGCGCCTGCGGTGTGGCGCTGCTGCTGCAGCGCGGTGGGCTGGAGCTACCCCTGGTGATGGCCACCCTGCCCCGCCTGGGCCAGTGGCTGCCGCTCTATGGCGTTCTGTTGGCCCTGCAGACCGTCCACGGCCTGGTGCGGTTTGGGCAGCCCCTGCTCAGCCTGATCGGCCTCGGGGTTTACCTGGCGCCCTTGCTGGGGCTTTGGCTGGGCTTTGAAGTGGCCAGCGAGCCGCCACTGCTGCAGCGTCTGCTGCGGCTCTATGTGCTGCTGTCAATCCCGGCCGGTCTGTCGGTCTGGTGGAGCTACCGCGGGGTCGATCACCCCCTGCTCAAGGAGGTGGGCAGCGGCATCCTGATTCACTTTCAACCGGGGGTCTCCCTTTACGGGGCCAGCGGCGTCTGGCGCACCAGCGAGGTGGCGGCCTGGCAGTTGGCGGCGGCAGCCTGCTTGGCGCTGGTTTTGGCCACGGCGGCCCAGCGCCGCTCGACGGTGTGGGCCTATGGGCTGCTGGCGGTGCTGTTCACGGCCCTGACCCTGCTGACCGGGCGGCGCAAGGCCCAGGTGCTGGTGCTGCTGTTCGTGCTGTTCGACGCCCTGCTGCTGCAGCGCTGGATGCGGCCTCCCTGGCGGGGCTGGCTGCTGGGCAATCTGGTGGCTCTGGCGGGTCTTTCAACCCTGGCGGCCGGCTGGCTGGTGCCCCAGCTGCTCGGAGCCGATCTGGGGGTCTACCTGCAGCGCTCGCTCTCGGCCCGGGATGAGCTCGGGGGTCGCTTCTCCCAGATGGCCCTCGGCGGTTTTAGCCGGGCGCTGGACCTCTCCGGTCTGTTCGGTTTGGGCGTCGGGGCGGCGGCCCAGACCGGCAACCTGCTGTTCGACCGCGGTCAGCAGCTCGGTTCTCGCCTCAACTTTGTGGCCGAAAGCGGCGCCGGCAAGCTGGTGGCCGAGCTGGGCCTGGTGGGGGTGGCGGTGTTGCTGGTGGGCCTGGTGCTGCTGCTCGAGCTGGGGCGCCGCAATCTGACCTTGCTGCAGGACCTGCCCCCAGCGCTGGTGCATCTGCACCTGGGCCTGGTGGCCTTTGCCCTGGCCAACGTTCCCTTTTTTCTGGCGGCCAGCGGCGTCTACGGCGATCCGTTCGTGCTGCTGCTGCTCAGCCTTGCCCTGGGTTCGGTGCTGGCGGTGCCCCTGCTGGTCGCCCGCGCGCGGGGTCTGCAGCTGCCCAGCCGCACTGATGCGGCCTGACTGCCGAGCCTGGCCGCGGTCCGGCGGGTGATCCATACGCTTCGGCCACGCTTGCGGACTGCCCATGGCCCAAGGGCTCACGGCGTTGTTGCTCACCTGCAACGAAGAAGACAATCTGGTGCGCACCCTGACGGCCCTGGCACCCCTGGCGCCTGCGCTCGAGCGGGTGGTGCTGGTGGACAGCGGCAGCACCGACCAGACCCTTGCCCTGGCCGGTCGCCATGCACCGGCGGGGGTGGCCCTGACGGTGTTGCAGCGGCCGTTTGACACCTTTGCGGCCCAGTGGAATTTCGGCCTTGCCCAGGTGCACAGCGCCTGGGTCCTCAGCCTCGATGCCGATTACTGCCTGACCGGGGCGCTGGCCCTTGAACTGCTGGACGCGATGGCGACGGCGCCCCCCGATCTGGCTGGGTTTGAAGTGGCTTTCCGCTACTGCGTCGCCGGTCGACCGCTCGCCGGAGCTCTGCTGCCGCCGCGGGTGGCCCTGTTCAGACCCGAGCTCGGTTGCTACCGCGATGACGGCCACACCCAGCGGCTGGATCTCAGCGGCCGGGTCGGCCGCTTGCGCCAGCCGATGCATCATGACGACCGCAAGCCGCTGGAGCGCTGGCTGGGGGCCCAGTTGCGCTACCTGCGCCAGGAGCGCGACAAGCTGCGCAGCCGCCCCTGGCGGCAGCTGTCCGCGGCCGATCGTCTGCGCAAACACACCCCGCTGGCCCCCCTGGCGGTGGGCCTGGTGTGCCTGGTGGGCCGCGGCAATCTGTGGGAGGGCCGGCGCGGACTGTTTTATGCGGCGCAACGGGTCTACGCCGAGCTGCTGTTGCTGCTGCTGTTGCTGGAGCCCGTCAGCTGATGCGCGCCCTGATCAGCACGATCCGCCCCGGCGCCGGCGGGGTGACCAGCAAACTGACCTGGCTGGTCAGCGAGCTCGAGCGGCTGGGCATTGAGCCCGTGCTCGCCTGGTACGAGCCCTGGAGCTGCAGCCCAGATCTCTCGCTGCCCTTGTCGGCCGCCGGGCCGGCCCTGCTGGTGGGCCGCCGGCCCGGCACCCGGCAGCTGGCGCCCGAGCCCCCCTGGCAGGGCCTGGGGGTCGGCGCCTGGCTGCCCGAGCTTGAATTCACCCATTACCTGCCCGGGGCAGCCTGGCGGCGCCTGGCCGCCAGCTGTGATCTGCATCTGGCGGTCACCGGCAACCCTCTCTGTGCAGCCCGACTGAGCCTGTTGCGCCGTCCGTTTCTGGCCTGGGTCGGCAGCGATTGGCAGGGCGACCGCTGCGAGCGGGTGGCCCGCTTTCCCTGGCATCGCCGCCTGCTCGATCAGCGGTTCAACGGGCCGGTGCTGCGGCGCCTGGAGCGCCGGGCCCTGCGGGACCCCGCCGGTCGCATCCTGAGCATCAGTGGCGCGACGGCCCGCAGCCTTGAGCGCATTGCCGGTCGGCCCCTGGCCGGGGTGCTTTACCGGCCCTGTGATCCGGGCCTGTTCTGTCCCCAGCCCCGGCGTTGCGTGCCCTGGCGGCTGGGCTTTGCCGGTCGCTACAGCGATCCGCGCAAGCAGATCGGTCTGCTGCTCGAGGCGGTGGCCCGCCTGGTGGCCCAGGGCCATCCGGTCCAGCTGGAACTCACTGGTGAAGCCGATGGCCGTTGGCTGCTGCCCGAGCTCCAGCGGCTGGGCCTGGTCGACCGGGTGCGACTGCACCCGCACCTGTCGCTGCCCGAGCTGGCACGGGTGCTGCAGTGCTGGGATCTGTTCGTGATCCCTTCCCAGCAGGAGGGGCTCTGCCTGGCCGCGCTCGAGGCGATGGCCTGCGGAGTGCCGCTGCTGACCACCCCCTGCGGTGGCCCTGAGGAACTGGTGGCCGGCGGCCACAGCGGTGCGGTGGTGGAGGCCCGGTCGGCCCCCATGGCCGCGGCGATCGCCGCCATCTGCGGTGACCGCGGCCGCCGCCAGCGTCTGGCCGCCGGAGCCGCCGCCTGGGTGTCGGACCACGCGGACCCGTTGGCAGCCCGGCGGCGGCTGCACGGCGCCCTGGCTGATGCCTTCCCCAGGATCAGGCCATGGTTGCCCTGAGCGGCCTGCAGCGGCTCGATCGCTACCGCCTGCCCGCCGATTTCAGCCTGGGCAGGCCCCGCTGGCTGTTGCTGCTGTGGTTCTGCTGGGGTTCGCCCTTGTTGGCGAACCGCTGGTTGCCGGGATCGTCTTGGCGCTGCTGGCTGCTGCGGCTGTTTGGCGCCCGCATCGGCGCCGGCTGCCGTCTCAAGCCGGGCCTGCGCGTCAAATACCCCTGGCGCCTGGCGGTCGGTTCCCACAGCTGGTTGGGGGAGGCCGTCTGGATCGACAACATCGCGCCGGTGCGGCTGGGCCGGCGGGTGTGTCTTTCCCAGGGCGTCTACCTGTGCACCGGCAACCACGACTACCGCAGCCCCGACTTTGCGCTGCAGGCCCGTCCGATCAGCGTGGGATCCGAGGCCTGGGTGGCGGCCAGTGCCGTGCTGGCTCCGGGTTGCCGCATCGGTCGCGGTGCCGTCGTCGGGCTGGCTGCGGTGGTCCGCGGCGCCGTTGGACCGGGTCTGGTCGTCAGCGGCAACCCGGCCCGGCCGGTGGGCTGCAGGCAGCAGGCTGCGGCGATCGGGCTGCAGTGCTCAGGCATGGACCCGGTCATGGCTGTTGCTGATGAATAGGGTCCGCTTGCATCGACTGAACTGGTTCTGTGACTGTCTGCAGTCGATCCCTGTTTGGGTCCGTTTCCGCATCGCTGAGTCCCCGGACATTGGGACTTCGCTGGCAGTGGCGCCGTCAGAAAAATCAGCATGCAAGATTGACCATTGTCAGTCAGTTTTTCCCTCCGGACTTTGCAGCCACCGGACAGTTTCTTGATGATCTGTCGCGTCGATTAAGCTGTGAGGGACTGCAGATACTGGTGCTGACCGGACAGCCCAATTATGCTTTTCGGGATGGTCGGGCTGCGCGCATCAGTTTTGATGGCCATCGCTGCATCCGCCGTACATCGGTCTCAAGGTGGTGGCCCAGTCGCATCCGTGGACGGGTCGTCAACAGCGTCCTCTTTTGTGTGCGCAGTCTGCTGCGTCTGATGCGTTCAGCCCGTCGCGGTGATCTGCTGCTGTTCACCACCGAACCCGCCTATCTGCCGTTGGTCGGATGGTTGGTTAACCGCCTGACTGGTGCCCCCTATCTGTTGTTGCTTTACGACCTCTATCCCGACATCGCGGTCTCCCTGGGTGTGCTGCGGCCCGCCCACCCCCTGACCCGCTTCTGGCAGCTCGCCCAGGGCCAGGCACTGGCAGCGGCCCGCGAGGTGGTGGTGCTCAGCACGACCATGGCGGCGCGGTTGCAGCAGTCCTATCCAGGCCTGAGCACCGCCGTGCAGGTGATTCCCAGCTGGGCCGATCCCCAGCGCATCCATCCCATGCCCCGCCAGGACAATCCCTTTGTGCAGCGTCACGGCCTGCAGGACGGATTCACCGTCCTCTATGCGGGTAACCAGGGCCGTTGCCACGATCTCGACACCCTGCTGGATGCGGCGGAGCTGTTGAGCCACCGTCCCGGACTGCGGCTGCTGATCGTCGGCAACGGTGCCCGGCACCAGCACCTGCAAGAGCGGGTGCAGCAAGCCGGACTCAGCCAGGTGCGCTTTCTGCCGTATCAGGAGCCGGCGGCCCTGCCGGCGATGCTGGCCGCTGCCGATCTGGCGGTGGTGTCACTGCTGGCCGCCGCCGAGGGTCAGGTGGCCCCCAGCAAGTTGTACGGGCACCTGGCGGCGGCCACGCCGGTGGCGGTGATCTGCAGCGAGCAGTCCTATCTGCGCCAGGACATCGAGACCGCCGGCTGCGGGGCCGCCTTTGCCAATGGTGACGCGGTCGGGCTGGCGGCCTTCATCACCCGTCTGGCTGACCACCCCCAGTTGGCCAGGGCCATGGGCCAGGCCGGTCGGCGCCATCTGCAGCGCACTGCCACCCCCGAGCTGGTGGTGCAGCGCTATGCCCAGCTGCTGGCGCGCCATCTGCCCCAGCGGATCCCTGAGCGCTCCCTGTCGCTGGTGGCCGGCACATGACGATGCCTCGCCTCAACCTGGTTCGATCGTTGCGGCGCTGGTCGGGTCTGCGCCGCCTGTGGTTGCTGCTGGCGATCGCCATCGCCACCCAGAACGTGGCCCTGATGGAGCACACCCAGGGGCCCCAGGCCGCCGTGATGGCGCTGCTGGTCTGGGCCGGGGCCTACATCTGCCTTGAGGACCGCCTGCCGCTGCTGCGGCCCAGGCCGGGGCGGGGCCAGCTGCTGCTGGGTGTCCCCCTGCTGCTGTGGGTTCTGGCGCGTTCGGCCCTGGCAAGTCACTGGGACGGTCTGCTGTTCGCCATGGCCCCGGTCGGAGGCCTGGCGCTGTTGTTGCTGGGGATCCCCTGGCGGCAGCGCCACCACTGCCGCGAGGCGCTGCTCTGTCTGCTGCTGCTGCCCGCCTATGCGCTGGTGATGCGGGTGCTGCCCGAACAGCCCCTCAGTCTGGCCAGCGCCATCGGAGCAGGCACCCTGTTGAGCAGCCTGGGGGTCCCTGTCCATGTCGAGCAGCGCAGCGTGCTGCTCAGCGGCGGTGGGGTGACGGTGCTGGGCGCCTGCAACGGTCTTGATCTGATCGCCCAGCTGGTCAGCGTGGCGGTGTTGTTCCAGTTGGCCTTCCCATTGCGCGGCTGGCGCAGCCGGTGTCTGCTGGCGCTGCTGACGCCCCTGCTGGGCTGGTGGATCAATGTGATGCGCGTGGCCCTGCTGGCCACCATTGCCGGCGGCGGTCAGGGCAAAGGCACGGCGCTGTTCGACTTCTTTCACGATCAGGCGGGGTCGCTGCTCTTCTCGGGCGTGGCGACCCTGGCGCTGGGTTGGGTGTATCTGGTGTTGCTCGAGCGCCAGCTGGCGCCGGTCCCTGCGTCCCAGTCCCCGGTGTTACCTCCCTCCCAGGTGTTGCGATGACACGCTCTCAGGATCAGCGGTCCCTGCGGTTCACCCTGGCCGTCCTGCTGCCGTTGGCTGCGACCTCGGCCCTGGCGGCCCTGCTCAGATTGCCCGGGCCGCAGGTGGGCGATCTATCCGAGTCGACGGTGCGGCATCGGCTCGCCGAAGCGGGTTTCAGCGTCAGGACGCTGCCGTCGGTTGCGCCGTGGCGCTCCGAAGGGATCGCGCTGTCGACCCTGCGCACCTACCAGTTGCAGCCGGGTCTTGAGCTGCGGTTGCAGCGGGTGAAGATCTGGCGACGGGCCGATTTTCAGCTCGCCTACATGACCCGGCCCTGGACCGAGGCACGCCGGGATCTGGCGTTAGGGGGCCCGCGGCGGGTGGTTCGCGGTCCCGCTGGATTCCACGCCATCGCAGGCCGTGGCACCGCGGCGGTGCGGCAGACCTGTCTGCTGGCAGCACCGGGCGGGGCGGCGAGTGGGGTCACAGCTGCACAGCTGGGAGCCCTGGCCGACCAGCGGGCCAGCGGTCCGGCTGCGCTTGCCGCCCGCCTGGTCGGGCTAGAGCCCAATCGCTCCTGGCAGTGTCTGTTGGTCAGCCTGCACAGCGATCGTCAGCTGCAGCCTGGGCCCCGGGTTGATGGCCTGTGGGCCCGGTTGATGCCAGCACTCACAGAACTCTGACCAGGATCAGCCCGCAGAGACCGGGCTCGGTTCGGGCAGGTGATGCACGACGCCGTAATGGCGTCCGTCATCGCTCAGGTGACTGGGGGCCAGGGCCTGGTTGGCCAGTAGGCCGACCACGGTGGCACCGCTGCGTTGCAGCCGTTTGCAGGCGTGTTGGGCCCGGTGCCGCTCGACCTGACCGAGGCCCACCAGGAACAGCAGGCCATCGAGGTCCGAACCCAGCAGGGTCGTGTCGGTCAGCACCTCGCAGGGGGGTGTGTCAAACAGGATCAGGTCGTACTGATTCAGCGCCCGTAGGCTCTGCAGCTGGGCGCGCCATTGGGGCGACTGCAGCCAGCGGGCCGGATCCTCGAGGCCCCGGCCCGCTGGCAGCAGATCCAGCAGCGGTGCCACCGGCTGGATCAGCGGCTGCAGGTCGGTCATCTCCTGCGTCAGGGCCTCGGCCAGTCCCGCCGGGCTGCTGCCGCTGTTCAGCCCCAGCAGCTGGTGCTGGCGGCTGAGGCGCAGATCAGCATCCACCACCAGCACCCGTTGACCCAGGTCGGCCATGGTCTCGGCCAGCGCTGCCACAGCGGTCGAGCGGCCTTCTCCGGCCGCGGTTGAGGTGATCGCCAGCAGCCTTGCCGGGCGGTTGCGCTGCAGTTCCCGCAGGCCGGCGAACAGTTGGCGCAACGATTCGCGCAGGGCCAGGGCCTCGCCGGCGGGGCGGGCGTCCAGGCCGGCGGCCAGGGGCTGCTGCGGGCGGATCGGCAGATGGGGGATCACCCCCAGCAACGGTTGCTCCAGGGCCGGCTCCAACTGGGCGGGGGTGTGCAGCAGGGGATCGGTGCGCTCCCGCAGCAGGGCGGCCCCCACGCCGGCGGCGGCCCCCAGCAATAAGGCCTGCAGCAGCCCCTGGCCCAGGTTCGGGGCCACGGGGCTGGGGTTGAACCGCGGCGGCGCAATCACGGCCCAGGGGCTGGTGGCGCGGGCCTGCTCGAGCCGGTAGGTCTCGCGGGCTCGGATGTACGAGGCGTAGCTGTCCCGCGCCACGCTTAAGCGCTGCTGCAGGGTCTCGTAGGACTTGACCCGTTGCGGACTGGCGCGAAAACGCTGGTCCAGCAGCAGGATCTGCCGGTTCAGTTCGTCCTGCTGGGCGCTGTTGACCAGCAGGGCGCTTCTGAGTCCATCAAGGGTCTGGCGTTGCACCACCGGTCGCAGCTGGGCCCGCCGGGCCAGCAGCGAGCGCACCAGCGGTGTGCTGTCCAGATAGGAGGCCCTGGCTGTTGCCAGCTCCTTTTCGATCTGCTGCAGCTCGGCCAGCGGGGTGCTGGTGCCGGCAGCGGCTGCGGCGCTGTCCTGGGGTGAGCGCCGTGGTGCCGTGGCCAACCCGCCTGGTCCCAGCTGCTGATCGGCGCCGGGGCTGCCGCTGGCCTGCAGCACCAGGCGTCCGGCCTGCACGGCCCTGATCTGGCTGTCGAGCTGGGCCTGGCGCAGCTGCAGGTTGCGCAGTTCGCCGGTCAGGTTGTCGCGGGACTGCTGCAGGGTCTGGCTCTGGCTCAGGGGGTCGAGAAAGCCATTGCGCACCCGCAAGGCCCGCAACTGGTCCTGCAGGGCATCCACCCGCCCCAGCAGATCGGGGGCCTGCTGGTCCAGAAAGCGCATGCCCGAATCCAGGGCCTGCTGGCGCTGTTCCTGGGAGAAGGCCACATAGCGCTTGGCCAGGGCAGCCAGGATCTGCTCGCCTTTGTCTGGATTGGGCCAGCGCAGGCTGACGGCCAGCACCTGGTTCACCCCTTCGCCCGGCAGGCTGATGCTGAGCCCCTGGATCACCGCTTCGAGGGGCACGGCCTGGGCGTCGGCAACTGCGCCGATCACCAGCGGGCTGCCCAGCAGCCGCACCATGTTGGCCAGGTTGGTGCCGCTGCCGCTGCGGGCGATCGCCTCGACCACGCCACCGGTGTTACCACCCCAATTGCCTCCGCCGCCACCGGTCCCGGCCGTGCCGCCGTTGCGCCCCGGCTCGAGCGGGTTGGCGATCTGCATTTCAAAGCGCCCTTCGTAGACCGGATGGAACAGGCGCTGGCCCAGGCTCCACAACCCCAGGCTGGCGCTGACGCTGACCGCAGTGATCAGGGCCAGCTGCCGGCGCCGTCTCAGGGTCTGCAGCAGCGAGCTGACGCCGTCGCCGGTCGATGGGGCCGTTGGTGTGGCCTGCATTCGTTGCAGCCAGACGTCCCGCTCTGCTGTCACTGGCGCTGCTCAGATCTGGCACTGAAGCTATCTCAGATCGCTTTGATCACGTCCCAAAACTTGTGGTTGTATGGGCACGAAATGGAACTCTCTGCTGATGGTTTACCCGCCTGATCAAGTGCTGCAGACAGAGTGCGGAATGGCTCATCTGTGGGGAGATTCTGATGCGAATTGATCGTTCTTTGCGGCGCATTTGCAGCGGACCGGGCTGGCGTGTTCGATCCCCGATGGGCCTCGAGACCACCGCTGCCCCAGCCGGGGGTCAACGGCCGTTGCGGCGAATCCTGCTCTGCTCTGCGGCAGTTCTGTTGCAGCTTGAGGCCGCCCAGGTGCTGCTGCCGCCGGGGGCATTGGC
>Ga0310335_100283_pt1 | contig 14165 bp, 16 predicted proteins | sample LakMicMISRFREDD7_FD_195549 | JGI IMG/M metagenome (GOLD analysis project Ga0310335, IMG submission 195549) | Enriched freshwater cyanobacterial communities from Lake Michigan, Michigan, United States - MI23.SRF.RED.D7 (v2) (version 2) | ecosystem: Environmental > Aquatic > Freshwater > Lake... | reverse complement strand
GCATTGGCCATGTAATAGAAGCCGACGTTGAGGCTCACTGCCTCGCGCTCGCTGTAGGCCAGCACCATGTAGCTGTGGATCGAGCTGTTCATGGCAAACACGGCGCCGAATGCCGCCAGACCCGCCACCACCACCAGCGCCGGGTGGGCCGCCTGCCGCATCAGGCCGATGGCGATCAAAGCCGGGATCGCGCTCAGCAGCGCACTCCAGAACTGCACGGCGCCGGGGCCCGGTGGCGCGCTCTGGCCCCAGGCCCGCCGCAGGGCCGGCGCGGCCCCCTGCACGATGCCGTAGCCGATCACCCACAGCCCCAGAAAGCCGCCGACTTCAAAAAACTGCCAACCCAACGTCGATTCCAGAAACACCGGCAGCGCCACCACGAACCAGACGTCGCGGGCGCCGAACAGAAAGAAGCGCGCCAGCGACAGCACGTTGATGCCCTCGGATTTCGAGAACAGGGCGCTGAAGGCCGGTTTCTCTTTCATGCGGCCAATCCCGGCCGGCAGCACCAGGGTGCCGGCAAAGGCCAGCGCCAGGCCGGCTGCCATGGCCCCCACGGCGGCGTTGAAGCCAACCGCCGTCAGCAACACGCCCCCCAGAAAGAAGCCCACCCCCTTGAGGGCGTTCTTGGACCCCGTCAGGATCGCCACCCAGCTGAACAGCTGGGCGTCGGCGGCCACGGTCTTGATCGCGCTCTTGGCGCTCATCTTGTTGAGGTCCTTGGCGATGCCGCTGATCGCCTGGCAGCCCATCACGTAGACCACCGACAGGGCCTTGGGCCAGCTGTCAGCCACCGGGATCAGCAGCAGCAGGGCGGCGATCTGCAGCAGCGTGCCGGCCCACAGGGTCAGCCGCAGGCCAAAGCGCGCCCCCAGCCAGCCGCCGTACAGGTTGGTGAGCACGCCGAACAACTCATAAAAGAGAAAGAGAAAGGCGATCTCAAGGGTGGTGTATCCCAGCTGGTGGAAGTGGAACACCACCAACATGCGCAGGGCGCCGTCGGTGAGGGTGAAGGCCCAGTAGTTGGCCGTCACCACCCCGTACTGCTGCAGCGGGCTCAGCTTCATGACCAGGCCCGCTCGATCGTGGCGATGTGGCAGGCCAGGTCGGCCATGCGCGAGCTGTAGCCCCACTCGTTGTCGTACCAGGCGTAGACCTTGAGCTGGGTGCCGCCGGTCACCATCGTCGACAGGCCGTCGACGATGGCGCTGCGGTCGTCATTGACATAGTCGACCGACACCAGCGGCCGGTCCTCGTAGCCGAGGATGCCCCGCAGCGCGCCCGTGGCGGCCTCTTGAAAGGCCCGGTTGACCTGCTCGACCGTGACGGCGGTGCCCAGTTCGAACACCGCATCGGTCAGCGAGGCGTTGAGCAGCGGCACCCGCACGGCGTGGCCGTTGAGGCGCCCCTGCAGTTCGGGAAAGATCAGGCCGATCGCCTTGGCCGAGCCGGTGGTGGTGGGGATCAGGCTCTGCAGGCAGCTGCGGCTGCGGCGCAGGTCGCTTTTGAAGCCATCGACGACGACCTGGGTGTTGGTGACGTCGTGCAGGGTGGTGATCGAGCCGTGGCGGATGCCGAAGGCTTCGTGCACCACCTTGACCACCGGCGCCAGGCAGTTGGTGGTGCAGCTGGCGGCGGTCACCAGCCGGTGTTGCTCGGGGTTGTAGTCGAGGTGGTTGATGCCGAACACCAGGTTCAGGGCTTCGGCTCCGGCGATCTGGCCCTTGACCGGGCAGGCCACCAGCACCCGCTTGAGCCCCACCTGCTCGAAGTAGGGGTTCAGGGTGTCGGGGGTTTTGATCTTGCCGCTGCACTCGAGCACCATCTCGACCCCGGCCTCGCGCCAGGGCACGGCCACCGGGTCCCGTTCCTGGCTGTACGAGATCGGGGTGGTGCCCACCAAGAAGCCGCGGGTGTTGGCCTGCACGGCCTGGGGCCAGCGGCCGTGCACCGAATCGAACGCCAGCAGGTGGGCGGCTGTTTTTGCATCGCCGCCGCAGTCGTTGACGTGCACGATTTCGATGCCGGGGCGTCCCCACAGGGCCCGGAACACCAGCCGGCCGATGCGGCCGAAGCCGTTGATGCCGAGTTTCACAACGCGTCTGCAGAGGCCACCACCAGTTTCACATCAAGAAAACTTGATGCGTGTGATGGACGGGTTAAGCCGCGCTTGGCCCGGTCGTTTGCGATTGAATCCCCTAGCGTTTGCGCCTGCGATCCGGTGCTGGCTGTGACGGTTGGGACCCCGCTTCTGCAGGCCGAGCAGGCGTGCGGGCTGTTCAAGGCCCTGGCCGATCCGATCCGGCTGCAGGTGGTCGAGGTGCTCAGCAGCGGCGAGCGTTGTGTCTGCGATCTGGGGGCCGATCTGGGGCTGGCCCAGTCGCGGTTGTCGTTTCACCTCAAGGTGCTCAAGCAGGCCGGGCTGCTGCAGGACCGCCAGCAGGGCCGCTGGACCTATTACAGCCTCAGGCCTCTGGCGCTGCAGCAGCTCAGCGGGTGGATCCTGCAGCGGATCGAACACGCCGCCAGACCCGCAGCCCCCTGCGGCTGAGGGCCTGGCCCAGCAGCAGCGCGGCCAGGCCGCCGCCCAGATGGCTGGCCAGCACCGGCAGGCCGGCCCGGTTCAGCTCCAGCATCCAGCTCGAGAACGTCGTCAACGAGCCGCAGAAGCCGATCGCCCCCCACAGCAGCCAGCGCGGCCGCCCGCTTGCCGCCACGCTGATCATGCCGATCAGCAGGCAGCCCAGCAGGTTGGCCACCAAAATCTGGTCGCCCAGTTGCCAGCGCAGCAGGGCGCCCGGGATCGCCCCCGCCGCCACCAGGGCCAGGGCCCAGATCTCGTCGACCAGGGCGCGGCGGTTCATGGGCCGGCCCCCAGCAGCAGCCCGCTGCGCAAGGCCAGTAGGCCCCCGACCAGCGACCCGCCCAACAGCAGGGCCGCCTGGTCCCAGCGGCGGGCCGTCAGTTCGGTCTGCAGTTCGGCCACAAAGGTCGAAAAGGTGCTGAAGCTGCCCAGAAAACCGGTCGACAGCAGCAGCAGCAGGCGCCGGGCCGCTTCGCCGCAGCTCTGCTCGAGCCCCACCACCAGTCCCAGGGCAAAACAGGCGATCAGGTTCACCCCCAGCGTTCCCCAGTGGCGCCGGGGCAGCAGCGGCTCCAGGTGGTTGACCAGCTTGAAGCGCAGCCACGCCCCCGGCACCGCCCCCAGGGCCACCAGCAGCGCCGCTGCAGCGGTCTGCAGCGAATCGGCAGCTAACCAGCTCTTAATCACTGCACTACCGAAGCTTTGCCCGGCCCCACAACCTGCCCCATAGCTTGACGTCAACCCCGTCATGGGCGCACCTCATGGTCTTCACCCCCGCACGCGACACCGGTCGGTTCGACGGTTTCCGTGACCTGCTTGAAGCCAGTTATCAGAACAACAACCTGGTGCACCTGAGCGCCGGCAGCACGGTGCCCCTGCTCAAGAACAGCGTCTGGCTGGTGGTGCGGGGCATGGTCAAGCTGACCTCGATCTCGATGCAGGGCGACGAGCTGCTGCTGGGTCTGGTGGGCCCCAGCGAGCCCTTTGGCGATCCCCTGTCCCAGGTTGAGGCCTATGAGGCGATCACCCTGATCGACACCGACCTGCTGTGCATCAGCTGCGACGCGATCGGCCGCGATCCCCAGCTGGCGGTCGGCCTGCTGCAGGCCGTGGCCCAGCGTTACCGCCAGAGTGAAGCCCTGCTGGGGCTGCTGGGGCTGCGCCGCATCGAAGACCGGGTGCGGGGCTTTTTGGAGCTGCTGGCCACCAGCTATGGCCAACCCTGTGATCAGGGCCTGCGCCTCAACATCAAGCTCACCCATCAGGACATCGCTGGAGCCCTGAGCACCACCCGCGTCACCGTGACCCGCATCCTCGGTTCCCTGCGCGAAGAGGGCTGGTTGCAGATCGACGCCGAGCGCCGGCTGGTGATCAGCTTTTTGCCCGGCCGCCGATGAGCCAGGAGCCCTTGCGGCTTCTCGTGCTCGATGGTGAACCCGGCTGGGGGACGGCACTGCTGGATGGGCTGGCTTCCCATGGGCTGGCGGCCCGACATTGCAGTGACCCCCAGCAAGTCGAGGCCTGCCTGGAGCAAACCGATGGCACCGATCTGATCGTTGTCGATCTGGCGATCGGTGCCCAGCAGAGCCAGTGGTTCAGCCGTTGGTTGCACGAGCACGGCCAGCCCAGGCCGGTGCTGGCGGTCGGCACCCTGCTGGACGAGAGCCGGCGGGTGCAGCTGCTCGAGTCCTGGGCCGATGACGTGCTCGGCCTGCCGTTGTCCCTGCCCGAGTTCGTGGCCCGCTGCCGGGCCCTGTGGCGCCGCCATCAGCTGCGGCTGGCCCAGTGGCGTGAGCGCACCCCCACCACCCGTCTGCGCCACGGCGAGATCGAGATGCTGGTCGAAGAGCACGCCGTCTGGCGGGCGGGCGAGCCGGTCAACCTGACCCCGCGCGAATTTCGCCTGCTCGAGTACCTGCTGCGCCATCCGGGCCAGGTGCTCGACCGTGACACCCTGCTTGAGCGGGTCTGGGGCGAGATGAGCTCCATGGAGCTTGATCCCAAGACCGTTGACGTGCACATTCGCTGGTTGCGCATCAAGCTGGAGCGAGATGCAGCCTCGCCGCAGCTGATCACCACGGTGCGGGGCAGGGGGTACCGGCTTGGCTGAACGGGAGAATCGGGCGATGGAGGCACCGCTGCTGCTGGTCGAGGACGACGAGACGATTCGCGAGACCATCGCTGACGCCCTGCAGCTCGAGGGCTTTGTCGTCACCGCCGTCGGCAACGGCCGCGATGCCCTGAACCTGCTGCAACGGGCTCCGGCCGATGCCCCCTTTGGGCTGGTGGTGCTCGATCTGATGCTGCCGGGCCTGGGGGGGCTCGATGTCTGCCGCGCCCTGCGGGCCGCCCGCAACCAGACGCCGGTGTTGGTGGTCAGCGCCCGCGACAGCGAAACCGACCGGGTGCTGGGGTTGGAGCTGGGGGCCGATGACTACCTGGTCAAACCGTTCGGCATGCGCGAGCTGGTGGCCCGCTGCCGTGCCCTGCTGCGGCGCTCGGCCAGCCAGCAGCCCGAGGTGTCGGTGCTTGAGCACGCCAACCTGCGCCTCTACCCCGACGAATGCCGCGTCACCCGCGACGGTCTGCCGGTCAGCCTCTCCCCCAAAGAGTTCCGCCTGCTCGAACTGTTCATGCGCCATCCGCGCCGGGTCTGGAGCCGCGACAAGCTGCTCGAACAGATCTGGGGCTACGACTACATCGGCGACAGCAAGACGGTTGATGTGCACATTCGCTGGCTGCGCGAAAAGCTGGAAGCCAACCCCTCGGCCCCTGAGCACCTGCTGACGGTGCGGGGCTTTGGCTACCGCTTCGGGTGAACGGCCTGCCGCCGGTGCTGCTGGCCTTGCTGCTGGGGGTGGCCCTGGGCCTGGTCCTGGCCTGGCTGCTGCGCCGCAGCCGCGGCGGTGCCCCGCTCGGGCGGGGGTCGGCCAGCAGGCGACTATTGGGCTGGATCGATGCCTCTAGCAGCGGTTGGGTGATTCTCGATCGGGACGATCGGGTGCTGCACCTCAACCCCCGCGCCCTGCGCCTGTTGCAGGTTGACGGCAGCCGCCTGTGGCAGGGGGTCGTGTTGCCCCAGCTCAGCCAGGACCGGGCCCTGCTGGAGGCGGTGCAGCTGGCCCGCCGCCAGGACCGGGCCCAGCGGCTGGGCTGGGCCTCGCCTGAAGGCGAGCTCGAGCTGCTGGCGCTGCCGGCCGATGGCGGCTGGCTGGCCCTGCTGCTCACCAGCCGCCGCTCGCTCGAGGCCCAGCTGGCCCAGCAGGAGCGCTGGGTCAGCGATGTGGCCCATGAGCTCAAGACACCGTTGACGGCCCTGTTGCTGGTGGGCGACAGCCTGGCGGGCCGGGTCACGCCGGCCAACGCCGTGCTGGTGCAGCGGCTGCAGCGCGAACTGCTGCGGCTGCAGCAGCTGGTGGGCGATCTGCTCGAGCTCTCGCGGCTCGAGAACAGCGTGCCCGACGCCCGGGCCAGCGGGCTCTGGTTTGAGGCGCCGGCCCTGGTCGAACAGGTCTGGCAGGGGCTGCGGCCCATCGCCGAACAGCGGCAGATCACCCTTCGGATCGAGCTGCCGGGGCGCAGTGGTCAGCGGGCGCCGATCGCGATCGAGGCCGATGGCGCCCGGGTGCACCGCGCCCTGCTCAACCTGCTCGACAATGCCCTGCGGTACAGCCCCGAGGGCGGCTGCATCACCGTGCTGATCCAGCCGCGGGGCAGCTGGTGCCAACTGGCCGTGCGCGACCAGGGGCCGGGCCTCAGCAACGATGACCTCGAGCGTCTGTTCGAGCGCTTTTACCGGGGCGATCCCGCCCGGGCCAAGGGCGCCCGCACCGGCAGCGGCCTGGGTCTGGCGATCGTCCAGCAGATCGCCGTCAGCCAGGGGGGGCGCGTGCAGGCCGGCAACCACCCCGACGGGGGGGCCCAGATCGAGCTGATTCTGCCGATGCTGCCTAGGGTGCCCGCAGCGATTCCAGGTCTGCCAGGGTGAGCAGCATCTTTGCCGACAACAGCCTCAGCATCGGCCGGACGCCGATGGTGCAGCTCAACCGGGTGACCGAGGGCTGCGGTGCCCGGGTGCTGGCCAAGATCGAGGGCCGCAACCCCGCCTATTCGGTCAAGTGCCGCATCGGCGCCGCCATGATCTGGCAGGCCGAGCAGGACGGCCTGCTGGGCCCGGGCAAAGAGCTGATCGAGCCGACCAGCGGCAACACCGGCATCGCCCTGGCGTTTGTGGCGGCCTCGCGGGGCATTCCCCTGACCCTGACCATGCCCGAGACCATGAGCCTGGAGCGGCGCAAGCTGCTCACGGCCTATGGGGCCAGGCTGCTGTTGACCGAGGGGCGCCTGGGCATGCCCGGCGCCATCAACACCGCCAAGGAGCTGGCAGCCTCTGATCCCGAGCGTTACGTGCTGCTGCAGCAGTTCGCCAATCCGGCCAACCCCCGCATTCATCACGACACCACGGGCCCCGAGATCTGGCAGGACACCGACGGCCAGGTCGATGCCCTGGTGGCGGGGGTCGGTACCGGCGGCACGATCACCGGCGTCAGCCGTTACATCAAGACCACCCTGGGCCAGCCGCTGGTCTCGGTGGCGGTCGAGCCCGCCAACAGCCCGGTGATCAGCCAGACCATGGCCGGAGGCGAGCTCAAGCCCGGCCCCCACAAGATCCAGGGGATCGGTGCGGGGTTCGTGCCCGCCAACCTGGATCTGTCGCTGCTGGACCGGGTCGAGACGGTCGGCGACGACGAGGCGGTGACCATGGCCCGGCGCCTGATGCGCGAGGAGGGCATCCTCGCCGGCATCAGCTGTGGTGCGGCCACCGTGGCGGCCCTGCGGCTGGCGCGCGAGCCGGCGTTTGCCGGTCGCACCATCGTGGTGGTGCTGCCCGACTCCGGCGAGCGCTATCTCTCGTCGGTGCTGTTCGAGGGCGTTTTTGACGCCAAGGGGTTGGCCCCGGCCTGAAGACACCGTAGAAAGGCCCAGATCCAAAGGAGCGGAGTGGCGATGTCAGTGCCCACCGAGCAGGAGCCGACCCCCGCGGTGACGGCCGAAGAAGCAACCGTTGTTGAGGCCGTCGTGGCAGAGCCCGTTGTCGCAGAGCCTTTAGTTGCTGAGCCGCCTGTCGCTGAGCCTCTTGTTGCTGAGCCCCCTGTCGCCGAGCCCCCCGTCGCTGAGCCGGTGGTGATTCCGGTGGCCACACCGGCCCCGTTGGCCGCCGTGGCACCTGAACCGCCGCCCGCCGTCCCGGCAGCCCAGGCTGCCCCTGTTGCCCAGCCGGCTTCTGACACCCAGACCTCGAAGCTGCTGGGCCTGCCGCTGCAGCTGGTCAATCAACTGCTGGCCCGTCTGGGGGCGGCTCCACTGCGCAACCTGGCCGATCTGCTGCCGGCCCTGCGCCTGGTCAGCCTGCTGGTGGTCGCCGGCATCACGCTCAAGCTCACCGGTGCCACCCTGGGGGCGATCAACGAGCTGCCGCTGGTCGGCCGCCTGCTCGAGCTGGTGGGCCTGATCAGCGCCCTGCAGTTTGTCGCCGCCAACGCGCTGCGGTCCCAGAAACGGGCCGAGTTGCTGGCCCGAATCCAAAAGCTCAAGCGCGATTTTCTGGGCTGAGACCAGGCGCGCCTGACGGTGGTCCTGACGCCTGTCCTGACGGTGGCTGCGGCTCGAGTGGCTGCGGCTCGAGCTGCTGCAGTTCGAGCTGCTGGCTGCCGCGGCGCACCACCAGGCTGCCCTGCCGCCCCAGGCCCACCACATCCCAGCGCTGGCCGGCGTGCAGCACCCCCTGGGGCTGCCGCAGCAACCGCCCGTTGGCCAGGTCCAGCACCGTCTCTGGATCCTGGGCATGACCCTGGGCCCAGTCGAGGGCGGCCAGGGCCAGGGGCAACAGCGCCGCGGGGTCGGCCCGCTCGGGCGGCAGGCATGCGCCCAGGGCGATCGCCCCGGCCGGCACCGCATTGGTGCCGTTGAGGCCCAGGCCCACCTGGGCCCAGCGCACCCGCCCGCCCGCCAGCCGTAGCCGCGCCAGCAGACCGGCCAGCTTGTGGCCGTCGAGCATCAGGTCGTTGGGCCACTTGATCTGGGGCGCCAGGCCCAGGCCTTCCAGTTGCAGGGCCAGCCCCACCGCCGCCGCCAGGGTCAGCGGTGCGGCGCCAGACGGCCAGGCCAGGGCGGCGCTGAGCCACAGACCTCCGGGCGGCGAGTGCCAGCTGCGGCCCCGCTGGCCCCGCCCCTGCAGCTGGCGCTCGGCCACCACCGCCAGCGATGTGCGCTGCAGGGTCGCCTGGGCAGCGGGCCCCAGGGCGCGCAACCAGCCATCGAGTTCGTCCTCGCTGCTGCCGCAGACCGCCAGCCGCCGCAGTTGCCAGCCGGGGGGCGTCAGAGGCTGGCCAGCCACCGGCCGATGCGCGCAGCGCCGGCTTCGAGCTGCTCGACCGGATGCACCAGCGCCAGTCGCAGCCAGCCTTCGCCGCCGGGGCCAAAGCCATTGCCCGGGGTCAGGGCCACCCCGGTGGCCTCGAGCAGCCGGGCGCAGAAGGTCTCCGAATCGAGCCCCTGGGCCCTGGCCACCGGCGGCAGGGGCAACCACAGGTACAAGGCCATCGAGGGCAGGGGCACCGGCCAACCCACCGCTTCGAGGGCTGCGGCCATGCGGTCGCGCCGCTCGCGGTAGGTGGCCCGCAGCTGTTCGGGCCAGTCACCGGCCTGTTCCAAGGCGGCGATGGCCCCGGCCTGCAGGGCCAGGGACTGGTTGAAATCCACCACCCCCTTGAGCTGCCGCAGGGCGCTGATCAGCCCTTCGGCACCGATCGCAAAGGCCAGCCGGTACCCCCCCAGGCACCAGCTCTTGGAGAACGAAAAGAATTCAATGCCCACCTCTCGCCAGGCGGGGTTGCGCAACAGGGCCGGCGCCTCGCCGTCGAGGGCCAGATCCACATAGGGGTTGTCGTGGGCCAGCACGCAGCCGTGCTGCAGGGCCTTGCTGACGGCTGCGTCGACCCAGGCCTGCTCGCCGGTGGTGGCGGTGGGGTTGTGGGGAAAGCCCAGCACCATCAGCCGGATGCGCGCCCAGGTGGCGTCATCGACGGCGTCAAAATCCGGTTTCCAGCCCTGCTCGGGCCGCAGGGGCAGCAGCACCGGTTCGGCCGACGCCAGGTGCAGCCCGCCCATGTGGGACGGGTAATAGGGGTCGAGCAGCAGCGCTGCCTCGCCTGGGTTCAGCACCGCCAGGGGCAGGTGGGCCGTGCCCTCCTGGGATCCCACCAGCAACAGCACCTCGCGCTCAGGATCAACGCTGGTGCCGAACCGGCGCTGGGCCCAGCGGGCCACCGCCTGGCGAAACGGGGCGGTGGCGGCATGCAGGCAGTAGGCCGCACTCTCGGGAGTGCCCAACTGGGCCTGCATCGCCGCGATCGCGACAGGGGGCGGCTGCAGATCGGTCGAGCCCAGCGACAGGTCGAGCAGGGGAGCCTCGCCGCCATAGGCGGCCTTGCGGCGGTCGTTGCGGGCGAAGACGCCGCTGCCGAGCCGCCCGACGCGCTCAGAGATGGGCATCGAGGAAGGCCTTGAGCTGGGGCTGGGCCATGGCGCCCTCGTGGCGGGCGATTTCGGTGCCGCCGTTGAACACGATCAGGGCGGGCAGGCCCTGGATCCGGTGGGCGTCGCGGCTCAACGGATTGCCGTCGGCCTCCAGCTTGCCGACCGTCAGGCGGCCGGCGTATTCGCTGGCCGCCCAGTCCATCAGGGGTGCCATCAGCCGGCAGGGTCCGCACCACGAGGCCCACACATCGACGAGGACCGGGCCCTGGGCTTCCAGCACTGCGGACTGGAAGTTGGCATCGGTGAACTCGGCGACAGCCACGGCAGACAGGGGAACCAGTGGGGCGATTGTATGGAGCCGGGGCCTGCCCGCGCTGTGGACCTGGGGCTCAGAGTTTGTCGATTGAGCGCTTCAGAGCCTCGAGCTCCGGGTCCACCTCGCTCACCTTGACCGGCTCCAGCTGGGGGGCGGCCGGGGTGCCGGCCAGGCGGTTCTTCAGGGCCGCCAGCTCGTCGTCCACCTCGGGCGCCCCCTCGAGGGCGGCGAACTGGCTTTCCAGATCGGCACCCGCCAGCTCGGCAGCCGCCTGGCTGCGGGCCTCGAGCGCTTCCACCTTCTCTTCCATGCGCTCGAAGGCGGCCATCGAGGTGTTGGTGCCGAGGCTGCCGACGGCGCTCTGCAGCTGCTCCTGGGCCTGGGCCGCCTGGGCCCGGGCCTTGAGCATGTCCTTTTTGGTCTTGGCCTCGGCGATCTTGCCCTCCAGGGCCACCAGGCTCTTCTTGAGCTGGTCGACCTGGCCGGCCTGGCTCTGCAGCTGGGTGTTCAGGGCGGTGGCGGTGTCCTGGCAGGTCTTGCGGCGGCTCAGGGCCTCGCGGGCCAGGTTTTCCTCACCCTTTTTGAGGGCCAGTTCGGCCCGTTCGTACCAGGTCTTGGCCTGGGCCTCGGCCTGTTCGGCCTGGTTCTGGATGCGCTTCTGGCTGGCGATGGCGGTGGCCACGGCCTGGCGCAGCTTGATCAGGTCCGCCTGCATGTCGGCGACCGACTGATCCAGGATCTTGGCCGGATCTTCCATGGCACCGACCACCGCATTGGCGTTGGAGCGGATCAGGCGGCTGAGGCGGTCAAAGAAGCCCATCGGAGACGGCGGAGGCAGGGGCAGATGCAGAGGCCGAGGGTAGCCAGGCCGTGCGGCGTTTCACCAGCGCAAAGCGCGCACGCTCGATAAGGTTGCCCCATGGCCCAGGCGTCCCGCCAGCAGACCCGTCAGATCGGCAACCTGGCCTTGCTGGTGGCGGCGCCTCGCCCGCCGGCGGCGCCCCTGGCCGACTGTCTGGGGGACCTGCAGCGCAGCTGGCAGCGGGGCGGTCACCTGGCTGCCCTGTGGCAGGCCTGGCCCAAGGCCTGCGGCCCCCAGCTGGCTCCCCATTGCCGGCCGCTGCGCCTGCAGGGCGGTCTGCTGACCGTTGGCGCCGCCCCCGGACCCTGGCTGCAGGCTCTGCAGTACAACCGCCACCAGCTGCTGGCGGCACTGCGGGTCGCCGGCTTTCAACTGCGGGACCTGCGCATCGAACAGGCCCGGCCCCTGGCTGACGCCGGGGCCGATGGGGCGGCGGCGGCCCAGGCCTGGAGCTGCCACCCCAGCCGCGCCGACGTGCACGGCATGGCCACCTGTCCCGCCTGCGGCAGCCCCGCCCCCGCCGGCGAAATGGCCCGCTGGGGCCATTGCAGCTTTTGTCGCCGCCAGAGCCTGCAGGCCGCTGCGGCTCAGGCGGCTGCTCAGTAGCGCTCGGGCCGGGGCTCCTGCCAGCGGGGCCGTATTCCGCCTTGGGCCAGCTGGGCGGCCCGACGCTCCAGGGCGCTGCGCTCGAGCCGCCACAGCCGGTACAGCCCGGCCTGGGCCAGGGTGGTGGGGGCCAGCCCCTGCCAGTGGGGCAGGGCGGCTGTGCGCGCGTCGATCACCACCAGCACGGTGGGCTGCTGGCTGGCTGGGCTGGGGGTCTGCCCCCGGCGCCGTTCGCGTTGCAGCCGGTCGGCCAGGTTGGCCAGGTCGGTCGGCTCGTTGCCCTCGTAGAGCACCACCCGGCGGCTGTAGTAGTGCAGCGATGGCTTGAGGATCCCGACCATCGCCAGCGACTCGTCGGGCCTGCGGTGCTGGACCGCCGCCGCGGCCATCTGGCGCACGGGCAGGGCCCGCAGGCGATCGCCCAGCGTCCACGCCGGTTGCAGGGCCAGCAGGGCAAAGCCCACCAGCGGCAGTTGCAGGGCCAGCAGCCGGCCGGGACCCCCCGATTCCGGCGGCAACAGTTTTGGCAGCAGGTTTGGCAGCAGCATCAGCAGCAGGGGCAGCAGCGCCGCCAGGCCCCAGCACAGGGCGGCCCGCTGCAGGCTGCCGCTGGCCAGCACGTCGGCGGCCAGGGTCGGCATTTCGGGGTCGCTGACGATCCCGAACCACAGCGGTGACAGGGCCAGCGCCAGGGCGATCCCGGCCGCCAGGGCCAGGCTCAGACCCCAGGCCAGCCGGGCTGGACGCTGGGCTGGGCGCTGGGCTGGGTGCTGGGCGGCCAGGGCGATCAGCAGGCCCGCCGCCGGCGTGGCCGGGATCCAGTAACTCGGCAGCTTGGTGGCGGCGGTGGTGAAGAACGCCAGCACCACCAGCAACCAGCAGGCCGCCAGCCGCCCCAGCGACTGATCGGGTGGTCGGGCGCCTCCCTGCAGGGCCCGCCCCAGCCCCAGCAGCAGCAGCGGCGTGACCGGCAGGCTGGCTGCCACCAGGATTGGCCCAAAGAACCACCACGGCTGCAGGTGGTCGTTGACCACTGCGGTGAACCGCTGCAGGTTGTGATAGCCGAAAAAGCTGTTCCAGTAGGGCCTGCCCTCCACCAGCAGCTCGGCGAGGTACCAGGGCAGCGCCACCGCCGCCGTCAGCGCCAGGCCCGGGCCCGCCCGCAACCCCCGCAGCTGCGTCCCCAGTTCGCCCTGACTCAGGGCAAAGGCCAGCAGGCTCAGACCCACCAGCACCACCGCCACCGGCCCTTTGGCCAGCACCGCCAGCCCCAGCACCAGCCAGCCGCACCACCAGCCGCGCCAACCCCGTTGGCTGTCGCTTTGGCGGCGGGCCTGGGCCTGCCAGAACAGCAGCAGGCTGATGCTCACCAGAGCTGAAAACAGGGCATCGCTGACCGGCAGCCGTCCCCAGACCAGGTTCAACGGTGACAGGGCATAGGCCAGGGCAGCGCCCAGGGCCACCAGTTGGCTGGCCAGGCTGCCGCGGCGCAGACCGGCCTGGGGCCAGCGCTGCAGGGTCGCCGCCAGGGTCACCATCACGGCGATCGTGGCCAGGGCCGAGGGCAGCCCTGCCGCCCAGGTGCCCAGCGGATTCCAGCTGCTCTGGCCCGGCAGCAGGTACCCCAGCCCCATCAGCCAGTACACCAGCGGCGGCTTGTCATACCGGGGCAGGCCGTTGACCCGCGGCGTCAGCCAGTCGCCGGTTTCGGCCATCGCCCGGGCCGAGGCCGCAAACAGCGGCGGCGTCTCATCAACCAGGCCGCTGTGGCCCAGTCCCCTGAGCAGCAATAGGGCCCCCAGCCCCAGGCAGACCAACAGCACCCAGTGGCGACGCAGCAGGCTCACAGCAGGCCCCCAAGCCAGGTCTCGACCCGCTGGGCAAACCCCGCCAGCGAGCAGTGCTGTTCGGCCCAGCGGCGGCAGGCGGCCCGATCGACCGCCAGGGCCCGGCGGCAGGCCGCCACCAGCTCTTGCACATCGTCAGGGACGGCCAGGGCGCCGTTGATGCCCTCGTGCACCAGCTCGCCAGGGCCGCCCCGGACATAGGTGGCCACCGGCACGCCACAGGCGAAGGCCTCGACCACCACATTGCCGAACGCCTCGTTCCATTTGGGGGTGTTGAGCAGGGCGCGGCAGTGGCCCAGTTCGGCCTGCAGGTCCGTCGCTTCCAGAAAGCCCTGCCAGATCAGGGTGCCGGCCGGAACCGAGGCCTCCACCCGGGCGGCGTACTCCCGGTCCTCGACCAGGCCCATCACC
>Ga0310335_100280_pt1 | contig 14218 bp, 11 predicted proteins | sample LakMicMISRFREDD7_FD_195549 | JGI IMG/M metagenome (GOLD analysis project Ga0310335, IMG submission 195549) | Enriched freshwater cyanobacterial communities from Lake Michigan, Michigan, United States - MI23.SRF.RED.D7 (v2) (version 2) | ecosystem: Environmental > Aquatic > Freshwater > Lake... | reverse complement strand
GCAGACCACCGCTGCCGTCCCCCAGAGCCGGGCCCTCGGCCGGGGTTCGCCTAGCACCGCTCCAATAAAGCGCTTGCGCGAGGGACCCACCAGCAGGGGGTAGCCCTGGGCCCGCAGGCGAGCGAGGCCGTCTAACAGGGCCAGGCATTGGGCCTCGTTTTTGGCAAAGCCCAGCCCCGGATCCCAAATCAGTTGGCTGGTGGCGACGCCGGCGGCCTGGGCCCGGCTGCTGGCCTCCTGGAGCTCCCCAATCACCTCAGTGACTAGGTCGCCATAGACCGTGAGGCTGTCCATGCTGCGGCTATCACCGCGGCTGTGCATCAGCACGAGGGGGCAGCCCCTGGCGGCCGCAACGCAGAGCAGCTCTGGATCTAGGCGGCCGCCACTGACATCGTTGATCCAGTCGGCCCCCGCTGCCAGGGCAGCGGCCGCCACCGGGGCCCGGAAGGTATCAATGGAGAGGATCACCTCGGGCAGGGCCGATCGGATCAACTCCAAGGCGGGCAGTAGCCGCTGTTGTTCTGCTTCAGCGCCGATGTCCTCGGCACCAGGGCGGGTGCTTTGGGCACCGAGATCGATCAGCGTTGCCCCCTGGGCCACCATCTGCCTGGCGACCTCGAGGGCCTGCTGCGCACCCCCGATGCGGCCGCCGTCACTGAAGGAATCGGGGGTGAGGTTGATCACCCCCATCACGTAGGTGCGTTCACCAAAGGCCAGCACGGGCCGGGCGGGCAGGGCGGTTGCCATGGCTTCAGTCCCTGTCGAGACGGGGACCTAGGCGGTGACGGCCACCTGGTAGTTGGCGATCCGGGCGAAGCCCACCGGATCGAGGGAGGCGCCGCCCACCAGCACGCCATTGATGTCGGATTGGGCCATCAGTTGGTCGATGTTGTCGGCCTTGACCGAGCCGCCGTACTGCACCACCACCTCGCCGTAGCCGACCCAGCCGCGGATCAGGGCGCAAATGCGGTTGGCCTCTGCCGCACCGCAGGTTTTGCCGGTGCCGATCGCCCAGATGGGTTCGTAAGCCACCACAAGTTGGGCCGGATCCAGTCCGTCGATACCCTGTTCCACTTGGCGGCGGATCACCCGTTCGGCCTCGCCCCCTTCCCGTTGGGAGTCGCTTTCGCCCACGCACAGAATTGGAATCAGGCCTGCCTTTTGGGCGGTGCGGGCCCGCAGGTTGATCTGCTCGTCGGTTTCGCTGTAGTACTTGCGCGGTTCGCTATGGCCCACGATCGCATGGGTCACTCCGTGCTCCTGCAGCATCGATGCCGAGATCATGCCGGTGTAGGCACCAGAGTGGTCCCAATGGACGTTCTGGCCGCCGATCTGGATGCCACTGCCCGCCAGGGCCTGGGCCAGGGTGGCGATGGCCGTGAACGGCGGGGCCAAAAGCACCTCCCGATCGCTGGGCAAGCTGGCGACTAGGGGCAGGAAGGCACTCGCAAACGCCTGGGCCTCAGCGCAGGTCATGTGCATTTTCCAGTTGCCTGCGATCACCGACTTGCCCACGGCCTTCCCGAGTGATGAAATCCCAACCTAAGGGTCCATCGGCAGCGGCTCCTAGTCTGGTTTAGGCGCAGGGCCCCCCAGCTCCAAGGCCTGCCGAGTCTGGGATTGGTTCAGGGGTCTTGGTTACGAATCGGGTGTGGCTGTCTGGAGCGCTGGCCATCCACGGCTCTGCCGTCGGTGCTGCTTGCCCCTAACCCTGGAGCGGCATCAAGGGCGGGTCCGATCAAAGGCGAGCCTGAAACGGCGGCACCACGAACTCCTGGCCGGCCAGCTGGACCCGATCGCCTGGCTGTACCTTGCGGCCGCGCCGTTGTTCCAGCTCGCCATTGACGCGCACATTGCCCTGCTGGATCCGGAATTTGGCTTCGCCGCCCGTTCCCACCAGGCCCTGCCATTTGAGGAATTGATCAAGGCGCAGCTCGCCTGTTTGCTCCAGCAGGCCAGTCGAATCCCTAGCCAGGGGGCCTGGGTCGCTCGGCCCAAAGGGGGACGGCTCGATGGGGCCGGTTGCGGCGGGCTCCCCAGTGCACTCCCCGTTTGGACCTGGGGCTGAAGGGAAGGACAAAACAGCGCTGATAACTTGCTTGGATGCTCGCACCTTCTCCGGCCGGATTCCGGCGCCTGCTGCCGCTGCTGCAGCCCTACCACCGCCAGCTTTGGGCTGGGGGGGCTTGCATGCTGGTGTTCGTTGGTTGCTGGCCCCTGTTGGCCTGGCTGGCTGGCCAGTTGGTGCCGGCGATCGGTTCGGGCGATGTGGCCAAGGTGCTGCGGGTTGTGGGCCTGGCTTTGGGCGTGTTCATGCTGCAGAAAATCGCCCAGTTCGGCCAGGACACCCTGCTGGCTGGACCGGCCCTGCAGGTCAGCCAGGACCTGCGCCGCCAGCTGTTTGCTCGCCTACAGCAACTCGAATTTGGGGCCCTGGAGAAACTCTCCGCCGGCGACCTCACCTACCGGCTCACCGAAGACGCCGACCGGGTCGGCGAGGTGATCTACAAAACGATCCAGGACAGCACCCCTTGCCTGCTGCAACTGGTCGCCGTGTTCGCCTACATGGTGTGGCTTGACTGGCGCCTGTCCCTGGCCACGATGCTGTTGGCCCCCCTGGTGGCCGTGCTGGTGAGCCTGTTCGGGGCCCGGGTGATGGGCGCGGCCGAACGCAGCCAGAAGCAGGTGAGCGAGGTGGCAGCCCTGCTGGGTGAGGCGATCGGCGGCCTGCCCCTGGTGCGCGCCTTCGCGGCAGAACCCTGGCTTCAAGCTCGCTTTGAAACGGAAATCGACCTCCATCGCCAGGCCCGTTTCCGCACCCAGCGTCTGCTGGCGCTCCAATATCCGGTGGTGGGTTTCCTTGAGGCGGCCGGGATCTTGGCGGTTTTGTTGATGGGGGCTGCCCGGATCCAAAGCCAAGAGCTCAGCCCGGCCGGCTTCAGCAGCTATGTGGCGGCCCTGTTGATGCTGATTGATCCGATTTCCCACCTCACCACCAACTTCAACGAGTTCCAGCAGGGCCAGGCCTCCCTTCGGCGCCTGCGGGCGATTGAGGCCGAGCCGATTGAGCCGCCCGATCGGCTAGAGGCCCAGCCCCTGGGGGCCGTTCAGGGCGAGCTGGTGCTGGATCAGGTGCTCTACGGCTATGACCCCCAGAAACCGGTGCTGCACGGGCTCAGCCTGCGGATCCAGCCCGGCCAGGTGGTGGCCCTGGTGGGACCCTCTGGAGCGGGCAAAAGCACCCTGTTTTCGCTTTTGCTGCGCTTCAACGTCGCCCAGCAGGGCCGGGTGCTGCTTGATGGCCAAGATTTGGTCGACCTGCGGGCCGCCGACCTGCGCCGGGCGATTGCCCTGGTGCCCCAGCAAAGCCAGGTGTTCTCCGGCACGGTGGCGGAAGCGATTGCCTTTGGTCGCCCCGTAAGCCCAGAGCAGATTCGCCGGGCGGCCCGGCTAGCCAATGCCGATGGCTTTATCGAGGCCCTGCCAGGCGGCTACCAGGCCCGGGTAGAGGAGCGGGGCAGCAACTTCTCCGGCGGCCAGCTGCAGCGGCTGGCCATTGCCCGGGCCGTGCTGGGGGATCCGGCCGTGCTGCTGCTCGATGAGGCCACCAGCGCCCTCGATGCCGAGTCCGAAGCGGCGGTGCAGCAGGGCCTGGAGCAGGCCATGGCCGGCCGCACGGTGCTGGTGATCGCCCACCGGCTGGCCACGGTCCAGGAGGCCGATCGGATCCTGGTGCTAGATGGCGGCCGCCTGATTGACCAGGGCAGCCACGACCAGCTGATCAGTCGTCCCGGCCGCTACCGGGACCTGTGCGAGCGCCAGTTGATCCGTGGCGGCGGCAGCTGAGCTGGCGACTTCAGATCCTGGGGCACCCGCCCTTTTGGGGGCGATAACCCTTGCCCCTGCCCTGCCCTGGGCGGGACCTGAGGGTCCCCCTAGCCTGACCCTGTGTTTATGCAGCTGGATCCATGGCCGAGTGGGAGTACCGCGTCATCCATATCAACCTGGACAGCGGCCAACCTCCCCAGGCCCCCGATCCGCAGGTCGCCAGCGAACGCCTGAGGGGCGTGCTGAGCCCGGAATTCATTGCCCGGGAGTTTCCCGAGCAGTACAAGGCCGCTCCCCTGCCCCGCCATCCGGCAGAACAGCTCCAGTATTTCCTCAACCTGCTGGGCAAGGACGGCTGGGAGATGGTTGAAACGGGCCAGGTCGGGCCGCTGCTGATGTTTTTCTTCAAGCGGCCTATCCGGGAATCCGACCAGGACTAAGGGGCAACCAGCCCTGCCCAAGGGGCCTCTTCATCCCTAATCTGGGGCGCCTACTAATCACTACGCGTGACCGAAGAGACCCAACAGCCGATCCTCACCTTCGAGGGCAAGCGCTATGACCTCAATACCCTGCCTGAAGAGCTGAAGGAACTGGTTCGCGGGATGCAGGTGGCCGATGCCCAGCTGCGCCTGCACGAAGACACCCTCAAGGTGCTTGCCGTGGGTCGTCAGACCATGGCCATGCAGCTGAATGAACGCCTCCAGTCGGTGGAAGCCCTGCCGGACTGAGAGCCACGGTTTCTCCGCATTTAGGCAATCCTGCTGGATCCAGCCGGCCCCTGGGGCCGGCAATCCAGTGTGTGATGTCGGTTCTAGGCCTGGCGTTCCGGCGCCAGGCCCCTTTCGTTGAACACCCCTTCAAACAGCACGGAGCTGAGGTAACGCTCGCCGGAATCGGGGAGGACCACCACGATCGTGCGGCCGGCAAAGGCCGGTTCCGCGGCCAACCGAAGCGCCGCAACGGTGGCGGCGCCACAGCTGATGCCAGCCAGAATTCCTTCCTCGCGCATGAGGCGCCGGGCCATGGTTACCGCCTCCTCGTCACTGACCCGTTCGACCCGATCCACCAGGGACACCTCCAGGTTTCCGGGCACGAAGCCAGCGCCAATCCCCTGAATCTTGTGGGGTCCGGGCTGGAGCGTTTCGCCGGCCATCAGCTGGCTGATCACCGGGCTCGTTCTTGGTTCCACCGCCACAGACACAAGGGGCTTACCCAGGGTCTGTTTGATGTAGCGGCTCACCCCCGTGATCGTGCCGCCGGTGCCGACACCAGCCACGAGCACATCGACTTCGCCATCGGTATCGGTCCAGATTTCCGGCCCGGTGGTGTCGTGGTGGATCTGGGGATTGGCCGGATTGACGAATTGCTGGAGCAGCACATAGCGATCGGGGGCCGAGGCGGCGATCTCCTTGGCCCGGTTGACGGCACCGGTCATGCCGAGGCGCCCTTCGGTGAGTTCGAGTTTGGCCCCGTAGGCGGTGAGCAACTTGCGCCGCTCCAGGCTCATGGTCTCCGGCATGGTCAAGGTGAGCGGGATCCCTTTTGAGGCCGCCACAAAAGCCAGGGCGATGCCCGTGTTGCCGCTAGTGGGCTCGATCAGTTCCTTGCCAGGACCCAGCAGACCGTCCTTTTCGGCCTGGGCGATCATGGCGGCGCCAATGCGGCACTTCACCGAATAGGCCGGATTGCGACCCTCGATCTTGGCCAGTACCCGGGCGCCCCCGGGGGCGACAACCCGGTTGAGTTGCACTAAGGGGGTGCGGCCAATCGTGAAGCTGTTATCGCTGAAAATCGCGGCCATGCAACGGATGCCAGGGGAGCAGAAGCTGTTGGCAGCCTAGGAAGGCCCCTGCCCCCTGGCCAGGACCTGTTGCAGCGGTTCAAGCTTGTTGGCAGAAGCTAGGGCCTAAGCTCGAACCGGTTGCCAGGATGGGGGTGCCCTACCACAATTTGGCGGGGCCTTGAGATTGAAGGCGTTGAGCCAGCTGGATTGGTTGGCCTTGATAGGCCTTTTGCAAAACCCTCAAAACAGCGGTCACAATGGCCGATAGAATGGTTGTCCAGCGATGCAATCATCGTTCGCTCTGATGCATTGATTGGGTTGCAATCTTGATTGGCAGTAGGGGGAGTTCCTGTCGAATATTACTCGGTTTGAGGGGTAAGGCCCGTATCCTTCTTCTTGGATACTATTTTAAAGCTGTCTAGTTGAACGCAAGCGCCCGCCTGTGACCGGTGCCGCGTGAAGCCCCCTCCAAACCAACCGCCCAGGCCCTGTTGGCCGGTCACCAGAATCGAGTCCCCATGGGCGAGGCAGATGCGGGTATCGATCGCCAGGCCAAGTCGGGCCCACCCTGGCTGCGGTTCGGGCTGGCCTAGCAGCGGCGTTCAACCTTCCAGCGCAGGGGCCCGGGCCCAGGCCCATGCCCCCATCGGCGATGGTTGGACATCATTTGACCACTGTTCTGACCGCTGTTCGTAGCACTATTCGGACCACTGTTCCCAGGCACACCTTGGGGAAACGGCAAAGAGAAGGCCCAGCCAGGTGCGCTACAGCACAGCTGTCCGGTGCCCTTGCAGTGACAGAGTGAGTTGAGCTGGCTTGGGGGGCCAATGGCATTGGAGGCCGGGAGGGTTCCCCGCTTCGAACGGGCCCGATCCGCAGCCAGGCCTGGGTCCCCATCGGCCGAACGGCCCGATCGGGCCCGAACGATGCTGCTCGATTTTGCCCTGCTCCTGCTGGGACTGACCGTCGTGGTGGGCATCGGCAGCCTCAGCAGCCAGATGGCCGTCAGTTTCCATCCGCAAGCCCAGCTCCCGGGGGTGGATCTCAACCCCCTGTTGCTGCCTTACTACGCCGCCCGCTCCTCCCTGCGGATGTTCATCGCCCTGGGGATTTCGCTCACGATTGCGGTGGCGGTGGGCTCACTCACGGCCCGCTCGGCGGTGACGGAACGGCTGGTTCTGCCCTTGGTGGATGTGCTCCAGTCCGTACCGGTCCTGGGCTTCTTGGCCGTGATTGTGCCCTTTTTTATTGGCCTGTTCCCTGGCAGTTTGCTCGGGTTGGAATCGGCGGCCCTGTTTGCAATCGTCACGGGCCAGGTCTGGAACCTGATCTTTTGTTATCACCAATCCCTGCGCACGATTCCTGCGGAACTGCGCGAGGCCTCCCGGGTTTATGGCTTCACCGGTTGGCAGCAAATGGTGCGCTTGGAGCTGCCAGCCAGTGCCATTCCGATGGTTTGGAATGGGATGATGAGCTTTGCTGGTGGCTGGTTTTTTGCCACCCAAAGTGAGGCGATTAGTGTCAATAATTCAAATTATATCTTGCCCGGCATCGGCTCCTACGTGGCGGCCGCCATCGCGCAGCAACGCCTTGATTGTGTGCTTTGGGCCTTGTTAATGATGCTGCTCTTGATTGTCGTGACAGACCAGCTTTTCTGGCGACCCATTGTGACCTGGAGCGAGCAATTCCGCCTTGATACCAATTCAGCCGCCAACCCAAGCCAGTCCTGGTTCCTCGAAGCGCTGCAGCAGTCGGAGTTGTTGCGGCAACTAGGCCATTGGCTTGGAACTGCCCTTCTGCCCCTGGGCTCCTCCTTGAATCGCTGGACCCGTAGCCGCGGCCGCGATGGCCCAGCGCCCCTGCAGAAGCAGGAGCCCCGCTGGGTCGACAATGTGGTGTTACTAGCCGGTGCCGTCGCCACGGTGCTGGCTTGTCACCACAGCCTCGAGCAGGTGGGTTTGGGCGAAACCCTCCAGGCCTTTGGCCAGGGCCTGCTCACCTTTGGCCGGGTCCTTGCCGTTGTGGGCGGCAGCACCTTGATTTTCCTGCCTTTGGCGGTGTTGATTGGCCTGCGGCCTCGCTGGGCCGCCCTGTTGCAGCCCGTGATGTTGATGCTCGCCAGCATCCCCGCCAACCTGCTCTTTCCCTTTTTCACCGTGGTGTTCCTGTTTTGCGGGATGCCGCTCTTTTACGGCTGCGTCGTGTTGATGGCCATGGGCGCCCAGTGGTACGTGCTCTTCAATGTCACGGCCGGCGCTAGCGCCATCCCGAACGATCTGCGCGAAATGAGCCAGGTGTTCCAGCTCAAGGGGCGCCAGCGTTGGCGGCGCTTCCTGCTGCCAGCCATGTTCAGCGCCTGGATCACCGGGGCGGTCACCGCCAGTGGTGCGGCCTGGAATGCCTCGATCGTGGCGGAGCTGGTGACCTGGGGAAGCCACACCCTGCAGACCCCCGGGATTGGCTCCTACATCGCCCAAGCCACCGCCCACGGGGACCAGCCGCGGCTGTTCCTGGGTCTGGTGGTGATGGCCCTATTTGTGGTGGGCACCAACCGGCTCGTGTGGCGGCCCCTCTATCGCTTTGCCGAGGAACGCTATGGAAACTGATGCTTTGCTGGCGTCCGAAGGCGTGACCTCCCAGCCCCTGCTCAAGGTTCGCCACGTTGCCAAGCTCTTTCGCAGCGCCGATGGCAGCAGCCGGGTGGCCGTGCTCGATGACATCGATTTAGATATCGAGCCCGGCGAAGTGGTGGCCCTGCTGGGCCGCAGCGGCAGCGGTAAGAGCACCTTGCTGCGCCTGATGGCCGGCCTGATCACCCCTAGCGAAGGCCGGATTGAGCGCGATGGCCAGCCCCTGCGCGGTGTGAACCGGGATGTGGCGATCGTGTTCCAGAGCTTTGCCCTGTTGCCCTGGCTCACGGTGCTGGAAAACACAGCCGTGGGCCTGGAGGCCCGGGGCCTGGGTGAGAGAGAGGTGCGGCGCCGGGCCCTGCGGGCCCTGGCCATGGTGGGCCTAGAGGGCAGCGCCGAGGCCTATCCGCGCGAGCTCTCGGGGGGCATGCGCCAGCGGGTCGGTTTTGCCCGGGCCTTTGTGATGGAGCCGGCGCTGCTGCTCATGGATGAACCGTTCAGCGCCCTTGATGTGCTCACGGCCGAAAACCTGCGCCGCGATATCGATGAACTCTGGGCCGGGGGCACCTTCCCGGCCGGCTCGATCGTGATCGTCACCCACAGCATCGAGGAGGCGGTCTTGCTCAGTGATCGGGTGGTGCTGCTGAGTGCCAACCCGGGCCGTATTCGTGGCGTGGTTCCCAATCCCCTGCCCCGTCCCCGCGACGACACGGCGCCAGCCTTCCGCAACCTGGTGGATACCCTTTACGGCTACATGACCGATCCCGATAAGCCGGTCGGCTCCAGCCCCCTGGCGGTGGAACAGGCCACCAGCCAGGACGCCCTGGCCCTGCCGCCCGCTTCCCTCGGGGCCGTGGTCGACCTGCTCACCCTGGTGCCGGAGCAGGAGGGCATCAGTGTGGCCGAACTAGCCGATGAGCTGGTGCTGGAACTCGATGATCTGTTGCCGATCCTCGATGCCGGGGAACTGTTGGAGTTGATGGCTGTGGATGGGGCCCGCCTGGGCCTGACTGCCGTGGGCCGGGCCCTGGCCGAGGCCAGCGAGGAGGAGCAACAGCGCCTCCTGCGCAGCCAGCTGATGCTTGTGCCCCTGGTGCGGCGCCTGCAGGAGGCCCTCGAGGCCAGCCCCAAGGCAGAGGTCGAAGGCGACTTTGTGCTCGACCTGCTCAGTGAGCAGTTCACCCAGCCCGAGGCCGAGGCCATGTTCGAAACCCTGGTGAGCTGGATCCGGGCCTGCGGCCTGTTCCGCTATAGCCGCGAGCAGGATCGTTTCCGGGCCAGTGATGCCCTCGAGAACGGACAGGATGGCCAGGTCTAAGGGCCTATCCCTGCTGGCGGCGGACGCTGGCGGGAGCCGGCGCTGTGGTTGTCGTCCCGAGGCAAGGGTGCCTTCGGGCCTGCTCGGAGCGCCTTGGCGGCTGAAAATCGCCAATCGGCGGTGCTTAGTTGTAGCCGTAGCGCTGGATAAACCAGGTTTTGACCCGCTGGGTGAGCAGGCAATAGCCGGCCAGAATTAGGCCAAGCCAGCCGAAGTAGGCCCCTGGCAGGGGCACCAGCCCCAGGCCCGGGCCGGCTGGCGTGAAGGGTAGGGCAATCGCCAGCGCCATCACCGTGGCGCTGATCACGAGCAGGGGCCAGGAGGCCCGACTCTGCAGGAAAGGAATTTTCGGGGTTCGGATGATGTGCACAATCAAGACCTGGGTCATCAGGCTTTCCACAAACCAACCGGTTTGAAAGAGGGCGTGCTGGGCTGGCGTGTTGGCTTGGAACACAAACCACATCAAGCCAAAGGTGAGATAGTCGAACAGGGAACTGATCGGCCCAACCTTGAGCATGAAGCGTTGGATGTCGCCCACCAGCCATTGACGGGGCTTGGCCAGGTACTCGCGATCGACCCGATCGAAGGGGATGCCGGTCTGGGAGAGGTCGTAGAGCAGATTATTGACTAAAATCTGCACCGGCAGCATCGGCAGAAAGGGCAGCAAGGCGCTAGCACCCACCATGCTAAACATGTTGCCAAAATTGGAACTTGTTCCCATTTTAATGTATTTAACGATATTGCCAAAGGTGCGGCGACCCTCGAGGATGCCCGCCTGCAAAACCATCAGATTTTTTTCCAGCAAAATGATATCAGCTGCATCCTTGGCGATAGCAGCGCCCGTGTCCACCGAGATCCCCACGTCGGCCTCGCGCAGGGCCGCCGCATCATTGATGCCATCGCCCATGAACCCCACGATCGAGCCCTTACTGCGCAGGACGCGGACAATGCGTGCCTTTTGCAGAGGGGTCAGTTTGGCAAAAATCGTTGTGCTTGCTGCTGCCTCAAGCAGGGCCCCATCGTCCAGGCTCTCCACCCGACCACCAAGCAGAATGCCGCCTACGGCCAGGCCCACATCCTTGCAGGTTTTCTGCGTGATCACGGCGTTATCGCCGGTGAGAACTTTGACTTGCACCCCACCGCTGGCCAGGGCGGCAAGGGCCTGCCGGGCCGAGTCCTTGGGGGGATCGAGAAAGGCCATGAGGCCGATCAGGGTCAGGGCCCGCTCATCGGCAATCCCATAGGTGGTTTGCTCGGGCGGTACCTCCTTGTAGGCCACCGCGATCACCCGCAGGCCGTCATCATTGAGATTGTGGTTGAGCTGGTGCAACTGGCTGCGCAGCTGGGCATCGAGGGCCACGGCCTTGCCGTCGATGCGCACCTTGTCGCAGATCTGGGCGAATTCTTCAACGGCCCCTTTGCAGATCAGTTCATGGTGGTGGCCCTCTTCGTCGACCACGACGGACATGCGCCGGCGCACAAAATCAAAGGGGATCTCGTCTATCTTTCTGTAACGCTGCCGCACATTCAGTTTGACCTCCAAGTCCCTGTGCTCCAGGATCGCCACATCTAAAAGATTTTTGAGACCACTTTGATAGGTGCTGTTCAGGTAGGCAAATTCGAGAACCTCTTCCCGCTCGCGTCCAAACATGTCGAGGGGGAACTTCAAGGCGATGTGGTCTTGGGTCAGCGTGCCGGTTTTGTCGGTGCAGAGGGTCTCCATGGAACCTAAGCACTGGATCGAATTGATGTTTTTAACGATGACCTGTTGCTTGGACATGGCGATGGCGCCCCTGGCCAGGTTGGCCGTCACGATCATCGGTAGCATTTCGGGGGTCAGGCCCACCGCCACCGAGAGCGCAAAGAAAAAAGCCTCGCCCCAGTTGCCCTTGAGCAACCCATTGATGAGAAATACACTGGGTGCCATTACCAGCATGAAGCGCAGCAATAACCCGCTCACATCATTCACTCCCTTGTCAAACCCCGTCCTCGACTTGGGGACCCCCATCCCTTCGGCCATCGAGCCAAGGATTGTGCGGCCGCCGGTTTGAACCACTACCGCCCGAGCGGCCCCACTCACGACCGCCGTGCCTAGGAAACAGAGGCTCTCCAGGTCGAGGGGATTGCTGCTGGCGGAAGTGTTGGCATCAATGGCACAATGTTTTTCAACTGGCAAGGATTCACCGGTCAAAGCCGCCTGGCTCACATACAAATCCTTGGACTGCAGCAGGCGCACATCGGCTGGCACCATGTCCCCTGCCGCCAGCAGAATCACATCCCCGGGGACTAAATCACGCATCGGTACGTCCTGCCGTTGGCCCTCCTGAATGCTGGGACCTAGGTCCAGGCTTGCTGATGGCTGGCCAGCCCGATCGCCCGCTTGAACCGGGCGGCTCACCGTGGCGGTGTTGAGCACCAGGTCGCGAAGGGCTGCAACGGCGCGACTGGAGCGAAATTCTTGCGAAAAGCGCAGGATCACGCTGAAGATCACAATCGTCAGGATGATCAGGGCCGATTCCGCTTGGCCACTGATCAGGGAAAGGGCTGCTAGGGCCCCTAACAGCAGCACCAGCGGATTGCCCCCACTGGCAAGCAACTGCGCCGGCCAGCTCGGTGTGCCTTGCCTGGGAATGTCATTGGGCCCGTAAAGGCGCCTGCGCCGGTCTGCCTCCTGCTCGCTGAGGCCCGCCCCGCCGCTTTCCAGCTCGGCTACTACTTGCTCGAGCGGCTTGGTGCCGATTGCCGCCATGGCGGCTTCCCCTTGGGGACCATCCCTTGCCGGCGGTGGAGGTCTGCGCCGCGCCTGGCCCCCTTGCGAGGGCCAGAGGTGGAGAGTGAACCGCAAGGCCCGCCGGGCCGGAACCCTGATGTTGCGCCGCCAAAGCCTGGCCAGACCCATCGCAACCCCCACCGTTGGACCTTTGGCCCAGGCCTGCTTGGACTTAGCAGGGGCAGCTTGACGTTGGCTTGGGGGAGCTTGATTGAGGCCATGAATGGCCCTGATCGGGCCCCCGTTGCCACCATCGCGGCGCCCTAACCGGGTTAGGAAGCGAACCCTGCCGCCCAGCAACCGCCCTTTCGCTGGAGGCACAGCTTGCGACGATGGAACAACAGATATGCAGCGCTGTGTGACCAAACGCAAGATCGGCATCGCCCTGGCGGTTGTCCTGGCCGGGGCTGGCGCGATCTGGGTCGGCGCTAACTGGGGGATTGAGCAGACCGATGACGCCCTGCTCCAGTCCCATCTCTATCAAGTGTCCAGCCGTATTCCTGGCACCGTCGCCAAGGTGCTGGTGGATGCCCACGACCCGGTGCAGCCAGGCCAACCCTTGGTACTTCTCGATTCTGGCGACCAGCGCATGCAGGTGCTGCGGGCCGAAGCGGACCTGATGAGTGCCCGCAGCCAGGCCGATGCCGCCCAAGTCACGGTCGGCGCCGACCGCAGTGATGCCAGTGCCGGTGAATCCCAGGCCCGCGGCGACCAGCTTGATGCCCGCGCCGAGGTGGTCCGCACCGCCGCCGATCTCAAGCGGTACCAAAGCCTGCACCGCCAAGGCGCCGCCACCCAGCAGCAAGTCGACCTAGCCCAGAGCCAATATCAGCAGTCCCTTGGCCGGCTGAGCCGCAGCAGGGGCAGCCAGGCCACGGCCCGCTCCCGCCAGGCCCGCATCCAGGTCGATGCCAGCAAGGCGGCCGCTGCCCGCGCGGGGGTGCTCCAGGCCCAGGCGGCCCTGGCTACCGCCAAGCTCCAGCTCAGCTACACCACCGTGCGGGCCGCCGCCGCCGCCGCCGTGGTCGGCCAACGCCAGGTGGAGGCGGGCCAGGGCGTCCAGCCCAGCCAAGGTTTGCTGATCTTGGTGGGCCGGGATGTTTGGGTGGAGGCCAATTTCAAGGAAACCCAGGTCAGCCCCATGCGCATCGGCAATCGGGCCGACCTCCAGCTCGATGGCGTGCCGGGTGTGGTCTTCCATGGCCACGTCACCAGCCTCTCGCCAGCTTCAGGCGCCCGCATTGCCTTGCTACCCCCCGATAACGCCACCGGTAATTTCACCAAGGTGGTCCAGCGGGTCACCGTCCGTATTGATTTTGATCCCAGCAGCCTGGGCCCCTGGAAGTCCCGGCTGAAGCCGGGACTCTCGGTGGTGACTTCGGTGCACACCTGAGGTGGGCCCGTCCCCTGCTGCCCTAGCGCCAGCTCGCACGCCCGTGGCGCCGCTCCCCACCAAGCCCATCGTCGGGCCCTGGAACTGGTGGATCGCCAAGTGGACCTGCAGGCGTCCCTGATGGCCTATGCCGACATCTTCCACTGGCTGGCGATCCTGTTTCTGGCGGCCATCCCGCTGGTTCTGCTGTTCCGGGTTCCGAAGCCACGACGGGTTGGCTGATAACGAGCGCCCGTTGGACACTTGCTTACGGCTTCGGCAAGACAGGCTTTTGGACGTAGGCCAAGACCGCGATCAAGAGCGCCCCTTCTTGGCAAGGCCGGCCAGAATTGGAACCATTGGACGAAATTGCCAAGGTTGGCCAGACTTCCCATGGTTGGTTAAGGACCCACGCTCGCCTCGGGACTGCCCGTTCCCTTGCAGGCGTCTGTCCCGTCGCCTAGCCCCCCAGCTGCCTGTTGCCGCCGACGTCCATGGGAGCCCATCACCATCCCAG
>Ga0310335_100277_pt1 | contig 14422 bp, 1 predicted proteins | sample LakMicMISRFREDD7_FD_195549 | JGI IMG/M metagenome (GOLD analysis project Ga0310335, IMG submission 195549) | Enriched freshwater cyanobacterial communities from Lake Michigan, Michigan, United States - MI23.SRF.RED.D7 (v2) (version 2) | ecosystem: Environmental > Aquatic > Freshwater > Lake... | reverse complement strand
GGCAGCGCCAGCTTCAACACCACCACAGGGGTTGTCACCTACAGCCTGAACAACAGTTCGGCGGCAACAGAAGCGCTCACCGCTGGCCAATCCGTCACCGACAGCTTTGGGGTGATTCAGGTCACCGACGGCAGCGCCACTGCCCAGACCGGCACCATCAGCTTCTCGATCACCGGCAGCGATGATGCGCCCCAGATCAGCGCCAACGCCGCTGCCGGCAACCTCAGCAGCGCGGCCCTGAGCGAAACCAATGCGAGCCTCTCGGCCAGCGGCAGCCTCAGCGTCAGCGACGTTGACCTCACCAACACTGTGGCGGCAGCTGTGGTGGGCCTCAGCAAGAGCGGCGCCACCGCCGGCTTGAACAGCGACGACGCCAGCCTGCTGGCGATGCTCGGCGTTATCCCAGCGGCACCGACTGCTGTGATCTCCAGCAGCCAGACCAGCGGCAGCCTCAGCTGGACCTTCAACAGCGGCAGCGAGGCCTTCAACCACCTCGCATTCGGACAGCAGCTGACGCTCTCCTACACCGTGCGCGTCACTGACAGCTCCGGCCTCACGGCAGATCTGCCCGTTGCGATCACGATCTCAGGCACCAATGACAGCCCGGTCGTGCGTCAGCCGAGCGCTATTCAGTCTGTTTTCAATGAAACATTTGATGCGCTCGATGGCATCAAAAACGGTGGCCAATACCTCACCAACGAACCAGTTCAGTACTCGGCCACCATCCCCGGCTGGACCAGCTCTGGGGTCCACGCCCTGCATGTTGTGGGACGCGGCGGGGCGGGAACAAGCAATGATGCGCTGATGATCTATGGCGACAACGTCATCCTGTCAAATCCGATCAGCAACGCGAACACTGCCGGCCAAACGTACTCCGTTTCATTTGAGATCGCACCTGCCACCTACCAAAGCGCCGACCAGCAAACGACCAGTGGCGACCAACTGAAAGTACTCATACTGAATGCATCTAATCAAATCATTCAATCGTATTTCGTTAGTGCTGGCAGCTTCTCAAGTACGCCAAGCTATCGCACAGAATCGTTCAGCTACACAGGTGATGGCAATGGGGATGCCAGGGTCAGAATTGAAAATCAGAACCCTTCCATCGGCAGATTTGTTGGAGCCGTCGACAATGTTGAGATTCGACAAGGTGTCAATTCCGGATCGAGCAGCAACGCCTCCCTAGCGGAGACCAACACCACCCTCACCGCAAGTGGTTCTCTGGCTGTGATCGATGCCGATCAGACGGACAGCGTCAGCGCTGCCATCTCATCGGTTGCCCTGACTGGCTCCTACATGAGTGCCGGCAGCAGCGTGCCCGCCTCCCTGGTTGCCAGCAGCTACCAAGCCCTCAAGGACATGCTGGTGCTGACACCAGCAGCCGGCACATCCATGGCTGCCGACCCATCGGCCGGGACGTCTCTCAACTGGACCTTCAGCTCAGGCAGCAACGGTGATCAGGCTTTCAATTTCCTGGGTAACGGCCAAACCCTCACCCTCACCTACACACTCACCCTTACAGACACCAGTGGCGCTTCAGGCCCTGGCGCCCCTGCAATCACCAGCACGCCCATCAGCATCACCATCACCGGCAGCAATGATGCTCCCCTGATCAGCATCAACCCCTCCGCCGGCAACAGCAGCACTGCCAGCCTGAACGAGACCATCACCTCCCTCAGCGCCAGCGGCAGCCTCACGGTAAGCGACGACGACCTGATTGATACCGTCGCCGCTGTCAAAACAGCAACGGTCTCCAGGGGCGGCACCAGCGCCGCTATCAGTGGCCTCACGGATGCCGAGCTGCTGGGCATGTTCAGTGTTTCACCGGCGGCTCCGGCGGTCGTGGTGGACAGCAGCAACACCAGCGGCAGCCTCGGCTGGAGTTTCGATTCAGGCAGCGAAACTTTTAACCAGCTCGCCAGTGGCGAACAGCTGACGCTCACCTATACCGTGCGCGTCTCTGACAGCTCCGGCACCACAGCCGATCAGCCCATCACCATCAACGTGAGCGGCAGCAATGACACACCGGCGATCACGGCCACGGATGTCAGCGGCAGCATCACAGAGGACCTCACCAGCGGTAGCCCGGCACGTCTGCGTGACAGCGGCAGCATCAGCTTCAGCGATGTTGACCTCAGCGATCGCATCTACACCAGCAGTTCCTATCTGGGTGCCAGCGCTTCCTCGGGAGCGATCGTGTCGACGGCCCTGGCCACCGCCCTGCAGGATCTGGCTAACACCTTCACTCTCTCGGGTGCCGGGGTGGGCAACCTCTCCACCGCCAGCAGCGGCACTGTGAGCTGGGCATTCAGCCTCGACGACAGCCTCAGCCAATACCTCGCCGCCGGCGAAAGCATCACCGCCACTTACCGCATCACCGTCAGCGATGACAGTGGCATCATCACCGCCAGTGGCAACAACGCCCTAAGCAGCAGCAGCCAGGACGTCACGATCACGATCCATGGCGCCAACAATGCGCCGCAGATCACGGCGCCTGCCGAATCGAGCAGCAGCCTGTCCACCTTCAGCAGCAGCACCGATGGCTGGAGCAGTGGATCGCTGCTGAGCAGTGCGCAGTGGGGTTCGTTCCTGGGCGCCTTTGGCGCTGGCCAGAGCACCAGCAACACCTTCAGCGGCTCGCGTGCGATTGAGTCGATCAGCATCGATTGGCTGCGGCTGGATTCCTGGGATGGCGAGCGATTCCTGGTGTATGCCAACGAGATACTGATCTTTGATCAGCCGTTCTGGGGTTACTTGGCCTCACCGGTGTCAGGGGCACCCAGCGGCACAACCAACGGCTACAGCTGGTCGATCACTCCGCAAGAGGCAGGACCCAACTACTGGGGGGTCTCCGACTCGCTGGATCAGCGCTTCGTGCTGACGCTCACCCCGTTGAACGCAGTCACCGATCTGACCCTGCGTCTGACGTCAACCCTGGACCAGGGCGCAAGCGATGAAGCCTGGGGTATCGACAACGTGTCCGTCGTCAGGTCCACCAGCACACCCACGGCGAAGAACCTCAGCGAAACCAACACCACCCTCTCGGCCAACGGCAGCCTCAGCGTCAGCGACGTTGACCTCAGCAACACCGCCTCTGCATCGGTGGTTGGCCTCGTGAAGAGCGGCACGAGCAGCGGGCTTGGCAGCAGCGACAGCGCCCTGTTAGCCATGTTCAGTGTTACTCCAGCAGCACCCGAGACGGTGCTCTCCAGCACCCAGACCAGCAACACCCTCAACTGGAGCTTCAACAGCGGCAGCGAGGCGTTCAACCATCTGGCCGCTGGTGACACCCTCACCCTGGCCTACAGCGTGCGCGTCACCGACAGCACCGGCGCGTCGGCTGATCAGCCGGTCACCCTCACCATCAACGGAACCAACGACACGCCCACCGTGTCTGCCTCCAGCCCCTCGGCCACCCTGCTGGAAGCCGGTGGCATCGGCAACGGCACCGCTGGCACGGCAACCGCCACCATCACCCTCAGCAAGGGCGACGTGGATGGCATCGTCAGCTACGACACCGCCGACCTCACCAGCAACGGCTGGAGCAACGCTGGCAGCGGCACCTACACCAAAGCCGGGATCTACGGCAGCGCCAGCTTCGACACCAGCACAGGGGTTGTCAGCTACATCCTGGACAACGCCGCCACCGCCACCCAGGGTCTTACCGCTGGCGAGAGCGTTGCTGACAGCTTTGGTGCCATCCGCGTCACAGACGGAACCGCTAGCGCGCAGACCAGCACCCTCAGCTTCTTGATCACCGGCGCCAACGACACGCCCACCGTGTCGGCCACCACGCCATCGGCCACCTTGGTGGAAGCCGGTGGCATCGCCAATGCCAACGCGGGCACGGCAACCGCCACCATCAGCCTGACCAAGGGTGATGTGGATGGCAGCGCCAACATCGACACCACCCACCTCACCAGCAACGGCTGGAGCCATGCCGGCAGCGGCAATTACACCAAATCAGGCACCTACGGCAGCGCCAGCTTCAACACCAGCACCGGTGTCGTCACCTACAGCCTGAACAACAGTTCGGCGGCAACAGAAGCGCTCACCGCTGGCCAATCCGTCACCGACAGCTTTGGGGTGATTCAGGTCACCGATGGCAGCGCCACTGCGCAGACCAGCACCATCAGCTTCTCGATCACCGGCTCCAACGACACACCCTCTGTTGCCGTTGCCACACCGACAAGCCTGGTGGAAACCGACTCGGCCCTCAGCAGTACCGGAAGCCTGGCGATCGACGAGCTGGACCAAAGCGACAGCGTGACGGCACGGGTGGAGAGCGTTGTCGCCAGCGGCACCACGGCCGGCCTGGCCAGTGCCAACACCGCACTGTTGGCGCTGTTGAACGTGGAGCCGAGCACCGTGATCACCGCCGGTGCTGGCAGCGGCGTCCTGAACTGGACCTTCAACAGCGGTGCTGCCGAGGCCTTTAACCACCTGGCGCCAGGCGAGAGCCTCACCCTCACCTACACGATCCGTGTCAGTGACAGCACCGGGGCCAGCCTGGACCGGCAGCTGCCGATCACCATCAGCGGCAGCAATGACAGCCCCCGCCTCTACACCGGGGCCGGCGACACGGTTCAACTGGTGAGCACCACTGCCACACCCACCTTGCGCCTGGCCATCCCCGCCGAAGGCGTGGCAGCCGGTTCCGAGGTGCGGCTGCGCTACCTGGGCCAGGCCCAACCGGCGCAGCAGCTTACGGATGCCGACATCGGTCGCGGTTATGTGGATGTAGCCCTCAACCGCAACCTTGAAAACGCCAATGGCTCCCTGGAGTCGGTGCCAGTGAAATGGATTGACTGGATGGGCTCCAGTTCAGGCGGCGGCAGTGTCAGCGGCCAGTTCAACACCGAAGCCGGTGCCGTGAACGCAACCCTCAGCACCACCACCGGCTGGGCGTTTGTGCAGGCCGATGGCGGCACCAACTTCTTCAATCCGACAGGCCCCTACACCAGCCCTGGTGTTGCAGCACCAGACAGCTCGGACATCATCGCCTTCGATCCTGCCGGCTGGCGCACGCTCACGTTTGATCAGGAGGTGCAGAACCTCTATTTCGCCTTTGTCAGCATGAATGGCAATGGCTATCGCTTTGATCGCGATTTCGACATCATCAGTCAGGCTGAAGACAGCAGCCCCGGCTACTGGGGCGGGGGCAATGCAATCAAGAAAGAAGTACTGATCGGCGGCCGAACTTTCTACGAACTCCAGTGGACCGAGGGCGAACCCCATGGCGTGATCCGCTTCAAGGGCGCCTTCTCCACCCTCACCTGGGAAAACCCGGTGAGTGAGAACTGGCACGGTTTCACCGTTGGCATCAAGAGCTCCTCTAATGCTCTTCAGGGGGTGAGCGGTGAGTTCATCAACAGCAGCGGCGCACTGATCAGCGCCACCCCCACCCTGCTGGTGAATTTCGATCCCACGGCCAGCACCCCCACCACACTGGACACCACCACCAGCCAGGCGCGTCTCACCGACGGCGACCAGCCGATCAGCACCAACGGCAGCCTGAGCCTCTACGACGCCGATCGCAGTGATCAGATCAGCGTGACCGCCAGCAGCGTGGTTGCCAGCGGCATCACCACAGGCATCGGCCTCAGCGACAGCGCTCTTCGGGCGTTGTTGACGCTGAGCAGCAGTGACACCGCCAGCAGCCAGCTAGCCAAGGTGAACTGGCAATTCACCGCCAGTGCCCAGACCTTCGACTACCTGGCTGCCGGCGAAGAGCTTGTGCTCACCTACGCCATCCAGGCCAGCGATGGACAAACCAACAGTGCGGCGGCTACCTCCCAGGTGACCTTGCGGATCACCGGTGTCAACGAACTGCCCCAACTCAGCCTCCAGGGCGGCGACATCAGCGGTGCGGCATTGCTGGAAACCAATGCCGCCCTCAATGCCAGTGGCACGCTGACGGTGGTGGATGCCGATCGCACCAACACCGTGACAGCCAGCGTGCACAACGTGGCGATCGCGGCGGCCAGCACCTATGAAGGAATCATTCCCTTCAGTGAGGACCAGCTGCAGGCCATGCTCCGGGTAGGCGATCCAGTCGCCAACGGCGCCACCCTGTCAGCCGATGCCGGCAGCAGCAGCAACCTTCAGTGGTTCTTCCAGGCCCCCGCCGCCGGCAGCTTCGACATGCTGCCCAGCGGCGAGACCCTGATCCTCGACTACAGCCTGCGGATCAGCGACGGGCACGACGTGAACTCCTTTGTGGAGCAACCGCTGCGCATCACCATCACCGGCAGCAACGATCTCCCCGTTCTCAGCACCGCCAACAGCGGCCCGGTGATCATCAGCAATCCGCGCCTGCCCGGCGATGTGCCCCTGGCACCGGGGCTGACGCTCACCGATGTGGACAGCCCTCTGGTGGGGGCCACGGTGACCCTGCAGGACGCCGCCGCCGGCGACATCCTCAACTGGAGCATGCCCGCCGGTGCAGCTCTCAACGTGAGCAGCAGCTGGATCCCTGCCACGGAGAGCATCCCCGCCAGCCGCGTGCTCAGCATCAGCGGCGATGCCACCCCGGAGATCTACCGCGAGCTGCTGAGTTCGATCACTTACACCAGCAATGCGGCCACCCCCTGGCGCCGTGATCCCGCTGTGGTGGCCAGCAGCCGCACCGATGTGCAGCTCACCTGGACGGTGGACGACGGCGACGGCATCGCGGCTCCTGTGGCAGCCAGCAGCAGCCTGCGCTTCATCAACCTCAGACCCGAGATCCAGCGCGGCAGCGGTCACCAGCTCGGCAGCACCAATCCTCTGGCGATTGATGCCCTGCTGCAGCTGAACGATGCCGACACCACCGAACTGGCCTCTGCGCGGGTGACGATCGAAGACCGTCAGATCGGCGACCTGCTGCTCTGGGATACGGCACTCGCGGCCAGCCATGGCCTGGTGGTTGCTTTTGCTCCCGCCAGCGGCACCCTCAACGTGTCCGGCATCGCAGCGGTAGAGGCCTACCAGGCCTTGCTGCGCTCGATCCGCTATGCGGTGGACTGGAGCCAGACCAATGCACCATCAGCCCTCTCGGCAACCCGAACCATTGCCTGGCAGGTGGCCGACGCCAACAGCGATGCACGCGGCCCCTCCAGCAGCGACCTGTACCGCACAACCATTCAACTGGCCAGCATCGCGGCCGATGCAGCCGCCAACCTCAGCGCCAGCGCCAGCGCCGAGGAGGACAACGGTCTTGCGGGCAGTGCCGGACCCTATGCAACACGCCCAGCGCTGCCCCTGTTCAGCACCAGCGTCACCACCCTGAGCCGCAGTGGCCAGCTGGCGATCAGCGATTCCGATTTTGGTCAGGCCCAGTTCTCCACCGCCGTCAGCGATTGGCCTGGGCTGGCTACCGGCAATCTGGGCTCCCTCTCGATTGACGCCAGTGGCCACTGGACCTACACGCTCGACAACACCCATCCCCTGATTCAGGCCCTCAAGGTCGGCGAACAACGGCTGGAATCGTTCCTGGTGCAATCGCTCGACGGCACCGGCCGCCAGCGCGTTGACATCACTATCAACGGCAGCAGCGACACCCTGACGCAGTACGCCAGTCGCGTACTGGATGTCTCATCCCAGGGCAAGGACCCGGCCAGTGATGTCTACCGCCGCTGGTATGCCAACCAGGCTCTCGGTGCCCCCAACAGCGACTTCGGTGACTACGACACCGCCTGGTCGCCGCGCCGACGCAACAGCGGCAACACCGTCAATCCATCCTGGCCCGATGACTACATTCAGCTGGGTTTCAGCCGCAGCGTGCTGGCAACGGGGGCACGCATCCATGAAACCGCTGGCCTTGGTTTCGTTCGTGCTGTGTTTGGTTTTGTTGTCGATGATGACGGCAACAAAACCTTCATCGAGCAGCCCCTCTGGGTGGGCACCGATGATGCGGCCAGCAATGCCAACAACCCTGGCGTGTTGGAGCTCAGCTTTGCGGATCCACCGCAGCTGATCAACGGCCTCGAAATCCTGGTGGACATCGATCACACCAGCTTCTGGGAGCAGATCGATGCGGTGGAGCTGATCGGGGTTGTCACTGACCCCACCTACCGGGTTCAGTCGCCCACGATTGATGCCATCGCCGATGACAACGCCATCAACCTGGCGGAAAAAACCGCCGGGGTGATGCTTTTCGGCAGCTACGACCAGTACGGCAGCAGCACCGTGGAGGTGCGCTGGAACGGCCAGACTTACACGGCTGAACTCAATCGGGACCAGGGGCTTTGGTGGCTGACCATCCCAGCCGCAGAGATTCCGGCCGACACCGCTGTGTCAACCCTGGAGGTGCAGGCCTTCGATCGCTCGGATCCACGCAGTGGCGATCGCTTTGCCTCGGCCGTGGTGACGGCCAGCGTGAGCATTGACACCGTGGCGCCCACCCAGCCGACCTTGGACGTGGTGGGAACTGACAATGCGATCAACCAATACGAGAAGTACCTGCAAGGGGTGATGCTCAGCGGCACCGCTGAACCACTGAGCAGCGTGGAGATCGCCTGGGATTACAAAAAACCCCAGATGGTGACCACCGATGCGCTGGGCAACTGGTCGCTGCTGGTGAAGGATTCGCTGATCCCGGTGGACAATCCCGACAGCACCCTGGTGCTGACCGCGATCGATGCGGCCGGCAACCGTTCGACGTCTCTGCAGCGTCAGGTGTTGATCGACACCCGCGAGCCCCTCAAGGCCACGATCAATCCGCTGCATTGGAGTGACAGCGTCAATGCCGCCCAGAAGGCCGCCGGCGTGGTGGTGACCGGTAGCTCGGAACCCGGCGCCAGCATTGAGTTGAGCTGGCGACAGGCCGATGGCAGCCGCATCAACAAGTCGACAACGGCGAATTCCAATGGCCTTTACGGTGTGGCCGCGCCCGACAGTCCGGTGGCGGTGCTGTTCGGTGACACGGTGCTTGGCGTGGCACGCAGTGGCAGCAGTGGTGAGTTCCTTTACATCTTCACCGCCGCGAATCAACAGCTGGTGGATGCGACCCCAGTCGCCAGCGGCCTGCGGTTCAGCGCCTTATGGCTCGAAGCGGGGATACCGGTGCAAAGCACCAACCTGGTGGGAGCCCGGGGTCTGTGGCAGGCCAGCTTCAGCAGCGCTGAGGTGCCGGCAGACAGTTCCAGCAGCCAGATTGAAGTGGTCGCCACCGATGTGCAGGGCAATGTGTCCAGCGTCAAGAGCGACTACGTGGTGGTGGACACCCAGGGGCCGGCCGCCCCGCTGCTGCGGGAGCTGGATACCCGGCTCAATGCCCAAGATCTGAACAACACCCTTCTGATCAAGGGCAGTGCCGAAACCGGCGCCAGGGTGTTGTTGACGCTGCTGGGCGAAACCAGTTCGGCCACGGCCAGCTCCGGCAACTGGATCGCCCAGTTCACGCCGGAGCAACTGGCCCGCATCCGCACCAGCGCGGCGGCGGCCGACGGTACCGGGTTGCTCAGCCTGCAGGCTTTTGACCGCCTGGGCAACCCTTCGGCCGTGGCCACCCAGGCGATTGCGGTGGATGGCACAGCACCGGATGCCCCCAGCTTCAATCTCGCCACCGGTACCACCCTGAACGGAGCCCATCGCCGGGATGGGCTTGTGCTCACGGGTGCTGCTGAACCCGGCAGCCTTGTGGAACTCACCTGGGAGCGGCTCACCCGCACTGCGCGGGTGGACGCCACTGGCAGCTGGAGTCTGGCCGTCAGCGCGGCCGAGATTCCAGCCGACACGGGCCTCACGCTGCTGCAGGCCACGGGTGTGGATGCCGTGGGCAACCGCTCGGCCGTGGCCGAAATGCGCTTGGCGATCGACAGCGTGGCCCCCAGCCCCCAGATCATGGAGATCGGTGGCAGTGACAACACCATCAGCCTGGGGTCTGGCGATCAGCAGATCCGTGGCGTTGCAGAAGCGCTGACCCCGCTCAGCCTTTGGGTCAGTGGCGGTGGCCGAACGGCACCCGAGCTGCTGGCCAATCTCACGGCCGATGCCCAGGGCCTGTTTGCGCTCGACCTCAGTCCGAGCCAGCAAAACAGCCTGGCGGGCAGCGCTGGCCTGCAGCTCAGCGTGCGCCAGAGCGATGCCGCCGGCAACAGCGGCAGCTCGGCGGCCTATGCCTTTGCCATCGATCTGACGCCTCCGTCGATTGGTCTGAGCAATCTGGGCGGCGTTGACAACATCCTCTCCAGCCGGGCTGATGACCGCCTCCTCGCCGGGGTCGGCGAACCCAATCAGCCGCTGCAGCTCAGCATCACCGGCCCCAACAGCAGCCTCAACCTGCCGGCGATCACCAGCGATGCCTCCGGGGCCTTCCGCTACGCCTTCACCGACAACGATCTGGCTGTGCTCGGCCAGGGTTCGGACTTCACGCTGACGATCAGCCAACGGGATGCCGCTGGCAACAGCAGCACGATCACCCGCAGCTTTGCCATTGACACGGAGGCCCCAGCCGCCGCTGTGATCCGTTCGGCTGGTGGGGCTGACAGAACCATTTCGACCGCGCTGGCTGATCAAGCGATCAGCGGTTCTGCCGAGCCTGGATCCCTGGTCTCCATCAGCCTGATCGACAGCAGGGGCAGCAGCCAGACCCTGGGCAGCACCCTCACCAACGCTGCTGGCGACTTCAGCCTGCAGCTTTCTGCGGTCCAGCTGAGCGGCCTGCCCCAGGGTTCAGGGCTGCAGCTGCTCGGCCAGATCAGCGATGCAGCCGGCAACAGCAGCACCTCGGCAGCCTTCACCATCAGCGTGGACACCGTGGCGCCGGCGGTGCCCACCATCACCGCCGGCGGTGCTGATGGCATCGTCACCTCAGTGGCTGGTGATGCCTTGCTGAGCGGCACCGCCACGCCTTACGCGACCGTGCAGCTGGAGGCCGAAACCCTTGCTGCGAGCGAAGGCAGTGCGAGCGAAGGCAGTGTGAGCCTGGGGACTGCCCTTGCCAACGGCCGGGGCCTGTTCAGTTTTGCCCTCTCACCCGCCCAGATCGGGCAGCTGGGGCAGGGTTTGCAACGCTTCTGGGCCTGGATCGGCGATGAGGCGGGCAACATCAGCCGTTCCAGCGCCGCCCTCGCCAGCATCGACACAGAAGCGGATCAGATTCCCACCTTGATCAGCGCCGGCGGCGTTGATGGGGTGATTTCGGGTGTGATCGGTGATCAACAGATCGTCGGCCGCGATGCCGCGCCCGGTCGCCCCGTCACGCTGGAGGCCAAGCTGCCGGCGCCGGCAGGCAGCAGCGAACGGCCGACCCTGGTGCTGGGGAGCGTGATGGCTGATGCCAGTGGCGCGTTCCGCTACACGCTGAGTAGCCGCAACCTGCAGGATCTGGGTCAAGGCAGCGGCATTGAGCTGGTCGCCAGCCAAGCCGATGCTCTGGGCAACGTGGGACGTTCGACAGCCCTGACGGTGGCGATCGACACGGTGGCCCCCGATGCCCCGGTGATCAGCAGCGTCGGCGGTACCGACGGGGTGATCACCAACCAGAGCAGCGTCGACGGCCCGGACGCCACCGTGCTCGGCACCGCAACGGCAGGCTCAGAGGTGAGTCTGTGGGGCAGCGACGACGGGATCAGCTACCGCTTCCTAGCCACCACCACTGCCAACGCCGAAGGACGCTTCCAGCACGTCCTCAGTTCCGCCAATCTTGCGGGGTTCCAACAGGGCAGCGGTCGGTATCTCCAGGCTCGGCTCGCCGATGCCGCCGGCAACAGCGGCAGCTCGGTTGCCTTCCGGTTCAGCCTGGAAACGGCGGCACCGGCGGCACCCAGTTTCACAGGCCTGATCGGTAGCGGCGACCAGACCAGCCTCACCTACAACGCGGCGGCTGCCGCTGCTGGAGGCCTGCTGCTGATCGGTCGGGCCCCTGGTGCCACTGAGGTGGAGCTGCGCCTGGGCGAAGGGAGGAACGCCATCACAATCAGCCCCAGGGCCTCGGTGAACAGCAGCGGCACCTGGAGCTTGTGGCTGAATGCTGACCAGCTGCCCAGCAGCCCAACGGGCAGCGCGACCCGCCTTGAACTCACCGCTCTGAATCGCCATGGCGATCGTTCAGAGGTGACGGCTACAACGCTCAACGTGGATACGGCTGCCCCCACGCTGTTGGACGCCATTCAGGAGGGGCCCAGGATCCGCCTGCAGCTCAGCGAGGTGGTGGCGCTCGGCTCAGGTGTCAAGTCCACTGATTTCAGCGTCAGGGCTGGCACCCGTGGCATCACCGTTCAAGCGGTGAGCAACGAAAGGACAGGCAGCGGTAGCAGTGATCTGATTCTGCAACTGTCAGAAACCCTGAGCGCCAGCGATGTGGTGAAGGTGAGCTACTCGGGAACGCATGTTTCCGATGGCATCGGCAACACGTTGGCAGGTTTCAGCAACCGGACGCTGACCCATCTGCTGTCGGACCAGTCGATCAGCGCCCCTGCCTACAGCTACACCACCCTGGCGCTCTCTGGGGTGAACAACCTCAACATCGCCGGCAACGACTACGACACCAATGTGGTCGGCAATGCGGGGGACAATCTGCTGCGGGGCGGTGGCGGGGCTGACCGTCTTACCGGCGGCCAGGGGCGCGACACTTTTGTGTTTGCGGCGCTGAACGACTCGTTGCTGGTCAATCCAGTCACGGGGAGCTCGAGCCTGGATTGGATCACCGATCTGGCCATCGGCACCGACATCATTCAAGGCCTGCAGCCCATTGCCCCCAATGAACTGGTGCGACGCAGCACGAGCGAACCCTTGAGTGCATCAACCCTCAGCACCCTGCTGCCAGCCGCAGATTTGCCCGGGCTGGGCGGAGCTGTGGTGACCATGGGAGTGGGCAGCGTCAATCCACGCACGTTCTTGGTACTGAACGATGTTGCTGCTGGCTATGACCCCAACCAGGACAGCCTGATTGACATCACAGGCTATACAGGCCAGATCAACGACCTTCGGGTGATCTGAAGGTGGAGCCACACCGCTCCACAAACTGTTGACTCAACCGGTGCTTAACCGGGCTTCAGGGGGACTGGGAGGGCAACAGTGGTGCGATCGGGGAGGTGTTGGACGCAGGAGCTTGATCAGCAGCTGGGGTGAGGAGATCGGACGAACCCGATCCGGGCGCAATGCCAAAACCTGAATCACTTCCAGGCCCATCATCTGCAGGTGTGGTGATGGGCTTGCCGAAAGGATCGCCTAACTTCGAATCGTCCGGCTTGAATCGATCGCGGCTGTAGCGATCTGAGTTGATTTCATTGCCTGGAAAGGCAGCGCCTGAAGGCCCAGGGCCCAGTGGAGACGACAAACTGGGTTGAAGACTCTGTGAACTGATTTCGTTGCGCAACAGAGCGTCCACCTGCGGGTCACACCAGAAATCTGCATAGTTGGCCTGAACGCCACTCACCCACACGCATTGAAAGGACTTTGCTTTGGGTGATTTGCACTCAATCACCTGTCCGGGAATGATCACGCAGGTGAAACGTTGGTTGGTTTCCTGATTGGTGCATTGACCAGTCCCATCGAGATTGCCTGTGCAGGATGCAACAAAGCCATCCAACGTCTCTGCTTGAGCGATGGCTTGTGGGATGACCTGGGCGATGGCGGGGTGGATTGACCACGACAGCGCCAAAGCAAGCAACGGTTTGGAAAGGGCTGCCTTCGACCAGGCCACAGGCGACTTCACAACTAAGGCCTGATTCAGATCAGGCCCAGTGCGGTGAGGTTGCCGCTGTACCCGGTGATCTCGATGATGCCATCTGTCTGGGGCCTGAAGCCTGCGATGCCATCATTGATTGCCAGGAAGGTACGGGAGCCAAAGTCGAAATCATTGAAGCGGAAAATCGCAGCACTGTTTGCTGGGAATGCCGTTGTGGTCAGCAGATTGCCAATAGCAGAACTGACCAAACCCTGAAGTTGACCAAGATCACGTACCTGGCCGACCGGCACTGCCGTTGGTGCATCAATGCGATCGACACCAATCTCAAAATCGACAATACGATCAAAAGCAGGAACCAATCCGGTATCCATCACCACCGTTCCGAGGGAGCGGATCATCAACGTATCGGCGCTATCATGACCGATTAGGGCGTCGATCCCTGAGGCAAAGGCCAACTTGTCGGCGGCTGCCGTTCCGCTGGTCCATAGGGCCTGCACCTGGAACCCGAAGGGATCGGAACTGGACCGGTTGCCAGCCGCATCGGCAGTGGCGGCGACCAGGGATTTGCCCACGCCTTTGCCGATGAGGCTGAGGTTCTCAGGCGTCAAGGTGTAAGCGAAGTTGCCGTCAGCCCCAACAGTCTGACGACCCAGCAGGGTGCGTGTGGTGCCGGCAACAGCCATCAGGTCAATGGTGGCGCCCGCTTCTCCGGTGCCGCGAACAACGCGATCGGCCTCCGCGGAGGTCACGATTTTGTCGGTGCCACCGAGGGAGCGAATCACAGCCTTGGTGGGGGCAGTGACATCA
>Ga0310335_100276_pt1 | contig 14430 bp, 15 predicted proteins | sample LakMicMISRFREDD7_FD_195549 | JGI IMG/M metagenome (GOLD analysis project Ga0310335, IMG submission 195549) | Enriched freshwater cyanobacterial communities from Lake Michigan, Michigan, United States - MI23.SRF.RED.D7 (v2) (version 2) | ecosystem: Environmental > Aquatic > Freshwater > Lake... | reverse complement strand
ACCGCAAAGCCCCAGCACAGGGCCAGCACCAGCTGGGGGTAATCAAACCAGCGCTTGGCACTGGGATAGAGCAGCACCGGCGGTAGGGCGGCGATGGCCAGCCCCAGGCAGCTCAGGCGATGGGCTACGGGCAGGGCAAGCACCACGGCCAGGGCCGCGGCCAGGGTCACCACCAGCAGCAGCAGGGCTTCAAGGCTGCCCACCCTGCCATCAGCCATGGGCCTGGTTTTGGTGCGCTCCACCAAGGGATCGATGCGCCGATCCCAGAGGTCGTTAGCGATGCAGCCGGCCCCACTCACGGCGAGGCCCCCCAGCACGATCAACAGCACCAGGTCTGGGGAGGGCCTGCCCCCGGGCACGAGCCAGAGGCTCCAACCCGCCGGAATCAGCAGGATGAGGCGACCACTGGGTTTGTGCCAGCGCAGCAACTCGAGCCAGGTCGCCAGACGGGCGGTGATGCGGGGAACGGCCACGCTGGGAGCAGACCTGTCTTTGGCCGGCACCCTAGGTCTGCAGCGGATGACTCCCGCGGATGTCAAAGTGGCGCCGCCCAGCCCCAGGCTGTCCGATGGTTCAGGCCCCGCCCTCCCAACAGCCTGGCCAGGCCTTGGGTCGTCGCCGCGTCGCTGCAATCGATATCGGCACCAATTCCATTCACCTGTTGGTGGCGGAGGTGGATCCTGAGCTGCGCAGCTTCTCGGTGCTGGTGGCCGAAAAAGCCACCACGCGCCTGGGGGAGAGGGATCCAGAGACCGGTGATTTGAGCTCCGATGCCATTGAGCGGGCGTTTCGCACCCTCAGGCAGGACCGGGACCTGGCGCTCAGCCATGGGGTTGAGCAGATCGTGACCGCTGCCACCAGCGCGGTGCGGGAGGCCCCCAATGGGGGCGATTTCTTGCTGGCCCTGCAGGAGCAGTTGGGCCTCGAGGTGGAGTTGGTGAGTGGTCCGGAGGAGGCCCGCCTGATCTATCTGGGCGTGCTTTCGGGGATGACCTTTGGTGATCAGCCCCACCTGATCCTGGATATCGGTGGCGGCTCCACCGAGCTGGTGCTTGCCGATGGCCGCGATGCCCGCTCCCTCACCAGTACCCGGATTGGGGCGGTGAGGCTGCAGCGGGAGTTTTGCCGGCAGGACCCGTTGCCGCCTGATCAGCACTCCTTCCTCAAGGCCTACATCCAAGGGGCCCTGGATCCGGCGGTGGCCCAGACCCGGGCCGCTCTCCAGCCGGCTGAAAAGCCCCTGCTCGTGGCCACCAGCGGCACGGCCATGGCCCTGGCCGCCTTGGCAGCAGCTGAGGACGGCCGTCCCCCCTTGAAATTGCAGGGGTACCGCCTCAGCAAGGCCCGCATTGATCAGCAAATCGCCCGCCTGTTGGCGATGTCAGCTGAGCAACGCAAAACCTTGACCGCCATCAACGAACGGCGCGCCGAAATCATCGTGCCTGGGGCCCTGATTCTCCAGACCGCCATGGAGATGCTCCAGGTGAAGGAGCTGGTGGTCTGCGATCGGGCCCTGAGGGAGGGTTTGATTGTGGATTGGATGCTGCGCAATCACCTTTTGGGTGATCGCTTCTCGTTTCAGAGCACCATTCGCCAGCGCACGGTGATGCATCTGGCCCAGAGTTTTGGTGTCGACCGCAGCCGGGCGGATCGGGTGGCCGGCTTCGCCCTCAGCCTCTACGACCAGACCCGGGGCCTCATCCATAGCGATGGGGGCCTGGGCCGGGAACTGCTCTGGGCGGCAGCCCAACTGCATACCTGCGGCAAGAGCATCAATATTGCTGCTTACCACAAACACACCTGGTATTTGATTCGCCATGGTGAGTTATTGGGCTATTCCCAGGCCGAACATTTGATGGTGGCGGCTATTGCCCGCTACCACCGCCGCGGCTTGCCCAAAAAGCGCCACGAGTCTTGGCAGCTGATTGTCGACCGGCAGCAGCGCCGCACCGTGGCTTCCATGGCCTTGCTGTTGCGTCTGGCGGCCTCCCTTGATCGACGGCCAGCGTCTGTGATCGGCAGCATCAAGGTGGTGCCCCTGCAGGAAGGAGCAGCTAAACAGGCTCCATCCGAGCTGGAAATTTCCCTCGAGCCCGTGGATTTGCCTTCGGGGGATCAGCCAGCCGATCTCAGCCTGGAGCGTTGGAGCCTGGCGGCTTGCCGGGACGTGGCTCTAGAGGCCTGCGGACTGTCCCTAAAGGTGCTGGACCCTTAGGGGCTGCAAAGGTTTGCCATTTCACTTCGGAAATGGGGCCCAAGGGCCGTGCCGCTGCGGCCCCAACCTGGACGACAACGAGATCCGGCCGGCCGGCGAGCACCCTCAAGCCTTCGTTGAGGGGAAACCCTTTCCGGCCCTTGAAATCTCCGCGAAAGAGTTGTTTCCCCTTCAGGGTTTTCACCTCAAGCCAGGTGTTGCTGCCGCTGCTGAGGGTGAGGCTGGTGGCTCCAGTCTGGGCAAGGGCAAGGGCAGGGGCTTGGTCTTTGGCTGCAGCTTGCGCTTGTTTGGTCGTGGCTTTCTTGGTGGGGGCTGGCTTGGTTTGGATGGCTTGTTGCTGCCCCCCTTGCCATTGCTGCCACAGGGCAAAGCTTCCTGCTGCCACGCCGCTGGCCAGGGCCAGGCTGGCAAGCACCGGGACCATGCCGTTACCGCGGGGGGCCTGGTTGGCTTCGGGCCCGCGAGGCGCCTCGATCTCCGCTTTGAGTTTGAGGTTTTGAAGCTCGATGGGCCTGGTGTTCAGGCTGCCGCTTTGGCGTAGGGCATGGATTTCAGCATCGATCGTGACCCCCAGGCTTTGGGCGATCCGACGGGCCTGGGCAATCACGAAAACCTGCTCTGGCAGCCGGTCCAGGTCCCCCGATTCCAGGGCCTCAAGTTGCTCAACCCCCATGTTCAGCTTCTTGGCCAGTGCAGCCACGCTTAGGCCTGCAGCCAGCCGGGCTTGGGTGATCTCTGCGGCCAAGGCCATCAGCTCGGGGGGGGAGGGGTTGGTGCCGGGGGAGGAAGGCAAAACGGTGGGCTGCACCCGAAGGTTGTCTGCTGATCCGATTGTGGGACAGGTTTATGTTTTTTTAAAGGTTTTGGCGAGATTGACCTGGTTTCGACCCAGGGATTTGACACCGGAACCTTGGGGCAGAGCCATTGCAGCCCAGTTGATCCCAGGCCAAAACCAGGATTGGATCTTCTCTGAAATGGGCGATACTGGATTCGAACCAGTGACCCCTTCCGTGTGAAGGAAGTGCGCTACCGCTGTGCTAATCGCCCGCACCTGTGGAGCTTAAAACACCACCGGTGAGGGTCCCGGCCCGGGTCCTCCATCAGCGAGCATGGGTCATGCATCCAAGTGTTGTGTGACCGACACCCCAGCCGAGCAAGCACTTCCAGCCCAGGGTCCAAGGGATGCCTTGGCCGATGGGGAGAGCTTGGATGTGTTGATCGTTGGCGGCGGTGTCTGCGGGACCGCCCTGTTGTTTGAACTGGCCCGCTACACCGATCTGGCTCGGATCGCTTTGGTTGAGCGCTACGACCACTTGGCCCAGGTGAATTCCAAGGCCACCAACAACAGCCAAACCATCCACTGCGGCGATATCGAGACCAACTACACCCTTGAAAAGGCAGTGCGGGTGAAGCGCACGGCCGAGATGATCGTTCACTACGCCGATTTGCTCGACCCTGCAACGCGGGAGCGCTGCGTGTTTCGCACCCCGAAGATGGTTCTGGGGGTTGGGGAGCAGGAATGCCAGTTTCTACGCCAGCGATTTGAGCAGTTTTCCCCCCATTTCCCGGCGATGGAGCTCCTCGAGAAGGAGACGATTGCCGAATGGGAGCCCCAGGTGGCCTTTGCCAATGGCAGCCTGCGTTCCGATGAACTGGTAGCCATTGGGATTCGACGCACCTACACCGCCGTTGATTACGAGGCTTTAGCGGAATCGTTTGTGGCCCAGGCTGGGGCTGCGGTGGCCGGCACCGGGCGCCAGTTGACGATCCAGATGGGCTCCAAGGTCACCACCATTACCCCTGACGGCGATGGTTACCAGGTGGTGATGGCTCCGACGGCGGGCGGACCCAGCCGCCAGCTCTTTGCCCGCCATGTGGTGGTGAATGCGGGTGCCCACAGCCTGCTGATGGCCCAACAAATGGGCTTTGGGCTCGAGTACTCCTGCCTGCCGGTGGCGGGCAGCTTTTACTTCACCCCTGACTTGCTCAAGGGCAAGGTCTACACGGTCCAAAACGACAAATTGCCCTTCGCCGCCATCCATGGCGATCCCGACGTGCGGGCCCCAGGTAAGACCCGCTTTGGTCCAACGGCCCTGCTCTTGCCGTTACTTGAGCGGTACAAACCCGAGTCCTTTTGGGAATTCTTGAAGGTCCTGCGGCTCGACTGGTCGGTGTTGGCTGTGTTTTGGCAGCTGTTTCGGATTGCCGATATCCGTAACTACATCTTCAAAAACTTGCTGTTTGAGGTGCCTTGGCTGCGCCGCTATCTCTTTCTGGCCGATGCCCGCAAGATCGTGCCCGCCATGAGGCTGGCCGATCTCAGCTTCGCCGAGGGCTACGGAGGGGTGCGGCCCCAGCTGATCAACAAGCTTGAGCGCAAGTTGATGCTCGGGGAAGCCAGCATTCGCCCCTTGCCGGGGCTGGTGTTCAACGTGACCCCATCCCCGGGTGGCACCTGCTGCCTGGGTAATGCGGCCCTGGATGTGGCCGCCATTGCAGAGCGATTGGGCTGCCAATTTGATCGGGCTCGCCTCGAGCAGGAGCTCTACGGGGAACCCCAGGCGGCGCAAGGGGCCTAGATCCCAGGCTCAGATCCCAGGGCCTTGATCTAGATCCCGCCGCGAAACAGGTGGTTGTGGCTGGCGGAATACAGCTTTGAGCGGGCCTCCATCGGCGCCGCCAAGGCAGGACTCACGATGTAGAGGGTGGTGCGGATTAAATCGCGCTCGCGACTCACCTGGGCCATCTCCTTGAGGGGTACCACCGCGAGCCATTGATCGGGCCAGCTGACCCGATAGCCAATCGCTACCGGGGTTTCCGGGGGGTAGTGCTCGAGCAGTTCGGCCTGGACCTGCTCCACGTGCCTGGCGCTCAGGTAGAGGCAGAGGGAAGCCCTCAGGGCGGCCAGCTTGGCGAGGGATTCGGTTTCCGGCACCCCGGTGCGGCCACCGGCCCGGCTCAGCACGATGGTTTGCACCAGCCCAGGGATGGTGAGTTCGCTCTGGAGGGCCGAAGCGGTGGCCTGATAGGCGCTGAGCCCTGGCACCACCTCCACGCCGAGGCCAGCATCGGCAAGGCGACAGATTTGCTCAGCCGTGGCGCCATAGAGGCAGGGGTCGCCGTCATGGAGGCGTACCACGGTTTTGCCTGCCCCAGCCCGTTCCACGATCACGGCCATCACCTCTTCCAAGGTGAGGGTGCTGGTGCGGATGGATTCGCACGTCGCTGGGGCGAGGGCCGCAATTTGCGGATTGATCAGGGAGTCGGTCCAAACGAGCACATCCGCCTGCGCGATCGCCTTGGCCGCCCGCAGGGTGAGCAAGTCAGGGGCACCAGGACCCGCGCCCACGATCCAAACGGTGGCGGGGCCAGGGTTAGGGAGCTGGGCCTCGTTAGTGAGGTTGGAAGACATGGTCAAGCTGGCGGTGGGCCCCATGGCGGCAAGGGTGAATGGATTAGGCGACAACCGCCTAGGTGGTCAGTCCACTGGGATCGGGCAAGGCTCGCTGACGGCCATAGAGCCACCACAGGCCCAGGCCCCCCAAGACGATCAACAGCAGACTCACCACCTGGGCCATGCGGAGACCTCCGCTGCAAAAGGGGGGTTCGGAGAACAGACACAGCGGATCAATCCGCAGGCCCTCGATCCAGACCCTGCCGGTGCTGTAGGCCATCAAGTAAACGCAGCTCAGGGCTCCTGGCAGCAACTGAATCCTGCCGCGGCTGGCAGCGCGAAACAGCAGCAGTAACAGGATGCAGACCCCGAGATTCCAAAGGGATTCGTAGAGGAAGGTGGGATGGAAGCTTGTTTGATCCAGGAATGGGCTGGGCCGATTGGCGAAGGGAATGGTGAGCTTCCAGGGCAAATCGGTGGGGAGACCAAAGGCCTCGGAATTGAAGAAGTTGCCCCAGCGTCCAATGGCTTGTCCCAAGGCCACGGCAGGCATCAAGACATCAAGCAGGGGCCAAAAGGCCAGTTTCCGCCTGCGGCAATAGAGCAAGGTGGCGAGGCTGCCACCCAGGAGTGCCCCATGGATGGCGATCCCGCCATGCCAGATCGCGAGGGCTTCTGGCCAATTGCCCGCGTATTGGCGCCATTCCAGGGCCACGTAATAGGCCCTGGCCCCAATCACGGCCCCGAGTACCAGGACCGGCAATAGGTCGGCAATCAGCGAAGGCGCAATCCCCCGGGCCTTGCCCAATCGGGTGGCCAGGGCTAGGCCGCTCAGAACGGCCAGGGCTATGAGCAGGCCATACCAGCGCAAAGCAAAGGGGCCCAGCTGGAAAACCAGGGGCCCCGGAGAAGCAAAGGCCAGGGCCGGACTCAAATGCCCTCGGCTGCTTGCACCTTCTCAACCTGGCGCTTTTTGAGCACCAGCATGATCTGGGCAAGGGCGATGGCGGCGAAGAAGGCCAGCAGGCCGTAAATACGAACAGGGTTTTGCAACACGATCTCGGCATCGAGTTGGCCGAAGCCACCCACGTTGGGATCGTTGGTGATGGCAGCGCCGGCGGCGACCACATCACCAACGGCAACCATCACGGCGGGGCCAGCGGGCACGGTCTCGCTCACGGTGGTGCCGTCGTCAGCGGTGATCTCAACGACCGAGACACCGTTGTCACCAGGGGTGATTGCGCTCACCTTGCCAGCAGCGGGGGCCGTGAAAACACCGTTGTTGCTCTTCTCACCGGTGGGATAGACCTGGCCCCGGCCCCGGTTGCCGCCCACGTGGAGCTGGACTTTGCCGAAATGCACCGAGCGATCGGCGCCGGGATCGGGAGAGAGGATCGGGAAAACGATTTCCTGGTGCTGATCGCCAGGAAGCGGACCCACCAAGAGAATGTTGGGTTGGTCGTCGGAGTACTGGGTGTAGAAAATTCCAGCGGTTTCTTCCTTGAGCTCATCGCTTAAGCGATCTTGGGGAGCCAGGGTGAAACCTTCAGGAAGCATCACCACAGCGCCCACATTCAGGCCCGTGGGGCTGCCATCGCCGGACACCTGCTGGATCGAGGTGTCGTAGGGAATTTCAACAACAGCCTTAAAGACCGTGTCGGGGAAGACCGCCTGGGGCACTTCCACGTGGGTTGCCTTCTTCGCCAGGTGACAGTTCGCGCAGACGAGCTTGCCGGTAGCTTCCCGGGGGCTGGCGTAATTCTGTTGGGCCCAGAAGGGATAGGCCCAGCTTGGGGTTGCACCGATCAACAGAACGGTGATGCCGAGGAGGGAACCCAGCAGGAGAGAAAAGGGACGACGCATCACGGTGAGCAGGCGGCAGGGGGAGAGAGAGACAGTCATCAGGCCCACCAGGGCTTCTCGCCGGTGCGGAAATCTGTTTCGGTCCACTGGCTGAGGAACACGGTGTCGTTGTCGACGGCCACCTGGGCCAGGGCCAGGGAGAGGGGCGCGGGGCCACGCACCACCTTGCCGGTGGCGTCGTACTGGGAGCCGTGGCACGGGCACATGAACTTGTTTGCGCCACTGTTCCAGGGCACCACGCAGCCGAGGTGGGTGCAGATGGCATTGATGCCGTAGCTGCCGATGGCGTCGGAGCCCTCGACGATCAAGTAGGTGGGATCGCCTTTCAGACCCTGCACCAGGCTGCGATCGCCTTCTTTATGGGTCGTCAGCCAACCGGTGGCGGTGACGACATTGCCCAGCTCATCCTTGGCGGTCGTGCCGCCGCCGCCGCCGGCGGCCTTGGGGGGAATGAAGTAGTTCACCACTGGATAGAGCGCACCCAAGGCCACCCCCGTGACGGACCCGAAGGTCAGCAGGTTCATGAACTGGCGACGGCCCATCCCAGGCACATCACTGTTCGAAGCGCTCGCTGGCATCTGGGTCATACGGGGCGGCTTTGGAGCCACAGCAACGTGGCGCCCATTATGAACCTTGGCTTTGCAGGGGCGAGGGGTGTCTTCGGTCCCTAGCCCCAGGGCTGAAACATGCTGTTGTGGAATTGATTCCCTTGCCGTGGCCATTGCCGGCCCCAAATTGCCCGACGAAGATGGCGAATCCCCTCCAGGACAGGCGCTTTCAGCGGAAGAGCTGATCGCGATCCTGCGCCAACGCTGGCAGGCCACCTACGACCTGCAACTGGTCAAGCGCCAAGGCCGTTTTCACATCCAGGTGATGTGGGCCTATTTGGAGCAGCAGTCCTTCCCCCTAGGACCCGAGGCCTATCGGCTCAAGCTCGAAGAGTTGGTGGGCTTGCTCAACGGCCTCGGGGTAGCCGCCCAGGTGCGCCAATGGCTCCTCACCACCGCAGATAAACCCCGACTCGGCCGGGCCATGACCTTGCCCCTGGACATCCCCCCCGAACGGGCCAGTGAGTTTTTGCTCTAGTCCCCTGGCCTACAGCTCTCTTGGGCTGGCCTAGGCGACTGGGGTGCTGCTGGGTTTGAGCCGCTCGGCCAGGGCCACGAGGGCCACGCCCAGCAAAAACAGGGCTGTAATGGCGCCTGAGAGCAGCAGCATGGTGACCGGATCGGTGGATGGGGTGAGAACGGCACCCGCGATGGCCGCAATCACCACCACCCAGCGCCAGGCCGCCAGCATGGTGCGGGCTTTGATCAGCCCAAGGGCCCCTAGCAGCAGCTGGAGCACCGGCAGTTGGAAGGCCAGGGCTGTGGCCACCATCAGCAAAAGGACAAAGTCGAGATAGCGCTCGATGGACCAGCTCGGTTCCACCACATCGGCGCCGTAGTTGACCAAAAATGCCAAGGCGGCGGGCACCAGCGCCCACCAGGCAAAGGCCAGCCCGGCGGCAAACAGCAGGGCCGAGCCGGCGACAGCCGGTGCCACCAGACGCCGTTCCCGGCGCGTCAGGCCGGGCAGCACGAAGGCCAGCACCTCGTAGAGCACGTAGGGCAGGGCCAGGGTGAGGCCGGCATAGCCAGCCACCTTGATCGAGACAAACAGGAACTCCCCAGGGGCCAGTTGCAGAAACCGGATGCCGTGGGCGGGCACCTCCAGCAGCTTGACCAGGGGTTTGACAAACACCAGGCAGGCGGCGGCCCCAAGGACCACGGCCAGCAGGCTGCGCAGCACCCGGTTGCGCAATTCGTCGAGGTGATCCACCAGGGTCATGTCCACTTCCCCGGGGAAGTCGCTGCTGGGATCGGCGCCTTCCGGTTCAGGCATGGCAATCCGAATGGGTGGCGGTGTCGGCAGGGGTGGGGGCAGGGGCGTGGTCATGGCTTCTGCGCTGCAAGGAGGCTAAGGGCCCTTCCTGGTTCACCCCAGAGTTGTTCCGCCTGGCGATGGCGCACGGTGCCGGGGGCGGCGCCAGGGATGCGCTGGAGGGCCTCAATAGGAACCATCACCACGGGCACCCGGCTGTTGCCCCTGCCGCGGCTGAAATGGGCCGCCAGATCGGCAGCTGTTTGGAGATCTTCGTCGGTGGCCATCCCTTCGGAAGCCTTGAGCACCACATGGCTACCTGGCAGTTCTTGGGCATGGAACCAAAGGTCGCCGCGGCGGGCTTGCTTAAACGAAATCCACTCGTTCTGGCGGTGGTTGCGGCCCACCTGCACGGCCATGCCCCCCAGGCTTTGCACTTGCAGGGGCTCGGGTTGGGCCGGCTCCCCCAGTTTCCGATCACGGCGACTGGGTAAGGCCTTGGGCTTCTTGCTGCCGCTGCCAAGGAGCCCCTGGAGTTCATGGTGAAGCCCTTCGATCTCTGGGATGGTGGTGGCCTGCTCCAAGAAGGTGAGACTGTTTTCTAGGGCGGCCAGCCGCTGGTGGTGGAGTTCGAGCCGCGGCGTGATCGCTGCCACCGAGCGGCGCAATTTGCGGGCCCGCTTGTAGAGCTTCTGGGCCGTGTCTACGCATTGGCGGCTGGGTTGCCGCTGGCTCAGGAGGGCGTCGGCCTGCTGTTGCATGGTGTCGCTTTCGGGCACCGCCTCCAACAGGGCCTGCTGGGCCTGGGCCTCGCGGGCCTCCCGCTCGGCGGCGCGCTGCAAGGTTTGACCCAGCTGGTGGCGCCTTTGGGCCAGCCGTTGTTGATCCAGATGGTTGCCGTAGTAGGCCGCCATGGCTTGGTTAATCGCTAGGGGCGCTTTCTCGGGGCTGGTGAGGGCCGGCCAGCAGCGGTAGCCGCCGCCGTTTTGCTGCCAAGCAAAGCCTTCGGCTTCAACGCACCCGAGCCAGCTCTGCCAGCGCTGCCAAAGCTGGTGCCATTGGCTGGCTGCGAGCTCCTCCACTGCCAAGCCCTCCCAGTCGGCGGGGAGCAGCTGCTGGATTAGGGCCGGACTCATCCCCTGGTAGGCGCTGGCGAGGGCTTTGCCTAGGGGGAGGGGCAACAGGCTGAGGCGCCCCTGCCAGCTGGCCATGGTTTCCCCGCTTTGGGGTGGTTCCCCGGTCAGGGGCGGCGGTGGTTGGTAGGGGTCGCCGGTGCCAATCGGCCGCAGCCTTGATTGCTGGGGTTTCACCTGGCGGGCCAGGGCGATCGCCTGCCTGGTTTGATCCAGTAGCAGCAGATTGCTGTGCCGCCCCATCAGTTCCACCACCAGGGTGCGTTCAATGGCCTCGCCGGGGCGCCGGGAAAACCCCAGTTCCACCACCCGCTCCCAGCCGGCCTGGGAGATGGAACCCAGGGCCAGGCCCCGCAGGCTGTGCTGCAGCTGCTGGGCCAGGGTGCTGCCATCCCCGAGGCGGGGCGGGGCGGCCACGCTATGAACCCTGGCTGCCTCGGCCTGCCAACTCAGCTCCAGCCAATGGATCCCCTCCAGGCTGCGTAGCCCAATCTGGATGCTGTGGGGAGTGGCCTGTTGGGCCTTTTCAAAGCGGCTGGGCAGGAGATGGCTGCGCCATTCACTGAGCACAGCCTTGAGGCTGGTCACATCCATTGGTTGCAAGCGAGCCTGGGGCTGCGCGCGGTCCATGGCTAGGGCGAAGGCCTTCAATGCTGGCTTCTACTCTGCAGCCCCAACCTGTTGCCTGCCATGGTCGACGCCGTTCCCGGCCGCCTCACCTTGATCACGGGTCCCAGTGGCGTTGGCAAGGGCACCCTGGTGGCCCAGCTCCTGGCGAAGCATCCCGAGATCTGGCTGTCGATTTCTGCTACCACCCGCAGCCCCAGGGCCGGCGAAGTGGATGGTCAGCATTACTTTTTTTTGAGTCGGGAGTCCTTTGAGCAGCAGGTGACTGCAGGCGGCTTTTTGGAGTGGGCCGAATTTGCCGGCAATCTCTACGGCACGCCCCGCAAACCCGTGGAGGACTCCCTCGCCCTGGGCCGTCCGGTGCTGTTGGAAATTGAACTGGAGGGGGCTCGCCAGGTGCGCCAAAGCTTTCCAGCCGGATTCCAGGTTTTCCTCAAACCGCCCTCCTTTGAGGAGCTCGAGCGGCGCATCCGGGGCCGGGGAACCGACAGCGAGGAGGCGATCCGTAAGCGCCTTGGGCGCGCCCGCGTGGAGCTGGAGGCGGAGGCGGAGTTCGATGCCGCCCTGGTGAATGGGGACCTGGCGACGGCCCTCGATGAGTTCGAACGCTTGATGGGCCTTTAGATCCAGATTGGAGCGCCACTGGGCCATTGGCGCCATAAAAAAAGCGGCCCGAGGGGCCGCTTCGCTGTTGGTCGCTCAATCCGGGTGGATTGGCAAATCCAGATCACATGGGGTGGAACAGGAGATCGGGATAGAAACGGTTGAATTCGATCAGGATTCCGGCGGTAACGGAAAACCAGAGCGCTGCAAAAACAGGAGCGGTGGTGAGGAACTTCTTCATGACTCAGAACGCAATGCGTGGGAAAGGGGGGGAGGAATCGGCGGGCTGGGGTTCAGCGGGGCGAAACGGTCACCTTGTTGTCGTCCTCGAGCAACTTGCCGTTCCTCAATTCATTGAGAGCCGCAAGCGGCCAGGTGGCTGCTGCGATGGTGCTCTTCAGGGCAAGGGGAACATCAATCTGGATCTCTTTCATGGTCGCGTCCTTGTCGTTGCGGATCGCGGTCAAGTAACTGCGACCAGCCCAGCCAATGCAGCCGGCGATGTAGAGGAAGGCGATACCGGGGATCATGAAGTCGCCAGCATGGTTCCAGCGGCCATCAACGATCAGGTGGGGCAGGCCGTCAGCGCCGCAGACAGCTTGGCTGTACATGGCGAAACGGGCCTTGGCCTGGTCGGTTTTAGCCCCAGCAGCGCGCTGCTGGAAGCGAGCGCTTTCCGCACAGGGGGTAAGGCCAGCCACATCTGCCTTGGCCACGGGGGCGAAGCCAACGAGCAGGAAGACAGACAGCAGAGCTGCGAACAAACGGGGAAAAAGACGGCGCATCGGATGCAAGGCCGCGGGGCAAGATGTCACTGATTGACCTTAAGAGAGCCCGCCCAAACGAATGCCAACCGTTCTTGCCCTCGAAACAAGTTGTGACGAGTCGGCGGCAGCGATTGTGCGCGATCAGACCGTCTTGGCGAGTGCCGTTGCCTCCCAAGTGGAGGAACATGCCCGCTGGGGTGGCGTCGTACCGGAAATTGCATCCCGCCGCCATGTGGAGGCCCTCCCCCAGCTGATTGCCCAGGTGTGCCATGCCAGCGGCCTGGGACCTGGGGATCTCGATGGGATCGCAGCAACGGCTGCCCCGGGGCTGGTGGGTGCCTTGCTGGTGGCGTCCGTCACCGGACGCACCTTGGCCCGCCTGCACGGCAAACCTTTTTTGGGGGTGCATCACCTGGAGGGCCATCTCTGTTCGGTCCAGCTGGGGGACCCCTTGCCTCCAGGCCCTTACCTGGTGCTGTTGGTCAGTGGCGGGCACACCGAACTCCTGCGGGTCGATGGCCCGGGGCTGTATTCCAGGCTTGGGCGCAGCCACGACGATGCGGCCGGCGAGGCCTTCGACAAGGTGGCCAGGCTGCTCCAGCTGGGCTATCCCGGGGGGCCCGCCATTGAGCAGGCCGCCCAGGGCGGGGATCCGGGCCGATTTGTCCTGCCCAAGGGCAGGGTTTCAAAACCTGAGGGGGGCTACTACCCCTATGACTTCAGCTTTAGTGGCCTCAAAACAGCGATGCTTCGCCAGGTGCGTGCCCTGGAGCAGCTGTTGGGATCCAACAACCTGCCGGTGGCCGACCTGGCCGCCAGTTTTGAGCAGGTGGTGGTTGAGGTGTTGGTGGAGCGCAGTTGCGCCTGTGCCAAGCAACAGGGCCTCGAAACCCTAGTCTTGGTGGGCGGGGTGGCGGCCAACAAGCGGTTGCGCAGGCTCCTGGAGGAACGCTGTCGCCGCGATGGCCTCAACTGGCGGGTGGCACCGCTGCCCTATTGCACCGATAACGCCGCCATGATCGGGGTTGCAGCAGCCCAAAGGCTTTCGGCGGGATTGCAGAGCTCCATGGAGTTGGCCGTAGCCCCCCGGCTGCCGTTGGAGGAGGCCAGCCGCCTCTATCAAGCCCAAGCCTGCTTTTAATCCCTCTAGGGTGGCGGGGTACGGCATCGGTGTAATGCGATGACCCAGTTCGATCAGAAGATCGATTCAGAGAGCATTCAAGTGAACGCCCAAGGGAACGTTCAGAAGGTCGATCTGGCCATCGATCCTGGGCTTGATGCTGGAACGGAAGACGTGCCGTCCAGCGAGCTCAACGCCTGGCGCCGGGGTATCACTCCCCAGGCCGAAATTTGGAATGGCCGGCTGGCCATGCTTGGGTTGTCGGTCGGGATCGGCGTGCTTTTGCTTGTTCGCATCGCCAGCCACTAGATCGGGCTTGCTGCGATTGGTCTGACTTGATGCAAGGGAGCTTGCTGAGCATCATTGGCGCCCGCGGAGGGCCTGGCTGAGTTCGTTGGGCTTCATGCTCTGGGCGAGGGCATCGCTTGGGTCCACCCGGCCGGCTTCCACGAGCAGCGTCAAAGATTGGTTGGCCGTCCGCATCCCCTCAAACGCGCTGCGCCCCATGATGGCCTCGATTTCCTCGAGTTCGCCCCGCTGGATGTAGTCCTTGCAGGCATCACTGTTGAGCAGAATGTCGTGGAAGGCAGCCCTTTTGCCATCGGTGGTTTTCACCAGTCCTTGGGCGATCACCGCGAGGAGGGATTCCGAGAGGGCCAGGCGCAGGTTGGTTTGGGCTGAGGGGGCCACCATGCCCAGCACCCGCTCCACGGTTTTAACGGCGGAATTGGTGTGCAAGGTGCCAAACACCAGGTGACCGGTTTGGGAGGCTTCCAGGGCTGTGGTGAGGGTCTCCTGGTCGCGGATTTCGCCGATCAAGATCACATCCGGGTCTTCGCGCAAGG
>Ga0310335_100275_pt1 | contig 14439 bp, 15 predicted proteins | sample LakMicMISRFREDD7_FD_195549 | JGI IMG/M metagenome (GOLD analysis project Ga0310335, IMG submission 195549) | Enriched freshwater cyanobacterial communities from Lake Michigan, Michigan, United States - MI23.SRF.RED.D7 (v2) (version 2) | ecosystem: Environmental > Aquatic > Freshwater > Lake... | reverse complement strand
GCGGGCGCGAGTGGGTTGCCCTGCCGCAGAGCCAAACCGAAAAGCGGGAGCAGGTGCTGAAGCTGCGCCCGCTCGGTGGCGGTGACCAGAGCATCGCCACGCTGTATTGGCCGCTGGAGGGAGCGGCCGTGAAGCCGGCCAGCTTTGAGCCGCCGGATCCCAGCCAGAGCGGATCCCAGAGCTCGGCGCTCCTGTTGCGTGATGCCCTGCTGCTCAAACTGCGCGCCGGGGCGGGCCCCTTCCGCAGCCTGGGCAACGTGGCCTTGGAGCCAAGGCCCTATCAGCTGGTGCCGTTGCTGATGGCGCTCAAGCAACCGGTCACCCGGGTGCTGATCGCCGATGAGGTGGGCCTGGGAAAAACCGTGGAGGCGTTGCTGATTGCCCGGGAACTGCTGGATCGCGGCGAGATCCGCCAGATCACGGTGCTCTGCCCGCCGCACCTGTGTGAGAAGTGGCGGGCTGACATGCAGGGCCAGTTCAACCTGGCGGCAGAGTTGGTGCGGCCGGGTACAGCTCAGAAGCTGGAGCGGGGGCTACCGGCCGGGAAGTCGATCTTCGACGTGATCCCGTTCACGGTGGTGAGCCTCGATTGGATCAAGAGCGATCGCAATCGCGACATGTTCCTACGCAGCTGTGGTGACTTTGTGATCGTGGATGAGGCCCACACCTGCGCGGCCCGAAAAGGGGGCGGGCGCCAGCAGCGATATGAGTTGCTGGGAGGTCTATCGCAGAAACCCGATCGCCACTTGGTGCTGCTCACGGCCACCCCCCATAGCGGCGACCAGGAAGCCTTCGACAACCTGTTGGGCCTGCTGGATCCCAAGTTCGAGGGTCTGAGCTCCATGCCCGATGGAGAACGGCGGCGTGAGCTGCGGTTGGATCTGGGTAACTACTTCGTGCAGCGCCGGCGCCAAGACCTCAAGGAGGAATGGGGCACGGGAGGCGCGGACTTCCCGGATCGTGAAACCCGAGAAGCCGTCTACACCCTCACCGGCGATTGGGGTGAGCTGTTCAACGACGTGCTCGCTTATGCGCGCGAGCTGATCCGTCGCACTGCTGGCGACACCAAGCGGCGCCAACGCATGAGCTGGTGGGCTGCACTGGCCTTGTTGCGCTGCGTGAGCAGCAGCCCTGCTGCCGCCTCAGCCTCGCTGCGTACCAAGTTGTTCAAGCTTCAGAACACCAGCGGCGAGGAAGCCGAGCAAGGCGGCGAAGACTTCGATGATGACCTCGAAGCCATGGCCCAGCTCTCGGTGCTCGATGGCGCCGAAGAAGAGTTCAGCGGCGAAGAAGCGGCTCCCGGCGCCGATCTCGCCATCGCAGAAGACGCTGAGCACCTGCAGGACCTGATCGCCCGGGCCAACCTGCTGCGCGGCAAGGCCCACGATCCCAAGCTCAGGCAGCTGATCAAGGAGCTCAAGGCGCTGCTGGCGGAAGGATTCCGGCCCGTGGTGTTTTGCCGCTTCCGGCCCACCGCCCATTACCTGGCCGAGCAGCTCAGCGAAGAACTGCCCAAGCGCAGCCATGTGGTGACGGCCGTCACTGGCGATCTGCCGCCCGAGGAACGGGTGCTGCGCATCCGCGAACTGCAGGACGAACTCGCCAACGACAAGGTGCCGGTGTTGGTGGCCACCGATTGTCTGTCAGAGGGCATCGACCTGCAGCACACCTTCGATGCGGTGGTGCACTACGACCTCTGCTGGAACCCCACCCGCCACGAACAGCGGGAGGGCCGGGTGGACCGCTTTGGACAGGCACGCAGCGCCGTGCGCGCGCTGATGTTGCACGGCGGCAGCTCCAACCCGGTGGACGACCGGGTGCGCACCGTGATCCTCGAGAAGGAGAAAACGATCCGCAAGGAACTGGGGGTGAGCGTGCCGATTCCCGGTAACGCCAACACGATCACTCAGGCTGTGCTCAGCAGCATCCTCGGCGACGTGGCCCAGGAGCAGCAGCTGGCCTTTGACCTTGGCCTTGAGAGCACGGCGGCCAGCCAATTGGAGCTGGAAGCCGTTATCGATGCCGAGTGGCAGAGCGCCAAGGAGAACGCCAAGGCAACGCCCACGATCTTTGCCCAGCGCAGCCTCAAACCAGAAGAAGCGCTGAGTGAATGGGAGCGCACCCGCGAATCCCTCGGTAGCGATGCCGCCGTGGAGCGCCTGGTGGTAAATGCCTGCCGACGGCTCAATTTGCCGATCGGTGCATTGGGTGCAGACAGCGGCTGTTGGGAGCTCGACCTCACCCGCCTAGAAGACAACCGCATCGCGCTGTGCGAACGGCTGCGCAATCACGACCTCGACGGCCGCCTGCGCCTGAGCTTCCGCTCACCCGCCCGCGATGGCGCCCAGCTATTGAGCCGCTCCCACCCCCTGGTGGTGGAGCTGGCCGATTTTGTGGCCGAGCGGGCGCTCAGTGGTCTGGAACCTGAACTTGCTGCGCGGGCCTCGGCCATCCGCACCAAGGCGGTCACATCGCGCACCCAGCTGCTTGTGTTGCGGCTCCGCCACCAGCTGCATCAAGACCGCTGGACTGGCAGTGGCTACGAGCCACTGCCCGATCTGTTGGTGGAGGAGTGCCTCACCGTGCGGGTGAACGGCGATCAGGTCGAGCCGTTGGAGGGATCCACAGCGCTGGAGCTGCTTGAGGCACCACCCAGCGGCAACGTGGATCCTGGCCAGCGCCAGCAATGGCTTAAGGAAGCCGTCGCGGGGCTGGATGGTCTGCAGCCAGCCCTGAAGGTGCTGGCAGAACGCCGAGCCCAGCTGGCAGAAGACGATCACCGCCGGGTGCGCGAGGCGTCGCTGCGCAGCAGGGAAACCCTGCGGATGCGCTTCAAGTGCGAACCCGCCCCTGCCGTGGATGTGATCGGCCTGTTTGTGCTGCTGCCCGCCCCCACCCTTTGAGCCATGTCGCGTCAAACCGCCACCGTCACCTTTCAGGCCCTGGAGCTCAAGGGCAGCTTGCTGCCGGCCTCACTGCTCGAGGAGGTGTCCAAGTTCAACCGCCCCAAGGAGCTGTTGCTGGACCCCCACGACTACGGCTTGAACCGCGGCGAACGACTGCGGGGGGATCGCATCGATGCGGCCTGGGTGCTCACCAAGGAGCTGTGGGAGGAATACGGCAACCTGAAGGAACGGGCCGGTGCCAGCACTGCTGGGCTGCATTTCGGGCTGCGGCTGCTGCGCGAGGTGTTCGGCTGGAGCGGTGTGGAGCCCTGCAATGGCTGGCAGCAGGGCGAGTCGCGCTATCCGATCACCCACCGGGCCTTTGGGGGCGCCGTGCCCTTGATCCTGCGGGGCATCGACGCGGGCGATCTGGATCGCGGCGGTGCCCAGTTCGGCCAGGAGGGCCGCAAGCGCTCACCCCACAGCTGCCTGCAGGAATGCCTCAACGCCGACGACAGCGCCAACTGGGGCGTCCTGCTCAGTGGTGATCGGCTGCGGCTGTTGCACGACAACCCCTCGCTGGTGAAACCCGCCTACCTGGCGGCCGACCTGGAGCTGCTGATCGAAGGCGAACGCTTTGATGAGTTCTCGGTGCTGTGGCTGGTGCTGCATGCCAGCCGCTTCCAGCACCCCCAAACGGGCAGCTGCGTGCTCGATGACTGGAAACAGAAGGCAGAGGAATCAGGTGAACGGGTTCTGGGCGCCCTGCGCAGCGGGGTGCAGAGCGCATTGGAGTCGCTGGGTTCGGGATTCCTCAACCACCCATCCAATGGAGCCCTACGCGATGCGCTGTTCAAAAACAACACTCTGACCAGGCAACAGTTCCATGAGCAGTTGCTGCGGCTGGTGTATCGGTTCCTTTTCCTCTTCACCGCAGAAGACCGGGATCTGTTGTTCCCGCGCGGCATCGACAAGGGCGATCCTCGCCGCCGGATTTATCGCGAGGGCTACAGCGTCAGCCGGCTGCGGGAGCTGGCGATCAAGCGCAGCGCCTATGAGGGCGACTACAGGGATTTGTGGGAGCTGCAGCGGCTGGTGTTCCAGCAGCTGAGCATCGGCAACTCACCGCTGGGGCTACCTGGATTAGGTGGCCTGTTCAGCCTGGAGCAATGCCCAGATCTACAGGCCGCTGAGCTGTGGAACGGGCCGTTGCTGCGGGCGATCAAGGCGATCGGCTGGTTCGATGCCGGCGGCACCTTCACGCGGGTGCGCTACCGGGACCTCAACACGGAAGAACTCGGCAGCGTGTACGAGGGATTGCTTGAGCTTCACCCTCAGCCCGAGCCCAAAGGAGTGTCATGGGAATGGCGTTATTCGGGAGGAGCAGGCAGCGACCGCAAAACCACCGGCAGCTACTACACCCCCGATGCCCTGGTGCAGGAGCTGATCAAGAGCGCCCTGATACCCGTGATCGACGACCGGTTGAGCAAAGCAGTCGGGCCGGCCGAGCAGGAAAAGGCTCTGCTCGACATCAAGGTGATCGACCCCGCCTGCGGCAGCGGCCACTTCTTGCTGGCCGCCGCACGGCGACTGGCCGTAGCCCTGGCCCAAGTGCGCGCTGGTGACGATCAACCCAGCGAAGACGACCGCCAGCACGCCCTGCGCGATGTGGTGGCCCACTGCATCTATGCGGTGGACAAAAACCCCATGGCGGTGGAGCTCTGCAAGGTGGCGCTGTGGATCGAAGCGATTGATCCAGGCAAGCCGCTGAGCTTCCTCGATGCCCACATCCAATGCGGCGATTCGCTGGTGGGTGTGTTTGACCCGAAGGTGCTGGAGGAGGGCATCCCGGATGAGGCCTACAAGCCGCTCACCGGTGACGACAAAACGGTGTGCTCCAGCCTGAAGAACGAGAACAAGGCAGCCCGCAAGAACAACAGCCGCCGAGGTTCCAACCGCGGCATTCAAGGAAGCTTGGATCTCAGTGGGGCGAAGCCCCGCAGCCGCAGCCAGGAAGCACTGCAGGCGATTGAGGCGATGCCGGAGACAACCCTGATTGAGAGCGCCGCCAAGCAAGCGGCCTATACCAACTGGGTCGAGCACAGCGGCCAGGATCCAGAGGCCTTGGCGGCGGATCTGTTCACCGCAGCGTTCTTTTTGGCCAAAACCAGTGGCTCACGCGCCACGGTGCCGACGACAGAACACTTGCTGAGGCTTTTGGGCGGACAACCTGTTGAAGAGGCAATGGAAGAGGCCGTTGTGCAGGCGTCCCAAAACTTTCGCTTCTTCCATTGGCATCTGCGCTTTAGCACCGTTCTTCAAAAAGGTGGATTTGATTGCGTACTGGGAAATCCACCTTTTGGGAGCAATGTTGGCAGCTTTGGGGAATCAGTGAGCATCACCGAAGAAGCAGAAATGCAATACCTGTCCTCTTTGTATGCGAGTGCCAAGAATGCCTTTGACATCTCTCTCGTTTTCTTCGAAATCTCGGTACGCCTTCTCGATGTAGGTGGGCGCTATGGCATGTTCACTCCACTGGGCCCATGGTCATCCAAAGGAGGAGAGGCCTGGAGAGCCTTCCTGGTTAGAAATGCCCGTCCGAACTCTTTCCTTGTAGCAATGGATGGAAACTGGTTCACAGGCGCTTCAGTTCAGACAGGGGCTCTAAGCGGAGAAAAGGGATCAATAGCTAGTGAGTATATAGATATTTCAAAGACTCTTGCGGATAACTCGATATCAAGAGAGAGGCGCAGCGGCTCCGTATCGAGCACAAGCTTCTTTTCGTCCGTTAGCGGTGACTCGACCACGAGAATTCCATCTCCCACGAACCAGACCGCCCCCCTAAGCGAGGAGTTTGAGGTTCTTGCCGGTTGCTCCACAGGCGTTGCCTATGAGCTAATTCCGTATATCTATGATGACAATGATTGCACGGGGAGGAAACTTGTCAACACAAAGCTCGTCGATAGGTTCCGCACTCGCTGGGGAAAAGTTGGAATTAAATACCTAAAGTCTGACTACAACAGGCCACACTGGCCGCCCGCAGAAGAGCTTCAGCTACCCAAGTCTATTCGGAGCGCGCTTATCAGGCAAATGAGGCCAAAGGGGATAGTAGCTGGCCTGACAAAGGTTCTAGAGGCCTTTGGTGACTACGATGACGAGTTCGCGGGAGTCGTCCAGACATGGATAATTGTATGCTCATCAAACAATCAGCGACTTCTCCGCCGAGGCATAGCCTGCATTAATTCGTGGTACACCTCGTATCAGTACTGGAGGATGGAGGGGTCGCAAAGCATCGTGGGCGGCGGCATGACAATCAAAAAGGCAGCTTTACTGAGGCTAGACATACCTGCCTCTATCGTGACAGGCCTAGGCGATGGTATAAACCCGATACTGGCAGGCTATTCCCTGGACGAATACATTGACCTGTCTTCTCCATTTATGCCAGAAGTCGGTTGGTGCCATATTGAGACTTTGACCGAAGCCATCGAAAGTCAAGCATCTAAGGGAGACGCATTCCTCGAGATTGAGGAGAAACTGAACAGGCTCATATGCTCAGCGTATGGCTTGTGCGAAGAGGATTTTTCTTACTTAAAGAATTGGCATGCAAGTCGTGACTTAAAAGATGCAGAGCGCTAGGCTGAGAAGTAGTTAATATCATCAAAATCTCAACACCTCCATCCAATCCGCCGCTGAAACACCGGGCGTGGTCTGCGCCCAGTACCGGGCCAAGCAGCAGCGCTTCGACATCGGCATCTGCGACATGGGCCGCGGACTGCTCGGCTCTCTGCAACCCGCCTTACCCGACGTGCGCAGCTACGGGCAGGCGATTGACCGGACAATTGAGCGCGGCGTCACCCGCGATCCCGCCATCGGCCAGGGCAACGGCATGGCCGGCTCCTACGAGATCGTTCGCCTCAATGGCGGCACCTATCAGATCTGGACTGGTGATGTCATCTACGAACTCAACAAAGGCAAGCGCCGCCCAGGCTTCCAATCCATGCCAGCGGTGTTCGGCACCGGTGTGATGTTCTCGCTCGACACCAGCAAACCCGTCGACCTCGCCAGCACCTGGATCGCCTCCGCCACCGGCGCCGAGTGCCTCTTCCTCAACACCCAAACCGAAGCCGCCAGCGACGGCGGCCTCAATATGGCTGCTGAATGCCTCCACACCGGCGGCCGCGCACCCGCGAAGCTGCTGCGCCGCAAGATCCAGGGCCTCCTGCCGGCGATGGACGGCGAGCCGCTGATCCTTGATTTCTCCGGCGTTAAATCCGCTGCCAGCAGCTTTCTCGATGAGCTCCTGGGCCGCCTTGCCGATGAAGACCCGCGCGGTCAGGCGATCTTTGACGGGCCGGTGCGTATCCAGGGCATGACGCACACCGTGCAGGCCATGGCGAATGTGGTGGTGGCGCAGCGTTTAGCCCAAAGCAACACGGGTGAGCCGCTCAGCTGAGATCCAGTACGGTCCAAGTGGTGCTGCACACCGGCCCGCAGGCCATGCCGGAGCTGGTGATCTCAAAGGCCACCCAACCCGGCTTGTCCACGCTCTTCAGGAAGGCAACGACGTCGACGCCTTCGTCTGCAGCATCCTGAATGGCGATGTGAGCAGCCCATTGCGGCTGGAGCTCTGCCGACAAGAGCTCGGGCTCCTCCGGCACTTCGTGGCACCAGAAGCCACGCACCGTCGAGGCGTTGGGCTCTCCCGTGTCTTTAAACACGGGTTGCCCGGTGGCCGGGCAGAAGAAATTCCAGTCGTCGCGTTCGAGTTGGATCAGCTGCATGGCTCGTTGGCGTGTTGATGCCACTGTTGCTCCACTGAGCTGGTCTGCGGCATTTGGCCGTGCGAAAGACGAGGATGGGTCGGCTTCGCAATGACCATGACGGCAGCAGAGCCCAACGCGTCCCCTGACATCGCCGCTGCACAGGCAGCCCGCACCATCGCGCTACAGATGCTGGAAGAGCGTGGTCGTGGTGCGGTGCTCGTTGGCGTGGCCCGGGTGGACGCTGCACTGGAGCATCTGCTGCAGGCGGTGATGAGCCCGGCAACCGCCAAAAGCGATGGGTTGTTTCTACCGGAGCGGCCTCTGGGATCCATCGGCGCCAAGGTGGCGCTGGCCAGCCGGCTGGGGCTGATCGACGCTTCGGTTGAACGGGCCCTGAACGTGCTGCGCAAGCTGCGGAACGCGTTCGCCCACTCAGCGGAGTCAGCCTCGCTCGGGGATCCAGCCCACAGTTCGCGACTGGCCGAGGTTTATGCAGACGCGCGGAGCAACCAGCTCTGGGTACCCCTGGAAACGGTCTTGGCCGCCCAGCCGCCCTCTGCCCACGGACCGCTGGAGCCCGCGCTGCGCGACTACATCCTGCTCATCACGATCCTGGTGGCCTTCCTGGAAGCCACGGCCCAGCAGCTCCATCCAATCCAACCACCGGTCGTGATGCGCTTTTCGGGCGTCAGCCGGTTGAACGGCGCCAACCAGGAGTAGTCCGCGAGGACTACCCAAAAAGGATTGCCGCGCAGGCCTCTGCATCGTGCGGGGCGGCCTCAAGATCGGAGCCATGCCCGCAGTTAACTGATGGTGGTGATGCCTGACGCGGCACCTCGGGGATCGTCGCGGCTCCTTGACCCCGCCCCGCGCTGGAGGTGATGTCCTGCGCTCAGTCAGCGGCCTCTGAAGCTTGCTCTGGGCCTCTCCAGTCTGAGGCCCGACTGTGGTCGGACCTCCGCTGGGATCGGTCCAGTCGCTGCGCCGCATCGGGCGCCGATCGTCATGGCCACGCTCACAGCTGGGCTTGCTTCACCGTTCTCCCGGCCGGAAGAGGATCCGTTTCTGTTGCTCGAATCCACCCTGCGCTTGGTTGAGCAGATCCTGCTGCGGCGCCGTGGCCTGCCGTTGCGCCGCACCTGGATCGAGCAGCCCTATGGAGAAGAGGAGATCACCCTGCTGGAAGAGGAGGTGATCCCTGCAATCCAGCAGTGCCTGGCCCGCATCGAAGAGCTCGATGCGCGTCTGCAGCAGCTCAGCGGGATTTAAAGCCCTGCACCTGTCCCGCCGCCACCCGGCGGGACTAGTCCTCAGACGGAGACTCCAGGTTCTTGGAAATGATCTCCTCGGCGATCTTGCCCATGCTTCGGCCTGATCCCTTGCTCAGCTCCTGCAGGGCCAGCAGGGATTGCGGTGAAAGGTTTAGCTCCAGACTCCGCGGAAACAGCTCAGGCTTCAGCCGGTAGCGCTCATGCCCAGCCGCACAACCACCTCCAAGCCGGGCTCGATCCACTTCGGCCGCCTGCGGCTGGTATGGCGCAAGCTGATATGCAGCACATTTGAAGCTCACTGACTTTCCGACTTGCTCTGCAGTTTTAGGTTCAACTGATCCGCCAAGACATGGGCTTCGCGGTCAGTCCCTTGGGAGTTCACGATGGCTGAACAGCTGTGCATCCAATCCGTTATTGCTGATTTTGCCCGGGACGGCGATCTCTCTGATGAGAAAAAAGAATTCCTAGCGCAGACCTACAACAGGCTTGTAGAGGAGGGGGATTTCACCAAGGCCCTGGGCTCGCCACATGTATGGATCCAGGCGGCCACGGATTCATTGGAATACGACAACTGCACCTGGGCGCACTGCCTATGCAATGTGCTCGTCGCACTGGGAATTGATGTCGAATACGACCCCCTTGAGGCGCCGTACGAGCTTTTCGACGCGGAGTCAAGCTTGGTCGACGAAGAGGAGGAAGCCGAGCATCGGCGTCAGAAAGAAGCCTGGGATGCCCTTACAGAAGATGAACGCATGGAGGCTTTGAAGGACTGCGTTAAGGCTCTCGAAAGCTCATGACAACTCAGAGCCGCACTCTTTGACCTCCGGCAGAAGCAGAGATTCGTATAGCTCCTTTTTGAGTGCTCGTCGACTCCTGATGGCAGTTGGCGGCTGACTTGAAGTGAGGTCTTCCCGCCAAGCCGCGTCAGAGCTGGCAGCAGGCACCAGTGAAATGCTTGTGCCCAGTTCGGACTGAGGCTGGCGCAAGCTAATGAACCAACCTGCATCCTAAGTTGATTGGCCGGGATCTAATGATTAAGCCTGGTATTCATTCTGGGTTAAAGAGATAAATAGATAGCCTGATTTGGGTCGCATTTTGTGCCGGGCTTTTCAACGCGAGGAGCAGCCGATTCCCCCCGCTGGGGTGACCCGCTGCCCTGGGGCAGCTTGCTTGCTAGTGCGCATAGAGCAGTAGTCCTTTTGCAGGCGCTGACGAAACAGGGCTGCACCCAGTAAAGCCATTGCTATAACTGGCTCTACAGCCTTTTTGATTCAGCAAAAACATTTGCCAAGTCAGCAGCCTTGATCACGCATGGCGTGGCTCGATTGCGTCCCAAGGCACCTACAGAGGATGGGCAGTAAAGCCTGATTAGCTTAATCACTAAGAGTTGTTACAAGCTCAATCTCTCTTGTTGCTAGTGGTGACGTACAGCGGATTACTTTGTGATCAGGCAGCGGGCCGGGCAGAAGCGATGCCGGCCGCTCCGAAGTGTTCTCATCACTGACGACCGTGACAGCCAGGGCTGCAGCTCTGCCGGCCTGCTGCTGGTCCCATCGCTCTAGCAATCGTGCAAGCAACGACCCGCGGTTTCGTGTTTCCCGTTGTGGCCAAGATCGAAGCCGCCGTCTACATCGACACCTGCCCAGGCACCACCGGCTACAGCGCCTGGCGCTTCCCGGAGGGCAACGGCGTCACCTACGGGCTCGACATCGGCGTGATCCGCCTGCGTCTGCAGCTCGAGCGCCTTAACGGCCGTTCCACCACCGGTTGGGGCCTGATCTGATCGCCGCCTGATCCGTTGAAGCGGGAGGTCGGGTGCAATCCCCGGCCCTGGCCTGGCCCTGCTGCCTCTCCACCACCCGGCAGGGCCCCACCAATCCGATGACAACCGCAACCCAAAGCCGAGGCCAGAAGGCTTACGGCGGCCCAAGCGCAGAAGAGCTGCTGGTGGCCGACATCGTGACCCTGATGGAGAGCTCTGATCTGCCGCCCTGGCGGCGGGAATGGGCCGGGCACCAGGGCGAGCACCGCAACCTCGAAACGAGCCAGCCGTACCGGGGCGCGAACCCGATCTTGCTGGAGCTCGGCGCCATGATCCAGGGCCAAACCCTGCCGCTTTGGATCGGTGGAGCCCAGGCCAAGGCCCACGGCTGGTGGCCCCGCAAGGGCTGCAAAGCAGTCCGCATCGTTCGCCCCCAGCTGAACAAGCGCGAGCAGCAGGACGAAAGCGGCCAGCCAATCACCGGGCGGGATGGGTCACCGTTGATTGCGGCCTGGGTCAGCTACAAGCCCTGCGCGGTGTTCAACGCCGCCGACCTGGTGGGCGCCGATGAAGCAGCAGAGGCCGCCCTGCAAGCCCGCATCAGGGAAGCGATCGGCCAAGGCGAGCAGCGGCCCGCAGCGGCCAGGCTTGAAGCCGCCGAAGCGGTCCTAGAGGCCTGGCCGGTCCCCACCAGCTGGGGCGGCGCCCGCGCCTGTTACAGCGCGGCCCTGGATCAGATCCGGATGCCCGAGGCCGAGGCGTTCACCAGCCTGGAGGCGTTCTGTGCCACCTGGGCCCACGAGCAGGCCCACAGCACCGGCCACAGCTCCCGCCTGAGCCGCGACATGTCCGGCAGCCATGGCACCAGGGCTTACGCACGCGAGGAGCTGGTGGCCGAGCTGGCGGCGGTGCTGATCGCCTACCGGCTGCACATCGGCTGCCAGCTGCAGAACCATGCCGCCTACCTGAAGAAGTGGGCCCAGCTGCTGCGGGAGGAGCCGCGGGCACTCTTCAAGGTGCTCAGCCAGGCCCGCCATGCCGCCGACCTGATCGCGCCAGATGCCCTTGACGAGCAAGGGGCAGAGGCATGACAGGCCCCAATCGCTACCGGATGGAACCGTTGCCCGGCCTGGGGAGCCACGCCGAGTCCCAGCAATGGGGTCCAGCGCCCGGAGCCCGCACCACGGCTGAGCAGGGCTGGCTTCCTTTCAGCGATGGCGGCCAGCTGGGGCCCCTATTCGATGTCGCGGCCCAGGAGCAAGCCGGCCAAGCCATCGCGCCGTGACGGCCGCCCGGAGGGGCTGGCCCTGCCCTTCCCTGCGGCCCTCACCAGGCCCAACCAACCACCACCCACCCACCAACCGACCCATGACCAGCTCGACCGCTGCACTTGATCGCCTCAAGCGCTGCCCCCGTCGGGTCTCCGTGACTCTGAGCGATGCCGTCCATCAACGGCTGATCAACCGCGCCGACGACGAGGGCCGCAGCCTCTCCAACCTCATCGCCTTTCTGCTGGAGGTCTCCACTGAACCTCGTGCTTGAGCCAGGACAGCGGCCGGCTGGGGCCTGTTTCGGAAACGACCGATTCCGTAGCAGCTCCAGCTGGCCCAAGCCCATCACCACCACAACAGCCACGAGCCGTCCCGTTTGGCTGTCCCGTTTCGCAACCACTTATCCCGACGTTTCTGGAGCAGAGCAATGGCCCATCGCATCGGCTACAGCCGGGTGAGCACCACCGACCAAGACACCGCCGCCCAGGTCATGCGACTGGAGGCGGCCGGCTGCCAGCGGATCTTTCAGGAGACCATCAGCAGCAGGGTGGAGCACCGCCCCCAGCTGCAGGCCTGCCTCGAGTACCTGCGCGAGGGCGACGCCCTGGTGACCGTCCGCCTGGATCGTTTGGCACGCAGCACCAGGGAGCTGCTGGAGATCGCCCAGACACTGGAGAGCCGGGGCATCGACCTGGTGGTGCTGGATCAAGCGATCGACACCAGCACCCCGGCCGGCAAGTTGATGTTCGCCGTGTTGGCGGCCATCGCGCAGTTCGAGCGCGATCTGATCCGCGAACGCACTCTCGACGGGCTTGCGCGCGCCAAAACTCAGGGCAAGGTCGGCGGCCGGCGGCCCTCTATCGCCGGGCAGAAGGCCCAGCTCGTGAAGCGCCTGGCTGCCGAGGGCCAGAGCATCCGGCAGATCGCCGCGAGCATCGACGCCTCACCGTCAGCGGTGCACAGGTTGCTGAGCAAATCCAGCTCCGCAGTGGCCTGCACCCATGGTTGAAGAGCCAGCCCTGCTGCACCGGTGGGCCTCATCTGAAGAGCTCTGCTGGAAGCGGGTGCGAAGACATTTGCCTCAAGGCATCCTGCGATGTAATCCACCGCATCGCTCCATGACCCCGCCCGGCAGCGCTGATCGCATGGCGCTCCACCGCCTACGCAAGGCCAAGGGTGAAACGGGATCGCCGGCATGTCGGGTGTGTGGCAAGATCTACCGCCTTGATGTGGCCAGCTTTCAACGACTGCAGGCTGGGCTCTGTGCCAGCTGCTGGAGAGCGACACCGGAGGGGAAGGAGGAGCGCCGGGCAGCAGATAGGCACCGCTACCAGACCAATGAAGACCGAAAGGCAGCAACTGCTGCAGCTGTGGCCCGTCACCGGGAGCGCCAGCGATCAGAAGGGAAGGACCCATGACCACAAAAACGACAGCCAGGACTTATCTCTGGCTGCTCGCCCCGTTGGTGCCGTTGGCGCTGTTGCTCGTTTGGTACGTGTGGCTGCCGCCTCTGCTGCTGGTGCTGCTGGTACGCCACCTTCGCAAACCTGAAAGCCAGAAGGTGACCGAGCGGAACCTAGCCAAGGCAAGGCGCAACGAGCACCAGCACCGCGTCAACACATTCATTCAGATGCACCTCGCAGCCAATGGGCTGCCCAACACCCCTGAAAACCGGGCGTGGGCCATCACCGCCATCAGCCGAGGCAGGACCAGCCGACGTCGCCGATGAGCTGAGCTGGGGGCACTAACTGCAGCCGCTCTGGCCAGGGTCCTCTGTCACTCCCAGCGTGGTGTGGAGCGCTGCAACCCATACCGCCCCAACCAACACCAGGGCGCCGCACCCGCCGCAAGCCTGCTGCCGATGAGTCCCAGGACTATGGCCCGCTGCTGACATGGCTCGAGGCCCCAGGTCCACGCCCCGGCGAGTCGCAGGCCGCGGCCACCGAGCAAACCACCTGCCAGGCAGCACCAGCGCAGGGCATTGGTGACCTGTTCGATGCTGCCTGAGTTCGGCAGCGTGGGGCATGGCAAAACGCAAGCTCACCGAACGCCAGCAGCTGCTGCAGGAGGCCCAGGCCAACCTCAAGGCGGAAAGGGCCGTGCTCAAGCAACAGCAGGCCCGGGTTGCAGCGGCCCGCCAGACGTTGGCACAGCTCAGCCAGTGCGACTGGTGCGGGGCCAAGGTTCTGCTGACGGGCGAGGAACTGCAGCTGTGCAGGGAGTGCGCTGACGATCACCGCGAGCTGAAGCGGCGGCTGCTGCTGGCCAGCACGGTTATGGGCCCGACGGCAAAAGGCTGGCCGCCTGACCGGGGTCTTACTCCAGAGCAGCGCTGAACTGCAGCCATTGCAGCCGGCGCCGATGCTTGCCGCCGGTGGCCGCCACGGCCCAGGGATTGACGCACCAGAACCGCCGCCGCGGGTCGCGCTTGTCGTTGCCCTTGGCCACCATTCCTGCCCGCTTGAGGCGGGCCAGCGAGCGCACAAC
>Ga0310335_100266_pt1 | contig 14669 bp, 14 predicted proteins | sample LakMicMISRFREDD7_FD_195549 | JGI IMG/M metagenome (GOLD analysis project Ga0310335, IMG submission 195549) | Enriched freshwater cyanobacterial communities from Lake Michigan, Michigan, United States - MI23.SRF.RED.D7 (v2) (version 2) | ecosystem: Environmental > Aquatic > Freshwater > Lake... | reverse complement strand
GCCAAGGATCCGGCTTCATCACCCGCTCCGATGGGATTGTGTTGACCAACGCCCACGTGGTGGAGGGTGTCTCCGAGGTCAGTGTCACCCTGCCCGATGGCCGCAGTTTTAGCGGCAAGGTTTTGGGCAGCGATCCGGTGACCGATGTGGCGGTGGTGCGGGTTGCGGCCACGGGCCTGCCCGTGGCCGCCCTTGGTGATTCCTCCAAGGTGAAGCCCGGCGAATGGGCCATTGCCATCGGCAATCCCTTGGGACTCGACAACACCGTGACCGCTGGAATCATCAGTGCCATCCAGAGGACCAATGCCCTCGGTGAGGGCCAACGGGTGCCCTACCTGCAAACCGATGCCGCCATTAATCCCGGCAACAGTGGCGGCCCCTTGATCAACGACCACGGTCAGGTGATCGGCATCAACACGGCCATTCGCAAGGCCCCGGGGGCTGGTTTGAGCTTCGCGATCCCGATCAATGTGGCCCGTCAAATTGCGGCCCAAATCCTGGAGCGGGGTACGGCAAGCCATCCCTATATCGGAGTGCGCCTGCAGGCCCTCACCCCCCAGCTGGCCCGGGAGATCAACGCCAGCACCGATGAGTGCCGAGTTCCGGAGGTGAACGGGGTGCTGGTGGTGGAGGTCATGGCTGGCAGCCCAGCGGCCCAAAGCGGCCTGAAGCCCTGCGACCTGATCGACCAGGTGGGAGGCAACGATGTGAAGAATCCATCCCAGGTTCAGCTCGCCGTCGATGGTGGTCGGGTGGGCGCCCCGCTCACGATCAGCATCCGCCGCCAAAACCAAAAGACCAAACTGGTGGTGAGGCCTGCCGAATTGCCGCAACAAGGGTGAAGCCCCATTTGGCCCGAAAGCCGCAGCTGGTTGTGATGGCCCGTTGGCCAGCTCCGGGCCGTTGCAAACAACGGCTTTCCCGCGGCCTGGGCCCCTTGAGAGCGGCCCGAATTCAGCAGATGCTCACCGCCCACACCCTGGCCGTGGCAAGCCAGCTGCAAGGCGTGGAGGTGGTGGTGGCCATGGATGGATTGGGCCCGAGGGCCGCCCGTCGCTGCTTTGGGGCCCGCGGTTGCCCGCGCTGGGTTGCCCAGGGGAGCGGCAGCTTGGGCGTGCGCATGCAGCGGCAAATCAACCGAGCCAAGCGGGAGGGGGCCCAGGCGGTGGTGCTGATCGGCAGCGACCTGCCCCAGCTGGAACGGGCCGATCTGGCCGCGGGCTTTGCCTTTTTGGGCGCGGCTGGCGATGGCTGTGATCTGGTGCTGGGGCCAGCCGCTGACGGCGGCTATTGGCTGATCGGTCTGCACCAGGCGCAGCCAGGCCTGCTTGCAGGCATCCCTTGGGGCAGCGACCGGGTAATGGGCTGCACCTTGGAGCGGGCCGCAGGGCTTGGTTTGGATGTGGGCTTGCTCGCCACCCGCAGCGATTTGGATTGGCCGAGGGATTTGCTCCCATGGCGGTAGCGCCATGATCGAGGCCGTTGCTCCCATGGCGGTAGCGCCGTGATCGAGGCCGTTGGATTGATCGCGGTGGTGATTGCGGTCCGCAATGAAGCCGAAAGGCTGCCCCTGTTGCTGGCGGATCTCCACCAGGGCGAGCTGCTCTTGGCTGAGCTGGTGGTGGTGGATGGATCCAGCACTGACGCCACGGCGACGGTGGCCCGGTTGGCCGGGGCCCGCGTCGTTCGCGGCGCCCCATCGCGGGGGGGGCAACTCGCTCTGGGTGCAGCCGTGACCCAATCCGACTGGCTGCTCTTCCTGCACGGGGATGGGCGCCTTCCAGCGGGCTGGGATCGGGCCATTGCTAGGGAATTAGCTCGGGCGATTGCTACGCCCCAGGGCCCCAACCGGAAATACCAGCCCAGCGCCTGGTATTTCCGGTTGGCCATTGATGCAGCCCTGCCGGCCCTGCGGTTGGTGGAATGGGCTGTAGCCCTGCGCAGCGAGTGGCGTCAATTGCCCTACGGCGACCAGGGCCTCCTGGTAAGCCGCCGGCTCTACCTCCAGGTGGGTGGTTTTGCCAGCCTGCCCTTGATGGAGGATTTGGATCTGCTCCTGCGGCTCAAGCCCCACTGCCGGCTGCGGTGCCTGGGGGTGCCCTTGCGGGTGGATGGTCGCCGCTGGATTGAGCGGGGCGTGTGGGCGGTGGGCTGGAGCAATTGGCTGCTCAGGCGGGCCTGGCGCCGGGGCGTGGCTAGCCAGGAGCTGGCGTCTCGCTATTACGGCCAGGCCGAGGGACGCCAGGCCTGATTTCCTTCGGGCAGAATCAAGCCCAGAAGAACGCAGGTCTGATTTTGGCAGTCCACAATCTTGCCCCCCGGGTGAAGCGGAGAAATTATTTACGGGTGTTGATTCAGCTGTCCTGGCGGATGCGCGGTGACATCCTTGCCTATGCCATTGCTTGCATCCTGATTTTTGAATACAACAATTTTTTTCAACCAAAAACCCTCTCTCTTTTGCATGGCCCTGGTTTGTCAATGCTCGGGATTGCGGTCTCAATTTTTGTGGCCTTTCGTAACACCCAGGCAATTAACCGTTGGTGGGAGGGGCGGGTTCTGTGGGGTGTCATCACCAATGAGGCGCGCCATTGGCGCGATAGTCTCCAAGCCCTGTTAGGCCCTGAAGCTGAGCTTGCGGGATCGGGGCTGGCCCAGGCCAAGCAACGCCTCTTGGAATTGCAGGTGTTGCAGGTATGGCTGTTGAATTTTGAGCTGCGTAACTATTGGAGGTCGGATGCAAGGGTTGCCGTTGATGGTCTGTGCCATGGGCTGATGGTGCCCGTTGCGATCACGCTTCAAGACTCCATGAAGCTTCGCGCCTCCGGCATTGGCGAGCTGCACCGAACCCATGCCATCAGTGAGTGGGGGCGCGATTCCCTGCTGCGTTGCACCGAAACCATGACGAATGCCCTTGGGGGTATTCAGAGGATCCGCAATACCCCCTTGCCTCCGGCCTATGACGTCTTTATTCGACTCATTTGCTGGCTATTTGGACTGGCTGTCTATCTCGATTTTCTAGCGGTTGGCACTCCCCTTGCTGGGCTGTTGCTCTTCCTAGGCTTTCTCACTGCAGAACGACTGGGCTCCTATGTGGAGGGACCCTTTGATGACGATGGCAGTAGTTTCTGTTTGCCGATGGATTGGATCTGTATCAACATCAGCCGGGATCTCCTTGGCCAGGGCCATCCCCTCTCCCAGTTGCCGAGTTCCAACGATCCCAGCCGCTGGAGCTAAGTCACCCCTGAAGGATTAGGGCGAATACCAAAACGCGCAGCGTCGCTGCAGGGGTTCCAGCTCCCAGCCCTGGTCTTCGTAGAATCCCACCACCTCTGGATCGGCAAACAGGGTGACCCGATCGAGTTCAAGTTCTTTCAGCTGGTCGAGGATGTAAACCATCAGTTGTTTTCCGAGTCCCACCCGTTGATAGAGCGGGTGAACGGCCACATCCCACACCGTGGCCTCCACCACCCCATCACCGGTGCAGCGGGCAAAACCCACAAGTTTGGGCATGCGCTGGTCGTGGCGCCAGAGGCCCACCTGCAACAGGCTGAATTCCAGGGCCTTGCGCACGCGGCGCATCGGCCGCCGGCTCCAGCCCACCGCATCACACAACCGCTCTAGCTCCATCAGATCGATGGGCCGCTCGGTGCTGAGTACCAGGTCGATTTGGGGGTTTGGGGTGGTGCAAATCCTGTGCTGCTCGCCGTAGAGACTGGTTAGGAGATCAATAGCACTCACGGCCCAGGCCAACGCGATGGCACGATCTTGCCCGATGACGCCATCCCTTCGAGATTTTCCTGAACGTCCCTTGTTGGTGGCGGTCCATGGCTGGCTGCTGGCTGGCAGGCTTTGGGATCCCCTGGCCCGGGTGTTGGAGCCGGATTGGCAGCTGTGGTCCCCCGACCTGCCCGGCTTTGGCTCCACAGCCCGCCCGAGCAGGTTGCAGCCGAGTCTGGCCAGCTACGGCCGCTGGTTGGCGGAGGCGGTGGTTGAGCGCGCCCCCAACCGACCGGTGGTGCTGATGGGCCATTCCCTCGGCGGCAGTGTGGTGTTGCATGCCGCAGCCCATTTGGGCACCCAGCTCAAGGGGATTGTGCAGGTTGCCTCCGGCGGTGGCGTGTACCAACCGAAGGCCTTCGCCAGAGTGCGCTGGGCGGGATCGACCTTTTTGCAATGGCGGCCTGGCTGGTTGCAGGCCCTTCCCTTCACCGATTCGATTCGTAGCCCCCTGCGGGCGGACCTGCGCGCCGCCCGGGGCTTGCTGGCCTGCAGCACCAACCGGGGGGCCGTGCGGCAATTGCCCCAGATCACCGCGGCGTTGCAGGTGCCCAGCCTTTGGATTGCGGGCAGCCGCGACCAGGTGATGCAGGCGGGCTATGTGCGCCACCTGGCGGGCTATGCGCCTGAGCACCGGATTGTGGTGCTTGAGGGAGTAGGCCACCTGGCCATGCGGGAATGCCCCGAGCTCCTGGCCACCACCTTGGCCAGCTGGCTATAGGGCGGCGAGGCCCCGCTCCTGGAGTTCAGCGAGTTGGGCATAGAGGCCCCCGGCAGCCCGCAATTCCAGGTGGTTGCCCTGCTCCACCACCCGGCCCTTTTTCAGTACCAGGATTCGATCGGCAGCTTCCACCGTGGCCAGGCGATGGGCAATCACAATGGCGGTCCGCTGCTTGAGCAGTCGGTCGAGGTCGCGCTGCAGGGTGGCTTCGGTGGAGGGATCCATGAAGGCCGTGGCCTCATCCATCACCAAGACCGATGGGTCCCGGATGGCCACCCGGGCCACCGAGAGGAGCTGCCGCTCTCCGGAGGAGAGGTTGCCGCCCCGTTCCCGCAGTTCCGTGGCCAATCCATCCGGGAGCCTCTGCAGCAAGGGGCCCAGGCCCAGATCCCTGCAGGTCTTACGCAGCACATCGGTGCTGATGGGGGCATCGAGCCTGAGGTTGTCGGCCACGTTGCCGCTAAACAGAAAGGTGTCCTGCAGGACCACTCCGAGCCGTTGCCTCAGGGTGGGGATGGGCAATTGGCGGATGTCAATTCCATCGAGCAGGATCCTGCCCTGCTGGGGCTCATAGAGGCGGCACAGCAGCCGAATGATCGTGGTTTTGCCGGACCCCGTCGGGCCCACCAGGGCCACGTGTTCGCCTGGATTGATCCGGAAGGAGAGATCCTGCAGGATCGGATCATCGGCCCGGTAGGAAAAGGAGACGTTCTCAAAGATCACCTCCCCGGCACTGCTGCGTTCGATGCCGCTGCGCACGGCGGCGGCCGTTTTTTGGTTGTCCGGCAGTTCCGCAATCTCGATCGGTTGCTCCAGCAGTTCGCCGATCCGCTCGACGGCCGTTAAGCCCCCTTGAATCTGGGTGAAACGCTCGGCTAGCTGCCGCAAGGGATCAAACAGGCGCTGGGAATAGAGGATGAAGGTAGTGAGGGTGCCCAGGCCCATGAAGCCCTCGGTCACCATGGAGCCCCCCAGCCCTAACACCACAGCCACTGCGGTGAGGGCCACCCACTCAATGAAGGCGGAGATGGAGCTGTCGTAGAGGATCGTGCCCGTGATGGCTTGCCGATAGGAATCGGTAGTGCGGGAGAAACGGGCGCTATTGACCCCTTCCCGGCGGAACATCTGAACCACCTCCAGGCCCTGGAGGTTCTCCTGGAGGTCGGCATTGAGCTGCCCCAATTCTTCGCGCACCCGGTAGTTGGCCTTGCGGTAACGGCTCTGGAGCCAAAGGATTCCGAATACCACCGGAATCTGGCTGAGCATCAATAGCAAGCCCAGGCGCCACTCGATCGAAATCATCGTGACGGCGATCACGATCAAGGTGACCAGATCCGCCAGCACCCCCACAGCGCCGCTGCCAAAAACCTCGGCGAGGGCATCTACGTCGCTGGTGAGGCGGGTGAGCAACTTGCCCACCGGCATGCGGTCGTGGAACCGCAACGACAAGGCCATGGCATGGGAGAACAGGTCGTCGCGGATGCGGGCCGTCAGCCGTTGCCCCACGGCCTGCACATTGAAGGTTTGGAATCCCTGCAGGCCCAGGCGCACCAACACAGCCGCCAACAGCAGCAACACCAGGGTGCGGAGCTGTTCAGACACCGCCTTGCCCGCGAGCCAGGGCATCACGGGTTCGTGGCGCAGGGCCGAGATCGCTTGGCCCACCAGCAGCGGTTGGATGGCGGCGGCCCCTGCCACCGGGATCAGCAGCACGAGGGTGGCCCATAGACGTTTGCGGTCCCGTCCGAGGTAGGGCAAGAGGCCCAGCAGCCGCTGACGATCCAGTTTTGCCATTAGGCCACCGCTTGGGGAACAACGGTTGAAAGCACGGCGAGCCGGTCCACCAGGGTCTGGAGTGGACCGGCATCCAGGCGCAGGGCCAGGGGGTGGCCCACTAGGCGGGCTGTGGAGTGGAACAGGTCTTCAATGGCCACCAGGCCGTTCTCCTTCAGGGTGCGACCGGTGGCCACCAGGTCCACGATGGCTTCACTCATGCCGGTGATGGGGCCCAGTTCCACCGATCCAGCCAGATGGATCAGTTCGACAGGCAAATCAAGGGCTTCGAAATAGGCCTCGGCGCAGCGGGTGAATTTGCTGGCGATCCGGCAGTGGGCAGGCAGGTCGGCGGCGCGGCGGTAGCCACTGGAGGCCTTCACGGCCACGCTCATCCGGCAGCCGCCAAAGCCCAAATCCACCAGGTGGGCCACGGGTAATTGGTGTTCTTGCAGGACGTCGTAGCCGACCACCCCCAGTTGGGCCTGGCCGTAGGCCACATACACCGGCACATCGGCGTTGCGCACCAACAGGGCCCGGGCCGTGCCGCAGGTGCTTGGCACCATCAATTGACGGTTGCTGGGCTCTAACACCGCTGAAAAGTCCAAGCCGGCTGCTGCAAAGCGCCGAACGGTGTCCTTGAGGAGGGCTCCCTTGGCCAGGGCGACGGTGATCATGCCTTGGGTAGGGCGGTCAATATGGAGAGACGCCGCCGATGGGACTTTAACGATGGGCGAGCTGCCAAAAGCCTTGCAGGTGAGCCTGATCCCAGTTCTCAGCGACAACTATGTGTTTCTGATCGAGCGCGGTCAGCAAGCGGCGGTGGTGGATCCGGCGGTGGCATGGCCTGTGATTGCCGCCCTGGATGCCAAGGGCCTGGAGCTCACGGCGATTCTCCAGACCCACCACCACAGCGATCACATCGGCGGAACCCCAGGTCTGCTCGAGCGCTGGCCCCAGGCCCGGGTGATCGCCAGTGCCGCCGATTGTCTACGAATCCCTATGCAGACCGTGGGCGTTGAGGGGGGCGACCATGTCCCCCTGCTAGGCGAAGACGTTCAGGTGCTCGATGTACCTGGCCACACCAGGGCCCACATCGCCTTTTTGCTCCCTGAAAGCGGCCACCTGTTTTGCGGCGACACTTTGTTTGCCGGCGGCTGCGGTCGGTTGTTTGAGGGCACGGCCGAGCAGATGTATGGGTCCTTGCAGGTGTTGGCGGCCTTGCCGGCTGAAACCCAGGTGTGGTGTGCCCATGAGTACACCGCATCCAACCTGGCCTGGGCGGCGGATCAACAGCCCGAAGACAAGGCCGTCGCGGCCCGCCTGGCTGAGGTGCTGGACCGCAGACACCAGGGGCTCCCCACCATCCCCAGCAGCATCGGGCTGGAGCGGGCCACCAATCTGTTTGTCAGGGCCCCCAATCCCGGGGCCCTAGCCGAGTTGCGCCAGAGCAAAGATCATTGGCGATAGGCCCTTCATCCCGGCCATCCATCCAGCTAGCAACCCCATTGAGGCCAATGGCGTTTTTGAGAACCCCCATCTGGCGCCGGCTGCGACTGGCCTCCGGTATCGCCTCGAAATTCCTGCTGAGCGCGCTGTGCGTGGGATTGATCCTGGCCCTCCAGAGCCCCAGTGGAGCGGGCCCAGCCAGCCCGCGATCGAATCGCGATGTGGCCAGTTTTGCGCCTGCCAACATTAAAGAGCTGCTCAGTAAGCCCAACGCGATTGAGGTAAAAGTGGGTGCCTATGTAGAGAATTTCCATGACCTTTCTCTGCACAATCGCCGCTTTGTGGCTGAGGGCTCCTACTGGCTCGAATGGCCCCAGGGTTTGCAAAACAAGCTCGATAGCGAGAAGATCGAACCTAAATCGATCATCGTTTTGGCTAATCAGGTCGACACCTGGGACGGCCAGATCACTAGTGCTAGCGAAGAACCCGTACGCCTGGCCAATGGAAACTATTATCAGCAGTTTCAATTCTCAGCAAATTTTTACATCCCCGATATCAACCTCAAACGTTTTCCGTTTGAATCGGTGCAATTGCCCGTCATTTTTGAAGTGAGTGACGACAGTCTGGCCATCCAAAATGGCAATGTGATTTTGGTGCCTGAGTCAGGCAGAAATGCCCTTGTGGGGTCATTTGCGGAAATCAACGGTTATAAGATTACTTCTTCAATTTTGGAACCCACTGTTCACGCCTTTGGTACCAAAATGGGGTTGAACAGTGGAGATTTGTCCTACTCGGGGGTGGCCCTCCAGGCGACCCTGAAGAGTACGCCTTTGCCCAGTATCCTCAAATACTTTTTACCGCTGATGATTGTGGTGGGGATTGTCATTTTGGCTCCCTCCCTCGAAGGAGAACTTGGCGATATTCGATTAGCCATACCATCGACAGGTCTTCTTACCTTGATCTTTCTGCAACAGGCCTACCAAGCTGAGCTTCCTGAGCTCGACTATTTAACCTTCCTTGACTGGATCTATGCCTGCGGCTATGTCATTTCGATCGGAACGTTTTTGCTGTTTGTCTGGGGTACCAACTTCTACCAAAGGACACCCAAAAAGGGGAAAGAACAAGCCCTCGCCACCATCAATCGGGGCGACACCATTTTCCAGGTTTCGGCCGTTGTTGGCACCGTGGTAGCCGCCTTTATGGCTTGGATGGCTTAAATGGCCCATCGAATGTCCCCTTCAGGTCCAGGCCTAGCAGCATGAGCAGCATCCAAGCCGAAGCGGTGATCACCGCGTCAGCCCCGGCCCCCGTGGGCCCTTACAACCAAGCGGTAAGAGCCGGCGAGCTGCTCTTCTGCTCCGGCCAGATTGCCCTGGATCCCCAAACGGGCGCGATGGTTGGTGGGGGCGATGTGGAAGCTGAAACCCGCCAAGTGCTGAGCAACCTGGCGGCTGTTTTGACCGCCGGTGGTTCCAGCCCCCAGCAGGTGGTGCGAACCACGGTATTTCTGGCTGATTTGGCCGACTTTGCCAAGGTGAACGCCCTCTATGCCGAACTGTTCAGCTCGGGCGTGGCCCCGGCTCGGGCCTGCGTGGAAGTGGCTGCCCTGCCCAAGGGGGCCAGGGTCGAAATTGATTGCATCGCCCTCGTGGGCTAGGCACCGCGGTCGATCGGACAGTTCATCAGGGTGGAGGCCTGTTCGTCGACGGCGCTGAGTCGCTGCAGGATTGATTGCAAATCAATAGCCGAAAGCTCGCCGTCGGCCCCCCACTTCATGCAGGAGTTGCCGAGGCTTTGGGCGGATTCGAAACTGGAGCGGGTTTCAAACGACATCGCAGACCCCTCTCTGTGTTGGTTTCAAGACTAGCCGCCCTTTGCACCCCTGTCATCAAGAGGGGGGCAAAGGGTTAAGTTGCCTAAAGCGGGGCGTGGCGCAGCTTGGTAGCGCGGGTGCTTTGGGAGCACTAGGTCGCAGGTTCGAATCCTGTCGCCCCGATTCATTCCAGCAGAAGGGTTCTCGAGGATTTCGAGGGCCCTTTTTTTATGCCCTTTTTGGGGGAGCGTGGGCAAAACGTGGGCAAAACCCACCGCTGCCCTGGCCCGTGGGCACTGCGTGTGGTGGTGAGGTTGCCACCTGGGCCGGCCCTGTCAGGATTTGGCGCAGATGAATCCGTAATGCTCCTGCCTGACTCCCTGGGACCCGCCGCGAAGGTGTGACCACCCATCTAGTCACTAGGGCTTGAGCTAGTCGGCGCTGTCAAAGAAAGCCTGTAACCGACTCGTTCGGCTCTGTCAGGTGGCCGGAGATGACATCAAGCAAAGCCCACCGTTTGTTTGAAGTCCCTACCAATGACCCCTACGACCCCCTGGGTTGGCGCGCGAGCTGCTGCCGACTTCCTGGCCGTATCCGAGAGAACACTGCTGCGCTGGCGCTCCATAGGGCTCCTACAGCCGGGTTCGCACTGGCGGCGCAAGTTCCCCAGCGCAAACAGCCCAGTCCTGTACCACCTGCCACTTTGCGAAGAGGCAATGTCTGCGGCATGCGCACGGCCTGCTCACTTGTTGGAGCTGGCGTAAACCATGGAACAAGAAAAAACCCTGCCTGTAGAGGGGCAGGGCGGAGGCTTTAACTCGCCTTCTATTTTGCCAGATAAAAGCTGGCTTGCGGACCTAAAGCATCCGCTGGTCGATAGAGAACAGGCGCTGCTATTCATTGCGTGCCTAGGTAAAAATACGAGCACAACACGCATGCGGGGTTTCTTCCCCACCGGCCATCCGCGCAAGAACACCGACTCTGGTGTCAAAGACAGGGCATCACATGAACTCGCCACCAAATGGCAGCAGGAAGGTCGCGGCGTCTACATCGTCATCAACGAAGGAGGTGACAAAGACAGCGACATCACCAGATGCGTTGCCCTCTTCGCCGAATGGGATGACCGCTCCGTTGAGTGGCAAATCACCGCATGGCAGGAGCTAGGGCTGCCTGAACCCAGCCTGATGGTGACAACCGGCGGCAAGTCGGTTCACGTCTATTGGGTCTTTGCTGAACCAATCAGCGTTGAACTCTGGCGCGATCTCCAAAAACGGCTGCTCGAATACTGCGACGCAGATCGCACCCTCAAAAACCCATCGCGGGTAATGCGGCTTCCTGGTGCTTGGCACCTAGGCCCAGATGGCACGCCAAACGGCCAAACCGCGATCATCCACACCAGCGATCATCGTTACACCCCCGAGGACTTCCAGGCGCTCCTGCCCCCCATAGAGGTGGTTAAACAGCAGGATGCTGCCCGCAACTTCCGAATCCCATCAGACCATTTCAAACGCTCCCTCTCTGACATCAGCGCTGCCCTTAACCGGATCCCTGCAGCCGTACCTAATCAAAAGCAGTACGCCTTCTATCGCAACCTGCTTTGGGGCCTGATCCGCGCCTGTGAAGAAATCGGTGCGACTTCTGCTGATGCTTTGCAGCTCATGAAACGCCATAGCCCCCTCTTCGCTGAGGTAGACCAGGTGGCTGCATCAACCTTCACCAGCGTTACTGCTGGGAGCTTCTGGTATCACGCCAAAGAACACGGCTATCAACATTCCGGTTCAACTGAGCACACCAAGAAGGCAACCCGTAACTGGGCCAACATCGACACCACCAACATCGATGCCGAAGAGGAAACCCCAGACGAAGTGATTGAGCGCCTCGTAAATGAACTCCTCGATCTTCGCCTCACCAATACAGACACATGGGCCAAGGAGATGCACGTCATTGCTTCTCTTACCCGTGGCCACAGCATCCCGCGAGCAGACGTCGAACGCCGCAACCTTGAAGCCCTCGCTAACCGATGGAAACTCTCCATCACTCAATCCCACACCGGCATCCGCACCAATCGTTCCTGCCTCGTCTCAGAAGACACCGAAGAGCAGCAGATGCTCGTTCATGGCTTCCTACCTTGGAAACGTGATGCCCTTGTCTTTGGTCCTGGTGGCGTGGGTAAAACCACAGCCTCCGTTGCCCTCGCTTGGTCCGTCATCTCTGGCGTTCCATTTCTCGACCACCAAATCCAAGGCGACATAACCGGAAAGGTGCTTTGGATTGGAACCGATGGTGGTGATGGTGCGTATGCCATGTGGCGCAACACCGCCCAAGACCTCGGCATCGCTGAAGACCCCCGTTGGATTGAGGGCTGCGTCTTCTGGGGTTCTGAAGCCACCAACAATGTCGGGTCCTGGGCCTGCACACCAGCCGGGCTTTATGAACTCAAAACCGAACTTGAAAAAGGCGGCTACGCACTGGTCATCATCGACTCCTGGAAGGCAGTCCTTGAACTTGCTGGTATCGACTTCGGGATCGGTCCCGTTGGCACCGTCGTTCGCTTCCTTCAAGCACTTATTGGCCAGCACTGTTCAGCCCTTTATCTACACCACCCATCCGGCAACAGCAAAGGCAAAGGCATCACCGGAGCTGGAGGCAACCAAAACGTCAACCAAATCCCCTACGCGGTTCACCAGCTATCCCCTGAACCTGCATCCGAAGGTCAACCGCCCTGTGTTCGCTGGTCCGTTCACAAGCTTCGCGGCTACCAGTCCCGTGAATTCCTCTACCGCCTCACCGATGAAGGTCTCCGGGTTTCCCAAGGCGATGTAATCACCAACTGCGGTGACGCCGTTCTAATCACCATCGCCGACCTCGAAGCTTTGGGTACTGCCTCCACCTCAGCTCAGATCAAAAACATGCTCAACACCATCAAGCCGAAAACCATCCAAAACAACCTAACCCGCCTTCGTGAACGCAGTCACGTCAAAAAGTCAGGCAGCACCTGGCATCTCACCCATCGCGGCAAGCTCTACCTTGACCGCCTCCTCAACCCCTGAGGGGGGGGGATGTGGGTAGGGAGTATCTAGAGGGACAAAGGGAAAAAACCTTTATAAAGCCTTACTACTACTACGTTTTTATCTATCTATCTAGAGGGAAAACCCAGGGATCCCTCCATTTTCCCTGGGAAAATAAATGCTCATATCCAGTTTTTGCAAGTACTCTCAGCCCTTTTTTCCCGTTGTCCCGCAGACACAGAGATATAGGCAGGCTCCACCAAGTTCAGTTGGTGTCTGTATCGAAGTCGCCAGACTGGTGTATCGCGGTTCGGTTATGGCAACTTTCGATCTAAAGCTCACTGGTATCGAAACCCTTAAACCACTTATCGCGTTTTGCGAACCCAAGCTGCTGGCCAAGGCTGTTCAAGGTGGCATTCGATACGCCGCCAAAGCAGGGGCAACGCAAGCAGCCAAATCAGTCACCAGTCGCTACAACATCAAATCGTCAAGGGTTAAGCAGGACATCAAGGGCCCATGGATCACTCAAGGCCAAGCAACCATTGCCTTCAGCCGTCGCCCCCCAACGCTCAACCAATACGGGCTCATCCCTGGTCGCCGTGGTGGCCCTCAACCTGGCCTTGGTCATGCAATGGGCTGGGGTAAGCCGTCGCCCAAAGGGAAGCCGATCACCGCTCGCATCTTCAAAGGGGAAGCAAGGCAGACCTATCGAGGCGCCTTCCTGGTCAAAGGAATTCCCATGCGCTTCATCAAGGCCAAGAACAAATTCGAGGTGCTTTATGGCCCCAGCGTTGGGGCTGAGATCTTCGGCAAGGGCCGTTATGCCCCGGTCATCAAAGCCGAGGTCGCGGCACGCATCCAGGCGCAATTCATCACCGGCATGCAACGAGTGCTCGATTCAGCCGCTCGCGGTTACGGGAAGCCCTAGGGCAGCCCCCTGCTGCAAATATGCTGCATCCGGCTGGACTGCGCTGCTTTTATGCCGTAGCGTTTTGGTGAGGCCGCGCAGCGCTAACTGCCGACCTCGTGACCGATCAACTTTGGATTGACCGATGACTGCATTCTCCCCGTTGGGCCGTGGCCCGGCAATGTCTGCTGCTGCCCCAGTACCCGCTGCAGAGCTGCTCCGTCGCCGCCCAGTACGAACCACAGCAACTTTGAGCTGGGGCACCCACCAGGCCCTGCAGCAACGTGCTGACTTCGAAGGCAGAAGCCTCTCGAATCTGATCGCGCACCTGCTGGAGAACGCCTGCCAATAGGCCCAGCCAGCTGCGGCAAACCAGCTGAACTGCCCACCCACTGGAAATGGCGCAGCCATGGTTGATTTACCTCCCAGCCCCGCCCTTGTTGGTGGACTTCGAGGCTCCCAGCCAGCTGCCTCACGGCACGGCGGGAAGGGCAGGGGTTCTCTCCTGCCCTCAAAATTGTGCGCAGAAGCCAAGTTTTGGCCCTTTGTCCCCAAAGCGATATTTTGTTGCAAGATGCAGCACCAGGGTGCTATCTGGGTGGGCGTCCGCAGTTTTAGTTGGTTTGGGAGTAGCTGCTTATCTGGCCATCCACTTTATTCAGCTAGCTGGTCTCTACTTCCCGCTGACCTATTTCGGTGGCCTCTGGGCCGGTGCTGAAATCCAAGGCCGCCATGGCTGGATTGCGGCCCTGCTTGCAGCCGTTGTTGTGGTTCTGGTCTTTGTGGGCATCGATGGCATCGCGGTTCTGATGCAGCGGCCAACGCCGGATTTACTGGGCCAAGAACTTGTCCACGAGTTTCTCGGGATTGAGAACCGCTTACCCATCTACTTGATGGACCTGGTAGGTCTGTTCCTCGGGTTTTCGCTGTATGGACGCTGCTGGCGTGCCCTGCGAGTACGGGGAAAGAAGGAATGGGTGCTTGCTTTGCTGCTTTCCGTGCTGCTGCTCGTTATCCACGAAGCTGCCGAGAATCAGCGTGGGGTCTATTCAACGCGTAGCCCTGCTGCCATGAATCAGGCCAGATAGCGCTGCTTAATGCGCCAAAACACAGCTAATCTGCAGCGGTGGTGACTGGCTGGCCTCGTCATGCATCATTTGCATCAATCGTGCATTTGCCAGTAGGCATAGGCGTTTGGACTGGCCGCCCACCCCCCCCCCG
>Ga0310335_100260_pt1 | contig 14881 bp, 15 predicted proteins | sample LakMicMISRFREDD7_FD_195549 | JGI IMG/M metagenome (GOLD analysis project Ga0310335, IMG submission 195549) | Enriched freshwater cyanobacterial communities from Lake Michigan, Michigan, United States - MI23.SRF.RED.D7 (v2) (version 2) | ecosystem: Environmental > Aquatic > Freshwater > Lake... | reverse complement strand
CCATGGCCTTGTCCATGGAGACGGCTTTCGGATCCTCATCCGAACCCACCCGCAGAGCCTTCACGCGAGAATTTTGCGTGCTGGGCGCGTACTTCAGAAGAGGAAGGGCCACTCGAAACTTCGGTATCCGTCGCCGCTGATCGTAGAAGTCCGTCCTAGGGGTGGCCGGCTGGCCCAGGCCAGGGCTCACAGTCCGTAACGTTCCCTACCAGCCCAGGGGGGACAGGGTGGGAGCGGCGCTGGGGTTGGCGCCGGCGGCGGAAGCGAGGGCCGTCCGGTCCGGCCCGTCCCCGTCGCTGCAGCGGGTTTCTACGCAGAAGGAGGCCGTGTTCGAGAGCCCCTCCACCGTGCTGGTGCGCAGGCGCACGTTGGGCCCGGCAAAGGAGAAGCGCTCGAGGGAGCTCATCGTTTCGTAGCCGGTGCTCAGCAGCAGGTCGTCCCGGTCGTCCATGCGGAAATGGCCGGCCACCGGCGCCGTTTCGGCGTAGCCCCTGTCCCGCAGCAGCAGGCCGGCCCGGCCCCGCCCATCGGTGGGGATCAGGCCAAACACGCTTTCGCCCTGGTGGTCTTCGCCGGCCTTGTCCCAGGCCATCGAGCCGCTCCAGCGCACCCAGCAGCCCCCCACCAGGCCGGCGGGATCCTGGCCATGGAGCTGGGCAATCGCCGCCAGGCGGGGATCGTCGAGCAGCAGCTCCTCCACCACGATCAGGGAACCACCGGCCTCGGCACGGCGGTGCAGCAGGTGGTGGCTACTGCGCTGGGAACGCCAGCGCCCGCAGCTCAACTGGAAAAAGCTGAGGGCATCGTTGATCACCAGACGGCCTGCGTCCAGGGGGCTGCTGGGGAAGGGGCTGCTGGAGACCGGCTCAGGGCTGCTCAAGGGAACGACTCGGATCCCTTGATCTTCTCAATGCGACGGTCCGCCTGGCGCTGGGCCCAGACCACCAGCTCCGCCAGCTCCAGGCCCAGGGGGCCGGCGGGGTCAGGCTCCGTTGGTTGGCTCGCTTGATCTGGGGCGCTTGCTTCCTGGACGATCCGCTCCAGTTGGATGCCGGCCCCTTGCAGCTGGTCGAGGAAGGCGTGGCAAAAGCCAGCATCGGCCTGCAGTTCAGGTTGCTCCAGGGCCCAGGCCAGCAGGACGGCTCGCTCGGGCAAAGGGCCGCTTCGGCGGCCTGCGGCCGCCTGGAGGCTGCGCAGGCTGTGGGCTAGGAGCCGCAGGTGGTGGCGCTCCAGGGCCGGCAACACGCTGGCTTCCAGCTCGGCCAGCTCTGCTTGATTCAGCACCCTGGCCCTGATTCCGGGGCCGGGTTGAGCTGGAGGCGGAAGCCACAGGAGTGACCTCCCTCCAGGCGCCAGTGCACCCGATCCACCTGGCAGTCGGGGAAGGTGTGGCGGATCAGTTGCAACTCCTGGTCGCAGACCAGGGGAAATTGCTCGGCGATCCGCATCACCGAGCAATGGAATTCACTCATCACCCAGCCAGGGCCCTCGCTGTCCCGCTGAAATTCAGCCACATAGCCGTCGCGGCGGCGCAGGTCCACCAGCCGCTCGATCCGTTCGGCTAGGGAGCCGGAGCCAATGTTTTGGCGGTAAACCGCTGCCTGGGCGGCCGCCTGCCCGCCTAGCAGCTCGGCCACGGTCTGGGCGGGCAGGCTGGCGGCCAGGGAATCGAGCAGGCCGAGGGCAAAATGCTCGCTGCCATCGGGGAAGCGGCTACGGCCCTCCCGGGTTAGGCCCCAGCGATTGCTAGGCCGGCCCGGCCCTTCGGAGCTGGGGCTGGCCAGCACGAGGCCGTCGTCTTCGAGGGAGCGCAGGTGACGGCGCATCACCTGCACCGATACCAACAACTGGGCGGCGAGGTCTGCGGCCGTGGCCTCGCCCTGACGCAGCAGCAGGGTCAGCACCGCGTCCCGGGTGGGGGCGCTGGCGGTGCCAGCTGGTGCCGCTGCAGCCAAGGCCAAGGCATTGGCCTCACCCGGCTCGCGGTTCCCAGGATTGGGGGGACCCTCGCTTCGGGAACCCTGCTGGGCCGCCGATGGCGGTGTGGGTTGGGCGGACAGTGTCATGGCCCTAGGCGTGGCCGCAGCCTGTTCAACCACCTTGCCACGTTTGTTTTGCGGTTGTGGTGTGGGGGCTGCCGTTGCCAGCCCGTCGCGACTGGGCTGGCAACGGCAGCCCTTGGGCCTGGCTCGGGCGAGCAGAACAGAGGGTTTGGGTTGGGTTGGCTGGGCGCGGGGCACAATTGGCGTCCAGCAACCGGCGCCGGGTTCGGTGCCCTAGGCTTCACCGTAACGAAACCCCTTGGTTTCGTTATTGATGCCTTTTGCCTTTTCGGGCCCCTGGGGCCTGGTATGGCAACGGTTCTGGCACGACTCCGCCGTTCACTTGCCGCCCATGTCCGACACCAAGACCTCCGCCGAGGTGCCTAAGGCCAGTGAGAGCCTCGAGGTGATTCGCAAGTTTGCCGAGACCTACGCCCAGCGCACCGGCACCTACTTCTGCATCGACTCCGGCGTGACGGCGGTGGTGTTGGAAGGTTTGGCCCGCCATAAAGATGAGCTCGGCGGTGCCCTCTGCCCTTGCCGTCACTACGAGGACAAGCAGGCCGAGGTCCAACAGGCCTTCTGGAACTGCCCCTGCGTCCCCATGCGCGAGCGCAAGGAATGCCATTGCATGCTGTTTCTCACCGAGGACAACGCCTTCCGCTGTGATAAGCAGACCATCTCAGTCGAAGAGATTCAGGCCCATTGCTCCCTTGGATAAAAGGCCATGACCACGGCAGCCAGCGTTGGTGATCTCGTCAGTCAGCCGTATAAGTACGGGTTCGTGACTGACATTGAAACCGAAAAAATCGCCAAGGGCCTCAGTGAGGACGTGGTGCGTCTGATTTCGAGCAAAAAGGACGAACCTGCCTTTTTGCTCGAGTTCAGGTTGCGGGCCTATCGCCAGTGGCTACAAATGGAAACGCCCGATTGGGCTGCGCTTGGCTATCCGCAGATTGATTTTCAAAATATTATTTATTACGCGGCTCCCAAGCAGCGCGATAAGAAGGCCAGCCTCGATGAGGTGGATCCGAAGCTGCTCGAAACCTTTGACAAGCTTGGCATTCCCTTGAGTGAGCAGAAGCGCCTCACCAATGTGGCTGTAGATGCTGTTTTTGATAGCGTTTCGATCGCCACCACCTACAAGGAGAAGCTGGCCGAGCATGGGGTGATCTTCTGCTCAATCAGTGAGGCCGTCAAGGAGCACCCTGAGCTGATTGAGCGTTATCTAGGTACGGTTGTTCCCAGTAACGATAATTATTACTCAGCCCTTAATTCGGCTGTTTTCAGCGATGGATCCTTCGTGTTCATCCCCAAGGGGGTTGAATGCCCGATGGAGCTCTCTACCTATTTCCGCATTAATTCGGGCGACACCGGCCAGTTTGAGCGGACCTTGATCGTGGCGGAAGAGGGGGCTTCGGTGAGTTATCTGGAGGGCTGTACGGCACCGATGTTTGACACCAACCAGCTGCACGCCGCCGTGGTTGAGCTGGTGGTCCTCGATGATGCTTCGATCAAGTATTCCACGGTTCAAAATTGGTATGCGGGTGATGAAAATGGTGTGGGCGGTATTTACAATTTTGTGACCAAGCGGGGCCACTGCAGGGGCGATCGCAGCAAGATCAGCTGGACCCAGGTGGAAACCGGCTCGGCGATCACCTGGAAATATCCCAGTTGTGTGCTACAGGGCGCAGATTCTGTGGGTGAATTCTATTCCGTTGCCCTCACCAACAATCACCAGCAGGCCGATACCGGTTCCAAGATGGTGCACGTGGGCCCCCGCACCCGCTCCACAATCGTGAGCAAGGGCATCAGCGCGGGTCATTCCGCCAACAGCTATCGGGGCCTCGTTCAGATCGGTCCCAAGGCCGTGGGCGCCCGCAACTACAGCCAATGTGACTCAATGTTGATCGGCGACCAGGCCGCCGCCAACACCTACCCCTACATCCGCTCCCAGCAGCCCCTGGCCTCGGTGGAGCATGAAGCCAGCACCTGCCGCATGTCGGAGGACCAGCTCTTCTACCTACAGAGCCGGGGCATTGCCTTTGAAGAGGCCGTGTCGATGATGGTGAGTGGCTTCTGCCGCGACGTGTTTAACCAATTGCCGATGGAGTTCGCCGCCGAAGCGGACAAGTTGTTGGCTCTCAAGTTGGAAGGGTCGGTCGGCTAGCCCTGCGATTCGCCCTTCCCTGCTGCCAAAGCTGGCGGCGGTTGTTCCTGTTTCTGATTCGTTTGTTTTCTCGCCCGTGATTCGCCCCGACGCCGACGTTCTGCTTGAGATCAGCGGTCTCCATGCCCGCGTGGAGGACAAGGCGATCCTCAAGGGGGTGAACCTCACCCTGCGCTCTGGCGAGATCCATGCGGTGATGGGCCGCAACGGCAGCGGCAAAAGCACCCTCTCCAAGGTGCTGGCGGGCCATCCCGCCTACACCGTGACCGCAGGCACGGTGAGCTACCGGGGCCAGAACCTGTTGGAACTCTCGCCCGAAGAACGGGCCCGGGTGGGGGTGTTCCTCGGGTTCCAATATCCGGTGGAGATTCCGGGGGTGAGCAACCTGGAATTTCTGCGGGTGGCCACCAATGCCCGCCGGGTCCAGCTCGGCCAGGAGGAACTCGATACCTTTGCCTTTGAGGACCTGGTGCGCGAGCGCCTCAAGGTGGTGCAGATGGATCCGGCGTTCCTCGATCGCAGTGTGAATGAGGGCTTTTCCGGGGGCGAGAAAAAGCGCAACGAGATTCTGCAGATGGCCCTGCTGGAGCCCTTGGTGGCGATCCTCGATGAAACCGATTCGGGCCTCGATATCGATGCCCTGCGCATTGTGGCCGCCGGCGTTAGCCAGCTCGCCACCGCCGATACCGCCACCCTGTTGATCACCCATTACCAGCGGCTGCTGGAGGCCATCACGCCCGATTTCGTCCATGTGATGGCGGCTGGCCGGATCCTGCGCACGGGCGGCCGCGAGCTGGCCCTCGAGCTGGAAGAGCGCGGCTACGACTGGGTGGACCAGGAACTGGCGGCCCTGGAGCTGGGTTGATGGGACTTAGCACTGTTTCCGCGCAGAGCCTCTCGGGCTGGACCTCAGACCTTTTGGCCCGCTTACCAGCCCCATCAGGCCCCTTGGCCGCCGTACAGGGGCGCGGCCGCGAGGCCCTAGCGGCCCTGCCAGCACCCTCCCGGCGCCAGGAGGCTTGGCGGTTCACCGATCTGGCCCTGTTGGTGGGCCTCGACCCCAAGTCCAGCGCGGCCCTGTCCAGGGGCGATGCCACTGATGCTCCCGCCCCGCAAGGCCCCTCCCCATCCGGGCCAGGGACCCTGCGCTTGAAGCTCGATGGCAGCAGCGATCCCCTTGCTGGGGTGGTCTTGCCGGCGGGGGTGTCTCCGCTCTCCGAATCAGAGCTGGGGCTCGCCCTGGGCCACACCCTGGCCGCTACCGGCTGCGAGCAGCACTGGCCTGTGGAGCTCAACCATGCCTGTGCCTCCCAAGTGTTGGCCCTGCGCATCGCCAGTCGGAGCCAGATGAGCCTGGAGCTGGTGAGTGATGCAGCCGCTGGGTTGCGGCCCCTAAGGGTGCTGCTGATCTTGGAAGAAAAGGCCCAATTGCAGCTCTGCCAGCGGCTCACGGCCAGCGGAGCGGGTCTCACCAGCCTCGTGATCGAGGCCCACCTCGGCCGGGGCGCCCGGTTGGAGCACGGCCTGGTGGCCCTGGGCCAGCCGGATGCGGCCTTGCTGGCCCACCTGGCCCTAGAGCAAGAGCCGGAGAGTGACGTCAGCCTGGTGGCGGTGAGCGCCGGCTGGGGGGTCTCCCGGCTTGAGCCCCGCATCGTTCAAGTCGATGGCAGCGCCACCACCACCCTGCGTGGCTTACAGGTGGTAGCAGGCGATCAGATCGCCGACACCCACAGCCACATGGCCTTTGGCGGGCCCGAAGGCCAGCTCGACCAGCTCCATAAGGCGGTGGCCGATGGCCGAGGCCGCAGCGTGTTCAATGGCGCCGTGCGGGTGCCCCGCGCCGCCCAACGCACCAATGCGGCCCAGCTCAGCCGCAGCCTGTTGCTCTCCGATCGGGCCCGCATCGACACCAAGCCCGAGCTGGAGATCGTGGCCGATGACGTGCGCTGCGCCCACGGCGCGACCGTGAGCTGCCTGCAGCAGGACGAATTGTTTTATTTGCAAAGCCGTGGCATCGCCGCCGACCAGGCTTCAGCCCTGCTCAAGCGCGCCTTCTGCGAAGAGGTGCTGCGCGAGCTGCCGGCAGCGGCCCGCCAATGGTGCCCGTTTGAGCGCCTGCTCGCCGCCGATGGGTCTGAGGCTGGACGGGCCGATGGCTTTGGCTTGGGGCTTGAAGGTCTGGAGGGTGAGGGGGGCTGATGGGTTCGAGTGCCAACGTCACGACCAGCGGCCCAGCCAGCGCCGACGCCAATGCCATGGCCAACGCCAACGCCAAACCCGGTAGTCCTGCAGGCGCCGCTAACGGGATAGGTCCCGACCTGGCCTCCCAAACGCGCCCCGATTTCCCCTTGCTGGCCCAACCAGCCAGCCTGGGCCAGCCCCTGATCTACCTCGACCACGCCGCCACCAGCCAAAAGCCCCGACAGGTGCTGGCTGCCCTGCAGCACTACTACGACCACGACAACGCCAACGTGCACCGCGGCGCCCACCAGCTCAGCGCTCGGGCCACCGAGGGTTTTGAGGGCGCCCGCGCCAAAACGGCGGCTTTTGTGGGTGCGGTCTCGCCCCACGAGATTGTCTTCACCCGCAACGCCAGCGAAGCGATCAACCTGGTGGCCCGCAGCTGGGGGGACGCCAACCTCAAGGCCGGCGATGAGGTGCTGCTCAGCGTCATGGAGCACCACAGCAACCTGGTGCCCTGGCAGCTGTTGGCGGCCCGCACCGGCTGCCTCCTGCGCCATGTCGGTCTCACCGACAGCGGCGAACTGGACCTGGCCGACTTCAAGGCCCAGCTCAACGGGCGTACCCGCCTGGTGAGCCTGGTCCAGGTGAGCAATACCTTGGGGTGCCTCAACCCGATCGCCGAGATCGCCCCCCTGGCCCACGCCGCCGGTGCCCTGCTGCTGGTGGATGCCTGCCAGAGCCTGGCCCACCTGCCCGTGGATGTGGGCCAGCTCGGCGCCGATTTCCTGGTGGGCTCCTCCCACAAGCTTTGCGGCCCTACCGGCATGGGCTTTCTATGGGCACGGGAAGCCCTGCTGGAGGCCATGCCCCCCTTCTTGGGCGGCGGCGAGATGATCCAGGACGTGTTCCTCGATGCCAGCACCTGGGCCGGCCTGCCCCACAAATTTGAGGCCGGTACCCCCGCCATCGGCGAGGCGATCGGCATGGGGGCGGCCCTGGACTACCTCAATAGCCTGGGTTTGGAGCGCATCCACGCCTGGGAGCAGCAGCTCACGGCCCACTTGTTTGCCCGGCTCGAGGCGATCGAGGGGCTCCGAATTCTTGGCCCCACCCCCCAGCAGCAGCCCGATCGCGGCGCCCTGGCCGCCTTCAGCGTGGCGGGCCTCCACGCCAATGATCTGGCCGAATTGCTTGATTCCGCCGGCATCTGCATCCGCAGCGGCCACCACTGCACCCAGCCCCTGCACCGCCATTACGGGCTGGCCGCCTCGGCTAGGGCTAGCCTCAGCTTTACCACCACCATCGAAGAAATCGATCGCTTCGCCGAAGAATTAATCGGGGCGATTGCCTTCCTGCGCGAGCACAGCTGAACGTAGCCGCGTCGATGGCTGGAGCAGCTACCAGGTGCCCATTTTAGGCCCGGACGGTCCAGATCGGCCTTCTCAACCTGATGGCTCGGCGAGGGCGATGTCCCCATGGCTATCCATCATGACGCCATGAAATGGCGCAGCTCAGTACATCAGGTGGTGCAAAAAGACGCACTGGTAGGCCCCCATAGCCAACACCACGACTCACAAACAGTCGCTGTTGGGATTGGCATCCAATCTGGAAATGCCCCGATGGATAGCGCCGATTGTATCGCCCAGCTGGGAGGATGATCGGACGACCATTTGGTAGGCAAATCTGGCCTCCGTGCGTGTGACCGCAGACGGCAAGATCGTAGGGATATGTCTCAATGTGGGGGACTCCCTGAGGGGAGTGCATCAGCACGATCCGGCATTCGCCGGCCCCCCGGAACATGGCTGCAGCATCAGGACTTCCTGAGGTTGGATCATCCAGTCCGCAGAGCCAGACATGGCTGTAGGGCGGGGGCAGCTGCACGTTTTCATTGACAAGAACCTGGATGCCAGCTTGCCGTAAATGCTGCACAATCTGCCGATCATCTGCCCAAAGATCATGGTTGCCGAGCACGGCAAAACGCCCGCATGGAGCTGGTACTTCTCCTAGCTGCTGTGCGAGTGCTTCGATGTGGCTGGCCCGATAGGAGACAAAGTCACCCCCCAGCAAAAGGAGATCCGGCTGGAGATCACGCAAGACTTGGCAGGCCTGGGTAATGGTCCTTGCATGGGTGGTGGGGCCAGCATGAAAATCGGACGCGAAGGCGATGCGCAGTGGCGCCAGTGCATGCGCCGGCCCAGGAAAGGTCAGGGCACAACGATCAATGCGGAGTTGATCTTGCCAGCCCAGTTGATCGGCGATGGCCGCCATCCAGCCCTGGCCAGAGATGCGATCCAGCAGGGACTCGGTGATATGCAGGAGCGGCGTATAGTCAACGGCACGACGATGGGGAAGCATGAGAAGGTCGTCTCGCCATCCTGCGGAAACCTAGTTATACGACCTAGCGTCGCAATTCATAACGCTCCCCATCCCAGAGGACGTATCCCCAGAAAGTGGCCCAGAACGAGCAAGGGCTTCCCCTGGCAGCCTCTTGCCCCGCAGTTCCCATCGCTCGAAGAGGGTTAGGGCGCCCGGAGCCCTGCCGTAGCCGATCCCCCTAGCTGGTCCATCGCCTTCAATCTGCCCCGACCTCCGGCCGAGCCCGGTTCAGGCGCCGCCGATCGGCTCATCCCAGAGGTTGGCCAGGGTGTAGGGGCCACCAGGCAGCTCCCAGAAGCTGCCGTCAATAAACCGTTCGCCCCGATCGAGGGCGGTGATCTGGGCCAGTTCGGAGGCGCTCAAGGCCAGCTGGGCCGCCGCCAGGTTGGCCGCCAGGCGCTGGGGATGGACGGATTTGGGAATTACCGCCGTGCCGCAGGCGATTCCCCAGGCCAGCAGCACTTGGGCCGCACTGGTGCCATGGACCGCCGCGATCGTGCTGATCACTGGATCGCTCAGCAGGGGCGAGGTTGCGCCGGCCGGCGGCGAGCCCAGGGGCGCATAGGCGGTGAGCTGGATGGCGTTGGCCTGGCAGAAGGCCAGCAACTCCGGTTGCTGCAGGTAGGGATGGCGCTCCACCTGGTTCACCTCTGGCGCCAGATCGGCCTCCGCTAGCAGGGTGGCCAATTTGGCCTGGCTGAAGTTGGACACGCCGATATGGCGCACCAAACCGGCCCGCACCAGCTCCTCCATCGCGCTCCAGGTGGCGGCGATCGGCCGCTGCTCGAGGCTGAGCTGGTCTGGGGCCTCCTGGGGCATCATCACGCCATGGCGATGGGCCACAGGCCAGTGGATCAGGTAGAGGTCGAGGTAGGCCAGGCCCAGATCCGCCAGGCTGCGTTCCAGGGCAGGGCGCACGTCTTCAGGGGCGTGGCAGTCGTTCCAGAGCTTGGAGGTGATCCAGAGCTGGTCCCGCTGGAGTCCTCCAGCGGCGCAGGCCCGCTCCAGGCTGGCGCCGATCTCGGCCTCGTTGCCGTAGATCGAGGCGCAATCCAAGTGGCGGTAGCCCAGCTCCAGGGCTGCCGTTACGGCCCCCCCCACCTCGCCGGGGGCCGCTTTCCAGGTGCCAAGCCCCAGGCTGGCCATGGGGTCGCCATTGGCAAAAACCAGGCTGGACATCGCGATGCCATCACTGCCATCACTATGGGCGAAGCGTTCGCGGGGGGCCGGTTTGCGGCCGATCCCTGGCGTCGCCCTCCAGGAGGGTGCAGGTGAGCCCGGATCGGCGACAGCCTTGGGCGGGCCCCCGGGGACCGGTTCCTGGGGCCCCTGGCGGAGCCCCCACACCCCCCAACCAGAGCGGATGGCAGAGCTGATGGCAGACCAGTTGGCAGACCAGTTGGCGGAAGTCGATCCGCAACCAGCCCCCCCGGAGCCAGGCCCCCAGCTGTTTCTGGTGGTGCTGGGCGGCCGCAGCGCCGGTTGCCAGATCGAGCAGCACGATGTGCGCTTTGTCGCTGGGCGCAGCATTGAGGACACCCTCCCCGAGCTGCGACGCCAGTGGTTCGGCAGGCGTGAGGGTTTGCATCTGGACAGCACCATGGTGGTGCGGGCGATCGATGGCTACGCCGTGGGCCTGGGGCCTACGCCGCCTGAGCCCCGGCCCGAGCGGCTCTGGTTTGTGAACCTGGGCGCCTACCGGCCCGATTGCCTCGCCGAGCTGCACCGCTTTGGCCTGGTGGTGGCCCGCTCCGCCCAGGCCGCAAAGGCAGCCGCCAAGCGCCAATGGTTGGTTGGGGAGCGGGAGCAACATAAGGACGACCTGGTGGCCGTCGACGACTGCTTGGCCATTGAGCAGTTGGAGTTGTTGGGCGGCGAGCGTTGGTACGTGCAGCTGCAACCCCATCCCGACGGGCTGAGCCAACCGCAGGTACCCGATTGGTTCGGCTATCGCCGGATCGACAGGGGATGATTGGGGGTGGAGCCCTAACCCCATGAACATCGACGGCAAGGCCTGGCGCACCATCTGGCTGGAAGCCGGGGGCCGTTCGATCGCTGTGATCGACCAGACCCAGCTGCCCCACACCCTCAGCACCCGCTCAATCACCAGCCTGGACCAGGCGGCCGAGGCGATTTCCACGATGGTGGTGCGCGGTGCGCCCTTGATTGGTGTCACCGGCGCCTATGGCCTGATGTTGGCCCTGCAGGCCGATCCCAGCGATGGCTCATTGGCGGCGGCCTTCACCCAGCTGCTGGCCACCAGGCCTACGGCCGTGAATCTGCAATGGGCCCTGGAACGGGTGCGGGACCTGGTGCTGCCGCTGGCACCGGCGGAGCGCGCCCTGGCCGCCCAGCAGGAGGCGAGCGCCATCGCCGAGGAGGACGTGCTCATGTGCGAAGCCATTGGTGACCACGGCCTGGCCCTGTTCCAGGAGTTGGCGGCCCGTCGCCCGGCCCGTCGTCAGCAGGAGCCCTTCAACGTGCTTACCCACTGCAATGCCGGCTGGCTAGCCACGGTGGACTGGGGGACGGCCCTGGCGCCGATCTACAAGGCCCACCGCGCCGGCATGACGGTGCATGTGTGGGTGGATGAAACCCGGCCGCGCAACCAGGGCGCCAGCCTCACCGCCTTTGAGTTGGGCCGTGAGGGCGTGCCCCACACCGTGATCGTCGATAACGCTGGCGGCCACCTGATGCAGCACGGGCAGGTCGATGCGGTGATCGTCGGCACCGATCGCACCACCCGCAACGGCGACGTGTGCAACAAGATCGGCACCTATCTCAAGGCCCTAGCCGCCCACGACAACGGCGTGCCCTTCTATGTGGCCTTGCCGGCCTCAACCATTGATTGGTCGATTGCCGATGGGGTGGCGGAGATCCCGATCGAGGCCCGCTCAGGCCGCGAAGTGACCCATATCCAGGGCCTGGTTGGGGACCTCCCTGGGGCTGTCCAAGGGGACAGCCCCAGGGGGGCGTCCAGTCCCGCTGCCCTCACGCAGGTGCAGCTAACGCCAACGGGCAGCGTGGGCTTCAACCCCGCCTTTGATGTCACCCCGGCCCGCCTGGTGACGGCCCTGATCACGGAACGGGGGGTGGTGAGCGCCAGCGAAGAGGGCCTCAAGCAGCTCTACGGGGTGGGCTAGGGGCGTTGATGGCCTCCGGCTGGGCCGGGGTCGGCTGGGCCTGATTTGCCAGGACGCCGGCTCCCGGTTCCTGGGTTGGTGACCCCAATCCCAGCCGCTAGTGATCCATGGTGGTGCCGGCTTGTTTGAGTTCACCCTGGAGGCGTTTGAGCCGGAGCTTGGGATCCAGTTCCGGGTCGGTGATATGGCTGATCAGTTCGGTGGCAGAGGCGTCGATTGCTTCCGGGCTGGCCTGCACCGTGCCATGGAAAACAAAGGGGGCGAGATAATTGGCGCCAATGAGGTTGGCGGTCTGCTGCAGGGGTTTGAGCAGTTCACTCATCGAAAAGTTGTTGAAGCCACCCGCTTGATACGACTCCTTAGGACCGCCCGTCGAGATTGCCGAGACCCAGTCCTTACCGTGCAGGGCGGTGCCACCCGGCCCATAGGCCCAGCTGTAGGTCAGCACATCATCGAGCCATTGCTTCATCAGGGGCGGGACCGAATACCAAAGAAAGGGATGCTGGAAAACAATGCGGTCGTGCTCCAGGAGGAGCTGCTGCTCCCTAGAGATGTTGATGATTCCTTCTGGATACTGGATGTAGGGTTGATTGATCGTGATTTCCGAATGGCTTTCTAGCTGCCTCAGCCAGCGCCGATTCACGGTTGATTTTTGCAGATCGGAATGGAAAAGATTGACGAGTATTTTCATCGGGATTTGCTGGCGAATGTCCTGGTGAAGGGGTGGGGTGTAAAGGCCCTCAGGGGCGTTCGCTTGGTCGGCTTGGGCTGCTGGCCTGACCTTTTGGGGCCCAGTTTGCCCTGTCCTTGCCGTTTGGTCGAGCTGGGATCGCAGCCCTGTCGCTTTGGCCAGGCCTGCACTTCGCCGCCCGAGGCAGCAGGGCAACGATGCATCGCAATCAGCAGCGAGATTGCCCGGCCCCTTTGACGGGGGCAGGGTCCGTCCATGGCTGGGCCATGACGCCAACCCCTGGGTTCCTGAACCCCCGTTGTCGCCCCTAGCCCCCAGGGCTGGGCAGCAGGCTGGGCCCTTTCAGGGGCCCCGATGGCGCGCCCAATGGTGTGCCTGAGGAGGCTTGCTGGCTGGCTCAGGGGCAGTCGCCCCAGGCGATCGTGGGCCGTCGAGCCGCCAAGGGATTTGCCTTCTACAGAGAAATTGACCGACGTGCTAGGGTTTGTAAACCAACTTTACAATTGGATTGCGTGCTCATGTTTACGCTTGAAAGAGCTACCCAGATTTTTCCTGACACCCTTTCGGCGGACGTTGTTCCAGCGATCACAGCCCGCTTCCGTCTGCTCAGCGCCGAAGACCAGCTGGCCCTGATTTGGTATGCCTATCTGGAGATGGGCTCCACGATCACGGTGGCTGCTCCGGGTGCGGCCCGCATGCAGTTCGCCGAACCAGTGCTCAACCAGATCAAGGCCATGGGCTTTCCCGAGCAAAGCCAGGTGATGTGTGATCTGGCTAACCGCTCTGACACCACCGTTGGTCGCACCTATGCCAGTTGGTCGGTGAATATCAAGCTAGGGTTTTGGTATCAGCTGGGTGAGTGGATGGCCGCAGGCCTGGTGGCTCCAATTCCTGAGGGTTACCAGCTATCGGCTAATGCTTCGGCAGTGTTGAGTTCCGTCAAGGGCGTTGAGCAGGGACAGCAGATCACCCTGCTGCGTAACTTTGTGGTGGACATGGGTTTCGACCCCGCCAAGGGCGAAGGTCAAAAGGTGATGGAGCCCGTGGCGGCACCGACGCCTGAGGAACAGCGCAAGAAAGTTTTTATCGAAGGGGTGATCAATCCCACTGTCAATGCCTATATGGATCGGCTCAATGCCAACGACTTCGATAGCTTGATCGAGCTATTCCTTCCCGATGGAGCCCTGCAGGCCCCCTTCCAGAAGCCGATTGTCGGCAAAGATGCCATCCTGCGTTTCTTCCGCGAAGATTGCCAAAACTTGAAACTGCTCCCCGAGCGCGGCTACTCAGAGCCGGCTGAAGGCAATTTCAACCAGATCAAGGTCACCGGCAAGGTTCAGACCCCCTGGTTTGGTGCGGGTATTGGCATGAATGTGGCCTGGCGCTTCCTGCTCAACCCCGAAGGCAAGATCTACTTCGTCGCCATCGACCTGTTGGCCTCCCCGGCGGAATTGCTGAAGTTCGCCCGTTGAGCCAGACCGGCACGGGGCTGGTGCTCGCTGCCGCCATCACGGCGGCTTGGTTGCTGTCCCTGCTGGCCCTGTTGAGCGTGGATCTGGCCAGCCAGCCCCTGGGCCTCGTTGTACTGGCGATCGGGTTAAGGACGTTTCTGCAAACGGGACTGTTCATTATTGGCCACGACGCCATGCATGGTGTTTTGTTGCCCCTGCGTGCGGGTGCCAATCAGCGCCTGGGCCAAGTGGCCTTAGCTCTCTATGCCTGCCTGCCCTACGAGCGCTGCCTGCACAATCATCGCCAGCACCATCGGGCCCCGGGTAGTTGCCATGATCCGGACGTGCTGGCTGGTGCTGGGCCCTTGGCCTGGTATGGCCGTTTCATGGTGGGCTATTTGGCTGCTGGTCAGATGGCCGCCCTGCTAGCAAGCTGGGCCCTGGCTCTGCTCTTCGCCTGGCCCCACTCAGCCACCCCCGGATTGGCTGTGGGTCTGGTTTGCGTTCTGCCCCTGATCCTCAGTTCGCTGCAACTGTTTGCCTTTGGCACCTATTTGCCCCACCGGGGGGCAGGGCTGGCCTTGGGGCCTGGCCACCAGGCCCGCAGCCTTGACTTACCGGTCTGGTTATCGTTCCTGGCTTGCTATCACTTCGGTTACCACCGCGAGCACCACCAAGCGCCAGGGTTGCCCTGGTTTGCCTTGCCTGCCCAGCGCCGGTCCGTGGCATCCGGTTTCCGGTTGCCCCTGTCCCTCGCGCCAGCCAGGCCAGCGCGATAGCGTCCCTACCAACATGATTTATGACGATGGAAACGGTGTTAGCAG